>Ga0102589_1000162_pt1 | contig 181561 bp, 194 predicted proteins | sample AraplaMF_Col_mLB_FD_76858 | JGI IMG/M metagenome (GOLD analysis project Ga0102589, IMG submission 76858) | Arabidopsis root microbial communities from the University of North Carolina, USA - plate scrape MF_Col_mLB | ecosystem: Host-associated > Plants > Roots > Endosphere | place: USA...
CAAGGTCCAGGCCAACGATGCTAACTTCTTTCATGGATGCTCTCTCCTCTAAGTGACGTTCTGGCGAACATCACTCTGGCACATTGCGATGCCGTCGGGAGGGGGCATCCACTCCATCAACTCTCAGTGGAAATCAACAATCTACCAAAGCGAGGGTTGCTAGGACTGTTTTTCCCGGCCTCAGGCAAAAATATCAGAGTTTTCCGAAGAGCCTTATCCTGGCGAACCTAAAACGCGAGGCAGCCAGATACAATCACGGAGGTAATTATAAAATGATCTTCAACCAAATTACATTTTTAGATTGGAAGAGCTATTTATCAACGTTTTTGGGCGCTACTCAACGTTTTTCGGCGCGCTATGATGGTTTTGGCTATTTTGTTGCGTTTTTTTACGTCGCTCGGCATACTTGGCCGATTAAAATTAGCCATTTTTCGCCTTAGGTGTGAATATGACAGAAATCCGCGTCGGCCAAAACGCACTATATCGTAACCTCGGTATCGATGTAATTCCGCCCGCTGTAGAGTCTTGGTGTGGGCCGACATCCCGTAGAACGGTCATCGACGGTCGACGAGTTACGGAGAAATATCCGTTGATATACGCACCGCCGGACAATCCCGTCGGGCACCTGAAGTTTGCGCTCAAAAACGAGACGCTCGATATGGGGACGATTGCTGCGACAATGCGGGTATTGAACCCTCTCGCAATCGAAGAGTGGGTGCGGGACGAGCCAACCGGGGCCTTTTCAAGACGTGCCTGGTTTCTTTATGAGTGGTTCACTGGAAAGAGGTTAGACCTGCCCGATACGACCGGCGGCAGCTACGTAGACGCCCTGAACAAGGAACTAAACGTCGCATCAGACGGAAGCAATTCATCCCGCCACCGCGTGGTTGATAACATGCTGGGAGTGCCTGGCATGTGCTTCACTGTTAAACCCACGCAGCTGATAGAAAATTATCGATCTTCTGCCTTGAACGCCCGCGCCCAGGACATCGTTAACAACGCGCAACCTGAAGTCATGGAACGCGCCATACAGTACCTCTTCACGAAAGAGACGAAATCGTCTTTTGAGATCGAACGGGAAGAACCGACAGCACAGAAGGCGGAGCGGTTTGTGGCAGCACTGCGCGGGACTGCATCATTCGACCCCGCAAAGGTCAGCGACATAATCAGTCTGCAAAACGTCATTGTCGACCAACGCTACGCTGCTGAGGCCTTCAGGGATTTTCAGAACTTTGTTGGAGAGAACATAGGCCCAGATCAGGAGAAAGTGCACTTCATTTGCCCGAAGCCGGAGGACATCTACGACCTCATGGCCCAGTGGAGTGAAGTGACAAAAAAACTTCGCGGGTGCCCAGACCCAGTTGTTGCTGCTACCGTGATTGCCTTCGCCTTTGTCTATCTTCATCCATTCGAAGATGGAAACGGCCGAATTCATCGTTTCCTGATGCACAATATCCTTTCAAGGGAAGGCTTCACCCCACCCAATTTTCTGTTCCCCATTTCTGCGGCCATCGTTCGAGATGTTCGCGGCTATGATGCGACGCTCGAAAACCTGTCTAAGCCTGTAATGGAAAGAACGGTGTGGGCGTGGGACCAAGACTATAACATTTTGGTCAAGAACCAGACCGATCACTTGTTCCGTTATTTCGATGCCACCGAGCACGTCGAGTTCATCTACAAAAAGATCGAGGACACCGTTCAAAAGGACCTCAAAGAAGAGATCGCTTACATCACTGAGTTCGACGCTGGTTATAAGGCGCTGAACAAGGTCATTGATATGCCAAACCGAAAGGCATCATTGTTCGTCCGCCTATGTCTTCAAAATGATGGCATTTCGAATAACAAGAGAGACCTGTTCAAGGAGCTTTCGGAAGACGAGATATCAAGACTGGAGAAGGTGGTAACATCTGCCATCGCCACCGCGCGAGCACTAGCCCGTGATGAAGACGTCTCTCTGGAGGAGCCGAAGCCGGGAGTTTGATTTTCGTGATGATCCTCGACGACAGCGACACCATGGCTTTGAGAAACCAATCCGCTTGGATGTGAGGTTCGCGCCTCCATTTCGGCCGGATGCGATGTCTATTCCGCGCATCGCTCGGGCAGTTCCATAACATACATTACGCAACACTCTACCTAAAATTGCATTTATATCGTTATTCAATCAGAACGGCATGCTGGCTGAAGGCTAAATAGTTCGGCGGCCGTTCGGTCAGATGGAGGTGGTCCCTTGAGAACCCGTGTGGACGCGTCGCCGGCAATGTCCCAACGAAGGCTCGGCAGGGTAACCCAAAGGTCGTGGATCTTATCCATCGTTCAGGACTTCGGCCCTCCCCGACATCGACACGTACTACTGGCCCTGTGAATCGGCGAAGGCGGACAGACGTTCGGATGTCGGGCGATTTCATCGTCCTTTGGCTGCGACGTCGTCAGGGGGTCGGCGGCCTTCTCGATCTGCTTGCCAGACATCGCCCGCAAGTCACCGCCGGTATGCGTGGTCAGCATGCATAAGCCAATCTTTTCTACGGTGGGCCCGCCCCCGCCCGCCACTGTGCCTCGGCACCTGGTCAGCTGGTCGACTTTGATCCATTGTTGCAGGCTGATCGGCGGCTTTTCCTTTCATCGCCTTAAGGCGGCGTCCGTTTGCCCGCGCTTACCAGGCGGTTGCGATGTAAAGCGGCGAATTTTGAAAAAAGTTGTCAGCTGACAACTGTTCACTATGACGCATCTGAGACGATCGACATCTTGCAAGCGGCTGGCGGCCTCAAGGCAGAGACGCTCAGAGCCGAGCCATGTTTGACGCATCGCTATGACGGCTTGAACGATAACAGCAAGTCGGCGGGCGTAGTGGACCTAGACCGCTGAGCGCGTGCCGACTGAGAGGAACTTTTCCCGTTTGTCGTCGCTCCGCCAACGACCGGCAGAGCGACGAGGGCCATGAGGCCGCCACAACCGGCCGGTCCGTTGCAAAATAAGAAGGCACTTGCGCTGTCTGCCACAGTGGAACTCGATGGCACGGATGCTTGCAAGAATGGAATGCGACGGAATGATCGTGAAGACGCGCGGTTCTTGGCAAACGCAGCAGCACCGCCCGTTCGCGGAACGTGTTGAAAGCGTGCTCCGGCAATGGGGTTTCCCGGCGGTGGAGCATGTGCACTTCGACACAAACACTAAAGATCTTGTGGTGTCCGGGAAAGGGAGAACGTCCTACGGAAAAGGGCTCACGGCCATTACGCAGTCGGCGTTCAGGATTTCTCTTATGCAATATTGCGTCGACAACGATCTGGCACACCCCAGGATCGTTGTGCTTGACTTCCCTCTGCTTTCTTACCGCGAGCTCGACAGTGCAGAGGACGATCTCAGCGAAACCAATCTAAGCGGAAACTTCTACAGATACTTTCTCGGCCTCGAGAGCGACCGACAAGCCATCATCGTTGAGAACATGGATCACCGTCCAATGTTGAACTCGGTAATCGGGTCATTCATTTCTCCGCAATGGCCGATGAAGGCCGCTTCGGCCTTTTTCCTCTCTAGCCCGGCCGCCGCAGGCGCCCGGCTCGCCATGTGGCCATTTGGTGGTTTAGCTTATCGTCAGCGACGATGTGATAGTTCGCTTTTCGGTGAAATCAATTGTCCCCGCGCCTTATGGGATCACAGGAGACCTTTGTTACGCAAGTCGGCCGCGAAGGTGACGAGCGGCATCACGAGAGTAAGCGGCTTGTCCTTCAATGGTTCGGCGCCATAGGAAGCGTACCAGTCGGCGGCGCGCTCGCCTTTGGCATCGATGATCAGTAGAAGCCCCCCGCCCTCTCCTGCAAGTCGGAGGCAGCGGAGCGCTGCGGCGCCCAGGAGCTGGCCTCCGAGTCCTTGCCCGGCAACCGCGCGGTCGGTAGCCAGTCGCGCAAGCTTGAAGCCCGGCACGTCATGGCGGGCAAGACCGCGTGTCATTGCATCTGGCACAGTAGCATGCTCGACTGCCGAAGGCGCGATCGTATAGAACCCAAGAATACGGTCTGGCACTGCGTCGTCGATAGCGCAGAAAGTTTTCGAGGCATTCTGCTCATGGCTCTGTCGGGCAAAGCGGAGCAGAAACTCGTTCATCTGACCGTCGCCGCAATCGAAGGCCGCCCGACCGTGAGACTTGGCGATCGGTTCCTCGTGCCATGCAGGTAAAGTCATAGGCTGCTAGGCAAACCAGCAATCGCCGCGCGCAGCTTGGCGTTAGATTTAGGCGGATTTTCGAGAAGCTCAAGAATGCGAAGATGATCGCGCTTCGACACTTTGATCGTCTCGGCTTCCTCAATCACAGCCTCTGCTTCTCGCAGGGCGGATTGGGTTACGAAATCCGTCAGATCGGTATTGCGAAGTGCCGCTGCGCGCAGGAGTTTAGCCTTGGCCGTGGCAGGCACCCTCAAACTCATACGCTCGCTGTTCTCGTTCGCTATGCTCGGCATGTCAGCCTCCATCTTTCGACGGAATATAGGCGAAAGTCTCCTCGTCGTCAATTGCGTGCGCCTTCAAGGCGTACAGATCACTCACGCGCACTTTTATTTCGTCTTGGCTTGCCTGAGGGCGTGAAGCACATTGGGATTACCGGTCAGCTGTTCAGCGACTTGCAGACCATCACGCACGCCCTCAGGGGCAACGGGCGCCCGATCTCCCCAATTGACGCACAGTATGGGCGCAAAGTCTGCCGATAGGCCGAGCCTTGGATGAGACCAATTGATTACTTCGCCAAGTGTAATCCAGCCCAGCCCTGGTCGATCGAAAATAGCGCGTCGTCGCGTATCGATACGACGTCTCCAACCTTGAGAGCTTCCATGCGCCTTTTCCGCTCCGCCTAAATCACATGGCGGTGTCGAGCTGGTCGACTATCGCCCCAACGCTTACGTCCTTGATGTGCAAGGACCGAAACACACTTTGCAACACGATCTCGATTTCGCGCAGCACCCCACGCCTGAGCGTCGTCCAGGCGGCCGAACGGCTCGACCTCAGTCGAAGTCAGGTCCATCGGCTGCTGCAAGCCTATGACCGGGATGGTCCGGCCGGGCTTGTTTCGAAGAAGCGATCTCAACCGAGCAATCGGCGTCATAGCGAGGAGTTTCGCAATGCGGCGCTGGATCCGATCCGCGAGCGTTATCTGGATTTCGGTCCGACGCTGGCGCGTGAGAAGCTGATCGACCTGCACCATATCTCTGTCGCCAAGGAGACGCTGCGACAATGGATGACCGAGGCTGGTATGTGGGTCTCACGCAGAGAACGCAGGAAACGGGTTTCCAGCCACGCGGCCGGCGTGATCGCTTTGGCGAACTGGTGCAGATCGATGGCTCGCATCACTGGTGGTTCGAGAACCGTGGGCCCAAATGCGCCCTGCTCGTCTATATCGATGACGCGACCGGCAAGCTGCTGCATCTACGGTTTGCCGGATCGGAGAACACATTCCACTATCTGCACGCGACCAAGGCCTATCAGCAGCAATGGGGCAAACCGCTGGCCTTCTACAGTGACAAGCGCGGCGTCTTTCGTTCGACCCATGCGTCGGAGAAGGACCGGACGAGCGGCCTGACACAATTCGGCCGCGCGCTTTATGAGCTGAACATCGACATCATCTGTGCCGATACCCCTCAGGCCAAAGGCCGCGTCGAACGTGCGAACCAGACATGGCAGGATCGGCTGGTCAAGGAGATGCGGCTGCGCGGCATCGACACGATCGAGGAAGCCATCGCCCACCGTGCAGCATTATAGCAGGTGTTCTGCCAAGCGACCACGCTCGCGTTCGCCAGACAAGCCGAGGGCGCGCGACCATCATGGGGAGCGCCCTCGTTCGCCCGGACGTCGGCAGGCACGCGAAATCATTTCGCGGTCGCTGACGGTCGTTGGTTCGGGCGGTAGACAATAGATGTGATGTCAGACGACGGTCTTCAAGATCAGAGCGTCTTCGCCATCGTCTCCATCCAGTTGCGATGCTTTTCCTCGTCCTGATGAGCTTGCATGAAGAACGCCTTCGACGCCGGGATAGAGTCCTCGTGGCGGGTCGCGCGCTCATAGGCGGTCACCGTATCGTCCTCGTTCGTTTTCATTGCCTTCAGGATCGCGGCGTCGCCTATGATCTCGGCGAGCGCGATCTTGCCTGTTGTCAGCATCTGCTTCATGTCGCCGCTGGTCGGAGCTTCGGTGCCGAGTTCGCGGGCCATGCCGGTCAGAACCTGAACATGATGTAGGTGATCTTGCTTGAACTCGGCGATCTTCGCGCTGAGCGTCTTGTCGTCGAGCCGCTCGATGCAGGAGTTCCGCAAACGATGTCGAAGGTACGCTATCGGACCAATCCGCGCGCTGAATCAGTTTCCGAGCAAGATTCTGTAAGTCGTTGAAAAATGATTCGTATCGACCTGGAACGAATCACCCTGCGTCGGCTTTGAATCGCTACCTAGTGATTCGGAGTACAGCGTCATGGCATCGGGACAGCGTGCCCAGTGGAAGGGCTTTCTCAAGTTTGGCGAGGTGAGTTGCGGCGTAGCGCTCTACACCGCCGCTAGCACATCCGACCGCATCACCTTCAACACAATTAACAAGGCGACCGGAAACCGGGTCAACCGCGTGTTCGTCGACGGCGAGACGGAAGAACTCGTTCCGAAGGAGCAGCAGACCAAAGGTTTCGAGATCGAGAACGGCCAGTACATCGTTATCGATCCCGAAGAAGTTGCATCGGCCATCCCGGAGAGCAACAAGACCCTCGAGATCGAGGCTTTTATCCCTTGCACCGACGTCGAAGATGTCTACTTCGACAAACCGTACTACCTGACGCCCGACAAGATGGGCGGCGACGCCTTCGTCGCGCTGCGTGACGGCATGCGGAAATCGAAGGTGGCTGCGATAGCACGTACCGTCCTGTTTCGTCGCATGCGTACGGTCCTCATTAGACCGCATGGCAAGGGGCTCATCGCGACGACACTGAACTACGATTACGAAGTCCGTTCTTCGAAGAAGGCGTTCGAGGAAATGCCGAAGCTAAAGATCGAGGGGGAGATGCTCGATCTTGCGAAGCACATCATCGGCACGAAGAAGGGCGACTTCGATCCGGCAACCTTCGACGATCGATACGAAGCCGCGCTCGCCGACTTGGTGAAGGCGAAGATGGAAGGCAGGTCGCTACCGAAGCCGAAGAAGGTCGAGGTGTCGAAGCCGAATGATCTGCTCGCCGCGCTGCGCGAGAGCGCAGGTCTTATGAAGACCGCAGAAAGCAAACCGAAACGCACTGCCGCCAATGCCAACTCTGGTACCGGCAGGCAGCGCGCCGCGAGCGGGGCTGCTGGAAAGGCCGCCTCCTTGACGGCCGCCCCGCAGCGCAAGGCAGGTTAGGAGATTTGCAATGGCACCCAAGTATTACTGGAAAGGCTACCTGAAGCTTTCGCTCGTCACCTGCCCCGTCGCCATGGCTCCGGCGACAAGCGAAAGCGAAAAGGTCCGCTTTCACACCCTCAACAGAGAGACCGGCAACCGGGTCGTCTCGCAGTACGTTGACTCCGTCACCGGAAAGCCCGTGAAGGACGAGAACGAGGCGAAGGGATACGCCCGTGGCGAGAACGACTACGTCATCCTGACGGACGACGATCTCGATCGGGTCGCGCTTGATACCGTGAAGACGATCGACATCCAGAAGTTCGCCCCGGCCGAGTCCATCGAGTGGGTCTACCTGGAGAAGCCGCACTACCTGATGCCGGACAACGCCGTCGGCAACGAAGCCTTTGCGGTCATTCGCGACGCCATGAAGGCGGACAAGGTCGTCGGCATATCGAAGCTCGTTATCGGGCGTCGCGAGAAAGCCGTCGTGCTCGAGCCGCGTGACGAAGGCATCGTGCTGTGGTCACTACGTTTTGGGGACGAGGTTCGGCCCGAGGAGGCCTATTTCGAAGATATCGAGGAGGAAGCGGATCCCGATCTTGTGCCGCTCGTCCAGAAGCTAATTAAGCAGAAGACGAAGCGCTGGTCGCCCGACATGGTCAGCGACCCCATCCAGGAAAGCCTGCTCGCACTGATCGAGGAAAAGAAGAAGGCGCTGAGACCGAAGAAGTCGGTCAAGGGCAAGAAAGACGTAGCGGCCCCTGAAAGCAACGTCGTGAACATCATGGATGCCCTTCGGAAGTCGGTTGCGGACGAGTTAAAGCACAGAAGGGCCGGATGATGTCGGACGATCGAGAGATCTTGCTGTGCGAGCCGGCCCCATTCATGTTCTACGATAATGGTCAGCTCGGCGTGACCGATGGAAGCTCCGTTTGGATCGTCATCGTCACGCAAGAGGCGATGGCGGCCACCGCGTCTTCGCCAGAGACTTCGATCAATCGCCTCGTCCGGTATGCTGAATATTATCGAGGGCTCGCGGCCGCAGCCATTCAACGCGGTGAAGACTCCGACGGGAAGGTCTGGATCACCGAGGCTGCAGTGCTGTCGGCGCCTCGTGTGCCATCACTCCGCGACACTCCTTGGGAGGGGACGCATGCCCAGCGGGGTGCCTGAATTGCGCGGATATCGAACCGCGATCTACGGCCCGAGCTCTCATTTCGCAGTGATGACTGCACGGGGGAGCATTCAGTCTGGGAGATGAGGAGCCGAGAGCCTGGAGGCTCGGCGGGTCCTGCGGCGCCTTCAGCTCCTGAAGGCACGAGACGTCCGGCTCGGCTTCCTCTATCCATCGCGGGAGGATTTCGAGCCGGCCGTTGACGCCGTTAGCGTTGTGGGTCGCAAGCTTCACGGCCTAGTGCCGGATTTCCGCTTCGACCTTCTTGCGCGCGTTTCCGGCGCTCCTCACGGCCTTCTTGACCGAGTCCTTGGAAACGCCTTCCTTCTTGGCCTCGTACTTGACTTCGTGATCCTGACCGCCGGCGACCTTTGCTCGGTCCTGGGCGCGGCCTCCCGATGTGGTTTTCATGATAGCCTCCTCAAGTTATCGACGCCGCGAAAACGGGCGTCGAATCAGGAAGTTCCATGTCCTACGGCACGAGGCACTCCTCGCAGATGCCGCAACCGTCGTCGTCCAGGAAGGATTGCGAGCGCCCGCAACAGAGGCATGTACACGCGCCGTCGCTATCAAAGTTGTCGTGTTCCGGCGGCAGGATTTCGATTTCGGTGGCGGCTGTTAGTTCGCGGGCGTCGTCTTCCATCTCGAGTGCTCCAGGTTCGAGGACTCATTTGAGATGGTGAGGCTTTCAATTGAAACAAGAAGGCCCTTCTCTCGTAGGGCGATTGCCGGTATGTCGGCTCGATGAGCGATGGAACAGACCAGATGAAAACCCGATATCTCTGGACGTTAGAGCGGGCGGGCCGGGAGGCTAAAAGCGGTCTCGATACCCTTGACGACCTCGCGGTTGCCTTGATGCGCGAAGACCTTCCGGGGGTGATGCCTGCCGACTGGATCGTGGATTCGGAGGACTACAGGCAGGGAGTCCTTCGAAACGTCGAGTAGCGTCTTCCGTCGCCAGGAGAGCGGCCTGACAAAATTTTCATTGCCCTCTTGCAGCTAAACCCTACCGAAAATATCTTTTCGAGCAGTTCCTCCAAGGAGGTCTTCTTCTATCCCGGAGCGGTCATCCGGCCGTCTTCGGGTCCTGTCCACTGTTCGTCATGGATGAAAGGCATGTCGTTCCAAGACGCTTACGACCACGCTTCGGCATCTCGTTCCGAGACCGGCTCACCAACACGTTACTCCCCCCTTGCAAAACAGGACCTGCGCGTCTGCATCGACGTCGTGAAGACGATCGCGCGCGAACGAGGAATTGCGAAGGATCCGGCGGCGATCGCCGACCTGATGACGGCGGTAGCGCACAAGTTCAACATTGGCATCCGAAGCTACGACGAACTGGTGGCGGACATCAGGTCCGACGCCAGCATGCGGGGAGCGTCCGGCAAATGATTTGCCGGACGCCCCTATGAAGGTGTCCTCGGAACGAAAGTTCGGGACGCGCCTTCGCCGACCTGCATGCTGGATGGAAGAGCATCAGAGGTGCTGACCGTGCAGTCCGTACAATACGGACGCCGGACGTCAGCCGATCACCACGATCTTCCTTCCCTCCCGTATCGATTCGACGACGCGGTCCTTTTCCAGCGCCCTCCATTCCAAAGGAGTGTAAAGCGTAAGATCGACCTCCCTCGAAAAGACGTCCCGCATCGCTTCGATTGCGGCCGCAAGATCGAAGACGTCGAGGCTACCGACGATCATCAGGTCGACGTCGCTGCCGGGCCGGTCGTCTCCCCGGACCACCGGTCCGAAAGAAACGCAAGCTCGATCCTGTCGCAGAACGGCGCTAGTTCGCGGGAAACGACCGAGGCAAGCCCGAACGTCTTCATGCATATCGACCGTAGTTCGCTGAAGATCCGACTGCCCTTGTTGATCGTGTAGAGAAGCTGATTGCCGCGCCAGCTCTTTGTGACTACGCCGCTGCGTTCGAGGCCCGCAAGCAGGTTTCCTCCGGCGCCGACTCCGGCGCCGCTCATCGCTATCAGCTCGTTGGTGCCGTACTGACGATCGGGGTTCATCAGCAGGGGTGCGAGCACCCTCTGCTGCCGCTCCGACAACATGAAATCCACCACGACATCTCGAACCTCTTTCTGGATTGATCGAACCATTGATTGGACTTTGGGTGTCGATCAACTCCACGTGCGGCGCGAGTGGCGTCGTGCCGCGCCTTCGACAGAGGGGTCTGAGCCTCTATAGCGAAAAAGCCAACCTGCTGGACCCTGCTTCGGAGGAGGCCCACCGGCCTCTCGGCAACATCAACCGGCCAGGAAGGCGCCTTACGAACGTTCGGCGAAGTTCCGGGAGCGCTCCAACGGATGTCCCATCCATGAGCCCAGCGGCCGGACCCGGTGATCGCTGACGGAACTCTGATCTGTCGCGCGCGTAACAACACAAGCCCATATCGGCGATTGTCATTGCCCGATGGCCTACCTGGGTGTTAAGGTCCCTCACTTCAAATGGCCCTCGGGTCGACGGGCCATGCTTCATGAATGCAGATGATAACGCCAGAGAGCTTCGCCGCCTGCAGGCGCTCGACGACTATGCCATCCTTGACACTCCCCGCGAGTCGGACTTCGACGACGTCGCCAGGCTGGCTTCGGACATTTGCGGGACGCCGATCGCCGTCGTCAACCTGATCGGGGACCGCCGCCAGTTCTTCAAGGCCGAGGTCGGACTTGGAGTTCGGGAGACGCCCTTCGAAAGTTCGTTCTGCGCCAAGGCGATCCTGGAGAACGACTTCCTGATGGTGTCCGACGCGACGAAGGACGGCCGCTTCGACTGCAATCCCCTTGTGACGGGAGAGCCCCACCTCCGGTTCTATGCCGGCGCGATATTGAAGACGCCGGGCGGACTTCCGATAGGAACCGTATGCGTGCTCGACTACGAGCCGCGCGAGCTGGACGAGCTCCAGCAGCGAACGCTCCGCGTCCTGGCATCGCAGGTGATGGCCCGCCTCGAGCTACGCCGGGTCGCGATTTCGGAGGCTTCCGCGCGTCGGTCCGAGCGCGAAGAAAAGGCCCGCTACAAGGCGGTGTTCGAAAGCGCGACCGACTATGCGATTATCGTCATGGATCGCGCCGGTCTAATCACGGACTGGAACGAGGGGGCGACACGTATTCTCGGCTGGGAGAAGTCCGAAACGATCGGGCGGGACGTCACGTTCTTCTTTACCCCCGAGGATCGCCATGCCCGTGTACCGGAACTGGAAATACAGTTCACACTGGCGCACGGCCGCAGCATGGACGAACGGTGGCACTTGCGGAAAAGCGGTGAGCGCTTTTGGGCGAACGGTGAACTCATGCCGCTGACGGCCGAGGATGGATCGCTGCAAGGTTATCTGAAAATTCTTCGAGATCAGACAGGCAAGCGGCTTCAGGACGAACAGAAACAGCTCCTCCTCGAAGAAATGGCCCATCGGGTGAAGAACAGCTTCGCCGTCGTGCAGGCCATCGCGTCCCAGTCCTTGCGCACGATCGATCCCGCTGTCGCTTCCAAATTTCAGGAACGCATCACCGCGCTCGGCCGCGCGCACGATCTCCTGCTCCGGACGAGTTGGCAATCGACCGACCTTCACGCACTGCTCGACGGCGTCCTGCTCACCGGCACCTTCCCCGGCCGCTTCGACATCCATGGGCCGCAAGTCGTTGTGGGATCGAAGGCCTCGATGTCGCTGTCTCTCCTAATGCACGAGATGGCGACCAATGCGCTCAAGTACGGCGCACTTTCGGTCGCAGGCGGCAAGGTCGAAATTCAGTGGAAGTTCGTAGACGACGTTCTCGAACTTGCATGGCGGGAGATCGGCGGCCCGGCCGCGACGGCGCCGTCGCGTCGTGGCTTCGGATCCAAGTTGATCGCGATGGGTATCAACGGGTCGGCAGACGCTAGTTTGAAATATGGGAACGACGGCCTTTCCGCCCTCTTCCGGGCGCCTTTATCCGCCCTTTCGGCCTGAGCCGTAGCGGCCCCGAAGCGACCGGGAGAAGCATGAGTCCTTCAGGGGGGCCGGGGCCTCGGGGCCAACGTTGAAGGCCAGCGCGGGCACGCGCTATGGCCAACTGGCGGACCTACCCACATGCCGAGAGCTAGAGAAAACGCCGCTCTAAATTGCTAAACCAGGCCCTCTATGAGCAGTGGCCGATCCACAGCCACCTTAGGCACGAGCCGCGACCCTTTCCCACGCAGTCCAGTCCTGAGTACAAATAGACACGCACGATTAGTGCAAAAAATTAATTGGAGGGCTGGCGGGCGAAGCTGCAATATGCGCCCACCTCAGGAAACTTCCGCCCACGACGACTCACCACGATTTCCTGCGTGCCCGGGCCAGCATTCGTAGGTGCGCTACGGCATGACCGTTGACGTCCGCCTCGCGCCCGCCAAGGCTTCAAGGTGAAGCTGGCGCTATCTGCGATACCGGAACGGGCTAGAAGCGGTCTCGCACCTTGCCATACATGTCGCGGAGATCGTCCAGCGTCCGTTCGTAGCGCGAGCGGGAGGGGCCGGCCCTGAGACCCACGATAGCGAAGGCGAACGCGCCGGCGAGAGTGGCGACGGTAACCAGCGTCGACAGTGGATAGAGCTTGACCGTCGCCTCAGTCTGGCGTGCCACCTGGCGCGCACCGTCCTTGACCGTGCCGGTCGCGGTTGCGAGCTGTTGTCGAACGCTCTCCAGCTCCCTGCGCAGGGCGCCGATTTCTTTTTGGGCGTCGAAGTCAGCAAGGGACTGGTTGCCGCCAGATGCGCCCGTATCGATTACGCCGCGGGGTACGGGCTCGCCAATCTTTGCGCCATCGTCCACGGAAATCTTCTTTTCTTTGTTGGTTACCATCAAAAGCTCCTTTCACGGCCAGGCCGCAACGATCAAAATCCGCCCGGATACGTCTAACGGCGGGCTTTTGTTCCGTCCCTATCGACCTTCATTGCTAAGACTCTAAAAAGACGTAGCGCTTTCACAATCTGATTGGCGGGTTGAGGGGGCCGTCCGAGCCGCCAGCACAGAGGCACACGAAACTCGACGTAACCTGCAGGGACAGTCACCGCGCGCGCTATCGCCTGAGTGCTGCTTGGGAAGGCGCATGCTGCCCAGCTCCTCACGATGGAAGGCCGAAACAGCGTAGCGAAAGGAGCTCATCGATAGTCAAGCTCGACCCGAAGATGAAATAGGACCACACCGGTCGCGTAGCAAAGACGAGCCCGAGGCCGAAGGCGGCCCAGATTGCGGCAGTGCGTGCTTCGCGAAGCATCTCACCCATTGCGTCGCCTCCAGAGCACGACGCCTCCGACAACCATCGTGCCGCCCCAGGCCAGAAAACATAGATCCCAAACGAGCCACAGGCTGCGAGGGACCGTCTCGTTGACGTGATGCAGCCCCAGAATCTGATGGTCGATGATCCCCTCCACGAGATTGAACGCTCCGAAGCCCATTAGGATAGAGGCGAGCAAATCGCTGGCAGACCAACGAAAGTGGATGAGGCGGCTTGACCGCCAAAGTATGAAGAGCCCTGCAAGCACTAGAATGTAAGTAGCAGAATGAAATACCCCGTCCCAGAAGGTGTTGAGCTCGAGGTTTTGGATAGAGCTGACGGGGTACCAGGAGCTAACCATATGGTGCCACTGGAGCAGTTGGTGGAGGACAATGCCATCAAAGAGGCCGCCAAGTCCCACTCCTAGCAGAAGGCCGGCCGACACCGGGAATCTCGTTCTGTCACCTCCGGCGACGCCGGTCATGCGAGGACCTTGGCCACGACCGCAGCGTCCACGAATGCGTTCCGGGCAAGCGCAGGGCTGCCATGACGGACGATCGCGTCCACGCATCTTCGTTTGGCGAGAGCATATTCTGGCTGGCCGTTAGATGGCCAGCGGTGGAGGAGTTCCGAAAGCGCCACGTCAGGACCGTCTATCCGCTCGCGAAATCCGCCTATCCGAACAAACACGGGGGGCTCCCATGTGACGCGAAAATCGACGTCGATGATCTTCTCCACAACAGACCTCGTGTTTGATTTCCGGACTAACAACGCTACGGCTGCTAGGTTCCTCGGTCAGATGCTTGGTGCGCTAACGGACGCACCATGCGGGGATTAGGAACATAGGGGAAATGCTGTGGTTGTCGTTGAAGCAACCTCAGCAAAATGGAGAGAACGATGTTTTACACTGATGGAAAGCTGCAATTTCCTGTGCGCGTCGAAAACCCAGACCCATTATTCGCGCGCGCTCTGCAGCAGGCGATCGGCGGCGTCGAGGGAGAAATTCGAGTCGCAATGCAGTATTTCTTCCAGGCATGCGGCGCCCGTGGCAATCCAAAGTTTCGCGACCTGTTGATGAACACGGCCGCGGAAGAACTGGGTCATATCGAAATGCTGGCGACCGCCGTCGCCCTCAACCTGGAGGGCGCCCCTGTATCGGTCAAGGACGAGGTCGCGGCCGACCCGGTGGCGAGTGCTGTCCTTGGAGGCCTCAACATGAAGAACCTGCTTTCCGCGGGCTTGTCGGCGATGCCGGTCGATTCCGACGGCGTGCCTTTCAACATGTCGCACATCTACGCCAGCGGGAACATTGCCGCCGACATGACTGCTAACGTCGCGGCCGAGTCGACCGGGCGGGTTCTGGCGGTGCGCCTTTTCAATTTGACCAACGATCCAGGGATGAAGGAAATGCTTTCCTACCTGATCGCCCGAGACACGATGCACCAGAACCAGTGGCTTGCCGCACTTGAAGAACTCGGTGGCCCGACGGGCGTCTTCCCGATCCCAAACAGTTTCCCTCAAGAGAAGGAACTGCAGGAGTTCAGCTACGCCTATCTCGGCTTCCAGGCTGACGGCGGCGCGCCGGCCCAGGGTCGATGGTCGGAAGGACCATCTGTCGACGGCAAAGGAACATACTCTACGCAGTCGCTCGAGCCGATGGGCGAAAAGCCTGTTCTCGGACCGGCTAAACCGAACAGCGGCGCCCAGACTGAGCAACTTTAAACCTGCGGCGGGCTCCGGCCCGCCCCCATCAGGAGGCGTCATATGAAGCGACTTATTTTTAGTTTAACTGCGTGCTTGCTCAGCATGCCTGTTTCGGCCGCGGATGACGTCGGCGCGAAGCAGGATTTTGCGCAAAAGGCTTCAATGTCGAACATGTTCGAAATCGAGGCTGCAAAAATCGAAATCTCAAAGGGACGGGCCGTCGATGCGAAGCAGTTCGCGCAGGACATGCTCCGGGATCATGGTCGAGCAGCCCCGCCGCTGGCAGAGGCCGCCAAGGGCGATGGCGTCACCGTTTCGCAGTCTCTCGACGCGGAGCATCAGCAAAAGCTCGATGCGCTTAGAGACAGCGACGCGGCGAACCTCGATCAGGCGTACCTGTCGACGCAGGTGACGGCTCATCAGCAGGTCTACCAACTATTCGAAGGTTACTCGAAGGAAGGTCCTGACGGGCCATTGAAGATCGCCGCTGCAAAAATGCTGCCGGATCTCCATATGCATCTGACCCGCGTCCAAGGTATGGCGAACAAGTAGTCTCCATACTGCTGGGCGCTTATGACCGACGAATCGGACGATTCGCGCCACGCCCGCATGCTGCTGTCTATGACACAGTCCTCAAGGCGTCGTGTTGCACACCGCACTGCCGTCACTTCGGTCGCTCCTCTCGCACGGCGGCAGCGATATTCATGACTAGCGGTAACTTGGTGAGCTGCTCGATCGACACCGAGAGCTTTGGCTTCCAATTGGATAAGTGTCGCTGGTGCCAGGAATGTTCGTCGGGCGTTTTTCCCCCGTCATGTCCGCTAGCCTCACGGCGGCCAGCAGAGAGGAGCTTTTTGCTATAAAGCGATGGGCACTGAGGACCAGTGGATTTAGCTTCTCTTCGTTGGCAGAAGCGGCGGGCAATCGTTCAGGAGGGTGCGTCAGTGCCCTCTCCAGAGCAAGCTTAAGATCTTTGCGCTCGTGACGTCGCTCTTGGAGGTGTTCTTCCGTCATGTCAGGTGGGACGATGCCGTGCTCCGATCTGGCCCTGATGTCCGCACCGCGCCACCAACCAGCAAGAGTCTGGTGGTCGTGCGTGGAAATGCAGGCTAGCGATAGCCTCGGGTAAGAGCTCGCTGGCTTGAACCCGTCTTGCTCACGCTCATACGAAAGAATGCGATACGAAAGGATTCTCGCTTCAGTGAGATCGTCCTGCAAGCCGTTGGGGAGCAATCCGAGATCCTCTCCGACGACCAGACAGCGGTATTTTGTCGAGGCGCTGGCCAGGATTCGCAGCAACTTGTCCTGGGGGTAGTCGACATAGGCACCCTCCTCCGGTCCGCCATCAACCGGTACGAGGAAGAGACGACGCAGGGCAGCCGCGTGATCGATCCTGATGGCGCCGGCATAACGCATCGCCGAAGCGACCACCCTCAGGTAGGGAGAATTCTTTCCAAACGCAATTTTCGCCGGGTGAATTGCGGCGAGATGCCAGTCCTGACCCTGCGGCGCGAACGGATCTGGCGGGCTCCCGACCGTTGCAGCGGATATGTAGACGTCCCGATCGCTCCAAGTCGCCGAACCGTCAATAGCTTCTCCGACAGCGAGGTCGAAGTAGAGACCGACCCGTAGGTCGGCGTCGCGCGCAAAGTTGGCGGCGCGTGTCAACTGCTGATGGGCGAGCCATTGCAGCCACATATGGAAATCTACGGTGTCGGCATGCTCCTCGGCGATCGCCGCGACTTCCGCGCTGTCGTGGCGCTGCAGTTCCTCCGGCCACGACGTCCAGCCCGTGCCGAGACCCCGCGCCAGCATCAGTGCCGAGAGGGTCTCGAACAAGGCGTGCCTCCGCAGGTGTTCACCGCGTGCCTTGGCGAAGGTGTGGAAGTCGCGGGAAGCCTTGGATACACGATTGGCGGAACGCCATTTCGTCCACAGGTCGCGCAGAACCGTCAACTTGGTTTCGGCCACTCGCACGTAGTCGACGAGATCGGTCGACCGAAGTTCCTGCAGCCGCGTCTCGAGATCCGGATTTGTCTCGAATCCATCGACCTTGTCGACCGCGATGTAGAGCGGGTTGATCATCTGGCGGTTCGAAGGCTCATACGGACTACACCGATCCGGATCCGACAGGAACGGTGCGTGTAGCGGGTTGAGGCCGATGAAATCGGCGCCGAGCGACCCTGCGAAACTCACCATTTCGGTCAGGTCTTCGAAGTCGCCGATACCCCAATTGCGCTTCGAGCGGAGTTCATAGAGTTGCAGGCTGCCCCCCCAGACCCGGTGCCTGTCAAGAAACTCCGGTAGAAATGACTTCGGGATGTTCTTCTTTCGATGGCTCCTCACGGGCGCTTGAGGAGCAGTGCTCTGGTCTGACCCGTCGATCATCACGCCAAGCGCTGCGAGCAGCTTTTGCTTAGTTGTATCCGTAATTGGGACGTCGACATTTTGGGGGCTGGGTCTCGTCAGGCTGATCCCATGCTTTTCAGCCAGGAGGTCGAGGAGCGGGTCAGTCGGATTAGCATCATCTGGGGAGTAGGACATCGACACTTAGCTCGCACCGGACGCAATGCTGAAGACTACGGCCCGGGGTCCGAGGGTTTCGCACGTCGCCGATCCCAGCGTGAAAATTACCTCATCCACGGGCAAATCAGCTACGCTTCCTGTCTCGACCGAGAGGTTCGCAAGCAAGTTGAGCTTCTCACCATTTTTCAAAGTCCATTCAACACCAGTCACCTTTCCTCCCTGACGAAACCTTCCGGCCCCGCCACCTGCATCTTTTACGAGCGGCACGATCCGCTGATGTCGAAGAGCGAGAAGAGATCGGTAGAATGCGAGCATCTCCGACGCATCGGGCTCGGAGAGCTTCAACCAATTCAGTTTTGCCGCTTCGAACATACTTTTCGCCGTGGGATCGAGAAGGTCGTCCGAGTCGAATCCGGGAAGCCGCGCAAGTTCCTCTCGCCTCCCCGCCCTGACCTTTTCGTTCAGGTCTTCGTCGAAGTCGCAGAAGTAGTGGAAATCTTCGCGCACTCCCCATTCTTCACCCATGAAAAGCATCGGGATTTGCGGAGAAAGCAGATAGACGGCAGTCACCGCTTTGAGAGGTTCCAGCGGCCGATAGGTGATCATCCGATCGCCGTGCGCGCGATTGCCAATTTGGTCGTGGTTTTGGATGAAGGATATGAACGCGGTCGGGGGGAGGTTTCCCGTGGGCTTCCCGCGGCTTTCTCCCCGACAGGGCATGTGCTCGCCTTGGAATACGAAGCCCTCAGCCAGAGCGCGGCCCATCGTTCCGAGGTCATCGGCATAGTCTTGGTAGTAGCCAAAAGTTTCGTCGGTCGCGGCGATGTGCAGGACATGATGCACGTCGTCGTTCCATTGCGCCGTGAAGTGGACCACGTTGCCGTCCTCATCTCGCTTCAGTAAATCGCTTGTCATTGTTTTCATTCTCGACAAGACGGAGACCTTCGAGCCTGAACTCTTTGATCCAATAGACCGCATTCTGGACAATGTACTCGCGAACTGCTCGCGATTGGTCGCCGTCGTAATTGATGCCGTCGCCCCGAGGTTCTTGTGACGGTCGGTGAACACCGGTGCGTATTTTAGCAGGTAGTTTCCATCCGGTCCGAAGTGATTGTACACGACGTCCAGAAACATCGACAACCCGCGATCATGCGCGGCGTCGACTAGCGCCATAAAGTCCTCGAGACGGCCGTAGCTGCTGCCAGGCGCGTAGGGAAGGACCCCGTCGTAGCCCCAATTGTAGCGGCCGGGAAAATCGCTGATCGGCATGATCTGGATAGCCGTGATGCCCAGCCGGGCCAGATGGTCGAGCTTGTCCATTATCGACCGAAAAGTCCCTTCTGGCGTGAACGCGCCGACATGCAGCTCGTAGATGACTGCCTCCTCCCAGGGGCGCCCAATCCAGTTGACGGCTTCCCATTTGTAATGGGTGAGATCGACGACTTCGCTCGGGCCATGCGCGTCTTCAGGCTGATGGCGCGAACCTGGGTCGGGCACCTCAGAGCCGTCCGTAAGCACGAAACTGTAGAGGCTGCCAGGACCGGCCGCGCTTGCCCGGCATCGATGCCAGCGTTCCTCGTCGCGCATCATTGGTAGAGGTTCAGCGTCTTTCAGCTTAAGAAAGACGCTGTCCTCCAGCGGAGCCCATAGGCGGAACTCGACGCCGTCTTCAAAGATAATCGGACCGTAGCGGTATTCGTTCACTGTAGACTCCGCCTTCTATCAAGACTAGCGGAGCAGACCCTGGCCGCCGTCCACCCAGATTGGAGACCCGGTCACGTGGCGAGACTGGTCGGATGCCAGAAATGCAATAACGTCAGCGACGTCTTCGCTTCGGCCCGGCCGTCCTCCGGTGATCGGAACCTGCCCTTGAGGCCAGACTACCGGGATCGCAGTCTCATCTTCCTTGCGAAGACGGGTATTGGCATCGATGCTGGTTTCGATCTCGCCGGGGCAGACGGCGTTGATACGAATATGATGGCGGGCAAGCTCCAGAGCGAGCTGCTGGACCATCGCGACCTGTCCGGCTTTCGTCGCCGTGTAGGCGGTGGCGCCCGGCGTCGTGAATGTGCGGGTGCCGTTGATCGATGATATAACCACGATGGAGCCGCCGCCCGATCGCTTCAGCTCGGGAACACTGGCGCGGATGGTAAGAAAAGTTCCGGTTAGGTTGACGGAGATCGTGGCGTTCCACTCGGCGAGCGTCAGATCATCGATCGGCGCCCATACGCCGTTTATGCCGGCGTTGGCGATGACAACGTCAAGCCGGCCGAACCGTGTGGCTAGCTGGCGAATAGCGTCTGTCACCTGCCCTTCGTTAGCGATATCGGCTAGGAGCGAGACGGCCTTACCTCCAGCAACCTCGATGTCCGCCACGGTGGAAGCAATCTCCCCTTCCGTATGTCCAAGCGCACCGATAACGAAGCCGTCGCTCGCCAGCTTCAGAGCCGCAGCTTTCCCAATTCCCGATCCTGCTCCTGTGACAAGGGCGACGGCTAGGCTCATTGCAATCTCCTGCTTTGAAGTCTGAGGAGAACAACGGAAATCGGTCGCAGTTCCAAGGAGATGTTTCCAGTACGGTTGATGACAGTATCCCGCATGCGCACGGCGATGTGGGGACGTTCGAAGATGGTGTAGCATCTACGTTGGTATGGCAGGTCTCGTTCGCTATGTTGGGTGGCCTCAGATGTGTCGTGATCACGACACTGGAGAGCTGATTCTCTTTCACTTGTGCGCTTCGACCGATGACGACTTTCTCGCCTCGTAGGCCTGGGCGACACCGCCCGACAAAACGGCCCGCAGCGTGATCGCGGTTGCTAGGGGACTGGACAAGTTGTCGACGACGTAGCGCTCCATATTGTTCGTGGGCGTCCAATGCCCGTTGCTGCGGCTTATCGCAGCGGGCACGGAACGTCCGGTCTTATAGACGACGAGCAGAAAGCGACGATCGTGGAGGGCCCGCTTGTTTGTCTCGAACGATCCAAATCGTGGATCAGTCGACGAGCCGAAAGCTGGACCGGGTAATCCCCTTTGAGGCAGACGAGCGTAATCGGGTATTCGTTACAGAGGGTTGAACCGAGACGGAAGCGGCTTTCGGCGGGGACGTCCCGCATCCGCGGAAAGAACATGAAGCGGTTCTCCGCTCCGCTCGGCCGACGTCCAAGCAAAATCGGTTGGCTGCGAGCGCCCTCTATGGAATCTTTTCAGCTCACTCAGAATCCGAGCTGCAACCAGTCCTGACAAGTTCCCGATTAATCCGGACGCAACCGTGGGGACGTGATATGCTGCTTCATCGCCCGCCACTTTTCGGGGCGCGGGCGCCGGGAGCCCTGGGCACTCTCGCCCCAGGAGGAGGTCACGGCCATGGATGGCGACGGCTCCGCAGGCTTCAGCAGCAACCGCATTCTCAACATCCTTTCAGACGAAGACTTCGCATCAATCAGTTCATTTCTTGAAGAGGTCGAAATGCCTCAGGGATTTGTGATCGCCCGTGCCGAGGGTCCGATCGAGCACGTATATTTCCCATCGTCCGGCTTGGGGTCTGTGATGGTCGTAGGCGAAGGCGGCAGGCGCGCGGAAGCCGGGATGTTCGGGCGGGAAGGATTTGCGCCGCTCGCAGCGGCGGTCGGCGACGACCGGAGCATCTACGAGATCGTCATGCAGGCTCACGGGCGCGGTCACCGAGTTGCTCTCAGAACATTCTCCAAGGCGGTGGACGCGGGATCGACGTTCGCGGCAGTCCTGACCCGTTTCACAAACGTTTTCGCGGCGCAGGTCGCCTACACCGCCCTCTCGAACGCCACGGACCACGTGGACCAGCGGCTCGCTCGTTGGATCCTGATGAGCCACGATCGGATCGATGGGGACGTCATCCGGATCACGCACGACTACATCGCAGTCATGCTTGCCGTGCGGCGTCCAGGGGTGACGACGAGCCTCCACGTGCTGGAGGGACTACATCTCATCAAATCGGAACGTGGTGCCGTAACGGTCAGGGACCGCTCCGGACTTGAGGCTTATGCCGGAAAGTCCTATGGGCGACCGGAAGAGGAATACGAACGGGTTTTAGGGACAAAAGCAGCCGGTCTTTGCCACGTCTCGAACTCGGAGTCTTGAAGGTTGGTCTTCCGATCAAAGCGATTTACACATCGCCGTTCTCGTTCACCGTAGGGTGAGCTTCTCTCAGGTCGAAAGCTAATTCAAAGACGAGACCAGAGGGACGATAGTCAGCTCTGCTGGCGGCATTCGCATTCGACGGAAAGGCGCGCTCGATGAGCACGCTGCCGAACCCCTTCCTCGTGGGCTGGGAAACCGACGGGCCTCCGTCCTCCCGCCAACAGAGGTCGATGCGGCCGTCGATCTCTGTCCAGTCGATGGCGACCGACCCGCTTTCGACGTGGAGGCTTCCGTACTTCGTCGCGTTCGTCGCCAATTCGTGCAGAACAAGGGACAGCGGCAGGGCGAGATCGGGAGGAAGCGTCACGTCCGGCCCCGAGACTGAAATCCCCCGCGCTTCGGACAGGTGCGCGCGAAGGGCGGCGGCGATGACATTCTTAATGGATGAAGCGGCGCCCTCCTTCGAAAGGAGGAGATCGTAGGTGCTAGCAAGGGCGCCGAGGCGCTCCGAAAATGATTGATATCGCTCCGGATCGGCCCGGCCGAAGGTCTGTCGGGCGATTGCCTGCACAAGAGCGAAGCCGTTCTTGACCCGATGGGCGAGCTCCCGGACGAGCAACGCCTTCTCCTCGACCGCGTTTTCGTTTTTCATCCGCCTGCGGTCCAGTTCGTCGAGCAGGCCGTCCAGATTCGCGCCCACCGCGTGCAGTTCGTCGCTTGCCTTCATATGCGTGCGGGCGCCGTCCTCGCCCGACCTCCAGCGCTCCATCACGTCTGCGATGCGGGAAATCGGCGAAAGCAGGAATCGATTGCCGATGAAGAAGGCCAGGACGAGGGAGACGGCCGCACCGGCCGCGATGCCCAGCGCGTTGGCGATCGTCGTCCTGTTGATCGGTGCGAAGGCTTCCGCGACCGAGAAGCCAGCACTGACGTAAATCGGGCTGCCCGGCTCCGAAATCGGGCGGTATCCCAGTAGGCGCTCGGTGCCGTCCTGGCTTCTGACCTCCATGACGCCTGGACGGTCAGCATGGATCAGCTTCTGGTATTCGCCCGGAATAACTGTTCCGACGAACTGCTCCGGCAACGGTACGCGGGCAATGATCGTCCCTTCGCTGTCGGCAAGCGTGACTGCGTTTCCTGGCGCAACGCCGCGCTCCGTGATCCGGTTCTGAAGCCAATCGAGCCTAATGCCGCTCACGACGACCGCCACGAGGGCGTCGTCTTCGACGACAGGCATAGCCATCGGAAGCACGGCCGAGCCCGTGATGCGGCTCTTCGTGTACTTTCCGACGACGAAGTTCTTCGTGTCGATGGCCTTCCTGAAGTAGTCTCGGTCGCCGAACGCGGCGTTCGCGGGAATCCCGACACTGCCGCAGACCGGACTGCCGTCGGTGCGCAGAACGAAGATCGTACCGACGTTGGGCACATTCTTCGCCAGCGACTTTAGGGCGTCGTCGCAGTTCGGGCCGTCCAGATGCCGAACAGACGGCATCGAGGTTACCGCCACCATCATCGAGCGGACGCCCTCTACGATGCGCTCGACTTCGGACGACGCCTGTCGGGCCGCCTGAGCAGCCTGCGCCGTTACCTCTGCCGTGCGTGCCCGGCGCGTCGCGACTTCGTTGTAGGCGAGGATAGCGACGACAGGAGCGAGCGCCGCCACTGCGACAGCCACAAGTTTCAGTCTCATAGCGCCCTTCCTGCATATCCCCGGAACATTGTTTAACCATGACCTCGCGGTAGAGAAAAGGAGCTAGAATAACAGATCGTGGACATCCTCCCGATCCAGTGCGAGGTTGCCTGCAGCGGCGGGAGGAAATCACATGCCACGCAGTCAAGGAGCGGCCGGCACCGCGATCGACATCGAGGTCGGCGCCCGCATCAGGAGCCGACGCAAGATACTCGGCATCTCGCAATCGGCCCTTGGCGAGCGGCTGGGCATCACGTTCCAGCAAATCCAGAAGTACGAGAAGGGAAGGAACCGTGTCGGCGCGAGCAGACTGCAAGGAATTGCGAACGTGCTCGGTACGACGCCGGCCGGTCTTCTCGGCGAGCAGGAGGGCGGGAGCCCACAGAAGACGCCGGAACTTGAAGCCATCGAGAAGATGATCGGAACCTCGGAAGGTGCCGCCTTGAATCGTGCCTTCGCGAGGATCACGGATACAGCCGTTCGAAAATCGATCATCGGTCTCATCACGACTTTAGGGACGGATGTCGAAGAAGTGCTGATTAGGCCCCACGCCGATAGGGGAGGCGCCAAGTGCGCCTCCCTCCCATTTCAGTCAATCAGGCAGCCTGCTTCTCGCCTTCGATCTGAAGCGGCGCGACTGTCGCCTCGCCGCCGATGGCGATCTTCCGAGGCTTCATTGCCTCCGGAACCTCGCGCTTGAGCTCGATGCTGAGCAGGCCGTTCTTGAGGCTCGCGGTCTCGACGCGAACATGATCGGCAAGCTCGAAGCGCCGCTCGAAGGCGCGAGCGGCGATGCCGCGATGCAGGTATTCCCCGCTGTTCTGCTCGTCGGCCTTCTGGGCCTTTACGACGAGCACGTTGCGCTCCTGCGTGATGTCGAGATCGTCCTCGGCGAAGCCCGCGACCGCCATCTGGATGCGGTAGCCGTCCTCTGCGGTCTTGACGATGTCGTAGGGCGGCCAGGTTTCGACGGCTTGAAGCCGCTGCGAGTTGGCGAGCAGGCTGAAGACGCGGTCGAAGCCGATGCTGGACCGGAACAGTGGTGCGAAGTCGAAGTCGTTTCTCATAACCAAATCCTCCGTGAAGCGAGTTGGAAGAGACGCGGAAACCTGCGTCTCCGTTGCTTGTCGGCCCCTCTCTGGCGACCGACGAAAATGATCTGGTTTTGCAATTTTCCGGTTTCAAGACCGGCCTTCAAAAAAAATTTTGCCGAGGCTGTCGGAGCCTCTTGAACCCAATAAATGGACGAACAATCTCATCTGGCACCTCCAGATTTTCGCACCTTTGCTAAAGTTTTCAGGAGCCATCGAAATGACGATCGAAAGGAAAGAGTTTAAAAGTACGCCTGCCCGCGACGCCATATCCGCGCGCAGCATTCTCAAGCGGCGGCAGCGCTACGACCATCCGCGGGACGTGCTAGCAACGGCACTCGACGCAGATGAGAAGCGCGCGATCCTTGCCTCATGGGCCTCCGACCTGTTCGCGGTGGAGTCGCGCCCCGAACTGAGGAAGCCGCCGGGGATCCGTGTACCCATCCGGTGTCAGGACATCCTCGACGCACTTCGCAGTCTCGACGACCCGGAGGAGGCACGCAGCCCAGATCACGATCGACGTCAGATTTCAGGGAGGTTGTCATGACGAGGACGAACAAGAACGTTTCCCGCGTCGACGGCGCCGGAACGTCTCTGATCGGGGGGAGGATGATGGTCGCCTCGCGCTACGCGGAGTGCCTGCATCGGCTGGCAAGACAGGCGCGATGTCTCGATCTCGAGGAGCTTTCCAAAAAGCTGACTGAAGTCGCAAACCTGATCCAGGAGATGGCGGACGAGATCGAAGTCGATTCCCACGGCGGAATCCTGCTCAGGAAGGCAGGCCGGCTTATCGGCACTGTGGAGGCCGCGGTTGATCGTGCGTCACGGCGAGCCACGCTTCACTGATTGGAGAGGCGTTCGCCGATCTGCTAGGCTCGGAGCTGCTTACGCCACTCGATCGCGGCTCCTACCACGTCCGCCACGGGTCTGGCGATGTCGATCCATGTACCGAACGACAACAGCTCCGGCAGTCCGGCGATTTCTGCCGAATACCTGATTGCGCCAGGCACGCCGTAACAAGGCGGCTTTGCGATGGCGCTTCAAGACTTTCGGGCGCTGCCAGATCACTGCTCCGGCATTTTTTTTCAGCGGGTTTCTTTGAGCTGATGTCTTTTCAAATGATTGAAAACGCCTAATTCCTTCCTCTCGTTTGACAAGGAAGACAGGATTCACCGTGCAGCACGCCACCATTGCGTCAGATCCATTCGAATTCCTTGGAAGCGATGGCGAGGTGGCAACGATCATTCGCCAATATGACTGGTCGACGACGCCGCTCGGCCCTGTCGAGCGATGGACCCCGAATCTGAAGGCAGCGACGGCTCTCCTGCTGCAGTCGCCGGTTCCTATCGTGATGCTATGGGGCGAAGACGGCGTCATGATCTACAACGACGCCTATTCCGGTTTCGCCGGTCACCGCCACCCTGCGCTTTTTGGATCTAAAGTACGCGAGGGCTGGGCCGAGATCGCCGACTTCAACGACAACGTCATGAAAGTCGGACTTTCGGGCCGCACGCTCGCATACAAGGATCAGGAACTCACGCTCCATAGAAGAGGCGTCCCCGAGCAGGTGTGGATGGATCTCGACTACTCGCCGGTTCCGGACGAACACGGCAAGCCCGCGGGCGTCATTGCCATCGTCGTGGAGACGACGGAGCGCGTGCTCGCCGAGCGGCGAAACCGCGAGGAATCACAGCGGCTCAAGAACCTTTTCGAGCAAGCTCCCACGTTCATGGCGATGGTTAGCGGTCGCAAGCACCGGTTCGATATGATCAATCCCGAATATCGTAAACTGGTCGGGCATCGCGAGGTTGAGGGTAAGACGGTAGCGGAGGCTTTGCCAGAGGTCGCCAATCAAGGCTATGTCGCCCTTCTCGACCGGGTCTTCGAGAGCGGTGAAGCCGTCCGTCGCATCTCAGAGCGCATTATGCTGGAAAGGGCGGAAGACGGTGCCTTGGAAGAACGGTTCGTCGATTTCGTTTTCCAGCCGATCAGAGGTGAAAACGGAGGCGTCACGAACATCTTCATTCAGGGATCGGACGTCACCGAGCGGGTCCGCGCGGAGAACCATCAGCGCCTGCTCATCAACGAACTCAATCATCGGGTGAAGAACACGTTGGCGTCGATCCAGTCGATCGTCTCGCAGACGCTTCGGGGCGTCCAGACGAAGGAAGAGGCGTCGACGGCGATCAGCAACCGTATCCTGGCGCTGTCTCGCGCGCACAACGTTCTTACCGACGAGAACTGGGACGGTGCTGATCTCAGAAAGATGGTCGAGAACTCTCTGGAAGCGTTTCAGCACGAGGGCCGTAGCGCGATCACGGTCAGCGGGCCTCCCCTACGCCTGGGTCCGCACGCCGCCTTGTCGATCGCCCTCGCCCTCCACGAACTGGCGACAAATGCCGTCAAATACGGGGCCTTGTCGTCTCCGACTGGAACTGTCGATGTAAAATGGGCGGTCAATCGAGATGAGGTCTTCGAGCTCACTTGGACCGAAAAGGGCGGCCCGACGGTGGTGAAAGGCGAGCGCCGTGGCTTCGGCTCGCGGCTCATCCTTAAAGTGCTGCCGCTGGAGCTTCGTGGTACGGCGGACATCGACTATGATCCCCAGGGGGTCGTGTTCAAGCTGACTTCGTCGGTGGAGGCGGTCAGCGATCGCTCGTCTTCGTCGGAGGTCTGATGGCGAGGATCCTGATAGTCGAGGACGAGATGCTTGTCGCCATGTTGATCGAAGACACCCTGAGCGATCTCGGGCATGTCGTCGTCGGACCGGCGATGCGCCTCGAAACCGCGCTAGCCGCCGTAGAGACCGAAAGCTTCGACTACGCCATCCTCGACATAAATCTCGCTGGCAAGACGTCGTTTCCGGTAGCCGATCTTCTGGTCGAGAAAGGCATTCCATTCATGTTCGCCAGCGGCTACGGCGCGGCCGGTCTCACCGACGGATACAGGGAGCGTCCGATCCTGCAAAAGCCTTTCGTCGGGAAGGAGATCGAGAAAATGCTGGCCACCTTGTCCCAATGAGCCCCGACCCCGCCTGATTTGAAGCGATCCGCCCGCCTCGATCTGTATAGTGTCTGCTATCGGTCTAAATTCCTATCGTAGGGACCGCTTGGGAGACCATGAGTGCTCTTACGGTTTCGAACGGGAGGCACACAAATGCTCCTCCCTCGACGACGATCAAATCACGAAGGTTCTGGACGCCGTGCCGCTTTGGTGCGCGGAACGGCACGTGGGCATCGACAGCCCGGACGGACATCGCGCCATTGGGGCGGCCGCTGATCTGGTCGAAACCCTTCGGCGACACCGCGATCGTGCTGGACGCGCTCCGCGAACGTCTCGCCTCCGACGGACCCGTCAAGCTTCCGCCCCTCCATCGGGGACGAATCCTTATCGACGATTTCGTTCTGGCGGAAGAAATGGAAACCGCGGTGCGAGATCCGAGGCCGCGATCATTGGACTTTGCGTACGCGAGACCGCCTTCGACCTCATCGAGAGTTCCGCCATAAGCGAGGCGATCATCGACAGCGACGGGTCGTTCAGGCAGCGCGCGGGGGCGACGCGTTTTCATGGAGCCAACAGCAGTTCGTCCGCCTTGCCGACGTCTGGAACTTCGGCATACGGCCGCCAGTCCGGGTTTCCCTGCTCCCCACGCCGGTTGACCCAGACGCCACGGAACCCCAGTTCGTGTCGCGCCTCCATGTCCCAATACGTCATTATTGCGGAGCAGGCGCAGGCCTACAAGCCGTCGCGAGAGTTCCTTCAGCACGCGTATCGCACAATGGGCGTGACCGCCGATGAGACGGTCCACGTGGCCATGGGTATGCGTAGTCGAAAGGAACGCCTATTCGCTCGACTGTCGGTGCAATAAGGTCATCGTCGGAGTTCGTGAAGATCGCCAACTTGTAGCGTTCCCGGAGCCGCCGCAGCGCGTCCGGAAGGTCCGAATGCGGGCGCATCGTCATGGGCGCGTTCGCGATACGCTCGATATCGTCCGGCCCTAGCTCGACGTCGTGCTTTCGAAAGGCGGTATCGAACCCTGACCGAAGGATTTCCTTGTACAGCCTGTGAGGTCTCTTCGCCGTCATTCGCTTTGCGATAGCAGAGAAGTCGTCGAGAACCACCGTTGCGTCGATGCAGTCCGTCGGCGATCCGTCAGCGTCGAAGCTACCTCGCACTGCAGAACTCCGTGCCATTGCACCAGAGTGCCGTAGTAAAACGTGATGACATTTGGCGTCGGATTGAGATCGAACGGCAGATCGAGGCAACGGTCGTGGCGGGTGATCCCGCGCTTGGCAAGCGTCGGGCTACAGCGGCCTGATGGCAGGAACTCTTCAATACCGCTCGATCTGTCGCCGATCCCGTTGTCGCAGATCAGATTCTTGAGAGTGGCGTCGAAGCCGCCATGCACCTTGCAAATTGCTAGGGAAATAGGCATGTCCTGCTCGCATGACGGAAGTCCGATCTGCCGGTACCCTTAGGGCTGCGAGCGTGCGACCAAGGGCGTCCGGGAATACTTTCCCGGCACCGGGCGACGGGTCGAATCCGACCGACGCCGTCTCCTCTAGTCCGTGTGGTTTCGCCTATAGCAGAGACTTCTTGAGGAAGGATAGCGCCTTCGCTGCGCCGGCGCTCGATATCGTATGTCCGACGCCCGGCTCGACGTCGAGTTCAACCTTGAAGCCAGCCGCGCTGAGCTGGGTGGCGGCAAGCGTCGAGGCGGCGGCCGGTATTGTGGTGTCCGCCTGCCCGTGCACCAGCAGAACCGGCGTGCTCTTACTCGCCGGAGATATCGGCTGCGGCGGAAGAATTCCGGCGAAGGACACAAGTGCGCCAACCTTCCATCGTCCGGAGGCGACGCCGTCGAGGGCGACGATCGCACCTTGGGAAACACCCACGAAGGCGATCCTGTCGTGCGCGTCTTCGAATCCTTCGCGTCGGACGACGTCGTCCATCAATTCGTCGAATGCTCTCCGCGCGGCCATGACTTTCGCCGGGTCAAGCGGGTTTCCTTCCGTCGAAAACCACTGGTGTCCGTACCGGTGACGCATGGGAGCATCCGGGGCAGCGAACCAGGTGTTCGGCAGACCGGCGCGCCAGGAGGAGGCAAGCGGCATGAGCTGGGCGCCTGACGCGCCGATGCCGTGCAAGAAGATGACGAGGTGGTCGCGGGATGACATGACGATCCTGAGGGTTTCGAAATGGCCCGACGGCGCTCGACCTCGAAGAAGGGAGCGGCCGTCTCACCCCGCGCGCAAGCCGTCACGCGGACGCCGGCGGACGCCGCTGCGGAAGCTTACGTGATGATGGGGTGGCTCACCCTAGATGGTGTGGAAAATGCACCTCTGCAAGCAGCACGAACCGGGCTGTACGCTATTGGACAAGAGGCCTCAGCCTGCTGCAGGGGTTGCTCAATCACCCTATTATGAGGGAACCCTCAAGGATGATTGTCATGGTGAGCAGGATCAGGAAGACCCTCACCGTGCAACAGCACGCCGCGGCCTTCGAAAACACGAACAAGATTGCGGCCGACGCCGCGGACGAAGAGCGTCGGCTTCGCAAAGAGAAGAACGAGCGACTTCGGAAGCTGCGGCTGGCGTCGTCGAATCCGAGGAAGTAAAAAGGCGCTCAAAGCCGTCATGGCGGAGCGCCCTCTCCACCCACGCCGTGATCGACGACGTCATGTCGTGATCGCGGCTATCCATTTTGGGTGGCTCGCCCTAGATGTCGGTTCTCGACGCTCCTTTCAAGAAAGCGTGTCCGCCGTGGTGCTCATCCAGGCACGATGCCGTTCTTCATCCTGGTGCGCCTTCATGAAGAACGCTTTCGACGCCGGGATCGCGTCTTCGTGGCGGGTCGCCCGTTCGTAGGCCGTGACCGTGTCGTCCTCATTGGTTTTCATAGCTTTCAGGATGGCGGCATCACCCATCATGTCCGCAAGGGCGATCTTGCCCGTTGTGAGCATCTGTTTCATGTCGCCTTCCGTCGGGGCATCGATGCCAAGTTCACGGGCCATCTCGGTCAGAACCTGGACATGCTGCAGGTGGTCTTCCTTAAAAGTGGCGATCTGCGCGCTGAGCTCCTTGTTGTCGAGGCGCTTGATGCAGGAATCGTACGCGGCGATGGCGTCGTGCTCGAGGTAAAGAAGGTTCTTTATCAGATCCTTGATGTCGGATTCATTGCCTACCATGGTCACCATGTCTCTCCCCTTTGAGGTTGCGGGGAGCAATGGCTGGCGCAGGAGGATGTTCCTTGTGGGCTCTGACTGTCAGATACCGTACGGACAAATGATCATTCGACCAAGGAGCGGAGCGGACGCATGTTCAGCATTCGACGACGAGAGAGAACCCGAACGACAGTAAGTCATCAGGCACCTCGGCCGACCCGCACGAGGTGCTCGTCGGGATCGGATACGGCGAATCGTACATACCCCAGGGCTGCAGCTTCGGTGGATGAAGGATCCGACCTTCGAGACGCCGCGCCAGCTCGTCGACGTCGTTCCGCTCGGGTTCACATGTTCGTTCAGCGCGCGCCCGATGTATTGAGGGAACCTCCGGATACCGTGGCATTCGTGGAACGAAAGTTCCGATGCCAGTGACGTCTCGCATGAAACGGGCGTCAGTGCCCGTCAAGCCGACCTTCAGGAACGCCTCATACATTAAGGCGCCGATATCATCGACCGCGCATAGCCGCCTTTCGAAATTCTGACACATCCGGCTCACGCACGACTTTGGCGCTCCCGTCGAAGAGAGTTCCTCGGGACGAGTACGGGTGAGGCCGGCGGTGGCCGATTCACAGGCCGTCTCCGCCGTCATTGCCGAATCAGTCAAACTCGGCGAATCGCTCCTGCCGACCCTGACCAAGGCAAGCGCAATGCACGACATGTGCCCTTAGCCGCTTGAAGGGGCCAAAACGCGTACGGGGAGCCCCAGCAAAAAAGTCGTCATCGTGATGTGGTGAAGATTGAATTTATTCAATCGTTTGGCTGCCCAAACTCAGGTCAAAAGGCTCAAACCGCCATATCCATGGATAACCGCCGACTTGATATTTTGTCCCCCATGGGTTACATAGCTCCATGTTCACGATTAGGCGCACCCGTGATTATGCGGACTGGATTAAAACGCTCAAGGACTTTCGTGCCCAAGCTCGAATTACCGACCGCATTGACCGTCTCGCTGCAGGAAATCCTGGGGATGTAAAGCCAGTCGGCGAAGGCGTGAGCGAACTCCGCATTAATTATGGGCCTGGTTATCGGGTCTATTTTGTCCGGGAGGGGTCGATCGTTTATGTTCTTCTCTGTGGTGGCGACAAGAGTACCCAGGACAAAGACATTCGATTAGCCAAAAAACTAGCACAGCAATTGAAGGAGTAATCACAATGCCACTTGAGACGTTTGAGTACGACTCCGCCGAATTCCTTGGAAGTGAGGAAGCGATTGCTGAATATCTTTTAGCTGCAAGCGAAGATGGAGACGCAAACCATATTGCTCGCGCTCTTGGTGTCGTAGCGCGCGCGCGCGGTATGTCAGATCTTTCCCGGACTACCGGACTTACACGACCCGCTCTCTACCGGGCATTAAGTGGGGATGGCAATCCGGAGTTTGGCACAATCGCAAAGGTAGCTGACGCCCTTGGTTACAGGCTAAATCTTGTCTTGAAGTCCGACAGGGGATCGACCGCCGCAGTGAAGTGAACGGCATACTGGAGCATTGGCTCGACGTTTTCCTTCTTGCCAAAGGAGGCTAGCCCGTTACTCGTGGTTTAAGCTCTTGAACGGATACGAATCGTCGACACCCAGACCTACTTATCTCGGGGGTTGATTGGTGTCACCTTTTTGTATGAAACGGAGATGGATCTTATTCCCCAAAAGGAAGCTCGATCTCTTCCCGGTTTCGCACTGAGCACTCAAGCAATGTCTTCGAGAGCTGGACAGCTTCTTCGACCGATAGCATGGCCGCCCCTGCTCGAATGCCTTCCTGCCATGCAGGGCCACGCTCCCACGCTTCGTTGTAAGCGAGCGCCAAGTCGGAAGATCGACAGGTCTGCCGAAGAGCTTCGAACAGCAGTACCGCTTGCCGGACGTCCTTTTCACGTTTCGCTGGCCCCTGCCCGTCGGTGTGCCGGCGGCTAGCGACAATCAGCTTGTGGATCGCGTACCGGGACGGATCCGGGACAACGACCGGGACGCCGCTGCGATGGAGCAGCATGGTCCGGACGGGATCCCTGATGAGAAAGTCGAGGAAACGAAGCGGATCGGTGCTGGCGCCACCGAGCGCCGGCGTCTTGGCAGGCTGATCGATGTAGTCGTCTGAGCCGCGGTTCGACGTCAGGAACTCGACCCTGTAGCCGTCGGCATTTTGGAAGGCAGACGACTCCATGCCCCCCGATCGATGGGGCACGGGGGAAAGCTTGGGTCGACGCCATGTAGGAGATCTAGGATCGGAGGCAGGCTATCTTCGGCCTCTCGGGAGATGGCATAGTCCTGGGCGATGTCCGCATCGCCGGTCAGGATCGCCGCCATGGGCAGACGAACCCCAAGCAGACCGGAATAGCATTGGAAGGCCACCGTCCCGGTGAGGACGCCCCGAGCCGGAAGAGACCTCCTTCGGCAAGAGCCTCGACGATGTCTCCAGACATGTTATCGGGGGCGATCATGCCGCCTTCGCAGGTCAGGCTGTTGACCATCCGCCTGCGCGCACGGAGGTCATCCTTGTCCCGCTTGTGATCGGCGACCCGTTGCGCGATGTCGGGATCGTCTGCAGGACCGACATAGCGACGTGTGTACCCCCATGCCCATCCGGTATATCGAAGTACCAGTACTTCTTGCCCTTGATGGTCGCAGGGGTGAACCTGCCTGTGGGCGGGGCGTCGGCTGTCCATGCGGCGTCGAGCGAGCGCTGGCCCAGTTCGGCGAACATTGTCTGGTACATGAGATCAATGGATTTAATCCCTCAACTCCCGTGTTAAACCGTTTTACAAAAACAGTATAACGGCGAGGGGGTAGGGAACAAGACGGGGTTGCCGTATGGACCGTCCCGGTCGAGACGTCCCGCGTTGTAACCGTTTTGCGGAAACGTTACAACGCAGCTGGGCCGTTAGCCTAACAGTGCAACGCTGCTCGCGGTACTTGCGCCGAAGGCCACCATCAACTGCATTGCTGCGTTATGATAGAAGGCCCGACGATGTGCGACAGCATGATGGTCATTGCCCGCTCGCGATCGATGGCGATCTGAGCCGCCACCGATCAAATCGAAATTACACGGGCGGAGCCGAGCCGACGTGAAGAGCGCCAAGCAACCAAAGCACCAACAAGATCACAACGACCAGTCCGAGCACGCCACCCAGTCCACGACCACCGTATCGCCCGTGGGCATAGTATCCACCGCCGCCTCCGAGCAAAAGAATGAGTACAATGATGATCAAAAGTGTTGTCATATGAGCTCGCTAACTTAATCGGCACCTGCCAGGATGGCATCGCAATCAGTCAGTTAGGGCGACTTTGCATTGCGTCCACACACTTTCAGCAAAAGTCCAATTCCGCACGCACGTCGTGCTACATTTGACACGCCGGGCGCAACAGCTAAAGCTGACGCCCTTGATCTCGGGCTTGCAACATTGCGACGCGAAGCTTGTCGGCCTTGGCTTCCTCGCGAAGTTTCTCGTTGACAAGGTAATCCCTTGCCGACAGCGGGAGAGACTTTCTAGTTTCAAGACGCGGGGACACCACGCGCAGTTTCGCCGAATTCTCGGTCATGGATGTTTCCTCATTTGCGCGTATTGAACGCGCAATCGGGCAAAAGGATGCATGCTCAGCAACCGTCCTACGACGGTAGCTAGGCTCGCCCCTCAAACGCCTGCAACATCATCAGCGTGCGATCATCTGCGTCTTGAAAGCCGGGTTGCCCATCGGACTGCTTCATCGGCTCGGAAAGGTCTGGATTGCCACCTTGGGCAAATTGCGGTTCGGAGTTTTCAGAACCGACATCTTCGGGATCAGTTTTGAACTCAAGATTTCTGGACATCATAGAGCTCCGTTTCGGCGCGACGTTTATTCGTCCTGAACGAAAAACCTGGCGCGTTGTTCCAACGCGCGAGCACGGTCTCCCCGGGCTTGCGGTTGATCTCCACAGCGGTGCCCTTTGAGAGGAGGCCCGATCAAAAATGGACAACGCGATCTTGACGACGCGATACCAATTGACGCTGAACAGAAAAGATCACCAGACCCGTAGCGGCCTCGCCACCGAGAACGAACTCATCGAAATCCTTGAGAAGGAAGCCCTGCCCTGCGTCATGCCGCGAGTTGGTTGGTAGCAACGATGCAAATGGATATCGACGGCAGCGGGCTTGCGATCCATGAATCTGAATTCGTTCCCGGCCATCCGCGGAAACTGGCGCTGAAGCTAGCCGCGTGAAATCGAAGATCTGAGCGTTTGTCCTATGGGCCTTTGAAAACCGGTGGGTCGCTAGGCTCGCGACCAACGACAGCAGCGACACGTGGGTTTGATGCTGCCCTCGCAACCGCTCTTGCGTCTATCGTGTGTGATTGCGCGCCAACGATAACATTGCTCCGAAGCGTCCCAGTCATTGAGAACGCCGAGCCCTCAGCTTAGCCTTTGATCCCCCTATCGTAGCGAACTGAGGCCGCCTCGATTCGAGGTGCGTTTTCAAGCGACCATGCGCAAAGCGCTTCGAATGGCTCACGTAGCGAATGCCCCAGCGGAGTAATCGCATACTCGACGCCGATCGGCTGCGTTGGCAAGACTGTCCTTGTCACGAGGCCGTTCCGCTCGAGACGTTTTAGTGCATCAGCCAGCGCCTTATGCGTGATGCCGTTAAGCCGGCGCTTGATCTCGTTGAAGCGCGAAGGCTTCGGGCAGATCACCGTGAGAATCAATATTGTCCACTTGTCAGCGATCTTGTCGAGAACGGGACGCACGATGCTCATGTTGCCGAGAGCGCACTGAGAAAGATTTTCGAGGTCGGTATACTGGTCCATATCTAGGCTATTCAAGGTGCGTAATTGATATCAGATTTACGACGTATATCATGTCGGGACCATCCATTGAAAGGAAAATAGAATGGCCCGCATGAAGGACAAAGTCGCACTCGTTGTAGGCGGCGCAAAGGGAATCGGCTTGGCAGTCGCGAGCCGATTGGCTGCCGAAGGAGCGACCGTCTACATCACCAGCCGTCGCGGCAACGATGTCGAACAGGCTGCCGCCAAAATCGGCAACAACGTGGTCGGAATTGCGGCAGACGCGAGTTCTCCAAAAGACGTGGTACGCGTCGTGGCCCAAGTTCAGCAGGCGCACGGACGTATCGATGCGCTTGTCCTGAATGCCGGAATTTCAGAGCCTGCCAAACTTAGCGACGAAACGCCGGACCACTTCGATCGTCACTTCGACGTCAACGTACGAGGGACGGTATTCGGTCTACAGGCAGCTTTGCCAGCAATGCAAGAAGGCAGCTCGGTCGTGCTTGTAGGTTCAATCGCCGATGTCGCTGGGATTCCGTCTTACGGCACGTATGCGGCGACTAAAGCCGCGCTTCGATCTTATGCGAGGACATGGACCGCCGAACTCGCCAGCAGAGGCATTCGGGTAAATGTCGTCGCTCCTGGGCCTACCGATACTGAGATGATGGCAGCGGTTCCGGAGAGCGTCCGCGAGGCTTTGATCGCCCCCATACCGCTGGGACGGATGGCACGACCGGCAGAGGTTGCAGCAGCGACGGTGTTTCTACTGAGCGACGAGGCAAGCTATATCGCCGGGGCCGAACTGTGTGTCGACGGTGGCATGCGCCAGGTATGAGATCCGGTGCTATTCTACTGAGACAATTCGGTTTGGGAGAGAGTTTCTTGGGCGGCGCAGCTGACAAGGTTCCAGCTAGGTGGCCCAACTCGCAGGCCAGCCCGTCTCGCCGTGAATGACGGCGCCGCCGGGGCTGGTGATCGCAACCCACAAAGCCATGCAGGCGACGGCCCCTTGGCAGGCGATCCGTTAGGATGCTTGATGTCTCACCAGACGCGCCGACTTTATCGCGATTCGGCGACCGTCGCGATCCGTGGGAAAAATCTCGACGGAAAGATCTGCAGCCGGCGGCGTCACCGAAGCCGACCCGGAGACTGGCGAGACAAGCGTTACAGCACTATAAGCACGGATGGGTTGGAGGCCGACGACACATCACGAGGACCTTGGGCGACGGGAGCGGCAACCTCTACCTAAATCACGTGCTTCATGGGGTGACACGTCTTCAGCGTCATCCCTTTGCCGAAGAAAAACCCCACCGGCGATGGCGCTACCGGCCCGATGAAGCGCGTGGCCGCGTAACATTGCGCCCTGCAGGCAAGACGCCCGTGTCGCGGAAGTAGAGATATTTGCCGCGACCGCCGGGCGCACCAGATCATTAGTGTGCGGCAGTGACGTCAGACGATAATTGTAGACGGAGTGCCGGGCCCAGGCATGCCAGCCCGCACCGGCGAGAATGTTTGCTGCAGCCAGTCCGTGACGAACGTTGCGACTTCCTCCCAACCGGGTTCGTTGCAGATGTAATGGCTGCGGTTTGGGAACTCCTGGAAAGCCGTAACGCTTCCGAGGTGCTCGTATGCTTTGAAATTTTTCTCGCTTAGATGAGCAGGGATGATCTCGTCCTTCTCACCTGCGACAACGAGAAGCGGCGCGTGCGGACGCGTGAGATCGATCTTGCCCGCGGTGCCCATGCAGTCGCGCAGTACGTTTCGGCTGTCATGGGTGGCCGTTTCCACGAATGCACTCGCGGCCTGTTCTTCGTTAAGGGTATTTGCAAACGATCCGTGGAAGGTTTCGGCATCCATGAAGACCGGCTCGTCGCCCTTCAACGGATTTGCGATCACGGCGCTATTTTTGATGAAGCCCCAGTCGAAATCGAGCATAGCGTTCGGCGCGACGGACGAGATCGCCACTGCGCCGGACACCAAATCCTTGGCCAGCAGCTTTTGTGCGATGAGACCGCCCACCGAATGACCGACGACAATCGGCCGGTCGAGGCTGGAGACTACGCCGACCATTGAGTCGTAGATTTCCTCGAGGCTGAGTTCGCCGAGACCTGCTGGAGGGTTCTGGCGCAGAAGTGCCGGGTCGCCCTCGTGAAGTGGCCAGGCCGGGGCATGGCATTCGTAACCCTTGTCGGTAAACAACCGCACCCATCGGTCCCAGCTTTTCGGGTTCTGAAACATGCCATGCACGAAAACGATCTTGGTCATCCACCATACCTCAAGTTGATCCCAGAGGTAGCAAACCTGCACGAATGCATGTTGTTCCGTTACTGGGCGCGAATCGTGCTGCTCCCGAGAGATTCAAGTGTGGAGCGACCTGGAAGCGATTTTAATCGCCTAGTCGCTCGATGCCGAGGCCGGTTTGCAGGTTATGAACTCACACTCGCTGTTGTCCGGGTCCCGGTCGATCCTGGTCGGCACATTAAGGCGATCCCGGACTGCCACGCGTTAGGTTCAAGCTGCACATTCAAGCCGCTCGCCTCGCCTCGACTATTAGCGGCCGCTATCTGAACAAGATTTGGGCGCGGACCTTAGAGTAAGCGGGTTTTCCCCAACGACAGGGCGGCCACTGTCGATAGCAAATCCTGACAGGGAAGTAATCGGCAAGCATCCCCAGGTCATGTGGTCCAGGAAAGGCCACGCAGTACCAGTTGCGCCGGCCGGGTGCGTGCCGAACGCGAACGATCCCATCTTCTACTTCGATTTCATAAATGGCGAGGTCTCGAACCTGGGCTAATCCCCAGCCTCGTCGAGGAAGCGAAGTCCGTAAACGAACTTGGACGCATCAAGGCCGGCGGCTTCAGCCTGCACAAGGTTGTCCTCTAGGTCGGCACGCTTGACGGGGCGAGCGAGGGCGTTCGACGTCGAGCGCCTTAGGAAGACGTCTTCGTCCTCGCCTGCGCGGCGTGAGAGTGCATCGACCGCATCGATCACAGACGCGGGAAACCCATCATCCTTCAGTCGGTCCAGCGTCCATCCCCTGCCCTTTTCAACGATGTCGTGAAGATAGGCGACTGCTCTCTCCTCGTCGCCGACGACAAGCTCGGCGACCCGATGGCAATGGGCGAAGTAGGGATTGCCGACCTTGTCAAGCTGGCCCTCGTGAGCCTCGATGGCGATCTGCCTTGCGTGTTCGGCAAGCTGGGAACTCAACATGTCGCACCTCCATCGGCTTCAGCTTATCTGCACAGAGAACAACGGCTTTTTAAGATGGTTCCTTGCCGTTATCGTGATCGGCGTTCCGGGGCTACCGTCGAAAAACGATGCCATACATAGCGACGAGCGACTTTGAAGGTCATGATTTAATGAGACCGGAGTGCAGCATGGTCACCCCCGTCCGCTTCTATACGGTTGGCTGCCTGACGACGCGTCCGGATGATGTCTGGCGATCCCGGGTTGACAATTCTCCGGTGACCTCCGTGATGACGGCAATCCCATGATAGGTCGAGACCGGCAGCCCTATCGACGGCGGACGTCATTCGCTGTTCGGGATCCGGCGGTTCTTTCGCTTGGTCATCCGACGGATTGCTTTTGCCCCTTCCTCGGTCCCAGTCCGTGCTCGACACGCATCTGTCGCCACTCTGGCTAGGCCCGCTTCGTCGCCTCCTTTGATCGATTCTCACCGGTGCTGGAGATCGGCGGCGGCGGCGAGCGATATAAACCGAGGCAACGTCGCACCAGTTCCATGACGAGCCTCTGATAAACAATGCAGCTTCAGAACTTGTAGCCAACCTGAACGCCTGCGCGCGTCATGCCGCTATTCGGCCCGTCGCATAGATTGGCGTGAGAGGAGTGGGCGACCTGAGCCACGACATTCCAATGCTTATCGAACCTGTAGCCGACGCCGGCATATTCGTGGAATAGAACGTGGCAACCTAGATCAGGGCCGTCAGCTTCATCGCGCAGTGTCCCGTTGTGCCAAACGCCGCCAAAGCCGGCCTCGGCGAACATCTTTGCACTGAAGTTAACCTGCCAGGACAGGCCGCCATATATCTGCGTTGCTTCGCCGAATGTGCCGATCGACGCTCCGATGTTCACGCGGGGTCGGGCCAGCTCCTGTTTCCAGCCTGTCGCTTGGTCGAACCCGAGCGGGTCGAAGAACACTGTCACTTCTGGGAACACGCCGTTTTCATGTGAACTCCCGCCTTGGATGGAGGCCGACGCGCCGAATCGAAGCTCGTCGAAGACGGCTTGATCAGCAAGTGCCGTTTCCATAGAACCAACCATCGCAGCCATGACAGCGACCACACCAACGATGTTCATACGATTCCCCTCGAAAAGTTGAACAGAACGTAAACAGGTATGGTTACAAATGCATTAAGGAAGAGGCTTGTCCCCTTCTTAGAGGCTAATGCCAGATCAAGTGCCAGCCGGAAGCCGACACAGTGTGACGCCAGTTAGCCGATTACAGGATTCGGATGAAAATGCGTCAGGTTGCAGCGCCGATCCACAGCTCCGCCAAACTTCGTCGAGTGCTTCGAAAATACCGCAGCCATCTCTATGCCATAGTCCCTGGCGCGGCCGAGCCTGACACATCTGACCATTGCGAGAACCTGATCCTCGTGGGCTTGCTCTAACTCCCGCATGTCGCCGACGATGTCGCGCCATGTCTTTCGGCAGATCCGCTGGCGAGAGCGAGGATGGTGCCGATGTTTGTCTGGAAATGTCGGCGGCGGTTCCCAGCGGATGAACTCGTTGGTGAATATCGATGTAGTCGCGGACACCGTGATACGTCCCATGGTTCCGCCGCTGGACATTGGCGAATAGATCGCACCGCCAAGTTATTTCGGAACGAACATGATTGAGCGTGGGCGCAATGAACCGCAGGGTTGATGGGTCTCTTGCGCAAATGAAGTACATGAAAGCGGTCCGCACGGAAAAAACGCGCCCCCGGCTGATCAGCGTACAGACGATCCGGGAGCTGACGCCAACCGTAACGGCTTTCCGAATTGTGACCGACCGGTCAGAGAACCCATCCTCCATCGATCGTCAAACTCGACCCGGTCATATACGACGAGCTAGGTCCAGCGAGATAGGATACGAGTTCGGCAATTTCCGCGGGGTCGGCTACTCTCTTCATGGGGCTGCGGCCGCTAAGGAATTCGATTGAATCGGCGGTCATGTCAGTGCTCGTCGGTCCTGGCTGGACGTTGTTCACTGTGATCCTTCTCGGTGCCAGATCGAGAGCTAGCCCTTTCACCATAGCTGCGACAGCAGCCTTCGTGAACTGGTAGACGCTGCTTCCCTGAAACCCGGTGCGTTCGGCCGTGTTGGAGCCGATCGTGATAACCCGGCCGCCATCCTTCATCTGTGCGACTGCAGCCTGGATCGCCAGGAACACGCCGCGGATGTTGACGTCAATCATGAGGTCTAGCTCTTCGAGTGCGACCGTGTCGACGGTATTGAGGCGGAGGATGCCGGCATTGACGACGACAACGTCGAGGGGCCCGAGTTTATCAACGGCCTTTCGTACGGCAGTCGTGATCGCCTCTGGATTGGCGCTGTCTGCCTGAATCGACATGGCTTTGCGTCCTCCCGTTTGGATCGAGAAAGCCAGCTCGGACGCGCTGTCCGGCCGAGACACGTAAGTGAAAGCCACGTCGAAGCCGTCCTTGGCCAGCTTCCGCACAGCCGCCGCGCCAATACCACGAGCGCCTCCGAACACGAGGGCGGTTTTTGATTCATTGATCGTCATCATTTTCTCCATTTTTGACAGATCAGTCCATAATAGGCCGATGAAGCCTCCCTCCCGGTGTGGAGGGTGCAATTATTTTACGAGGCGCTCCGTCGCAAAGCGGGCCATCGCCTTGAGGTCTGCGCTGGACGCGCCGCCGCGCGCCGCAAGCTGGAGCCCAGTTAGTGTCATCAACACGAACGCGGCGGCCTCTCCCGGATCGAGACTGCTATCGATCTTCCCGCGTTCTTGCCCTTCTCGAATTCTTTGGCTGATGCCCTTCGTTAGCATTTTGCCAGACGTCTTCCTTCGGGCGTTGAGTTCCGCGTCTGTGGCGCCGAATTCGCCAACCGAGCCGACACCCATGCATCCAAGAGCGCGCTCCTGATCATCTTCGGCGACCAAGCCCATAAGCAGGTTTTGGATCCCTTCGACCGGACCGCCCTCGCGCAATCGCTTGAGATGTCCGGACGTCGTCCTGCGCTGGTATGCATCGAGAGCCTCGAGGTAGAGAGTTCTTTTGTCGCCGAATGCGCCATAGAGGCTCTGACGCCCTATGCCCATCGCTTTACGCAGGTCGTCCGTGGATGTCGCTGCGTATCCTTTCGCCCAGAACACCCTCAACGCTTCTTCTAGTGCCGCCTCGCGGTCAAACTCTCTTGGTCTCGCCATGAGAGAGCAATAGGCGTTCTTGACTGATCGGTCAAGAATTTTCAGGTCTTGCGAGCCAGGCAAGCTGTTCAAGCGCAGGAGGTCGCTCGGCAATGGACGTAGCCTAGTTCCGCGCGTGGTGCCGCGTTCCTTCTGCGCTTCGTTTCCATCTGGGACTTGCGGCGCTTGTCGGCGGAGAGCGACCGTGCCATGTCACTTAATTCTTTGCGCTTTTTTGCCGCGTGGCACATTGGGCTCGTCGGTCCGCAGTCGATGAGTTTCGTTTGGACATGAACTGGTATCGTTCTTCGGAAAAATCGAGAAACCTCTGGATAACGGCTCCCTGGGAGGCCGCAATGGTCCTCGCGCGCTGCCTGATAACGGATCACCTCACGCGAGCCCTATGAACTCAGCATCGTCTGGAAAACGGGCGAGCGTCTGGCCGAGCCGGCGCTGCCCGAATGCATCGCGGCGTTGCATCAATTGACAAGCAGGCGAGTGTAAGCATTTAGTGGCGTCGGCTAAATGCGTTATGCAAGAGAGTCAGCAGCTCATCCTCTCGCATGCCGTCCCGGTAGACGAAAAATGCGCGCCTAGCGGCGACCATCGTTTCCTGGTGGCCGACGCCCAGTCCGTTGTCGATGGACCACCGGCTCACTGCGCGATGGATGATATCGAGGTCGTAAGCTTCGAACCTGAAGTTGGCTTGCACGCTCAATATGGTTCCGTCTTCAAGCACCAGTCGAGCACAGACAATTAGGGCGGTGCGCCGGCATGTACAGCGGTGGGAGACATTTTTGGCGGCTACAGCGCAACGGCACGGACGCAACGGCCAGCAGGCGGACGGCGCCGTCGGCTATTTCGAGAAGGGCAACCGCTCGCCCGCCCTTACCGCGCGTGATAGTCGATTGCCTGACGGGGCCAACGGGCAGACGTAGCGGGAGGAATAGGCACAAGAAGGAAAGTAGGAATAGTTGAAATCGAGAACCAGTCTGCCGTCTGGCCGGACAGATCCGAGATCGGCTCCCTTGATGGTATCGAGGAGATATCGACCGCCACCGTAGGTCTCGACGCCGCATGTCGCATCGGCGAACGGAAGAAACACGCCGCCGCCATACCCCTCGATCCAATAGAGGGTCAATTCGCCACCTAATTTGGTTTCCAGCCCCTTTGTGCGCGCGAACGAATGCATCGACAGGTCGCCATCCGATCCTGTCGCGATGGTCATCCGTTCGGGATTTATAGGCGCGAGCTCTACTGTCAGCCGCAAAGAGGGATCATACGCGAATGTCGCGGGCCCCTCGAACGTCCCGCGGCCATCCGATTCTATTGGCGACTGCGGGTGGTCGCGAAACAGGCTCGAGCGGGTTTCGCACCAAAGCCTCCAAGCAGCGGCCGCATCCGGATTGGACCGTACGTTGTAATGAGATTTGCGATCCTATTGCGCCAATCCCACAATTGCTGCGCCTCGTTCAAATCCATTTCCCCTCTGTCAGAAATTAAGCGGCCTTCGTCCATCGGGCACTGTTCAACCATCCGGCTGCGCCTCGTTGCACCTGCCTGACTTGTTCTATGGTAGGGCAAGAAAATACGCGATTTCTTTTTGGCTGCGCTACCCAAATTGCCATTGCGGGGGCCATCTCTGTGATATGAGCCTGTGGCGCATGTCCAACTCAATCCGCTAGTGGAAAGCGGCGCCCAGTCAGCGCTTATACGCAACCTCGGCCACAGTCACCTGCCCGGCAACGGCGCCCTGCCTCGCGCCAGATCAAATCGTGTGCCCTCGCCAAGCGCCGCCGACAAGGAGCCTCGATGGGTCGTCTGTATCTCGATCACTCCCGCCAGCGCAGAAGGCGCCGCTCGGCAGCTCCCGCGATCCGGTTGAAGGTGAAGCCGACAATGCCGAGGATGATGACGCCGACCATGACGAGGGACATGTCGAAGCGTTCGCGGCCGGCGATGACGAGGCCGCCGATGCCGGGGCCGACGGCGAGGAAGTATTCGGCACCGACGGTGGCGAGCCAGGAATAGATCAGTCCGAGATGAAATCCCGTCGCAATCGACGGTAGGGCGACCGGCAGGTAGATCCGGCTGATCTTCTGCCAGGAATTGAAGCGCAGCGCGCGGCCGACCTCGATCAGTTCGCGCGGCGCATCCTTGATGCCGTCATGCGTGTTCAATGCAATCGGAATGAAGGCCGCAAGCGCCACGAAGACGATCTTCGCCTGTTCGCCGAAGCCGAACCAGACGGAGATCAGAGGAATCCACGCGAGCAGCGAGATCTGCTTGATGCCGTTGAAGGTCGGCATGATCAGGCGGTCGGCAATGTTGACAACGGCGAGCAGCGTGCCAAAGCCGATACCGATCACGGCGCCGATCAGGAAGCCCGCGATGTTGCGCAGCAGGCTCGACCCGAGCTGGCCCACCAGGCCGTTGTCGATGATCTCCTGCTTTGCCGTCAGGATGACGTCCTCGATCGGCGGCAGGAAGCGCATGTCGACTAGGCCGAAGCGGCTGGAGGCCTCCCACACCAGGAGCAGCAGAAGCGGCAGCGTCAGTCCGCGGCGGATGCGGACGAAATTCGATGTCTCTTCCATGTCTCAGTCCTCTGCCTGCCGCTTCCAGCGCCGGATCAGCACCTCGGATGCCTCCAGTCCGCGGTCCATCGTAAAACCGATGATGCCGATGACGACCATGGCGATGATGACCGTATCGAGCCAGAACATCTGGCGGCCCCAGACAAGCAGGTATCCAAGACCTTCGGACGAGGCCAGCAGCTCGACGCCGACCAGCGATGTCCAGGCATGCGTCAGGCCGTAGCGGATACCGGTGAAGATCGACGGCACGGCGCTCGGGAGGATGATCAGCCGTAGCGTCTGCCACCGGCTGAAGCGCAATGCCCGCCCGACCTCCAGATATTTGGCCGGAACGGCGCGGATTCCGGAGAAGGTGTTCAGCGTCACCGGTACCAGCGCGCCCTTGGCGATGATGATGATCTTCAGGGTCTCCTCGATGCCGACGAGCAGCATCAGGAGCGGGATCCAGCCGAGTGTCGGGATCTGTGCGAAGGCAAGGAAAACCGGTTTGACATAGTCCTCGAAGCGCCGGGACAGCCCCATGGCAATTCCGAGCATCATCCCGAGAGAGGCGCCGATCGCGAAGCCGAAGACGACGCGGCGCAGGCTGACGCCGGCATGGTAGAACAACTCGCCGGTCGAGATCATGTCACGCCCGGTCGCAACGACATAGGTGGGTGCCGGAAGGATCTGTTCCGGCAGCCAGCCGCGCGCCGAGGCGATCCACCAAAGCGCAATCAGACCGACCGGGAAGAGGAATGCCTCTCCCCGACGGATCCAGCGAATGGCCGGATGCTGCGACCAATTGCGCCGGCGCGCCTGTTCTTCGAACTCGATATCGATTGCCATGCCATGTCTTTCAGTCGGCTATTTTGTCAGAAGGATCACGACGCGACGGGCTTGCCGTCAGCGCCATAGGCCTGCCAGAAGTTTTTGAAGCCAAGGCGCTCGATCGCGCTGTCGAGATATTTCGGTTCGAACCAGCCCTTGAGATCGATATCTCTGCGGATCAGCCCGAATTCCTTGCTCTTGGCCGCCTGCTCCGTGTACTGCGACACCAGGAGATCATCGATCAGCGGCGAATTGCGATAGGCGAGTGTGTCGCCCTTGAAATACTCTTCGAGGATCGGGATTGCGGTGCCCGACTTGTGCCAGAGCTCGAAGAGCGCCGCGCGGTTCGGCTCGTCTGACGACCACTTTGCGGCCTTGACGAAGGCATCGACGATGCGCTGGGTGATTTCGGGATGGGCATCGATGAAGGCCTCGCGGCCGATGATGCCGGCGTTTCGGCCGAAGCGCGGATCGTCGCCCTTGGTTGTGTAGATGACGTCGGCGGCACCCTTGGCCGCCAGATTGATCAGCTGCGTATCGCCGAAGGCGGCATCGATGTCCTTGCTGGTCAGCGCCGCGACGGTGCCGGCGCTGTCGAGGTTGACCACCTGGACGTCGCGTTCGCTAAGCCCATGCGCTTCCAGGATCTTGATGGCGGCGAGGTGACCGTTGGTGCCGCGCTGCAGGGCGATCTTACGGCCCTTCAGGTCCTCGATCGACTTGATGCCTGTGCCCTTGGCGACGGCAAGGTAGAGCGGCTTGCGTGCGCCGCTTGCCAGCAGGTACTTGGTCTTCAGCCCGGTGGCGCGGCCGATCAGCGCCGGCAGGTCGCCCTGATAGGCGAAATCGAGCTGGTCATTCGCGAAGCCTTCGTTGACGGCCGGACCGGCGCCTTTGAAAAAGGTCCATTCGATCTTGATATTGGGATCACTGGCAAATTCCTTCTCCAGGAATTCGCCGGCGCGTGCGGTCGCCGCTGACGTGCCTTCCGAATAAGGGCGGTTGTCGACACCGATCGCGGCATAGCCGACATGGATGACGAGTGGATCTTCGGCGCGAGCCGATGTTGCTGCCGTTGCGAGCAGAATGGCGAGGCCGGCGGCCAGGCGGGTAAAGGTGATGCGTTTCATAGTGGTCTCCGTTGATGCTTATCGTGCAATGGCGATCGCCGGCCGCGGGCGATCCTGTTCGGGTGCGCGCACCGGGCGCGATGCCGCGGGAGCGGCGATTTCGCCGGTGGCATGCAGGCTGTTGAGAACGCGATCGCGCACCGCGGCGATGTCCGCCGACGTGCGCCGGCGCGGGCGCTCGATCGCAACGGGAATGATTTCACGCACCCGGCCCGGGCGCGGCGACATCACAACCACCCTGTCGCCGAGATAGACGGCCTCTTCGACATCGTGGGTGACGAGAACCATGGTGATGCCTTCCTTGGCCCAGATTTCCTGAAGCTCGTCCTGCAGGCGCGCCTTGGTGATCGCGTCGAGCGCGCCGAAGGGTTCGTCTAGCAGCAGCACGTTCGGACGGTTAACCAGCCCGCGCGCGATGCCGGCGCGCTGCGCCATGCCGCCCGACAGCTGGTGCGGATAGACGGTGGCAAAGCCGCTAAGCCCGACGAGCTCGAGATGCTCGCGCACCAGCTCAGCCTTGCGGGCCTTCGGTAGCCGGGTGTTCAGGAGGCCTAGGGCGACATTCTGCTCGACCGTCAGCCAGGGAAACAGCCGTGGCTCCTGGAACACGATACCGCGGTCGAGGCTCGGCTCGTGAACCTCGGCGCCTCCGTGGCGGATGCGCCCGGCGGTGGTGACGTCGAGACCGGCTAGCAGCCGCAGCAGGGTCGACTTTCCGCAACCGCTGGCCCCGACGATGGTGACGAATTCGCCTTTGGCGACATCGACGCTGACATCGTCGAGGGCAGTCAGCGTATCGTCGCCGATCTTGAAGCGGCGGGTGATGTGATCGGCTTGGAGATGGGCGATGCTCATTATGATCCTACTCGGCTGCAAGAGGGGCTGATGCCGGATGCTGCGGTGTGCGAAGTCCCAAATTCTGGCGCAGCGTCGTGCCTTCATATTCGCTGCGGAACAGGCCGCGGCGGCGCAGTTCCGGCAACACGAGATCGACGAAATCGCGAAGGCCGACCGGCAGATGCGGAGGCATGACGTTAAAGCCATCGGCGGCACCGCCTGTGAACCAGTGCTGCATCTCGTCGGCGATCTGTGCCGGCGTGCCGACGATCTGGCGGTGACCGCGCGCGCCGGCGATCCTGAGATAAAGCTGGCGGATCGTCAGGTTCTCGCGATGAGCGAGATCGAGCAGCAGGCGCTGGCGGCTCTTGCTGGCATTGGTTTCCGGCAACGCCGGCACTGGCCCATCGACCGGATAGGAGGAGAGATCGACACCGCCCGTCATGCCGCTCAGCAAAGCCAGTCCGACGACCGGATGGATCAGTTCCTGGATTTGCTCGAACTTCTCTTCCGCCTCATTGATCGTTCGGCCCACGATGGGAAAGATGCCGGGCATCACCTTCAGATCATCCGGATGACGGCCGTATTTGCCGAGGCGGCCCTTGAGGTCGGTGTAGAAGCTACGGGCGTCCTCGAATGTCTGATGCGCGGTGAAGACGACTTCGGCGGTGCGCGCGGCAAGCTCCTTGCCGGGCTCCGACGAGCCTGCCTGAACGAGCACCGGATGTCCCTGGGGCGAACGGGCGACGTTCAGCGGCCCGCGAACCTTGAAGAACTTGCCCTTGTGATTGAGGACATGCTGCTTTTCGGGATCGAAATAGAGGCCGCTCTGCTTATCGCGCGGGAAAGCGCCCTCTTCCCAGGTATCCCACAGCCCGGTCACGACATCGGCGAATTCCTCGGCGCGCTCATAGCGTTCGTCATGGGCATAATGCTCGTCGCGGCCGAAATTGTGCGCTTCATGCTCGCTGGAGGAGGTGACGAGGTTCCACCCTGCCCGGCCGCCGCTGATATGATCGAGCGAGGCGAACTTGCGGGCGATATGATAGGGCTCGTTATAGGATGTCGAGGCGGTCGCGACGAAACCGATGTTGCGCGTGACGGCCGCCAGCGCAGAGAGAAGAGTGATCGGCTCGAACTGCGCGACATAGCGCGTGGCCGTCCGGCTGAGCGCCTCGATATCGGTGCCCCGCGTGCCCACGCCATCGGCCATGAAGATCAGGTCGAACTTGCCGCGCTCGGCAAGCTGCGCCAGTTCGACATAATGCGCGAAATTCGAACCGGCATCGGCCTGTGCGTCCGGATGGCGCCAGGCGGCGATGTGGTGTCCGGTCGGATATAGAAACGCACCAAGCCTCAGTTGTGATCGTTCAGCCATTTCGAGCTCCGTTCGAAGGAGCAGTCAGGCTAGGGTCAAAATAATATAATCTATAGAAATTATATTCTATTCGAGAGGCTTCGAAAGAACTTTTGTAATTGGAAAGGCTGCGCGTGAGCGGGCATGTTTCCCGCTCACGCGTTCCGCCCGGATGCGGTTCAAGGAGATATGAATGACGTTGTCAGCGCCCATCGCGCCGCGGGGAGATAGACTGAGTGAGCTCACAAATAGACTGAGTGAGCTCACAAACAGCCGTTACCGCAGTAACGAGACGCTGTCGGGACCATTGAACGAGGCGCTCGACGCAATCCTGTCCCACCGCAGTGTCCGCGACTACCTGCCGCAATCCATACCCGACCACGTGCTCGGGCTCGCCGTCGCCGCTGCCCAATCGGCGCCGAGTTCATCCAACCTCCAGGCTTGGAGCGTGATCGCGGTCGAAGACAAAGGCATCAGGGACCGATTGAATGCCGTTGCCGGCAATCAGCGCCAGATTGCGCAGGCGCCGCTTCTTCTTGTCTGGCTCGCCGATCTCTCCCGTCCGCGCGATATTGCAGAGGCGCAAGGCAGGCCGGCCGAAGGCCTCGATTACGTGGAGAGTTTCCTGCTTGGTGTGATCGATGCCGCGCTTGCCGCCCAGAATGCTGTCGTGGCACTTGAATCGCTCGGCCTGGGGACCTGCTACATCGGCGGAATTCGCAACGATCCGGAGACCGTTGCCCGTGAACTCGGGCTCCCAGACGGTGCGTTTCCGGTCTTCGGCCTGACGGTCGGATATCCCGATCCGGTTAAGCCGGCCGACATCAAGCCACGGCTCAGCCAGGCAGCAATCCTCCATCGCGATCGCTACGATTCCGCTGCACACCGGCCTGCTCTCGCCGCCTATAACGAGGCGCTTGGGTCCTTCCAGGCGGAACAGGCAATGCCGCGGATCGACTGGACCGATCAGGTCAGCAGCCGCATCGGCACCGTTGCAGCCCTGAAGGGCCGACATATTCTCAAAGGCGCGATCCGAAAACTCGGCTTCGCGCTCAAGTAAGCGCCCTTTCGTTTCATTCAGCAAATCCATCAGCAGGCACAGGCATGACCAACAGCTCCGAATTTCTCTGGTACATCCCCAACGACATCAAGGCCGGTCATCGCGGCGACAGCGCCACGGTCGATCACAACAGCCTGGAGACGCTGACGGAACATGCGAAGGCCCTTGAGGATCACGGGTGGAAAGGCGCGCTGATCGGCACCGGCTGGGGGCGGCCGGATACGTTCACCGTTGCAACGGCGCTGACAGCCCGCACTAGCACCTTCGAGCCGCTGATCGCCGCTCGTCCCGGCTATTGGCGCCCGGCGAACTTCGCCTCTGCTGCCGCAACGCTCGACCACCTCAGCGGCGGCCGCGTCCGCGTCAATATTGTCTCGGGGCAGGATAATCTGGGCGCCTATGGCGACAGCGAGGGTGACCAGGCGCATCGCTATGCACGCACCAAGGAATTCATGCGCCTCGTGCGCCGCCTCTGGACCGAGGAGAACGTCACCTCTGCGGGCGAACATTTCCGCGTCGAGGGTTCGACCGTCCAGCCGCGCATTGCCGGAAATGGCAACCGCCGCCACCCCAAGCTCTACTTCGGCGGCGCTTCGGAGGCAGCCGAGAAGGTCGCCGCGACCGAAGCGGACGTGCAACTCTTCTGGGGCGAACCGCTCGACGGTGTCGGGGAACGCATCGACAGGCTGAAGCGGCTGAGCCGCGATCTCGACCGCGATCTTGCACCGCTGGAATTTGGCCTGAGGATCACCACGCTCGTGCGGGAGACGCGCGAGGAAGCCTGGGCGGATGCCGAAAAGAAGGTTGCCGCTATGGCCGCAAATCAGGGTGGCAGCTGGCAGGATCACCGTGGCTCCGTCGCCGTCGGCCAACGCCGCCTGCTCGAACTGCACGAACGCGGCGACGTGCTCGACGACAACCTCTACACCGCTCCCGGCAAATTCGGCGGCGGCGGCGCTGGCACCACCTGGCTCGTCGGCTCGGCCGAAGACGTCGCCTCCTCGCTGCGCAAATATCGGGACCTCGGCATCACGCATTTCGTGCTCTCGGATACGCCGTACCTCGCGGAGATCGAACGGCAGGGAACCAAGCTGCTGCCGCTTCTGAGGGATTGAGACATGGACAGGGTCGACCGCAAAATCCTGGCGCAGCTGCAGAGCAACACAGACATCCCCGGCCCCGAGCTTGCCAAGATGGCCGGTATTTCGAACACGCCGTGCTGGCGAAGGGTTCAGAAGCTGGAGGAAGAGAAGGTCATCCGCGGACGGGTTGCATTGCTCGACGCGGCAAAGATCAACGCCGCCGTCACTGTCTTCGTATCCATCCGCGTCAAGGCGCATTCGCCGGAATGGCTGCGCCGGTTCTCCGAGGTGGTGACAAGCCTTCCGGAAGTGGTCGAGTTCTACCGCATGAGCGGCGATATCGACTACCTGATGCGTGTCGTGGTGCCCGATGTCGAAGGCTATGACGCATTTTACAAGCGGCTGGTGGCGAAGATAGAAATCGGGGACGTCAGTTCGCGATTTGCCATGCAGGAACTGAAGTTTACGACCGAACTTCCGTTGTCCTATCTGGAGATCAACAATCCCAAGGCGGCACGCGGGCGCTAGACGCGATTGGCCGTCATCCCCGTTGTTCCTCGGCAGCAATTGCGGCTGCAACGTCGCCTGCGACGGCCTGGGCCTGAATGCGAATATCAGGGACAGCGGTGATTTCCCAGAACTGGCCGGCCGTCAGCGCTCCAACCGCGTAAAGCTGCGCATGGCTCGCGGTACCGCCGAGCACTTTGGATTGCGGATCGACAATGATGCCGAGACCCTGAGGATCTGCCTTGATCAGCGCCTGGCGCTTCATTTCCGCAAGCAGCGGCGAATGAGCGATACCCGCCCTTTCGACGCCGGTACAATTGATCAGCCAGTCGACGTTTATCTGCTTGCTATCCCGCGTTCCCTTGGCTCGATAGTTAATCGCGAGGCCCTTCCCGGCTTGCTCTACGCCTGAGAGAAAGCCCGCATGTACAACGACTTGACCACTCCCTATCAGGTCGCGAAAGCGGGCGTGCACATCCGGCGCCACCCGATGGCGGTGAATGTTCCACCACGGCAGGGCGTGACGAAGAAAGCGCGTGCGCTCGGCCTGCGGCAGGCGTGCCCAGAGCGCTTGCGTCTGCGGGCGCAGGCGGTCCATGACCGAGCGCCAGTCGCCTGCAACCCTGCTCTCCTTGCGCAACCGGCAAAGCAGCTGGCTCATCTTGACCGGCAAGGTCTGCGGATTGAAATCAGCCGGAGGCTTCGGAGCCACCACATGCCCATGAGGGACGAGCCCGCGCCGCGAGAGAACATCGATCCTGCCGCGGAAACCGCGTGCGTGAAGCGCCAGAACCTGATCGATCATCGTCAGGCCGGAGCCGAGAATACAGACGGCGTCATCGCGCCCAACGCGTCTCAGCCACGAAAGGCGCCACGGGTTTTTGATGATCCGCTCTCTGGCGGAAGCAGCCAATCCGGAGACGTCGACCGGCAGCGGCGCATTGCCGACGCCAAGGCACAGCACGACGTTCCGCCCGGCGATCTCGCCGCCATTGTCGAGCAGAAAGCCGAGCGTTGCGTTATACCGCTCGACGCAGCCTGTCGCTTTGGCCCGGATGAAATCCACCTTGCATCTGGGCCGCTTGTTGCGCAGCAGCGCCGCCAGGCTATCGCGCACATACAGTCCGTAATCCTGCCGGGAGGCAAAATCGCCGTCTTTCAGCGGCCGTTTGCGCTCGGCGAGCCACTCGACGAAGCCATTCGGCCTGTCGGGAAAGAGGCTCATCCGCCCGGCCGGGACATTCAAACGGTGGAGATAGAGCTCGGATCGATAGGCGGTGCCGCGGCCAAAGCCCGGGTCATCGCCAATAACGGCCACCGATGCCGTCGCCGGAAGCCGTTCTATGAGATTGCAAAGCGTCGCGATCGCCGAGAACCCCGACCCGACCAGTACCGCATCATAGATCATTCATAGCCCTCGCATGCGCACGGCAAACGCGTGCGGACAGGATCGGGTTCCCATGGCTTCAAGCGTAGCGGCTCTTCGGCCGCGGAAGCCCGAGATGGTCGCGCAGCGTTTTTCCCTGATAATCCGTGCGAAAGAGCTGCCGCCGCTGGAGCTCCGGAACCAGCCGCTCGACGACATCGTCGAGCCCCTGCGGCAGATAGGGGAAGACGACATTGAAACCATCCGATCCCCTCTCATGAAGCCACTCGGCCATCTCGTCGGCGACCTGCTGCGGCGTGCCGACGAAGGCGAGCCCCGAATAGCCGCCATAGCGCTGCGCCAGCTGGCGCACGGTCAGACGCTCCTGCTCCGCAAGCCTCAGCACCTGCTCGCGGCCGGTCTTGCTGGCGTTGGTCTCGGGGACCTCGGGAAGCGGCTGGTCAGGGTCGAACTCAGAGGCGTCATGGCCGAGTGCGATCGACAACGAGGCGATGGCGCTGTCGTAATGCACGAGGGTATCGAGACGGGCGCGCTTCGCCCTCGCCTCCTCAAGCGTATCCCCGATCACCACGAATGCCGCAGGCAGAATCTTGAGATGATCAGGATTGCGCCCCAGATTGCCCATCCGCCCCTTGAGATCGGCATAGAGCGCCTGTCCGGAGGCCAAGTCGCGTGGCGAACAGAAGACGACCTCAGCCGTCTCGGCGGCGAGCTGGCGACCGGGGTCGGATTGACCGGCCTGAACGATGACGGGCCAGCCTTGAGGCGGGCGGGCAATATTGAGCGGACCCCGGACGGATAATTCAGGCCCTTTATGGTTGAGGGTGTGCATCTTGGCCGGATCGAAGAAGGCACCGCTTTCGACATCGCGGACAAAGGCGTCATCGTCGAAGCTATCCCACAGGCCGGTCACCACATCGTAGAATTCGCGTGCACGTTCGTAGCGCTCGCCGTGGGCGACATGCGCGTCGAGCCCGAAATTCAGCGCAGCATCGGGATTGGACGTCGTGACGATGTTCCACCCGGCGCGTCCGCCGCTGATATGATCAAGCGAGGCGAAGCGCCGTGCCACATGATAGGGCTCGTCGAAAGTCGTCGATGCCGTGGCTACGAGACCGATACGGCTCGTCAGCGCCGCAAGAGCGGAAAGCAACGTGAAGGGCTCGAACGAGGTGACCGTGTGGCTGCGCTTCAGCGCCTCCTCGGGCATGTTGAGCACGGCAAGATGATCGGCCATGAAAAACGCATCGAACTTCGCGGCTTCCAGTTTTTGGGCGAAAGATACGATATGGGCAAAGTTGAAATTCGCGTCCGGATAGGACCCTGGATAGCGCCAGGCTCCTGTGTGAAGGCTGACGGGGCGCATGAAGGCGCCGAGATGAAGCTGACGTGCGGTCAATAGCGCTCACCTTTCCCGCTGCCGGCCGGTATTTGGCCGGCACGGTGAGCTGGGTTATCTGCTGCGGTTGGCCATCAATATTCTCCACTGAGATCGCGCGCTAAAGAAATGAATTTCCATTCTTCATAGCGCGTGGGGAAGAAACGGCGCAAGATTTCTGGTCCCTCGGGCTAGCGAAATCGAGTGATATTCTCTCCAGCCAAAGCGCGTATCGTCTCCGATAGCGGCTCGTTTTGGGCCGTCAGGGCCTGCTCGCTGCCAACCCCTGAAATGGGACGAACAAACCTTCAGGGTCTGTCGCCTTCGAGGTGCCGCTCGAGGAAGGGCAGGTTGTCCTGGCCCCAATAGGTTTCCCCATCATGGATGAACGTCGGGAAACCAAAGACGCCGCTATTTCGGGCGCGTTCGCGGTCGTGGCTCCATTTCTTCTGGACGTCATCGTCGCCCTGGCGCTTCAGGAGCGCTTCGCCGTCGAAGCCGGCCTGGGTAACGACCTCGGCCCGCACCTCGGGTCTGCCGATATCACGTGCCTCCGCCCAATAGGCGGTCTGCAGCGCGCGAGTGATACCGACCCAATCCTTGCCGTCGAGATAGGCTGCGATCACCAGCAAGGATGCGGGCGTCGGATCACCGAGTTCCGGGCGCTTGTCGAGCCAGATTTCCTTGCCGCGCACCTTCGCCCAGCGTCTCAGGTCTCTCATCCAGTAGGCCCGGCGGATTTCCGGCCGGTTGCGCGAGAAGATGCCACCGTTTTCCTCGATCACGGTAGCCAGGAAAGGCTCTATCTCCACCTGATGGCGCTTGGCGAGATCGACGAAGGCATCGAGGCCGATATAGGACCAGGGAGACCCGATGGAGAAGAAATATTCGATGGATTTTGTCATTGCTAATATCCTGATTTCAAAAATCTCACGTCACCGGCGCGCGGTGATATTGGCTGAAGCGCAGCGGGGCGCCAACCAAGTTCGGGACCGATCAGCGTCACGAAATCGTGTAGGATCTGCCGGTAGTCATCGTCGGTGAATTCATAGGGAAGCTCGAGACGGAATTCCTCGACATGAGGCAGGATCGGATCGGCGTATAGCTCCTCCAGGATTTCGTCGGCGGTTCCGGCGAGATCACGGGCAAAGAGGGTCCGGCGCTCGCCCTGCGGCGTGAGCGTCCGTTCGTGGCGGCCGGCGGCATAGGCAGCGTAGCGCTTGCGCGTTGCCAGGCTGGCACTATCGAAGGGAACGATGACCCTTCCGAGTGCTACCCGGCGCCCGGCCCCACCGGACGTTCTATAGCGCTCGAGCTGGCGTCCCTGGGCGACAAAGAACTCGTCCGTCTCCTCGCCCGTCGTCACGTTTCCGACCAGGAGGTTGAAGCCGTTCTGTCCGGCCCAGGCTGCAGAGCGCAGGGACCCTCCTCCGTACCAGATGCGGTCAATCAGGCCCTTGGCATGGGGATTGAGCCGCGGACGCTGGGGACCGAACGGCGTCTTGATCCGCGTCTCCTCGTCGCCAAGATAGTGTCCCCTCAGGTTGTCGGCGAACCTGACAACGCGGGTGTGCGAGAAGTCATGGCTCTCCCAGTCGCCGTCAAAGGCGAGCGGCCCGATAAGATCGGCATGAAGCGGCCGCCCCGCGCTCAGCCCGACATTGAGCCGGCCCCGGGAGAGCACGTCGACGGTCGAGAGATCCTCGGCCAGCCGGTAAGGACTTTCATAGCCGATCGGAATGACCGCCGTCCCGAGCTCGATTCTCTCGGTCCGCTGGGTGGCCGCCGCCAGGAATGCGGTTGCCGAGGAAATACCCGGTTCCAGATGCCGCTGCCTGACCCAGGCACTGTTGAAGCCAAGCTCTTCGCCATGTGTCAGGAGCTGGAGCGTTTCTTCAAGGCCAGGGAAGGGATTGTCGTCGGCATAGTTTCCGGGCGTCAGGAACCCGACATGCTTTATCGCAATGGAAGTGCTGGTCATCTCTCGAACTCAGAATTTCGGCAGGCCGGGTGGGTTCGTCTCGGATGCGGGCAAGGCTTCCTCCGACAGATGCCAGTGATCGAGGATTTTGGCATAGGTGCCGTCCTTGATCAGGCGGTTGGTAGCGATCGTCAGCGTATCGGCGATGCCGCTGCCCTTGCGCGTCGTGATCGCGACGTCGGAACGGTCCGGCCAGCCGGCGCTCAGCGTTCCAACGCGCTTGATGTTCCTGTCGCGGGCGGCGATGAAGACCAGCTGCGCGTGCGGCTGAACGATGACATCGGCCCGGCCGGATTGCAGGGCCAGCAGGCTCGCCGCCTCGTCGTCGAAATATTGAAGCTCGATCGGCTTCAGACCGGCGGCGACGTCCTCATCGCTCCATTTCAGCAGGATCCGCTCCTGGTTGGTGCCCGCGCCGACGATGATGCGCAGACCGGCCGCATCCTTCGGCTCCTTGATGGCGGCGATCGCGCTGTCACCCTTCACGAAGAAGCCGTGCAGACCCTTGCGATAGGTCGAGAAGTCGAACTTCCGCTTGCGCTCCTCGGTGACGCCGACATTGGAGATGACAGCGTCATACTTGCCCGAGACGAGACCGAGCGGCCAGTCGATCCAGGCGACCGGCACGATCTCAAGCTCCAGCCCGAGGCTTTCGGCGATCGCATTGGCATATTCAGGATCGGCGCCGACGACCGTCGTCGCGTCTGTGGCATAGGTTGCAAGCGGTGGCCCGCCCGGGCTGATCGCCACGGTAAACTTGCCCGGTGTCACGAAGCGAAAGCTCTGCGGGATCGCGGCGATTGCCGCTTCGTTCTTCACCGCGTGGACACGAGCGGGCTGCTCGGGGCTCAGATCAAATTCATCGCCAGCATGCGCCGTAGCGGCCGTAACCAGCATCATCGCGCTCAAAAGCAGCGCCGGGCGCAAGGAAGCAAAAGACATCATTTTAAATCTCCTGAAATGAACGGTGCGGACCGGCTCGCGTCCCTCGCGCCGGCCCGCACGGCGAGCTCTTTAAGAACCGCTTCTCGGCAGTCCCGGCGGGTTGGTCTTCGATTCCGCCGTCGCTTCGGACGTCAGGTTCCAGCGCTTCAGCACTTCGCCATACTTGCCATTCTTGATCAGATCGTTGAGAGCGAGTGTCACCGCGTCGGCAAGGCCGGCACCCTTCTTGGTCGTCACCGCGATCTCGGCAGCGATTGGCCAGCCGCCGCTGACGGTGCCGACAAGCTTGGTCGAGCCCTTGATCGAGGCGCTGTAGGCGAGCGTGGCATTCGGATTGAACTCGACGTCCGCGCGGCCGGATTGGATCGCAAGATCGGCAGCGGCCCGGTCATCGTAATATTGCACCTCGATCGGCTTCAGGCCGGCGGCGACATTTTCGCGGTCCCATTCGAGGATGATCTTTTCCTGGTTCGTACCGGCGCCGGTGATGACCTTAAGCCCGGCAACGTCCTTGGGCTCCTTGATCGCGCTGATCTTGCTGTCGGCCTTCACGTAGAAGCCGAGAACGTCATTGCGATAGGTGGAGAAATCGAACTTCTCCTTGCGCTCCTCCGTCACGGTGACGTTGGAAATGACCGCATCGTACTTGCCGGAGGAGACACCGAGCGGCCAGTCCTCCCAGGCGACCGGAACGAGATCGAGTTCAAGGCCGAAAGAGTCTGCCAGTAGTTGCGCGATTTCCGGATCGGTACCGACGACCGTCTTTGCATCCGTTGCGTAGGTGGCAACCGGCGGATCCCAGGGGTTGATGGCGACCGTGAATTTACCCTTCTGGACGAACGCGAAGGACGGCGAGATCGCCTTGATCGCCGCTTCGTCTTTCTCCGCGCGGATCCGGTTCGACGTATCCGGGCTCAAATTGAACTTTTCGGCAGCCTGTGCGGAGCCGATCCCCAACGTCGCCACCATCACTGCCCCGGAAAGTAGCCGGATTGCGCTATTTCTGAATGTCATTGCCCTACTCCATTTCTTCTTTAGATTGTGGTTGCTGGCATGCGATCCGGACGCCCCGTCGCGGCCGGAATTTCGTTTTCTGCGGAAGCTCAGAGCACCTTGGCGAGAAACTCTCTGGTGCGGGAATGTTCGGCCCTGGTGAAAATCTTTGATGGTGGGCCAGATTCGAGGATTCTGCCGCCGTCCATGAAGACGACCGTGTCAGCGATCTCGCGGGCAAAGCCGATCTCGTGGGTGACGACGACAAGCGTCGTCCCGGTCCGCGCGAGCTCCTTGATAACGTCGAGCACTTCGCCGACAAGTTCGGGATCGAGCGCCGATGTCGGTTCGTCGAACAGCAGGACCTTGGGGCGCAGCGCCAGCGCACGGGCGATCGCCACGCGTTGCTGCTGGCCGCCGGAAAGCTGGCGGGGATAGGCATTAATCTTGTCGCCGAGGCCAACACGGGCGAGCAGCTCCTGAGCCAGCTGGACCGCGTCCTCACGCTTCGTGCCGCGCACCTGGATCGGCGCTTCGATCAGATTTTCAAGCACCGTCAGATGCGGGAAGAGATTGAAGCTCTGGAACACCATGCCGATATCGGCGCGCCGCTTAAGGATTTTCTTTTCCTTGAGCTCGTAGAGAAGATTGCCCTTCTGCTCGTAGCCGACAAGCTCGCCGTCGACGGCGATGAAACCGGCATCGACCCGCTCCAGATGATTGATCGAGCGCAGCAGCGTCGATTTTCCGGATCCGGAGGGGCCGAGGATGGCAGTCACGCTGCCTGACGGAAGGTTGAGATTAACAGCGTCAAGCACCTTCAGCGAGACGAAGCTTTTCGAGATTCCCTGGATGCTGATGGCTGCACCGGCGCGCAAAACTCCAGCATCGGCAAATCCTGTTCGAGCGACGGCGGTGTCGGGTGCAAACTCGACCGCTGCCGGCTGACGTGCGAAGCGCGAGAAGAACGCCTGGAACGGCAAAGGTTTCGGATTGCGCAGCGCGCCCTTGGAATAGTGCCGCTCGATATAGTGCTGCGCGATCGACAGCACGGTCATGATGACGAGATACCAGGCGGTCGCCACCATCAGCAGCGGAATGACTTCCAGATTGCGGCGATAGATGACCTGCACCGTGTAGAAGAGCTCGGGCAGGGCCAGCACGTAGACCATCGAAGTCGCCTTTGCGAGGCCGATTACCTCGTTGAAGCCTGTCGGCAGGATCGACCGCATGGCCTGCGGCAGGATGATGCGGAAGGCCTGGCGGCGATGCGAAAGGCCGAGCGAGGCTGCCGCCTCGAGCTGTCCCTGGTCCACGGAAAGAATACCGCCGCGAACGATCTCGGCGAAGAAGGCCGACTGATTGAGCGTCAGACCGAGAAAGGCAGCCGCAAACGGCGTCAGAAGCTGCGTCGTCGGGTAGCTCGCGAAGACGGTATCGGTAAAGGGAACACCGATCGTGATCGTTTCATAGAGATAGCCGAGATTGTTGAGAACGAGCAGCAGGACGATGACCGGGATCGAGCGGAGCAGCCATATATAGCCCCAGGAGAGACCCGACAGCAGCGGTGAGCGGGAAACGCGGGCGAGCGCCAGAGCGGTCCCGAGGATGGAGCCGGAGACGGTGGCGAGTGCGGTCAGAAGCAGGGTTCGGCCGAGGCCAGCCAGCACCGGTTCGGCAAAGAACCACTCGGCAAAGACATTCCAGCCCCAGCGCGGGTTTGTGGATGTGGAATAGATGACGGCCGCGATGACGACCGCGGCGAAGATAGTGCCCGCAAAGCGCGCAGGATGGCGTGCCGGAACAATTTTGTAGCGCGTGTAGTCGGAGGTCTCCGCCGCCCTTTGCTCGTGTTTTGCGATACCCGAAAATTCGCTTGTCAACGCCATGCCCTGCTCCTTCCCAAATCAAAGATTGGCGACCGCACGAAGCGGCGTTGCATCGAAGTCAGCCGCCAGCGCGACAACGCCTACGGCGATCGCCTTTTCGAAGGGCAGCGTCTTGTAGAATTCAGGATCGACATTGATGTCGAAGAGCGCCGTGTAGCCATTGCTCAGATAGAGACCGACGGCCTCGGGTTGCCGAAACCCGGTCGTGAGATAGACGCGCCGATAGCCCTGGCGCGCCGCCTGTGCTTCGAGCTCGACGAGAACCTTCCGCGCCAGTCCCTGGCGGCGCAGGTCGGAGCGAGTCCAGATGCGCTTGAACTCGGCGGTCCGCTCGTCATAGCGCTTGAAGGCGCCGCCACCGATCGTCACGCCGTCGCGGATCAAAAGCACAAAGTTTCCGTCGGGCGGCGCGAAGGCTTCCGGCGGATAGCGATTAAGCTCGGCTGCCGCACCCTTTTCATCGAAATAGCTGCCGTAGCGGCTGTCATACTCATGGATGAGCTCGTCGATCAGCGGCTTTGCCTGCGGATCAAGCGGCGAGGTGTAGAGAAACGTGTCGCTCATGTCGTCGTTACCCAATGTCTTCGGAGAGGAAGGTCTCGGTGAGCTGCACCCAGTAGCGGGCCGCAGGCGCGATGATGGCGTCATTGAAATCGTAGTGGGCGCTGTGCAGTGGTGCGCTGTCGCCGTTGCCGACGAAGAGATAGCTTCCCGGCTTCTCCTGCAGCATGAAGGCGAAGTCTTCGCTGGCCGTTCGCGGACGGAAATCCTCTTCGGTCAAGCTGCGATCGAAGGCCTTGATCGCCACGCCTCTCGCAAACGCCGTTTCATCGGGGTGATTTATGAGTGCCGGAAAACCGCGCCGGTAGTCGACTTCGGCCACTGCGCCGAAGCTTTCCGCCTGGGCACGAGCCAAGGCAGGAATGCGTGTCTCGAGCTTCTCGCGAACGCTCTCGCTATAGGCGCGCATGGTGAGCTTCAGCTCGACGCTTTCGGGGATGACATTGGAGGCAGACCCTCCGTGGATCGATCCCACGGTGACAACCGCCATCTCCTGCGGATCGATGTTACGGGAAACAACGCTCTGCAGCGCCGTGATAAGCGAGGCGGATGCCAGGACAGGATCGACGCCGCGATGCGGCTCGGCGCCATGGCCTCCCTTGCCGACGATCCTGATCACGGCCTGATCGACCGAGGCCATGGCCGCATTCGCAACGAAGCCAAAATGCCCCGCTGGCACGCCGGGCCAATTGTGGAGCCCGAACACGGCATCGACGGGGAAGCGGTCGAACAAGCCCTCCGCGATCATCTTGCGCGCGCCGGCGCCGATCTCCTCGGCTGGCTGGAAGATCAGGCGGAGCGTTCCGCTAAAACGTCCGCTTTCGGCGAGATAGCGCGCCGCCGCAAGCAGGATGGTCGTATGTCCATCATGACCGCAGGCATGCATGACGCCGGGATTGCTGCTCGAATAGGCAAGGCCCGTTGCCTCCTCGATCGGCAGCGCGTCCATATCGGCGCGAATGGCAACTTTCCTGTTGCCGCTTCCCCTGGTCAAGGTCGCGACGATCCCGGTCCCGGCAATGCCGTGCTCGACCTCGTAGCCCCATGAAGCAAGGCGCGAGGCGATGAGCTTGCTGGTGCGGTGCTCGCGAAACGCAAGCTCCGGATAGTGATGGAGATCTTGGCGCAGCGCGATGAACTCGTCGAGGAACAGGGCAATTCCCTGCTCGACGCGATCATGGCCTGGAGGTGTCTGAACTCTTGCGTTCATCGGGCATCCTCCAGCGCTCAGGCGCTGGCGGCCTTTCGCTGATCGGCATCATCGGCGCGTTCGGCATAGCGGCTGACGCGGAAGGGCAGCCCCAGATGATCGCGAAGCGTTTCACCCTTCAGCTTCGGATCGAAATAGCCGCGGTGCTGCAGGATGGGCAGGACGTGGTGGGCGAAGTCGTCGAAGCCTTCGGCAATCACGGGGAAGCCGAGAATAAAGCCGTCGGCGGCTTCGCCGTCGATCCAACGGATGATCTCGTCGGCGATATGATCGGCGGTGCCGATGAAGGCGGTGCGCGGGGTGGCTGCGTCGAGCGCCACTTCGCGCAAGGTCAGCCCCTTCTCGCGCGCCGTCTTCTTGATCCGGTCGGTCGTCGCGCGGAAGTTGTTGCGGCCGATATCGCCGAGTTCGGGGAATTGCTCGTCCAGCGGATAGACGCTGAAATCGTGATGATCGAAGAAGCGGCCGAGATAGCGCAAGGCTTCCTCAATGGTGACGAGATTGCGAATTGCCTGATATTTGGCTTCTCCCTCCTCCGCTGTCGCACCAACGATCGGACCGATCCCGGGATAGATGCCGATCTCCTTCGCGCTTCGGCCCTGAGCGATCGCGCTCTGCTTCAACTGCTTGTAGAAAGTCTTCGCATCCTCGATCGGACCGCCATTGGTGAAGACGGCATCCGCATGCTTGCCCGCGAGCTTTATACCGGAATCCGAGGCACCCGCCTGGAACACCACCGGCTGGCCCTGCTGCGAGCGACGGATGTTGAGCGGCCCTTCGATGCGGAAGAAACGCCCCTTGTGATCGAGCCTGTGCATCTTCTCGAAATCGGCATACTGGCCGCTATCGCGATCGCGGATGAAGGCGTCGTCATCCCAGGAATCCCAGAGGCCCTTGGCCGCGTCGATATATTCCTCGGCAATCTCGTATCTAAGCTCATGCTCGGGATGCTCGCGCCCGTAATTGCGCCCGGATCCCTCCAGTGGCGAGGTAACGGCATTCCAGCCGGCGCGGCCACCGCTGATCAGGTCGAGCGACGCGAACTGTCGGGCGATGGTGAAGGGGTCGCTGTAGGAGGTCGAGACCGTGCCCACCAGACCAATCTTCGATGTCGATGCGGCGAGCGCCGAGAGGATCGTCAGCGGCTCGAAACGATTGAGAAAATGAGGGATCGACTGCTCGCTGATATAGAGACCATCGGCAACGAAGGCGAAGGCAATGCCGACATCCTCGGCCTTGCGGGCGGTATCGACGAAGAACTTTAGGTTGGTGGAGGCATCGGACGGGCCGCTCGGGTGCTTCCACGCGTTCATGTGTCCGCCGGGGCCTTGCAGCATGATACCGAAAGTGACGTGTCTCTGAGCCATGATCTGTCTCCTGGGGGAATTAGGCAGCGAGTGAGAGGCGTTCTTTTGCGAGGAGCTCGATGGAAGCGAGGCGCTCGCTCGGTGTCAGCGCCGGCGTATCGAGCACAAATTCCTGGACGCCGTAGCGCGAGTGGAGATCGTCCAGCGCATCTCGTACCTGGCGTGCCGTGCCATGGAGAACGCTCGGTGTCTTTTCCTCGGTTCGATAGTCGGCAACATCGGCCTGCCGGGCATATTCGGCCGCCTGCTCCTCATTGCCGACATTAACCGACTGGCCGTTCGGCAGCAGCACCTTGACGATGCGCAGGTCACCGACGCGAGCTTTTGCCTGCTCCGCGTTCTCCGCGGCGAAGGCCGCGAGCGCCAGGATCGGAGTATCGCCGCCGGTCGCTTGCGCGTAGGTATCGAACGTCCTGCTGAGATTTTCAGGGTCGCCATTCAGGTGCCCGGCAAAGACCAGCCGCCATCCCTTCTCCGCGGCAAGCTGAGCGCTTTCGACGCTGGCACCGAGCAGGAAGCGCTCGGGCTTGACCGGCGGGATAGGGGTTGCCACGGCCTGGTCCTCGCGTGTCTCGAACGAGAGGTAGGCATTCAGCTCGGAGAGCTGATCGGCAAAGCTGGGCTTCAGTGCGGGATCGACAGCGACCTGCAAGGCGCGTGTGGCATAGGGAAAGCCGCCAGGCGCCTTGCCGACACCAAGATCGACCCTGCCCGGCGCAAGCGACGACAGGACGTTGAAAGTCTCGGCGACCTTGTAGGCGCTATAATGCTGCAGCATGACACCACCAGAACCGATACGGATCGAGCGTGTCCGCGCCAGAAGATAGGAGATCAAGACCTCGGGTGCCGAACTTGCGAGGTTGGTCATGCTGTGATGCTCGGCGACCCAGAAACGGTGATAACCGAGCTCCTCAGCCGCAACGGCCAGCTTGACGGCCGCGGCAAGCGCCTCCGTCGCGTTCGCGTTCGCATTGATCGGGGCCTTATCGAGCAGGCTGAGAAGGTAGGTCATTACGGTCTCTCACAACATATATCTATATTGTCTATAAAATCAGTAGATAAATAAGGTCGTAAGAAACGGCTTTCTCTTTGCAGTTGAAGCTATGGAAAAATTGCCCGCCGTCAGCTCTGCGGCGTGCTATGACCACTGAGTATCGACGAAGCCGAAGGAACCCGTTCAGCGACCGGTCGAGAACGGGTCAGGAAAGATCCCATCCGCCCGTGGCTGCATCGCTCCAAGACCCCGCGATCTGTGCCCGCTCCATCGATCGGGCAATGTGCCCGGCAGCCATGATCGCGACCCGGTCGCACATATGGGCAACGACCCCGGGGTCATGGCTGACGAGTACGAACGTCATGCCCTCGGATGCCTTGAGATCATTCAGCAGATTAAGAATTCCGGCCTGCGCGGAGACGTCGAGAGCCGAAGTCGGCTCGTCGAGCAGCAGCAACTTCGGCTTCAGCAGCAGCGCCCGGGCGATTGCCACGCGCTGGCGCTGGCCGCCGGAAAGCTGATGCGGATAGCGGGCGGCAGAAGTTGCAGGAAGACCGACCCGCTCAAGCGCCGTCCGCACCTGCCCGTCCACATCGCGCTCACCCCGTAAGGAGAGCGGCTCGCCGAGGATGCGGGAGATGCGATGGCGTGGGTGGAGAGAGGAATAGGGATCCTGGAACACCATCTGGATACTGGCGCGCAGAGAACCGGTGATCTTCCGTCCCGGCTGTAGCGGCTCGCCGGACACCGAAATCGAGCCCTGCCAGCTGGTATTGAGACCGGCGATGACGCGCAGCACCGTCGTCTTGCCGCAACCCGATGGACCGATCAGCCCGAAGGTCTCCCCGACACCGACCTCGAAGCTGACGTCGCGGACTGCGATGAAACCCTTGTCGCGCCCCTGAAAGGTGACGGAAAGATTGGAGACGGAGAGTGCGCTCATGGCTGTTCTCCATAGACGGGCAGCTTCGTTCCATAAGTCGCGGCGGACGGACGGGCGGCCCAGAGGGCGCGGGTATAGTCCGACTTGGCATTTGCGAGATCGGCTGACGCCATCTGTTCGTCGATCCGCCCACCGCGCATCACCATCACGCGATCGGCGTAACGCGACACCTGCTGCAGGTCGTGGCTTATGAGCAGCAGCCCCGTTCCAAGCTCCTTGCTCAGCCAACGCAACAAGGTGAGGATCTGATCCTGCAGCCCGCGATCAAGCGCAGAGGTAGGCTCATCGGCGATCAGCAGCTTCGGACGGTTTATCAGCATCGCAGCGATCATTACACGTTGCCCCATGCCACCGGAAAGTGCTGCCGGATAGCGGGAATAGATGCGGCTGAAATCCGGCAGGCCGACCTTGTCGAGCATGTCGAGCGCCCTCTCCCGACGCTCGGCGGCCGAGAGTCTCGTGTGAAGAAGCAGGGCTTCCTCCACCTGGCGGCCGATCCTGTGCGCCGGGTTCAGCGAGTATTTCGGATCTTGCAGGATCAGACCCATGCCGCTGCCGCGGAGCCCGTTCCACCGCTTTTCCGGGAGTGACGTCAGGTCCTGACCATCGAAGGACAGGCGCGTGGCGGTGACCTTTGCCCGTGGCGGCAGCAGGCCCATAATAGCCCGGCCGGTCATTGATTTGCCGGAACCGGATTCTCCGACGAGCGCGACCACCTCCCGGCCGACCGAAAAGGAAACGCCATCGACGATCCGCACCGGCCCGTTCGCAGACGGAAAGGAAATCGACAGATCCTCGACCTGAAGCAGGGGATCAGTCATGGCGGGGATCCAAAATGTCGCGCAGGCCATCGGCCAGAAGGTTGAAGGCGAATGACGTGATGAGAATGGCGATGCCGGGAACGGCCGCCACCCACCACTGATCGAAAATCACCTGCGTACCCTCCGAGACCATCGAGCCCCATTCCGCCGTCGGCGGACGCACACCCAGACCAAGGAAGCCGAGGCCCGCGGCAGCGAGGATGATGCCCGAAAGATCGAGCGCCAGGCGGATGATCGCCGAAGGCAGGACGAGCGGCAGGATATGCCCCCAGAGCAGCCTGATGCCGCGAATGCCGACCATTTCGGCGGCGGCCAGATAGTCGCTCCGCCTCAGCGCCGCCGTCTCGACACGGGCCTGCCGCGCATAGGCGGGCCAGCTTGTGAGCGCCAGCGCCAGCGCGCCGTTGATCAGCCCCGGTCCCATGATCGCCACGAACGCAAAGGCAAGCAGCAGGCGCGGGAAGGACATGACGATATCGGTCAGCCGCATCAGCACGCGCTCGGTGATGCCGTCGAAGAAACCTGCGAGAATGCCGATGAGTATGCCGAGCGGCGCCATCAGCAGCACGACGACAAGGACGAGCAGCAGCGTCGGGCGCGCGCCGTAAATGATGCGCGAGAGAATATCGCGGCCGAACCCATCGGTGCCCAGCCAATGCGCCGCGTCCGGCGGCATCAGGCGGTTGGCCGTTTCCTGCAGATTCGGATCGTAAGGCGCGATCCAGGGCGCGAAAAGCGCCAGCGCAAGGATGACGATGACGACCAGGCATCCGGCGGCAGCCGCCGGCGAGCGCAGGAGACGTTGCAGAAAGACGGATCCGCCGAGCGGCGGTTGAACGGCGTCGCTCATCGCTTCTTCCCCGCTTCCAGCCGAGCCACGCCGAGATCGGTCAGCGCGTTGAGCAGCACGAAGGAGGCGCCGACGATGAGGGTCGCGCCGAGAATGGCCGGCATGTCGCCGGAGAACATCGCCGTCGTCAGATAGCGGCCGATACCCGGCCAGGCAAAGACGGTTTCGGTCAGCACCGCGCCCTCGAGAAGGCTGGCATAGGAAAGCGCGATCACCGTCAGCAGCGTCCCTGAGATATTGGGGAGGATATGGACGAAGACGACCCGCCGCAGGCTCGCCCCCTTGGCACGCGCCGTCGTCACATATTCCTGCCCGAGTTCGGTCAGCACGGCCGCGCGCGTCAGCCGCGAGATGGCGGCAAGCGCATGGAAGGCAAGCACCGTCGCAGGCAGCACGAGATGCGCGAGCGCGTCGCGGAAGGCGCCCGCCTTGCCCGATATCCACGTATCGATCAGCGCAAAGCCGGTGACCGGCTTGACCGTAAATTGAAAGACGACGTCGGCTCGTCCCGGTCCCGGCGCCCAATGCAGCCGGGCATAAAACAGAAGCAGCATCAGCAGCCCCAGCCAGAAGATCGGCACGGAATAGCCGAACAGCGAAACGAACCGCGCCAAACTATCCACCCATGTCCCCTGCCGCATCGCGGCGGCTATGCCGAGCGACAGACCGACAATCGCGCCGATGACAATGGCTGCGGTGGCAAGCTCGATCGTTGCGGGAAAGGTGCGGGCGATATCTTTGGCTACGGGTTGGCCTGTGGAGATCGACTGCCCGAAATTACCCGACAACGCCGTCTCGACATAACGCACAAACTGCAGCGGCAGCGGCCGGTCGAGCCCGAGCTCGACGCGCGCCTGTTCGTAGGTCGATTTGCTCGCGTGATCGCCGACGAGCTGCAGCGCCGGATCGATCGGTGAAAGCCTGGTCATCGCGAACGTCACCAGCGCCAGGCCGAAAAGGGTCAGCGCGAAGGACCAGAACCACTTGAAAAAAGGCCAGATGAAAGACAACTCCCGCCAGCTGTTTCGCTGACGGGAGTTCGTTGCCGTTTGCGGCACTTATTTTTCTACCTTGTCGTAATAGACCTGGTCTGCGTTCAGACCCTGCGCATAGTTCTTCACCTTGTCGCTTAGCACGACCGGATCGTTGCCTTGAAGCGTAAAGATGAAGGGTGAGCTCACCTGGATCTTCTTCTGCAGATCTTGATAGAGCGCGATGCGCTTGGCCGGATCCTGTTCCTTGACGGCAGAAAGCGTCTCGTCCGTCAGCTCCGGGATGACCCAGCCGGCATATTTCGCCGCGGTGTTAGTCGAGTTGTCCTTGTTGATCGCGAAAGCGCTGGCATTGGAGTGCGGATCGAAATAGTCCGGAATCCAGTAGCGCAGCGTCATTTCGAACTTGCCGGAGCGACCCCGGGCGTAAATGTCGCCCGCCACGCCCGGTTGGATGTCGAGCGTAATGCCGGCTTGCGCAAAGGTCGCCTGAAGCGACTGGGCAATCGAGAGATAGGGCTGATCGTTGAAGACGATGAATTCGATCTTGAACGGCGTCTTGATGCCGGCGTCGGCCAGGATCTTCTTTGCCTTTTCCGGATCGAGCTTGAACGGCGTTTCCGTCAGGGCGCCCGCGAAGCCGACCGGAAGGAAGGACTGGTGGACGCTGCTCTGGCCGCGCAGGAGATTCTTGGCGATGCCGTCATAGTCGACAAGATAACGCGCCGCTTCCCAGAAGGCCGGATTGCCGAGCGTCGGGCTCGCCTTGGTGTTGAGGAGGATATAATCGGTGCGGGCCGAGGGAACCGAGAGAACCTTGATACCGCTCTTGTCCTTCAGCGCTTCGATCTGATCGGCAGAGAGACCACGGGCGATATCGGCATCACCCTGCTCGACGAGCAGGCGGCGGGCGCCGACATCAGGCACGTTGCGGATGATGACGTTTTCGAGCTTCGGCTTGTCCGACGAATTGGCATTCGCCTGCAGCACAAGCGCCTCATGCGGCGTATAGGCGGCGATCGAGAAGGCGCCGCTGCCGGCCGAGTTGGTCTTCAGCCATCCATTGCCGAAGTCGTTGTCCTTGACGTTGGCGGAAACCGTCTGCTCGTCGACGACGGAAGCGATCGGGGCCGTCAGCAGCGAGAGCGCAAAACCAGCACCGACATCGGCGCTCCAGGTCAGCTTCACATGCTTGTCGTCAACCTTGGAGACGGCGCTGTCGACCGTCTCGAGCTTCCAGCCGAGTTCGTTGAGGATGAAGGCCGGAGACTTGTTGAGCTTTACGGCTCGCGTCAGTGAAAAGATGACATCTTCAGGACGAACCGGATTGCCGGAGGCGAATTTCGCATCTGCGAGCGCAAAGGTCAGGCTCTTGCCATCGCTGCCGGCTTCCCAGGAGGCGGCGAGCGCCGGCTCGATCTTCGTGCCATCGTCGCGGTTCGACTGCACGAGGCGCTGGTAGAGGTTGTTGAAGGACTGCACCGTCGTCAGCTCGAAACCTTCAGCCGGATCGAAGCTTGTCGCGTCATCGATCGACTGGGCAACGACAAGAGTGTCGTTTGGGGTTTCGGCGTGGGCGGCAAACGGGCCGAGCGCAAGGCTGAACACGGAGCCAAGAAGCACTCCCCGCCAAGATTGCAGCAACATTTTGGTCTCCTGATTATATTTATATGCGTGTTGGACCCGGCAGAGCGCCGCACGCCAACAGGTGCAACTTACTGCGCCGGTTTGCTGGATATCAGCTGCAATCGTTGCGATTATCGGTGTGAAGTGAGAAAAAAATTGCGGGATCTCTTGCCGAACTGCCAAGGATGTCAGCCGGAAGCCGCATTAGATCAATCAGGTGCTACGAGTGAGCCGGCAGGAGCGACGCGTTCTCCACAGGGCTAGCCCCAATTGGCGAGTTGCTGGTCGCTCTCATCGGGCATACTTCAGGGTCCGGCATAGTTTCACTAGCCGCCGCAATGCGGAGTCATTTTCATGGACCAATTCGGCACTGCCGACAGGTTTCTTGTAAATCGAGATCATACGCACCACCCCCCGTGAAGTCGAGCCAACATGCTGATCTCGGTTGCATTAGGTAGTACTCATTTATCCTGCTGAATGATTCCATTGTTGCCAAATTGGGCGATGAGGCGTGAATCGTCCGATCCACAATGTTATCGCAATGTCGAAACGCGATTGTCGAGCTTCCGGATGCGGACTTACGCATCACCCGGCAGACTAAAAAGGAAGCTTCAATGATCGAATCCATCCGTTCAAAACACACGTTGACGGCTGTTAGCGGCGGCCTCGCCCTCCTGATCTTGGCTGGTTGCACCACGGTGCAAGCAGACAACGACGGTGAGAGACCTCGATGTTCGGAATACGCGGATCGCAACGGATGCATGGACGTCCAGCAGCACCGCCGTGACCGGGAACAACTTGTCAATCAGGAGAAAGCTCTGATCAATGCGGAGCAGGCACGCGAGAACCTGCGGATGCTCCGGGAAGTCAGGAGAAAGCACGAGCAATATTGATGTCCTGATTGGGTGTCGCCAGTCAATGCTGGCGAATCCAGGCAAGTCTGCTCGCGTTGATCGAAGGAAAGAAGAAGGCCGTCAGCCCGTTTGTCTTTTTGTGTTTCTTGGTGCCTGGCACCAGCGCGTCGAGGGTCACCTTGAAGGCTCCGGCCGAGCTGGTGCCACCGGTCGGCGTCAGCTTGTCGATATTGGAATCGGAGGCCGACCAGCCCAGGCAAGTGCCGTCTCTGCCTGCTTTGCCGAGTTGTCGGAGACCGCACCGGTGCGGATCAGGTTCACGCTTAGGTCCGTGTCGCGAATGTGCTGAACAACGTGTCAAAGGAAAGCTTCAATGCCTCGATACGCTGGTAGTAGCACGGCGTCATGTTGCCACCATCCTTCACGACGCTGGTGTTTGGCATGTAGTAGTGGTGGCAGGCCGTCGTGGTGGACTTGATCGACGTCGTGCTCGTTTATATAGACCCTGATCGGTCAGGCACAAGAAACATCGATAGCGAATTACTGGCCGCACGCGCCGATGTCGATCGGCTGCTGGCGGGGATGCTCACTTTCGTCTTGTTGAAGACGCTCATGAGCGGGGACAAGTTCAGGGCATAGGTATAGCTCACGTCGACCGTGTAGGTCTTGCCGTTATCCGACCCTGAAACGGTGGCAACGCTGACCGCTGGGATCGCATTGATGCCGTCGACCGCCATGTGGCCTTTGAGGTAATCGCTGGCGAGAGCCTTTGCCTGCGCTTCCACTTATGTCGTCGTCGGCAAGTGCCGACGAGGCCGCGAGTGCCGCGCCCATCAGATAAGTTTTGCAAGTTCTGCTTTGATAGCAGCATGCTGGAAAAGTCTATAGTAATACTCGCTGAACCGATAACTACCGGCATGAGGATCGCGGTCATCATGCTAAAGTTGCCGCGACGGTCCCCTTCTTGATCAAGTTTCTCATGGTGCTCCCCAGCGTCTGTCCGAACATGCTTGCGCGGAGGAGGATAATTTCATGTTACCAAGGCAACATGCCAATTGTGTCTCTTCCAGCCAGTTAACCCGTGATTAGCGGGGCGCGATATTCTAGGTCGGCAACTACTCAATTCTGATCGTCGGGGACGACCTCGGGCTGACGAATAAGCCTGCTAATCGCCGCCCCTAGCTCGTCGCATGACCTGATCGTCTGAATTAATTCTATGGCAACGGCCGATGCGCCGCATCCTTCGGCGCTGTTGATAGCAAAACCGCTCAAGGCGCACCACGCGCGAACGGCGCACCTGACCGTCTCGACGTTGCCGTCTTCAGGCGAGATAGGCGATCGAAGCGTTTTTCGCCTTCCGCAGCACCTTTGGGGAAACCCGAGGATGGTTAGATCGCTGATGAGCAATCGCTCTCACGAGCTCCGCGCTGCGAACGATCTGCCGATTTCAGTCGCAAGCTGATCCTGTGTGTATGGCTTTCCAAGGCGCGCGGCGTCGACCTGCACGTCGGACGGAAGGTCTGCATATCCGGTCGCCAGCAACACCGGGAGGTCCGGTCGCATCCGCCGGACGGCGCCGATAAGTTCGGCCCCATTCATCCCAGGCATCGAATAGTCGGTGATCATCATGTCGATCGCATCGTCCTGGCGAAGAATGTCGAGGGCTTCCTCCCCGGAGTGCGCCTCGAACACCTCGTGCCCCAGGTCGGCGATCATGTCGGCGGAACTCATCGCGATCAGGACGTCGTCGTCGACAAGCAGAATGCGCTTCGGCCCAACGGCGTCGCCGGCGACGACCAAGGCGGGCGTCTGGACGGCAGTCGCGTGTTCGGTGTCAGCCACCGGAATCCAGAGTTCCGCGGTGGTGCCAACGTCCAACTGGCTTTTCAGTAGGAAGCGACCACCGAGCTGCAGGGCAAGGCCGTGGATCATCGACAAACCGAGGCCGGTTCCTTTCCCGAGCTCCTTGGTCGAAAAGAATGGCTCGACCGCCTTTTTCCGCGTAGCTTCGTCCATACCCTTTCCGGTGTCGCTCACCGCGAGGACGACGTACTGGCCGGCCTGAAGGTCTTCTTCCCCGCTTTCCACCACGCGCTTGTCGATGGTGATCGACAGCTTGCCACCTCCCGCCATGGCGTCGCGTGAATTCACTGCGAGGTTCAAGAGCGCGAGCTCCACTTGATTGGCGTCGGCGAGGACGAGCGGCAGGCTATCCTGCATGCTGGTCTCCAGCATGACCTCGGGTCCCACCGACCGTCGGAGAAGATCCTCCATACCACTCACCAGGCGGGGCAAGTCGACCGGGTTCACCTGGAGATCCTGTCGGCGGGCAAACGCCAACAGCCGCTGCGTCAATGACGCGCCGCGCCGAGCTCCCTGCAGGGCGCCGTCCGCGAGCCGAACGAGGCGTGCATCTGAGCTGACCGCCTTGCGAAGCAGTTCAAGATTGCCAAGAACCGCCATCAGGAGATTGTTGAAATCGTGGGCGACGCCACCCGTGAGCTGCCCTATTGCTTCGAGCTTTTGCGATTGGCGAAGCTGTTCCTCGGCCTTTTCCCGTTGCGCGACTTCGGCGAGGACGATCGCATGGGCCGCTTCGAGCTCTGCGGTGCGGGCCGCGACGCGCTCTTCCAACAATTCGTTCTGCCGCCGTTGGCGCTCTTCGTCCGTGCGCCTTGCGGTGATGTCGGCGGACACGCCGACCAACTTGAGGGCGCGGCCGTCACGGCTGCGGTAAAGCTGCGCCCTGATCTCCGCCCAGTGATGCGTCCCGTCGGGCCAGATCGTTCGGTATTCGATAGCGTAGTCCACGCCCGTCTCTATCGTGTTCGAGACGGCCTTCTGCATGCGGTCGCGGTCGTCTGGGTGGATTGTCGCCCTCAGGTCGTCATAGGAGAAATCTTCATCGGCGTTTCGGCCAAAGATCGCGCGACAGGTTGCCGACGTCGTCAGCGATCCCGTCGCGATGTCGAACTCCCAGGCGCCGAGCCGTCCAGCAGCGAGGGCCGTGGCAAGCCTGCGCTCTCCCTCATCGAGCTCGTCGATCCGAAGCCGGGCTTCGAACTGTCGGCGGCGCCCGCGAATCGCAGTCCTGGCGACGCTGATAAAGGTCGTGGCATGAAACGGACGCTCGATGAAGCTCACGTTGCCGAGGACCTCCGACAAGCGAGCCGCGGCCGGATTGCGTTCCGGGCCGCCTCCGCGGTGCGTCAGGACGATGAAAGGCATGTCGGACCAGCTTGGCTGTGAATTGATCCACTCCGACAGGGGTTTCAGATCGGCGCTTCTGACGGCTTCCTCGGTGATGACGACGAAGCCCGTCGTATCGCCGATCTTCTGCGATAGCTCGTGAAGGTCCCGGACGGGAACGGAAGCGAATCCCGCCTCGGTCAGAAGAGATGCGGCGATCTGCGCGTCGCGACCGACCGGTGCATAGACAAGGTTGAGGACGGATCGATCAGGAATGTCACTGATCCTTCTTCGGCTGGTCGAGCAGGGTCTGACCGCCACCGACGAATGTCGGGACTCCCCGCAAGACGCCCTGGAAGTTCGACAGGGGCTCGCCCAGTGTCAGCCCACTTTCACTGATCGTGAACTCCCGGATCGTGTCCTCATGCTTGCCAGTCCGCTTCTTGATAATGGAGACGGCACGACGCACCTTGCCCAAAGCCTCGAAATAGCGAAGCAGGATGACAGTGTCCGCGAGGTAAGTGACATCGACGGGCGCCTTCATGTCCCCGACCAGCCCATGCTGGGCGACGGTCAGGAATGTCGTGGCGCCCTGCCGGTTCAAATACTGTAGCAGCTCATGGATGTGGAGGATGAGCGCGTTCTCCTCCGGCATGGCCGCCTGATAGCCGTTCACGCTGTCGATGATGACGGTCTTCGCGTCGAAGAATGCTACCCGGTCCCGAACGCGTTGTGCAAACTCTCCTGGCGAAAGTTCCGCGGCGTCGAGTTGTTCGATGTGAAGCTTACCCTCGTCCCGCATTGTCTCGAAGTCGAAACCGAGGGCCTTTGTCCTGTCGAACAGCAGTCCCAGTTCCTCGTCAAAGACAAACAGAGCTGCCTTCTCTCCTCGCTTGATGGCAGCGTCGGCAAACTGAAAGGCAAACAGGCTTTTGCCGGTTCCTGCCGGGCCGATGAGCAAGGTGCTGGAGCCACGCTCAATGCCGCCACCGAGCAGGCCATCCAATTCCGGAACGCCGCTACCGATCGGAGAGCGATCGAACTTCGTGCGGTGCTCGGAGGCTCGCAGACGGGGAAAGACCTGCACGCCGCCGGTGCGGATGATGAAGTCGTGATAGCCTCCGCGGAAAGCCTGGCCGCGATATTTGATCACCCGCAGGCGCCTGCGCTCCGAGCCATAGTCGGGCGCGAGCTGCTCGAGATGGATGACGCCGTGCACGACGCTGTGGACGGTCTTGTCCAGCACATCGGCCGTCATGTCATCGAGAAGAAGAACCGTCGCATTGGACTTTGCGAAGTAATGCTTCAACGCAAGGATCTGGCGACGATAGCGAAGGGAGCTCTGGGCGAGGAGACGGATTTCGGAGAGGCTGTCGATGACCACCCGGCTCGGTTTTATCCGTTCGAATGATTCGAAGATGAGCTTCGTCGTTTCGCCAAGCTCCAGGTCTGACGAATAGAGCAGGCTCTGTTGCTGGTCGGCGTCGAGCAGGCTTTCAGGAGGAACGAGCTCGAAGATCTTCAAACCATCCGGAAGTTCAAGCGCATGGGAAGCAGCCGCGTCGCGCAGCTCCTCTTCAGTCTCTGAAAGCGTGATGTAGAGGCAGCTCTCGCCACGTTTCGCGCCTTCGATGAGGAATTGAAGTGCGACGGTCGTCTTGCCCGTGCCGGGAGCACCCTCGAGGAGGAAGACATGACGGCGGGTCAGACCACCCGACAGAATATCGTCGAGGCCTTCGACGCCGATCAGAGCCTTTTCCATCATCACTTGTTCCATCTGACAACCCTTATGCAAGACCGCTTATATCATTGATTTATTGAAAGTCATCGAACCAACAATGGTACGATCACGCACAGAATTGTCACGTCACACCTACAACCTAAGAATTTTGGTTTCCTCCTCAAGATGTCCGCCGGGCCGGTCGACGATCACCCCAACCCCACGATGGCGGCCCTCGCGCCATCCGTCACGAGTATCACACGTGCGGCTGTATGGTGCTGGGTATTTGGATCGGCTCCAGGTTGGATCAAGCGGCGCGAGACCTGGTTGCCCTAGGTCGCCGGCGCTGAGCATTACCAGGAGGCAGACACTGAATAGACTCTGACGCAATGCATGAAGAGGGAACGTTGCGTTCGAGCTCGGTCGGGATCGCAAAGCGCTAGGTCGAAGGCTTAAATGTTCTCATCCATTGATCATCATCAATGTCGCCAGCAGCGCGATTTGCAAAGCTGGGGCGCATCCGAACGAACGATCACGTTGCGGGCCGGATTGTTGAATTGCGGCGAGTGCGTTCTGGAAGCAGGGTTTCGCGATCACCCAAGCTTGCTCGCCGGTATCCGGCTTGAGACCTCACACCCGGTCGGCTCGCCCCTTCCTCCATGCCACCCGCCGCTTAACTGCTATCCAGATATGCTGAAAGCTCATCCGGCGTACCGCTCGGTAATGGGCGCTTCAGATGCTCGAGAAATGCCGACATCCGAGAGCTGAGCATTCGTCTTGAAGGATAAAGCGCCCATAAGGCTTTCTCAGAGCCTTCCACATCTCCCCAGTTCGCAATTCTGCTCGCAGAAATGTCATGAGCGACAAGCGAGATGGGAGCCGGGCGTCTCCGACGCCCATCCGGACGGCATCACGGAAGTTCAACGGAGAGCAGAGAGCCAGGATTGACGTTGATCGAGCCTGACCGAGCGTCGGTCTTCACCGCCCATCTAGGCATCACGTCAGGTGAACCGCGCACTACCACGGGAACGGCGGCATCGCCGACCGGGTACTTCATGAGAGCGGGTGCCACGACCACGAGCCGGTCCCAAAGGAAGATGCGTCCGACCAGGCTATTATCTGCAGGAGGCTTGACTGGATCACGATGTCATATTCTTCCTCGACCATGTCAACGGCGCGGTCTCGGGTGGTGACCTCCAGCCTCATCTCGGGATACTGACGGGCGAAGCTCGCCACGAGCGTGCCGATCGCCGTCTGCGAGAACAACAAGGGGCACTGATCCTATGCGCCCACGCGGCTTGTCGTCTCCGGCCGCAATTGAAGTTGCCGTTTCCTCCCGCAGGGATCACCTTGAAATCCCGAAATGGCCTCCCGGGATTGGCTCGCGACACGGTGCTTCGGCTCAATCTGCGCAGCATTGGGAACTGATCCAGCGTTATCGGCAAATCGTGGACTCAGTTTCCGGTCGCATTTGATTCAGGTGCGCGCCTGAAGGCGCCATAGCTAAGAATTGTAGAGAGAGCCGTCGCTGGAACACCTTGGTGACGGGCGCTTCTCAGAGTCTCGGTCAAACAGGACGACGGCTGACTCTCGGCGCCCGGCGCTTTCCTGAGGGGGGCCTTGCCCTTCCCAAAAAATTTTCCGTGCGAGTAGAGGATGGATACTGTCCAGGGGATATTCATTTTCTATATTTCTGATAGGATCAAGGCGTCTTGTGGGAGTAGGCGGTATGAAGAGTTTAGTGCCGGAAGCCTTTTATTGGGCGCGTGCCGACAAACACAACGGTGGCGAGACCACCATCGTGCAGGTGTCCACTGTCTTCGGAAGTGAGTCCGATTACTGGACCCTTATCGTTCCTGGTTCCGAACAGCATTATATGCTTAGCGACTTCGAGATTATCGCTCTTGTCGAGCCCCTGGACGGCTATCCTCTTCGCCATGCAGCCGAGTAACCGGCGCCGTCAAAGCACGTCCTGTTGCTTGCAGAGTGGCGTCCGCCGACCCCAGCAATAGATCCGATCTCGTGATACAGATTAACTCGCCCGCACGATAATTGGCTATACCGAGGCCCCGGCGTTTCCTCGTGGACGGGTCTTATCATTTACTAAGGCGGATTGCGACCTCAGGCGGGGGCGCAATCGTTTGTGCTACAGCGACAACTCCTGCAACGGGCGAAGGCTCGCTGGACGCTGCATCGTAGATGCAGGAAGCGGCCAGGACATTCGCTGTCAGGATGCCGATGATGATGAATTTCATGAGGTCCTCCAGGGACGAGGCAAGTGCCTCGTCCCTTTTGTTCGGATCAGTGATCAGACGATATTCAGCTCGACATTGATGTTGCCGCGCGTCGCCTTCGAATAAGGGCACGTCTGGTGCGCCTCCTCGACAAGCTCGCGCGCCCACTCGGCGTCGATGCCGGGAAGGCTGACGTTCAGGCGCGCCTGCAGGAAGTAGGCGCCATCCGTCTGGCCGAGATCGACTTCGGCATCGACGGCGGTCTCTGCCGGAAGACGGATCTTGCGCTTGCCGGCGGCAAGGCCGACCGCGCCGATGAAGCAGGCCGACCAGCCGGCGGCGAAGAGCTGCTCCGGATTGGTGCCCGGACGGCCGCTGCCAGGAGGTGAAAGCTTGACATCCAGTGCGCGGTCGCTGCTCTGGGGGTCTTGCCGGTATAGAGAACCTTTTCGATCGTGGTCATGTGACACTCCTTGATTTGTGCCGCGCAACGCGGCTTCAGTTGACGAGGAGTGTTTTGAACCGGCGCCGTATCCGGCATGTTTCCCGGATGTAGGGGATTTGTAACGAAGCTTAGCGGGCGCCAGACGTGATACGAGCCGCTACAACAAGCGGCCCGCTTTTCAGTGGATCACCAGCTCGGCAGCGAGGCCGCCGCCGTCACGGTTATAGAGCCGCATCGTCCCGCCGATTGCCGCGGTCAGTTGCTGCGCGATCGCAAGGCCGAGACCCGAACCGCCGGTCTCGCGGTTTCGCGATTGCTCCAGGCGGAAGAAGGGTTGCATGGCCGCCTCGATCTGATCGCCGGGAATGCCCGGGCCGCGATCCATGACGGTGATGGCGATCGTCCCCTCCCCTCGACGCTCGACGCTCACCTCGGCCGCGCCGCCGAATTTCAGGGCGTTGTCGATGAAGTTCGACAGGATGCGGCGCAGCGCATGCGGCTTGGTGGAGGCGGTGCCACTGACAAGCCCAAGGATCGACACGGGCTTGCCGGTGTCCTGATAGTCATAGCAAAGGCTCTCGATGAAGGACGCGAGGTCGATGCGGGAGAATTTCTCGCCGTTTCCATGCGAGCTGCGGGCATAGGCGATCCCATCCTGAACCAGCCGCTCGATCTCGCCGATATCGTGCAGCAGCTTGGTCCGCTCTGGAGATTCGTCCGCCATGTCGGCGCGCAGCCGCATGCGGGTGATCGGCGTCTGTAGATCATGGGAAATCGCTGCGAGGATCTGCACGCGCTCTTCCAGATAATGCGCAATGCGGTCGCGCATCGCATTGAAGGCACGCGCCGCATGCGCCACCTCGCTCGGGCCGCTGTCGCTCATCACCTCGCCCTTCTTGTTCGGATCGAGCGCATCGGCGGCGGCAGCCAGATCGGCAAGCGGACGCGTCGCCTGGCGAACGGCAAGCCAGGTCAGGAAAACGATGAGCAGCATCTGCACGCCGAAGACATAAGGCAGCCAGGCTGCAAGCGGCATAACGCCCCGCGGCGTGACGTCGATCGTCAGCGGCGTCCCGTCGGTCAGCGTCAGATGCGCCTGCAGGCGCGTGATGTCACCGGGGATCGCCTCCATGCGGATCGGAAAGCGATGGCCGATCGCATCGCTGATGGTCGCCGCAATCTCGCCGCCACGGGTGGAATGATCAGGTACCCCGGGCAGGCCCGGGCCGAGCACGAAGCGGTAATTGCCACGGCTCAGGGGATCGGTCAGATCTGCCCGTTGATCGGCCGGCAGCCGGTCGAGCACGGCGATCGAGGTTGCAACGTCGCTTTCCAGCGTGCCGAGCATGACGGCCTTTGCCGACATCATGCGCTCGGCATAGAGCACGCTGAACGACAGGCCATAGGCGATCGCGAGGCCGAGGAGCAGGATGATGGCGATGCGCGAGCGGAGCGTAGTCGGCCAGACGCGCCCGAGCGTTGCAAAGGCAGCCGGGCTCATGGCCGCAACTCCGATATCTCGATCGGAACGGAGAAGACATAGCCTTCGCTGCGCACCGTCTTGATATAGATCGGCTCGCGCGCATCGTCGCCGAGCCGCTGCCGCAGGCGGCTGACGAGCAGGTCGATCGACCGGTCGAAGAGCTCGGCATCGCGCCCCTGGGTGAGGTTCAGCAACTGATCGCGATTGAGAACCCGCTGCGGATGATCGATGAAGACGCGCAGAAGCCGGTATTCGGCGCCGCTCAGCGCAATCGTCGTGCCTTCCTTGTCGAGCAGGTGGCGCGCGACCGTGTCCAGACGCCATTCGCCGAAGCTCAGCATCTGGCCGACCTCGCTCACCTGGAAATTCGGCGGCAGCATGCGCGTGCGGCGCAGAACCGCCTTGATGCGCGCCAGCAGTTCGCGCGCCGCGAAAGGCTTCGGCAGATAATCGTCGGCGCCCATTTCGAGCCCGAGAATGCGGTCCATCTCGTCGCTGCGCGCCGTCAGCATCAGGGTCGGCGTCGCCTTGTGCTTGCCGGCTCTGAGCTCGCGGCACAGTACGAGGCCGTCATCTCCTGGCATCATCACATCGAGGATGATCAGATCGACCGCATTGGCTTCGAGAAAGCTCCGCATCTGGCGCCCGTCGGCAACGGCGGTGGCGCGCAGCCCGTTCTTTTTGAGATAGCTCGAAACGAGCTCGCGGATTTCCCTGTCGTCATCGACGATCAGGATGTGGTCGACATGCTCCATGGCGCTTTCAAGAACCTCCAATGCGGCAATCCGCACCGTCCGGCTGACATCTCAGGCAGCAGGATAGTGCGGGATTCGTGACACCCTATATTCGATCTAGAAACGATCAACATCCAGGATCGCCTGCGCGAAGGCTTCCGGTGCCTCTTGCGGCAGATTGTGGCCGATACCGCCGGAGATCGTCCGGTGCTCGTAGCGTCCCGAGAACTTCGCGGCATAGGCCGAAGGTTCCGGGTGTGGTGCGCCGTTGGCGTCGCCTTCCATGGTGATGGTCGGGATCGAGATGACCGGTCCCTTGGCGAGCACGGCCTCATAGGCATCGTACTTTGCCTCACCCTTCACCAGTCCGAGGCGCCAGCGGTAATTGTGGATAACGATCGCCACATGATCGGGATTATCGAAAGCGTCGGCCGAGCGGTTGAAGGTTTCATCGTCGAAATTCCAGGTCGGCGATGCGGTATGCCAAATCAGCTTGGAGAACTCGCGGCGATTGGCGTCGTAACCCTGACGGCCACGCTCGGTCGCGAAATAGAACTGATACCACCAGGCAAGCTCGGCCTTCGGCGGAAGCGGCTTCCTGTTGGCTTCCTGGCTGCCGATCAGATAGCCGCTGACCGAGACCATCGCCTTGCAGCGCTCCGGCCAGAGAGCCGCCATGATATTGACGGTGCGGCCGCCCCAATCATAGCCGCCGACGATCGCCTTCTCGATATGAAGCGCATCCATCAGCGCGATCATGTCGGCGGCGAGTGCGGCCTGCTGGCCATTGCGCTTGGTCTTTTCCGAGATGAAACGGGTGGTGCCGTAGCCGCGCAGATAGGGAATGATCACCCGGTAACCCTTGGCTGCAAGACGAGGCGCGACATCGGCGAAGCTGTAGATGTCATAGGGCCAGCCATGCAGGAGGAGGACGGCCGGACCATCGGCAGGACCTTCCTCGGCATAGCCGATATCAAGCACACCGGCGCGGATCTGCTTCAAGGCTGAAAAGCCGTTGCTGCTTGCCTTGACGGCGAGCGAAGCCGGCGCTGCGGCCTGCGCAGCACTTGCGACGCTGCCGATACCGAACTCGACGGCTGCGACGGTCATGGCGGCCACGCCGAAGAAGCGGCGGCGCTGGCGATTGATTTCCTCGGACATTGTTTCTCTCCGTTTCCTGAACTGTTGATGATGAGCAAAAGACAGTCCGGATGTATCCCCGATGTGTCGCGAACGGCGGTTTTGTGCATGCCTTTGTAGCCTGGAAGGCCAGAGATACAGTCCGATACAATTCGTTGAGGCCGGCTACATTGCGGTACATTTCTGCCGGATCTCAGACACATCCGGGATACGTCGCCCCTTCAGTTTCGCGCCATCGCTGGCAACGGCCACGAGCAACCAAGCGGAAGGAACCGACCATGACGCTTCTTATCATTGCCTATCTCGGGGGCGCGCTGACGATCCTCAGCCCCTGCATCCTCCCCATCCTGCCCTTCGTCTTCGCCCGCGCCGGCCAGCCCTTCTTCAGAAGCACGCTGCCGATGCTGGCAGGCATGACCGGCACCTTCGCGCTGGTCGCCACACTCGCCGCCGTCGGTGGCAGCTGGGCGATCAACGCCAATGAATATGGACGGCTTGCCGCGCTGCTGCTGCTCGCAGTCTTCGGCGTCAGCCTGCTCTCGCCGCGCGTTGCGGGCGGCATCACCCAGCCCGTCGTCGATTTCGGCAACAGGCTTCTCAATGCATCGGGCAATGGCGCCACCGCCTCGCCGGCGAGCTCGCTGCTTCTCGGTGTTGCGACCGGCCTGCTCTGGGCGCCCTGTGCCGGCCCGATCCTCGGCCTGGTGCTGACGGGTGCCGCCCTCCAGGGCGCCAATCTGGAGACGACCTTTCTGTTGCTTGCCTATGCCGCCGGGGCGGCCAGCTCGCTCGCGACAGCACTTCTCGTCGGCGGCCGTGTCTTTGCTGCCATGAAGCGGTCGCTCGGCGTCAGCGAGCGGATCCGCCAGGGGCTGGGTGCTGCCGTTCTCGCCGGTGTCACCGTCATCGCGCTCGGCCTCGACACCAGCCTGCTGTCGCGCTTCTCCTATGCCAGCACCACCACCCTCGAACAGGCCGTTCTCGACCGTCTGCACACCAAGCCGCAGACCGGTCCCGAAGTTGCCAGCAACGGCGCCATGATCGATACCGTCACCGATACCGGGCAGCCGTTCAAGAGCGATCTGCCGGTCGAAGGCCCTGCCCCGTCGCTTGATGGCGCCGTACAGTGGCTGAATTCCGGGCCGCTTACCAAGGAGGCGCTTCGCGGCAAGGTCGTGCTCGTCGATTTCTGGACCTATTCCTGCATCAACTGCATCCGCACCACGCCTTATGTCCGCGCCTGGGCAGAGAAGTATGCGGACAAAGGCCTCGTCGTCATCGGCGTCCACGCTCCTGAATTCGCCTTCGAGAAGAACATCGACAATGTCCGCAAGGCGGTTGGCGACTTCGGCATCAAGTATCCCGTCGCCATCGACAACGACTACAAGATCTGGCGCGCCTTCCAGAACAACTACTGGCCGGCCCACAACCTGATCGATGCCCACGGCCAGATCCGCTACACGCACTTCGGCGAGGGCAACTACCGCCAGACCGAAAAGGCGATCCAGGACCTGCTGCACGAGGCTGGAAACCAGATGGCTTCGAGCACCGCCGTCACACCCAATGCGAAGGGCGCCGAGGCAAGCCCGGACCTGCGTCATGTCCGCTCCGGCGAGACCTATCTCGGCTACCAGCAGGCCTCGAACTTCGCTTCCCCTGGCGGCCTCGCAGCGGACACCCCGCGCGACTACAGCGCAGGCTCACTCGGCCTGAACGAATGGGGCCTTTCGGGCCGCTGGACCGTAGGCCCGGAAGCCGCCAGCCTCGATGCCGCCGACGGCGGCATCAGCTACCGCTTCAGTGCCCGGGATCTGCATCTTGTTCTCGGACCCGGCGCTGACAACAAGCCGGTTCGCTTCCAGGTGACGGTCGACGGCAAGGCGCCAGGCGCCAATCATGGCACGGATACCGACGAGAACGGCAACGGCATTGTCACATCGACCAAGCTCTACCAGCTGGTCCGGCAAAGCGGCGACGTCGAGGCCCGCAATTTCGAGATTCGCTTCCTCGATCCTGGCGTCTCCGCCTACGCCTTCACCTTCGGCTGACCATCAATCCGCATCTCCCAACCCAGAAAAGGAGTTTCTTCCATGACCAATCGCACGCTCTCCACCGTCGCCCTCGCCTTCGCACTCAGCGCTGCCGCCTTCACCGCCCAGGCGGCCGAGATCAAGAATATCGTCATTGTCCATGGCGCTCTCGCCGATGGATCGGGCTGGCAGAAGGCGACCGAAATCCTTGAAAAGCGCGGCTTCAACGTGACCATCGTTCAGGAGCCGATCACCTCGCTTGCCGACGACGTTGCCGCCACCAACCGAGTCCTCGACCTGCAGAGCGGTCCATCCCTCCTCGTCGGCCACAGCTATGGAGGCATGGTGATCACCGAGGCCGGAAACCGGCCCGATGTCGCGGGCCTCGTCTATGTCGCGGCCTTCCAGCCGGACAAGGGCGAAAGCCTGATCGGTCTCGCAAGCTCGAAGCCGGCCGGCGGCATGAACATCAGGGAAACCAAGGACGGCAAGTACCTCTACCTCGACCCCGCGGCCTTCGCCGCCGACTTTGCCGCCGACCTGCCGCAGGACGAGGCAGCCTTCATGGCAAAGTCGCAGGTCTTTGCCGCCAAGGAAGCGTTTACCGCCAAGGCCGACGATCCCGCCTGGCGCGTGAAGCAGAGCTGGGCCGTTGTCGCAACGGAGGATCGCTCGATCAATCCCGAACTGGAGCGGGATATGGCCAGGCGCGCTGGCAGTAAGGTGACGGAGATCAAGGCAAGCCACGCCGTCTTCGCATCTCAGGCGCAGAAGATTGCGGAGGTGATTGAAGACGCAGCGAAAGAAGTAGGCAAGTGATAGACAGCAGCCGGCGGGACAGATAGCCCCGCCGTTTTGCTGCTCAACCTGCTTAGGCTTTGGCGCATCTTCTGCCCGAAAACTGCCACCGCCCTTACCTGAGGAAACTTTCGCAATGAGGTCGCAATCACCGCTGCCGATGGGACCAACCCTAACTGCTGGCCCTGAGGTCGAACGAAGTTTAGAAATGCGCCCCGGCGATGTTTTTGGAATGCCGGCTCGGTTAACTGCCCAAGCCGTTGATTATATCGTGAGACGATCTATAAACCCATCGTGGATTGCATCGTCTTGCGCCTTAATGTCGAAAGTCGGAAGATCAGCGCGATGAATAAATCGAGCGCATTGGTCAAACAGCGAAGTGCTCGCCGCCTCACGCAGGCCAAGGAATGTGCCCACCGCATTGTCGCCGATGCCAAAAGCGTTGGGGTGCAGGTGTCTGTCTGGGATCACTTGCTAAGAACTCTTTCAAAGCTCACTCCGATATCGACCTTTTGATTCACGGACAGGACGCGCCGGGCCGCCGAGCTACGGCGGAGCGTTTGGTAGCCAAACATCTGCGCGGAACCGGCCTTCCATACGGCCTTATTTTCGAAGCTGACCTCACGGAAGATCGGTTGAAAGAGATGCTGCATGACATTGTTTAAGCATGCGGCATTCGCGCGACTTTCCCCGAAGATTGAGCGAGCAATCGAAAATGATGTAGCGCTCGTTATCCGCTCAACAAGAACATCGTGAACTCCGCTGCGAGAGTCCGTGCACGATCATCACTTTTGGCACGGCTAACTCATTGCGCGATGATCGCACCATCGGCTCCGCGATCAGCAACCCGTTATCTTGAGGGAGATCGGCACCCGCCGCCCTCCAAACAACGCAATGGCATAATAACGGAAAGCAACTGCTCTAGTGATGAGGCCACGTTTTGACGGGAAGTGGAGCTGCTATATCAGTCTGATGGCTGACACATCCGGTTGCAGGATCCCGACAGCACGGTTAGATCACATCGGCGGCGATCAGCTGTCAGCTGCGATCAAATCTTGCATTCATCGCCCTGAGTTGCTCATTCTGCTTCCGCAGCAACTCGGCGAGCTGGTGTCGAAGCAGCTTTATCTCGCTGTCTAATTCAACAGCGTTACTCACGAACCCCGGCCCCGCCGCGGTGACATGCTGCTCCTCTGCCTCGGATTCAAAACGCCTGGAGGATGGCACCGACTTGGAACCAAGGCGCGCCAACGTCTTCCCGCGCACGTGCTCCAGATTCACTGAACCTCGCGTCTGAGGCTTGGCGGCGGCGCCGGTCCTTGCAGCCCCGCTCTGGCGTGGCTTTCGCGCCACGGGCTGAGGTTGGTGGTCGACACTATCTCCCACGTCAGACACTTGATGCGATTTGGTATTTTCTTCGACGCTGAGGGCACCGCTGTCAGCTTCAGCGTCGTTGGTCTTAACTGGCGAGGACAAGGACCCGTCGATCGATCCCGGGACGTGGTCCTCTAACTTCTCGGCATCAAGGCGCTCTGTCGCTTCGTCTGAAGCCAGCTGTTCGGCGTTTTCAACTTGCGCATCGCGGCGCGAAATCAACTGCCCTAGGAGCTTCCATGGTGATTTCATCTGACGTTATCCCAAACGTGTCGCAACCGGGACAGAAAAGCGTCCCGGTTGCTTGATCTTTGAGGGATCCAAGGCCCGGTATAGGCATCAGCTACGCGCAATGCGCCAAATTATTTTACGCCAAGCTTCTTGCGAAGATCGGTATTTTCGGCACGCAGCTTTTCACTCAGCTGCTGACGCAGACGCTTGTTTTCTTCCTCGAGCTGAAGCAGTTCGACCATCTCGTCAGAGGCAGACGAAATCACGGCCGCGCTTGCGGTGGTGGGTCTTTGACGGCCAGGCTTTGCTGCTTCGGAACTTGGCTTTCCTCTGCGGCCACGAACGGCCGGCGTGGCCGACAGTGCGTCTGCGGGTGTATCGGCGCTCTTTTTGCGGCCACGGCCCGGCGTCGCACTCTTCGTCTCAGCAGGCGCTGCGGCCGCTTGCTTGGCAGCCCTTGGCTTACGCGGCGCGCGCTTAACCTTTTCAGCGGTGGGTGAATTTGCTGCAGGCGTTGTCGGTTCGGCAGCGGCGGCTGGGGTAGTATCATCGGCCATCGGTTATCTCCCTCTTAAGGCGAAGATGTTTGTCCAATGTTCAAGTCACAAAGTCAACAAACTCGGTGACATGTTTGCTCTGACGAGCGGCTGGACTCCTGACCGCCGCCCCCCCCCAGCGACTATATCTGTTGCGGAACCGATTGGTGGGCAGTAAGCCTTCGATTTCAAACAGGCGTTGGCGTAGACACATTGAGGCTAGACCGGTGCCGCAATTCGGGTGGACAACACGCTTTCTTACGGCATATCGGCAGCTTCTGACCTCCTGAAGATGACGCTGAATATCGTTTGCATGTCCGCATGCGCCCGAGTGAACCGAGGACGTCCGGCGAAGCTGCACGCTAAAGCGCTGTTGATCACGGGGTCATGCAAAGTTTGACGAATGCGATTGGGATGTTGAAAAAGGCTTTCTCAGAAGCGTTGAGCCCTGAATCGTTGTTCCCACCACACACGCCACTGTCAGGCGTTGACAGCGGCCAAGTGCACCTCATCGCGCGAACTGGCATTCTCTCTGAAGGCGGCGTTAGACCTCGCTGCGCTTGAGGAGATAGTCCAATCCGCCCGCCCGGTACCACCGAAACCCATAGGGTTCGATGACCATATGGTGATGTCCATCCTCTTCACCCTGGCTGTCATGACCGTCCAGGATATCGATAAGTGTCGATGATCCGTTGTCGCCATCGCTTTTGAATGAAATTTCAACCGGCTTGTCATGGAAGTTGTGAACGATCACGAGAACGTTCTTGCGCCACTCATATTTCATAATCAAGACGCCTGGCTCGTCGCAGTCGATGAAGCTAAAGCTGCCCCATCCGATTTCCGGCGCCTCTTTCCGCGCCCGGATCATTCGCTCGGTCCAATTCAGCATCGACTCATTGTCGCGCCGTTGGTAGGCGACGTTGACATGGCAAAAGCCGTAGGGTCCTTCCGAGATCACCGGGAGGACCGGTTTTTCACTTTTTGTGAAGCCGCCATTGGGCTCGTTTGACCATTGCATTGGCGTGCGTGCACAATTGCGTTCCGGGAGCGAGAGGTCATCGCCCATCCCGATCTCGTCACCATATCGCAGGACCGGCGTGCCAGGAAGCGAATACATCAAGCTGTAAGCTAGCTTCAGACGACGTATGTCGCCGCCGAGCATTGGAGCAAGCCGGCGTCGGATGCCTCTGTCATAGAGTTGCATATCCTTGTCGGGCCCGAAGGCTGAAAACACCGCCTGACGCTGCGTTTCGGTCAGCCGACCAAGATCAAGTTCGTCGTGGTTTCTCAGGAAAACACCCCATTGACCCGTAAGCGGGCGCGTCACGGTATCGCGCATGGCTTTTTTCAAGGGGCGGCTGTCGGCACTGGCCATGGCGTAGAACAGAGCCTGGTTGACATGGAAGTTAAACATCATCTGCATTCGGTCGCCGTCGTCGCCGAAATATTTCAGATTTTCCTTCGGGACGACATTGGCCTCTGCGAGAATTATGCTGTCGCCTTTTCGCCATTGGAGAAATTCGCGAAACGTTCGGAGCATATCGAATTGCTCACCTGGCTTCTTCACATGGGGCCCCTTCTCAGCGATCACGAAGGGCACCGCATCCATACGAAAGCCCGATACACCGAGCTGGATCCAGAACCCCATGATCTTCAGGATCTCCGCCTGAACGAGCGGGTTGGCCGTGTTGAGATCGGGCTGAAAATCGTAAAAGCGATGAAAATAATATTCACCTGAGTGCTTGTCTCTGGTCCAGGTGGTTTTCTGGACGCCGGGAAAAACCATGCCCTCGTCGGCGTTCTCTGGTCTTGTCTCCGACCAGACATACCAATCACGGTAGCGAGACTTCGGATTGGCGCAGGCCTCCTTAAACCATGGATGCTCATCGGAAGTGTGGTTGACGACCAGGTCGATCAGCACGCGAATGCCACGCTGCTTTGCGCCATGCGTAAATTCTACGAAGTCGCCGAGTGTTCCATAGCGGGGGTCGACATTGTAATAGTCGGCGATGTCGTAACCGTCGTCGCGGCCTGGAGACGTTTGAAAAGGCATCAGCCAGATAGCGGTGACACCGAGCCCCGCAAGATAATCAAGCCGACGCTGGAGGCCTTGGAAGTCCCCCACGCCATCGCCGTTCGAATCCATGAATGTCTCGACCGACAGGCAGTAGATGATAGCGTTTTTGTACCAAAGATCGTTAATCAACATCAGTCTCCCGCGTACGCATTTATGCGGAAGGCTTGCGGGTCAGAAAGGTTCCGACGGATTCGAAGCTCGTCCATGGCGCTCGGCAAAGCCATGGACGTATTTGTTTTCATGACGCTGCTTGCCAAGTCTTTTTCAATGAAAGAGAGACCTGGAGTTCCAGGAGCTATCCGCGGGAACTTTCGACGGCGGTCATAGTTGGAGCGTGTGATCATCCGGCAGGCAACCGCGCCCGCCGTTGTTCCGGATTCGTCCGACGCCGGATGGTCACCCCGTTTTGCGTGTTTGGCTGTTTTTAAACTTACGATGCTTGCAATACGCCGCTGCGCTTTTCGATGTCGATCGTGTCCGTAGTCCAGTCGCTCGCCGATATAAATATCGCTGACACTCTGCTGATATAAGCACTCAAATCCTGCATGTTTATAGAGACGGAAACCAACAACGCTAGGACGGCGAGGTATATTTTCACGAGCACGACAGGATTTCCCGATAGGTCCCGTCGGTATGGGAGCTGACAATGAATTTGGAACCCTTGCCTGCGTTTGAGGTTTAGTCTCCACCAAATCCCGGAGGCCCCTTATGAGCGACGACCGTTACCCTACCCCGCCGTACCCTGAGCAGCAGCAGGAACCGCCGGGCAAGACAGGCAACATGCAGCCCCGTCCCGACCACGGCGAGCAATCTTACCGCGGAAACGGAAGACTTGAGGGCAAAGTCGCATTGGTGACTGGCGCCGATTCCGGCATTGGCAAGGCGGTCGCCATAGCTTTTGCTCGCGAAGGGGCTGATGTCGCTATATCCTATCTCAGCGAAGACGAAGATGCCGAAGACACTGCGAACTGGGTTCGAGCCGCTGGGCGGAAAGCTGTTGTCATTCCCGGCGATATCACTTCGGATCTCCACTGTGGCGAAGTGATCCAACTCACCGTTCGAGAACTTGGCGGCATTGACATTTTGGTCAATAATGCCGCTTACCAGCGGACCTACGCTGATATTGCAGATATCCCCGTCGAAGAATGGGACCACACTTTCCGCACCAATATCTATGCCCCATTTTTCTTGTCGAAGGCGGCGATCCCTTACATGCGGCCGGGAAGCTCCATCATCAACACCACGTCCATACAGTCTCGGCAGCCCTCCCCGCAATTGCTCGCTTACGCTTCGACAAAAGGCGCAATATCGAACTTTACGGCCGGACTGGCCGAGATGGTCGCAGAGAAAGGCATTCGCGTGAACGCAGTCGCGCCGGGGCCGATTTGGACACCTTTGATCCCATCGACAATGCCGGCAGAGAAGGCGGCCAAGTTCGGCGAGAACACGCTTATAGGACGAGCGGGGCAGCCGGCAGAACTCGCAGGAGCATATGTACTCCTCGCGTCCGATCTTGGAAGCTATATGACTGGTGCGGTCATTCCTGTTACCGGTGGCGAGATCATGATCTAGCGATCTTGTCTGCGCGGCGCCGCTCTCGGGTCGATCAACCCTGACCCGAAGGCCGCCGGGCAGCACATAAACGTCGCGTGCGTTTGCTGAACGCTCCATCCACCATGCTCAACCTACACCGCGAACGGCGTGCCTTGCACCAATCTAGAGAGGTACGGACCTATGGAGCGACTAGTCCCATCGGACGTGCACGCCGCCACATGTCTCTGTCAAAGCCCTGAGCGCTTTCTCATGGATTGATTTGGTCACCACTGAGGTCCGACATCCGTCAATCAAAGACAAGCTAACAAAAGCCCTGTGAAAAGGAAGACGAGCAAAAGAACGACCTCGAGACGTCAGTCGGACGCTTCGCCCAACGTATCAGCTACATATGCGCCCCGCTGTCCCATGGGCCGTGGCAATCCGGTTGTTGTATCCATCGCCGTTTGGTGCTCAAGCTCGGCGTTCAACTCCCCACCGACAATCAAGATCAAGATCGAAAGCCATATCCAGACCAGAAAGCCGATCAATGCGCCAAGCGTGCCATATGTGGCATCGTAGTTGGCAAAATGCTTGAGGTAGAACGAAAAGCCCAACGACATCGCGAACCAGCCCACGGTCACCAGACCCGAGCCCCACGTCATCCACCGAAGCTTTGCTGGCTGGCGGCTGGGGCCGAACCTGTAAATGGCTGTCGTTGCCACGGCAACAATCAGGAAGAGGATTGGCCAGCGGACAAATAGCGCCAGCTGCTCCTGGAACCGGTCCAACCAAATGAACGAGAGTATAAGCGGGATCACAGCGACTAATCCGATGACCAGAGCAGCAGACACCATGGCGCACAAGGTGAAACCAAGGCCCACGAGGTTCAGTTTGACCAACCCACGTTTCTCGGTCTCGTCATAGGCGATATTCATGGCGTCGAAAATCGATAACGTGGCGCTGTGCGTACTCCAAAGGGCAATGCCCAGGCTGACAAAAAATGTCAGCCCGAGCGTTGAACTACGGCTCGCAGCCAAGCTTGCGATTCGCTCGGCGATAAGATCGAACGCGCCGGGAGGCATAACGCCTGCAAGCTCCCGCAGGTGTTCGCCCATGGTCGAGGGATCTGCAACGAGCCCGTATAGAGCAACCAGCGCAGACATTGCAGGAAACAATGCAAGCAACAGATAAAAGGTTACACCGGCGGCGATAAGTGTGACCCTATCTTTCGACACCTGATGAAAGACGCGCCACAAGACGTCTTTCAAACCTTTAGCGGGGATAGCTTCGGGGGTGGTGGCTTTTCTTCCGCGTTTAGATTCAACCCGCTTATTCATCTGCTGATCTGGTTGCCTTGCAACCATGACAACGGACGCCGTCGCGGCCAAGGTCAGCGCTAATATGGCCAATTGTTTACGCACCTATTCCCCACAGTCTCGCGGCTTGCTCCGCTGTCATTAACCAAACAGCCCCTTGCGACCGCCGCGATCGTGAACGCGAAGATTACCATGCTTTAGACACACGCCGATCAGCAACGTGACAGCGACCATTCCCAAAGTCATGATTGAGGAAGAGATGGGATTGACTTTTTGGGTGCCCGGGCCGCCCTGGATAACTTGCAGACGTTGTCGCAAGTCCATTACCTCTTTTCGAAGCCAGGCAACTTCTCTCAGACTTGCGGCGTAATTGTCTTCGCCATCCTCTTCCTGGGGCGGATCATCATCGCGGTCGATATCATCCAGGTGCTCCTGGAGCTCAGAAGGACTACCGAAGCCCCTTGCCTTGATCGTTGACATGTTGGGTTCCTTATATTTGTCCTAAGCGGAACGTGTGCTGAACGCCTCAAACGGTGTAGAGACATCGCCGGACGATCTCCTCTTCAACTTCATACAAACGCCGGTCTCAAAATGCGGTTCCCCGGAGCAATGTCTCGTTGACGACGGCTTGCGACGATAGTTCGTGGTCGGGTAATGCTTCCGAAGGACGCCTACGGCGACGGTTTATTCTCTGTCCTCGGACGCGAATGCGTAAGCGCCGCCTTTGCTCAACGCGCGCTGGTAGGCTGGTCGAGCATGGATGCGACGAAGCCAGTCAATAGTGGCTGCGCTCGAAGCTTTGATCAGCCCCTGCGATCGAGCAGCTTCCAGTGGAAAGCTCATCATCACGTCAGCTGCTGTCAGCGATCCGCCAGCGAACCAGGGTCGCGTCCCGAGCTCGTGCTCGATAAAATCCAGGTGGATGTCCAGCATCGGGCGCAAGCGCTTGGCGCCGAAGTGGCCGATCAGGGGAATTTTTGAGATAACCAGACTGCTAAATAAAATCGGCATGAGCGATCCTTCGGCATAGTGCAGGAACTGGCGGTAGCCAATCGCGTCGACCCCGGTCTTCACTCCCAAACTCCCGCCTGCCTTCGCGACGAGATACTCGCAGATCGCGCCCGTCTCAACCAGAGTAAGCGAACCGCCGTCCTCGGCATCGAGATCTTCTACAATCGGCGACTTACCGAGCGGGTGCACCGATCGCAATTCACGGGGAGCCGTCATGTCTTTGTTGCGCCGGTAAAAGCGGATAGCGTAATCGAATTGCAATTCTTCCAGCAGCCATAACACGCGTTGCGAGCGACTATTATTGAGGTGATGGACAATGAACAAAGTTGGGCTCCCAATCTGAACGTGGAAGGGGAAGCTGCAGCAACTCCGATTGTTCCTCGAATTTCTAAATCGGAATTGCTTCCTCGCCACAGCCAGGCTTTGTTGCATTTAGGCCAACAGCGCGGCACAAAACGGGCCGCCTTCAAGGCTTCAGACGTTGGCAGCAGAAGGGACCAAAAGCTCCGACACCTTATCGCGTTGCGTCGGTCGGTGTTTTCGGCGCCGCAACGAGCTCGGTCCCGCCATCTGCCTGACCAAAGATTGGGAACCATTGGGCTTGTCGACCGTTCGGTATCGCTGAATGTGCGCCGGTGCTCGGTGTGTTGGGCGAACATTTCAGTCGGCACCCAAACGCGGGATGGGATACCGGACGTTTGAGAGCAACAGCGGCCTCATGTCTTTTGGCTGAGCGATTTTTCTTATGGTCGCCATCGTGTTCGTCGTTTCGTATTCTGTGCAATCCCCGGCGTGATGAAGGGAACCACTAATGGAGCGAGTGTCCCAGCCCCTCAGGGTTTTGATCATCGAGGACGACCTTGAGTTGGCCATGACATTAGAGGAGGCGGCGACCGGTGGCGGATATGTGGTGTGCGGTCACGCCAAAACAGCAGAGGACGCGGCGCTGCTGGCAAAGGGTACCGACATTGCGATCGTCGACATCCATCTTGGTGACGAGGATGGAACCGATATTGGCAAGATGCTACAGGAGCGTTGGAATGTGACGGTGCTCTTCGCGACTGCGTCAACCGAAATTGTATCGAAAGGCTTTCCAGCAGCGATTGGCGTCATTGCCAAGCCAGTCAATAGTCGTGATGTAGTAGAGGCCTTGGATTACGCCGCAGCGCGGCGGCGCGGCGAGACGTCATCGGCTTCGCTTGAGGCGTAAGGCAACCTGCCGCGCGCGCGGTAGGGAGCATTTCTGACAATATCCCGTCTCCGGTTGACGGCGCACTGTTTTCCAAAATTGAGAGCTGTGACCGGAGCGATGCCGAGGAAGGCGGATCTGGGCCTTCGGCCATGCCCGCTTTCAGACCCTCTCACGTGACGTCACAGCTCCAATTTACTGAACGGTCCGGAAACGAGTGCGCAAAGCCTTAGAATTGCCCTGGTCGGGAACCGATTGCAGAAATGGTGGTTGGACTGTTCGTCAAGCCTGCGCGGAGAAAGCTATCAATGACCTTGGAATCGCCAGTCGTTTTTTCTGCCGACGTCGAAATTTACGAGGACGACGAAGAGCAGACAATCGCAGACATCAACGAAGCGTTCGATACAATCCTTGAGAGAACGGCGAAGGATTATGGCTACGCAGTGAGAGCCGTGCATGCCAAATCGCACGCTGTCCTTGAAGGCACAATGACAGTGAAGAGCGGATTGCCTCCGGAGCTCTCCCAAGGGCTTTTCGCGAACCCCGGCACACATAAAGTCTTCATGCGGATATCCACGAACGCCGGCGACATTCTGCCCGACGCCGTGTCATTGCCGCGCGGGATTGCGTTGAAGGTCGTAGACGCCAGAGGACCGCGTCTCCCGGATGCCGAAGGTAATGCGCAGGACTTTGTGATGGTCAACGGCCCAGTCTTTCAGGCGCCGACAGCGAAAAAGTTCCTGGCGAGCCTGAAGATGCTAGCCAAGACGACGGATCGCTTGGAAGGCACCAAGAAGACCTTGTCGACCGTGTTGCAGGGCGTGAATACAGCACTCGAAACGGTGGGGCTGGCAAGCCCGACAATCCAGTCGATGGGCGGTGCGCCAAATGTTGACCCACTCGGGGAACGATATTTCAGCGTTACGCCATTTCGCTATGGAAACTATATCGCGAAGTTCAGCCTCACCCCTGTGTCCAAGGACCTCACCAACCTAACCGGCAGATCAATCGATGCCGCGCACCGCGAAAACGCAATCCGCGAGACCGTGCAGGCCGACATGAACCATCTCAGCGGTGAATGGGAGTTTCAGGTTCAGCTGTGCCGGGATTTGCGTAAGCAGCCGATCGAGGACCCGACTGTAGAGTGGGACGAGAAGGACGCGCCGTTCGCCACGGTCGCAACCATTCATACCGATCGCCAGGATAGCTGGGCGGCCGAACAGGTTCGCAAGGTCGATCGGGAGATGCGCTTCAGCGTCTGGACCGGCCTGGAGGCGCACCGGCCGCTTGGCAACATCAATCGCGCCCGCAACGCAACTTACAAACATTCCGCCAGTTTTCGTGCAAGTTTCAATCGCTGTCCGATCCACGAGCCGGGAGAGTGATATTGCAAAAAGCACATTAACCCTCGGAACAAACGGCGTTTTTCAAGGTTCTTCCCGTGTAATAAAGGAGACACCGCAATGAAAAAAATCACAGCCATTTCCTTCGGCATTGTTTTGTCAGCGACCGCGGCCTTCGCCCAGAGCGAAACACCGTCAACGTCGCAGACCACCCCTGCTGTTAATACCGAGCAGAACCCGGGCGCTCCTGTCGCAGGCAAGAACAGCTTTACCGAAGCGCAGGCCAAGGAGCGTATGGAGGGCGCGGGCTATACCGATGTTACCGGCCTGAAGCTGGACGACCAGGGCGTTTGGCGGGCCACCGCCAAGAAAGATGGCAAGGACGGCGGCGTGTCCCTGGATTTCCAGGGCAACGTGACCATGGCCAAGTAAAACAGCGCGAGGAGAATCACTATGCGTACGATTACAGAACTCTATGACAGCTACGACGACGCGCGCGCAGCCGTGAATGCGCTCGAAAATGCAGGCGTCCCATCTGACGATATCAGCATCGTCACTAACAAGGCTGATGGCGTCGACGTCGAAGGCCAGGGCAGCTACGCTGAAGAAGGCGCAGGCACCGGTGCTGGCATTGGCGCAGTCGCGGGCGGCGCTGGCGGCCTGCTAACTGGTCTCGGGATGATGGCAATCCCGGGCGTCGGTCCGGTCGTTGCCGCCGGGTGGCTCGCGGCAACGGCGGCGGGTGCGGTTGCTGGCGCGGTCGCCGGCGGCGCAGTTGGCGGCATCGTCGGTGCGATGATCAAGGAAGGTGTCCCGGAAGACGAAGCGAACGTTTATGCGGAAGGCATCCGCCGTGGCGGTTCAGTCGTCACCGCCAAGGTGGATGAAGCCCAGGTACCTGAGGCTCAAGCCATCCTGAACAGCTCCCGTCCGGTGGATGTCGCATCGCGACGCGCAAGCTACGCCGAGCAAGGCTGGACGCGCTTCGACGAGACGGCTGATCCGTACACTCCGAGCCAGATTGACGCGGAGCGCCAGCGATACCTCACTCAGCGATGAGGTCCTGAAGCGCATTTTACATCGAAGTGCGGCTTTGAAAAGCCGCACTTCGTCTCTACCCAGCAGAATGATCCCGTTTCAAGGTCTTTAAATGTCTGCTCGCGACGCTAGTGATCGACGATCGACACGTCCTCAATTGGCATTTTGATTACACAGAGAATTCCGTCTTTTTCGAAGCTTAAAGACGCTCCGCCCTTGGGAGAATATTGCAAGCTCCTGGTGATGACCGTATCTCCAAATCCCTTTCGGGTGGGAGGTTTAACCGGTGGCCCTCCTCGCTCCTTCCACACAACTTCAATGTGATTGTCGTGCGGAAAAATGCTGACCAAGACAGTCCCTGAGTCAGTCGACAGCGAGCCGTATTTGACGGCATTGGTTGCGAGCTCATGAACGACCAAGCCGAAAGCGATAGCCGCTCGCGGCAGAATTTCGACGTCGTTGCCGATAATTGTCAGTCGCGCTCCAAAATCCGTCACATAGGGCGCCAATTCGGCGGCGAGTACCTCGCTCAAAAGGATCGAAGCCCAAGACCGGTCCGCCAGCACGTTATGTGTCGCGGCCAATGCGTGTATGCGGCCTGCGAATGCCTTCCGGAAGCCGTCGATCGTATCCTCCGTCGAGGCTGTGCGATTGGATATCGAGACAACCAGCGCCAACGTGTTTTTCACGCGATGATCCAGCTCGCCCATGAGCAGAAGCTGCTGCTTTTCAGCGGCCTTGCGCCTTGATAAATCGACAAGCGTGACAACCGTACCAGAGCTCTCCCCGTCCACGATCAGGGGAGAAGCACTCACGAGCACGTCCTTAGAACTTCTGCTTTTAGGGGCGACGGCCTCAATGCCCTGAATTGCCTGACCGTCCGCCACCACCGCCAGGAAATCGCCGCCTTGCATAAGGCCGGTCGCTCCGCGGAAATCCAGCGCAAAGGCCTCGTTAAACGATAACGAGATTGGATCGCCACTCGCTAAGGCAAAGGCAGCGGCGTTAGCATGCGTGACTGTACCAGCAACATCGCATACCACGACTGCCTCAACTGCTGACGCCAATATTGCAAGAGCGGTTTGCTCCGCCTGCCGACGTTTCTCAGCCTGTATCCGCGCGGAGATATCTGTGAAGGTCACCGCCACACCGCGGCTCGTTCCAAGCATCATTTGCCCAGCGGATACGAGCAAATAGCGAACTGCACCTGCAACTGCGAGCTTCACCTCTGTGCCGGAAGGCTTCAAGCCAGGCGAAGCGATGAGGGCCTTGACCGAGGCAGCTCCATCGGCACCGAGCGCTGCGAAAAGGCGGCTACTGTCGAGCTCGTCGCGCGATATCCCGACGAGTGTCGCCAACTCGTTGTTGGCGTAAAGAAGGTTTGTCGCATCGTCGAATGCTGCCGCACCGATATTCATGGCCTCCATGAATGAGCGATACGATTCAACCCCTCCTTCGAGGGTAAAAATTTCTTCACCAAGCGTTTCGTTTCGCACAACAAGCGCGTCGATCTCACCCTCGCGAATGGCGCGGATGACCTCCTCAGCTTCCTCAAGCCTTCGGCGAAGATCTGCGTTGAGGCTTTCAGCCCTCACGGGTACCTGGGAGGTCATTCATCCTCCCCGACCTGTAAATTGACGAGCACCTTCTCGGTATTGGAAAGGTCCCCAATGATTTTACGGATCGGTACAGGAAGCTCGCGCACTAGTGTCGGTATCGCCACGATCCCGTGCTCTCGCGCGAGCTGTGGAGATTTTCGAAGATCGACAACTTCGATGACATACTTTCCTGGAAGGCTCTCCGCGCAAATCCGCTCCAGATTTTGAATTGCGGCTATAGACTTCGGGGTCTGGCCGGCGATGTAAAGCGTGAGTTTTTTGGGCAAGCCCGTCGTATCGTTGTCCATTTGGTCCATCATTAGTCAGCCGTGCGACGGCTTTTCTCCAACTCTGCCTTGTCCGACGCAGCTTGCTTGATGAAGGCCGCCTCGGCGTCGGCATTGAGCTGCATTTCGATTTCATCCGCTTCCAGTTCCGCTTGAAGAGCCTCAATCTGACCCAATGCCCTTCGTCTCTTCTCTGATAGCTGCGCAGTCTTGCGCGCGACGGCGGCCTTGCGATCCACTTCAAGCCTACGAAGGCGCGCTTCTTCCGCTTTTCGCTGGGACCCCGTTAACGCCCGACCGTCGCCAATATAGGGCGGTATGAGTTCTATGCCATTGTCGGACATGACGAATTCGCGCACCTGGTTTGAATGAGCCGTACCGCGAGCTTTGAGCAGATAGAGTTCGCGGTTGAACTCTCCTCCGATCTCCCGATTGAGCAGTAAGATCCATGCATCCATCAGCGAGGAAAGTCCCGCGTCTGTCTGTGTTGAGCCCTCTTGAGAATGAGCTAGGTGCGTAAAGACGCCGGTGACACCCCTTGATTTCAGGTAGTCGACCATTCTCAGGAGCATCGACTGTACTTCCAGGGGGTCACCGTTGCCCATGAACGCAGAAATCGGGTCGAGGATCACAAGCGAGGGAGCGAAACGGCTTATTTCACGCAGCATGACGGCCAGATGCATTTCCAAACTATAGAAAGTTGGCCGGGCGGCAACGTATCGCAGAGTGCCGCTATCGATCCACTTCTGCATGTCAGTTCCGATCGAACGCATATTGCGGACGGTTTGATCGACCGACTCCTCGAAAGAAAAATAGAGGGCTTTTTCGCCTCTCGCGCAGGTTTCCGCAGCGAAGGAGGCGGACAACGAGCTTTTTCCAGACCCTGCGACGCCGCTGATGAGAATGCTTGTCCCTCGGTGAAATCCACCCCCAGACAGCATCGCGTCGAGATCCCTGACGCCTGAAGAAATACGTCTTCCGAAACCTGGTGGTTCAGCCCAAGGGTGCTGACAGGAAGAACGCTAAAACCGTCTTCATCTATCAGGAACGGCACTTCGTTTGTCCCGTGGGAGGTCCCACGATACTTCACGATCCTGAGCCGGCGGGTCGAGATCTGATTTTGCACGCGATGGTCCAACAAGATCACGCAATCCGAAACATATTCTTCCAGCCCCTGCCGAGTGAGCGATCCGTCGCCTCTCTCACCAGTGATGATCGTGGTCAAACCCTTATCTTTTAACCAGTCGAACAGCCGGCGGATCTCGGCACGCAAGATCGCTGGGTTCGTGAACGCAGAAAATAGGCTTTCGATCGTATCCAGGACGATACGCTTGGCGCCGACCTGATCGATCGCTAGCTCAAGGCGCAGGAAAAGGCCCTCGAGATCGTAGTCACCGATCTCTTCGAGCTCGGACGGATCAATTGAGATATGCTCGATATAGAGCCGTTCTTGATCAATCATGCTCTGAACGTCGAACCCGAGTGACGCGACGTTGTTGATGATGTCGATCGGCCGCTCTTCAAACGTCACGAAAACGCCAGGTTCGTCGTAGTCTCTGGCGCCATTCAGCAAAAATGTGGACGCAAACAGGGTTTTGCCGCAACCGGCAGTGCCGCAAACGAGCGTCGGACGCCCGGTCGGGAGGCCCCCAAGCGTTAACTCGTCGAACCCAATGATCCCTGTGGCAGATTTCCTGATCCCAACGACGTCAGCCATGCACTCGTTCTCACCTTAACTCTATGATGCCACTTCGTATATTGTAGATACTAGCTTGGCAAACGCCACCGGTACTCGCGCGGTGAATCTCGTCATCTTAGAGTGTCACCGTTGTGGCGCACTTCGGCCGCGTTTCAAATATCATGTACGTTATCGTACAGAGATCGACACACGGTTGCTGGGATGCACGATGCTGCTCATCTGGTGACAGCTGCGACGCCAGCCAAGCACGCGTTCATCGTTTCGCTTGCATGGGCGCCTAGGATATGCACGCGTTCAACCACTGAATGTTGTCGCATAACGGTCGCGTCCCTTAGAAGCGGAACTGTTGACAGATACTGCCGTTACACTCCCAGGCTTCTCGGCGAATGCCGAAAGGTGAATGGAAGGGAGACGGTCGTGGCTGGCAAAGAGTTCGATTATGTTGTTCTTGGGGCGTCGGGTCACGTTGGCACGGCGCTTCTCGACTGCGTCGATAAAGAGGCAAAAGTTCTTGCACTCGTCCATTCGCACAAAGGTGTTGCGCAAGTGGCCTCTAGAGGCGTCGAAGCTACGATGGTGAACATCTGCGATACGGACGCGCTTCGTTCGGCCTTTCAGCGCGGGCGGCGTGCCTTCCTCCTCAACCCGCCCGCCGACCCAGCGAGTGACACCAATGCCGAGGAGTTGCGGACTGCAGCCCTTATTGCCGCGGGGCTGACGGATAGCCGTCTGGAAAAGGTTGTCGCTCTCTCAACGTACGGAGCGCAGCCGGGTGACAGCATCGGCGATCTTTCGACATTGTATGAATTTGAAGAACTCGTGCGGCGATCGGGCATTCCGTCCTCCATCAATCGCGGCGCCTACTATTTCACCAACCTCGACATGATGCTGCAGTCTGCTCAAGCCGGTACCATCACGACGCCCTTCCCGCCTCATCTTGAGATACCGATGGTCGCAGCTGCGGATCTTGCAAAAGCGGCGGCCGAAAGGCTGGTCTCAGGGACCAGCGACGTCGGCATACGATTTGTCGAAGGTCCTGCCAGATATACATTCACGGACGTCGCGGCCGCATTCTCCAATGCCCTTGGCCATGTCGTGCTTGTCGAAGAGATGGCCCGAGCTGAAATAGAGAACAGCTTTTGCAACGCTGGTTTTTCGCCCGCCGCTGCAAGGTCCTACGCTCGTATGACAACAACGAGTATTGACGGAGGCTTTGAGGTGCCGGACGACCCTTGGCGAGGAACCGTCGAGCTGGAGGACTATGTCGCAAACCTTGTTTATCAACAAAGCAAGCTCAACAATGTCTGACATGAACGTGGGATAATCGCCGACCTTATCAACCCAAAAACGCGGCGCGTTGCACGCTCAACACGATAGGTCCGAACATATTCACAGAACCCCTCTGAACGGCGTCGTTACGGCATCTTGGATATGTCCGCCTAATCCGTCCGCAAAGTTGTTAGCGACCGTTCGACTGGAACTTCGGTCGCTCGCGCGGGTTTTGAAACCGACGTTTACGTCGAAACCTCAGTACGAAATGGAGATACCATGACCTTGGAAGGCAAGAAGATCGCTGTGCTCATCGCCCCACGCGGCACCGAGGAAGTCGAATTCAAGAAACCCAAGGCGGCTGTCGAAGCAGCCGGTGCAAAAGTGACGGTTGTCGGCATAGAAGCTGGCGATGCAAAGACCAACAACGGCGATCTTGACCCCGGCGGTAGCTACGCCGTCGACAAGTTAGCAAAGGAGGTCTCGGCGGCAGACTATGACGGACTGGTCATTCCCGGCGGGACGGTCGGTGCCGACAAACTGCGGGCGGACACGGACGTTGTTTCGTTCGTACGCGCCTTTTTCGAACAGGGCAAGCCTGTCGGCGTCATCTGCCACGGCCCCTGGCTTCTGGTCCAGGCAGACGTTCTTGGTGGCCGAACGGTGACGTCTTACGCATCGATCTGCAAGGATATCGAAAATGCAGGCGGCACCTGGGTAGACCAGGAAGTGGTGACGGATCAGGGCTTGGTCACCAGCCGCAAGCCGGACGACCTTGAAGCGTTTTGTGCGAAGATTGTCGAAGAATTTGCAGAGGGAAAGCACCCCCAGCAATCGCGCAGCGCCTAGAGGAGCTCGCGAGCGCCGGTCCGGCCGGCGCTTGCGTCCAATGTATCCATGGTCGTTCTTTACGCCACTGCCTGGCTGATCGCACCGAATGCTCCACCTAGTCGGCCGCGACTCGGGCTTAGAGTCTGGCGCTAAGTAGTTGGCGGCTGTAGTCGAACACTTTCAACACCATTAGCGTGTTCTCCCGCTCCCTCGCCTCATTCGAGCGGCCACCGGAAACTCATCATGAATGCAAAGCTTTTGCTTACTTTGGGTCATCGTCGTTTTTTCCATGGAGACAGCAAACTCAGTTGCTCAAGACGCCTTCGACGAATGTGGCGCCATAGCTTAAACGGTGACACGAGCGATAGACGCTTCAAGAACTGTCCTGGCGGGCGTGTTTTGCATGATAATCGATCGCGCCGCCGTCCAAGAGGATGACATAGAGCATCAGGAGGATACATGGAAACCCTGGGAGCGAGATTCCGGGCTTTGGTCATCGGTGCCAGCGGCGGCATTGGCCGCGCTTTGGTCGACGAGCTTCATACCTTAGAGGCTTGTTGCGCGGTGGCTACGCTCTCCAGATCGGAAGGTGACTTTGATCTACTGGATGAGAAAACCATTGCCACCCAAGCGGCAAACTTTGCCAAAGATCAGTTCGATCTTGTTGTGTGTGCCACCGGAGTGCTCACGATAGACGGCATTGGACCGGAGAAGTCTATTCGGGAGATCGACCCCGGCGCTATGGCGGCTCAATTTGCAGTCAATGCGATTGGTCCAGCCCTTGTCTTGAAGCATTTCACGCCATTGCTGCCGAAGTCGAAACGATCCGTTTTTGCCGTCCTTTCCGCCCGCGTCGGCTCGATTGGCGATAATCGACTTGGCGGCTGGATATCATACAGATCGTCTAAAGCTGCCTTGAATCAAATCGTCCGGACGACTGCGATCGAAGTTGCAAGGACGCGACCGCAGGCCGTGATCGTCTCGCTTCATCCAGGAACGGTTGATACGCCCCTGTCTCGCCCATTTGCTGCAAACCACCAGGCAAGAGTACCCAAGGATGCGGCATCGACGATCCTTGCTACTCTTGATGGACTGACCGCTCCGGGATCAGGCGACTTCTTCGCGTACGACGGTAGCCGGGTCGAGTGGTAGATCAGTTGGATCGACATTCGTCTCGGAACCAGGCTGTCTCCTGAGAAGTTAGCATGTCAGCAATCTGGAGGCAGCTATGACCGCACATCGCGCTCAGTGGAAGGGCCATCTCAAAATCGGCGAACTGGCCTGTGCAGTTGGCCTGTACACTGCCGCATCAACGTCGGACCGCATCAGCTTTCACATGCTGAACCAGAAAACCGGCAATCGTTTGAGGCGGGAATTCATCGATAGCGAGACTGAAGAGGTCGTCGAACGCGAACAGCAGGTGAAAGGCTTCGAGACCGGCAATGGCGACTACATCATCATTGACCCCGAGGAGGTTGCAGCGGTCGTCCCTGACTCCGATAAAATGTTGGAAGCCGAGGCCTTCATCCCGTGCGACCAGATAGACGATGTCTATTTCGACAAGCCGTACTACCTTGCGCCCGCCGACGATGAATCCCATCAGGCTTTCACGAGCATGCGGGACGCGCTGGCCAAGACCGATGTCGCAGCCATCGCCCGGACCGTGCTGTTTCGGCGGATGCGGACGGTGTTGATCCTGCCACACGGTAAGGGGCTGATAGCTACGACGTTGAATTACGATTACGAGGTCCGCTCGTCGAAGGAAGCTTTCAAGGGCGTCAGAAAGGTAAAGGTCGAGGACGAGATGCTGGATCTCGCCAAGCATATCATCGACACGAAGAAGGGCGATTTCGATCCCGCTCAAACGGACGACAGATACGAAACAGCGTTAGCTGCTTTTGTTAAAGCCAAAGCCGAGGGCAAGGCACTTCCGAAGCCAAAGCCGATCAAGGTGTCGAAGCCAAACGATCTGTTGAAGGCTCTCAGAGAAAGCGCGGGACTGGACAAAAACAGCTCCAAAAACCCTAAAGCGGCAAACGCCAATTCCGGCAAGAAGAAGTCTGCTGGCCCCGGGGCAAAGAATGCGTCCAAGGCAAAAACGAAGAAGGCGAGCTGACCATGGCAACATCCCGTCCATATTGGAGAGGCTACTTGAAGCTGTCACTCGTGACATGCCCGGTCGCTATGACGCCGGCAACGTCAGAAAGTGAGAAGGTCCGCTTCCACACCATCAACGAAAAGACGGGCAACCGTGTGGTTTCTCAATATGTTGACAGCGTAACGGGCAAAACGGTCGAGGACGAGCATCAGGCCAGAGGCTATGAACGAGGCGACGATGACTACGTCATTCTGACCGACGAGGAGTTGGAGACTGTCGAACTGGAAACGGTCCGCACAATCGACATCGAGAAGTTCGTTGCCAGAGATCAGATCGAATGGATTTACCTTGATACACCATTTTATCTCACGGCCAATGAGAAGATTGGCGATGAAGCTTTCGCCGTGATCCGGGAAGCGATGAGGGAGCGGGATGTCGTCGGCATTTCGCGGGTCGTCCTTGGGCGCCGCGAGCGTGCCGTAGTTCTGGAACCGCGCGGCGAGGGTATGGTTGTATGGACCCTTCGCTACGGTGACGAAGTACGATCGGAGGCGGAACATCTTACCGGTATAAGCAGAGGGTCACCGAAGAAGGCTGTCGCCGCGCTCGAGGCGGTCATCAAGAAGCGGGTGAGGGATTGGTCTCCATCGATGGTTTCGGATCCAATCCAGGAAAGCCTTTTGAAACTCATTGCCAGCAAGAAGAAATCCAAGACCGCGAGCAAAAAGTCGGGTTCAAAATCCAACAGAGAACACGGAGAAAGGCCTAGCAACGTCGTGAACATCATGGACGCCTTGAAAAAGTCGGTGGCAAAGGAACTAAAGTCTCGAAAGGCCGGCTGATGGACTTTTTTGCGGTATGCGTTCGTATTCTGAACAAACCTGACTAAGTCGACTTTGATTGATGCGCCCATTTCCTGGTTTGCGAGCTTGCCCGGCGTACTGAACAGCCTGTCGACAACACCATATTCGAAGGAGAGACGTCGCCGGTAAAAGGGGCAGCCCGACGGCTCTCTGTTACCCGGAACGAGGTGTCGCGGCTTGCGGAACCGCGATTTTGTACGGGCTTGTCTTTTTCTGAGGGTAAGATTTTCGGAGAAGTTGCGTTCTCGCCGACCATCGAGCTGAGAGCAACCGGAGTCAAATGTGGGGAACTCCTCTGCGCTGAAACGCTTAATGCCCTGAGAGCAGTGCCGTTGGAAAGCAAAAATGGCAATCTTCCGTCGCACCATGTCAGTCGTCCTGATCCTTGGAGGCGGTGCCGTCTTCTCACAGGCTCCCGAGTTTACTCAGCAATATCGTCAGCGCATAGGCGGAGCTTTAGACGAGCTTCAGGCTATCGTTTCAGCTTTCGAGGCGCAGGCCGCTCAGTTCGGCTTGGATCGGCAGGCGGCCCTTAAGACTTATGCCGCATCACAGTCACCTTTCTTGGCGGGTCAAGGCGACACAATGCGCTCGACACTTAGGCGTTACGACGCGTTAGCACTGCAACAGGCTGAACTGGAGCGCGAACCTGCGGTAACGCGACCGCTCGTTCTTATGCGTCATGTCGACTTGCAGATTGTTCGAAACGCTTGGCGGGATTTCATCCCGGCCGTGCCGATCGACCTCGCCGGATTAATATGGAGCCTCGCGGGATGCCTTTTCGGTTGGGCCATGTCGTCCAGTCTATACCTATTCAGCAAGCGTCCAGTGAGGCATCGATCCGAAGAAGACCGAAACACTAAGGGGTAGCCCAGGCAAACCATAAGAGCCGATTATGGACCCTTCCGGCTCCGTTACCGAACCTTTCCCACCCGGCAACGCTTATAGCTTGACGATGGGCTGGATTGTCACTGCAAATACGCCTAGGCGCCGAAACCAAAGAAGCGGACTGACGATCGTCACGCCTTAACCGCCCGCTGCCGCAGCACGCAGAGGATTGATGGAGCGCAACCGGTGGAAACGAATAAGTCGCCGCGAGGTTCCTCCGAAAATGTGGACTGTCCGCTATGTGACGAAACAGCAAACGGTAAGCTTCGGTTAAGGTCTATTAGAGATGCTGCATATGCGATCACGATGTCAGGAGGTTCGAATGTCGCAAGCTCATCTTATCGACCATCTTGAGACAGCGAAGAGACTCGCAGAGCTCAGTGACCGGCCGTTTGTCGCCTACCTTATCAAAATTGCCAAGGAAGCTGCAATTCGGGAAGAGGCAACCAGAAAACATCGAGCGTGAGTGCATTTATACGAAGATGGCATTGCAAAGAGAGCCACCAGACTTTGGGCCTGTTGGTTTCTCGCCTGCTTCTTGACAACAGCCTGTCGCGGGGCGACCACGGATTTTTTCTGCTATGCACGACATTCGGGACAACAAAGGCAGCTTGATCACGGGGGGCGAGGCTACTACGCATTTGTCGTCAGGACCGAGTATTGCCGGGGCGGGAAATCCGCCGTCGTAAGGGCCTAATGACCTTTCGGTATTGCTTGATGTCGTCTCATCCAACACGCTTGTGACAAGGCCGACAGGCTGCGCGCAGCTCAGCGTTTCCAAGCTGGCGCGCGGCCTTGCCACCAAGCCTCAGGTAACCATGGTCGTTTCGGCCGGCGCTGCGGTCTGCAATTAACCTTTTCTCATTGCCCGCTCGAACAGCTTCGCCTGACGGCTGGCAAACGCGCGTGGATCAGCCGGCTTGTCGCCATCGAGAATTCGAGCTTCGTCGAGCAGAAGCCAAGCAGCATCTTCGCGAAACTCGTTGTCGCTGATCGACGCGATACTCTGGACGAGCGAGCTTGCGGCGTTGATCTCCAGGATCGGCTTCGACGCGGTCTGCAGCCTCCCAGCGCCCTGAAGAATTTTCTCGAGCTGGCGATCTGGACCATGTTCGGGCGCGACAAGGCACACCGAACTTTCGGTCAGGCGGCCTGACTCGCGGACGTCCGCCACTTCTCCGGCAAGGATGCCGCGGGCCATCGCGATGAAGTCAACAACATCGACCGAAGGCGCTGGCTTCTGCGCGCTGGCGCCGTCGCAAGCTGCGACACTGTCGAGATCGGATTGTCCCTGCGTCACCGATTTGAATGACTTGCCTTCGTAGTCGCCGCTATTGGTGGGCCAGAAGCTATCGACGGAATCCGTGAGCAACAGAACCTCGATCCCTTTGGCGCGGAAACCTTCTAGATGCGGTGATCCGTTCAATTGATCGAGGCTGGAGCCGTTGATATAAAAGATCGAGGATTGTCCCTCCCTCATGTCGCTGATGTATTGCGCCAGGCTGCGTGTCGCCTCGCCAGAGGCCGTCGTTCGAAAACGCGCCAGCTTCAGCAATTGCGACCGGCGCTCTAAGTCTTCGTAGATCCCCTCCTTAACGATTGCACCGAACAGCTCCCAGAACTTGACGTAGGTGTCGGCTTCGCCCTCGGCGAGCTTTTCCAGCGACGTTAGGATACGGCTGGTGACGCCCTTGCGGATTGCCGTCAGAACCGGGCTCTCCTGGATCATCTCGCGAGAAATATTAAGCGGCAGATCGGATGTGTCGACGATGCCGCGAATGAAACGGAGGTAGCGCGGCAGGAGCTCCGCCTCGTCGGTGATGAAGACCCGCCTGACGTAAAGCTTCATACGGCCGTGGCGGTCGACGTCGAACAGATCGAAGGGCTGCGATCCCGGTACGAAGGCAAGCGCCGTGTATTCATGACGGCCTTCGGCACGGAAGTGCACGTTTGTCAGCGGCTCGTCGTACTGGCCCGAGACGCTTCGATAGAAATCGTCGTAGTCCTGTTTGGAGATATCGCCCTTCGACTTGGTCCACAGGGCCGCCCCATCGGTCACCTGCACCGGTTCGCCGCCAACCTTCTCAACCAGCCTGATCGGCACCGGAACATGACCGGACTGGTCGCGGATGATTTTTTCAACGGTCCACCTGGCCAGGTATTTCTTCGCTTCGGCCATCAGATGCAGGGTCACACGGGTACCGCAGGCGGGAGCCTCGGCCAACTCGACGGCAGCTACTTCATAGCTACCCTTGCCGTCGGAGGACCATCTCCAGGCCGCCTCTTCGCCGGCGCGGCGAGAGATCACCTCGACCTTATCAGCCACCATGAAGGAGGAGTAGAAACCGACGCCGAACTGGCCGATCAGTTCTGCGTTCTCACCGCCCTTTGCAGCCTCGAGCCTTTCCATGAAGGCACGCGTGCCAGACCGGGCGATCGTGCCGAGCGCGTCGATCATCTCGTCTCGGGTCATGCCGATGCCATTGTCTTCCACGGTCAGCGTCGTAGCATCCTCGTTGAGACTGACGACGATTTGAGCCCCGCGTGCATCGGCCATAAGTTTCGGTTCAGATATCGCCTCGTAGCGCAGCTTCTCGCAGGCATCAGCCGCGTTCGAAATCAGTTCGCGAAGGAAAACATCCTTATCGGAGTAAACCGAGTGGACCATCATATGCAGAAGCCGGCTGACATCTGCTTCGAACACGTGTTGTTCGGGCTGCTTTTCCATCGTCGTCATTATAATCCCCATGCAGAAGAAATCGCGCTATCAAATGGTTTGGTTCGTAAAGTTTTTCAAGCCAGAACTCTAGCTCAACCGCGAAGTCAGTCCCTCTCGGAAAACTTGCGGGAGAACGGCATTGGTATTATATCCACCGTCTTCCACGGCATCGCGGACTCCGTCGTCGCCTCGATCGTATTCATCCTGTCATTGATTTTCGATCGCCATGGTTCCGTGCGCTTTTTCACCGCACCCCAGCACGGCGGTGACTGACTCAGAGAGGATTGCGATAAGAGCACTGTTGGCTGGAGCAAGAGCGATTTCCGTTGCGATGCCGTACCGGTTTTCAAGATCGAGCACAGCGTCGATGGTAACTGCAGCAATAACGCGCTCCACACATTCGAGACACAGGACCGGTCGACCTGGCATCAGGTCGCATAGCCCGGACGTCAGCGTTGATGGACCTATCGCACCGTAGTAGAATTGTCACTCGGCCAAATGGCTAACCGGCTCGTTCACGGGAGCAAGATCGATGGTCACCGACAGCGTCACCGTACGCCAACTGAATGCAAACGAGATCTCGGTCTACAAAGCGTTGCGTCTCGAAGCTTTATACAGCGAACCTGCATCTTTTATCAGTCAAACCGATGATTGGCTCGCACTCCCGGCCGACAAGTGGAGGGAGAAACTGCGGACCCCAGTATTCGTAGCCTTGAGCGGCGGCGAGGCTGTAGGAATGATGAGCTTGCTTCCAAACGAGCATGTGAAGATAAGACACCGTGCTACAATTGCCGGAGTCTTTGTGCGGGAGAGCTTTCGCGGATCGGGCGTTGCCTCGCGGCTATTCCGAGTTCTAGAAGAGTACGCGCGCGATCGAAAAATTTTTCAACTGGAACTCTCCGTTATAGGAAACAACCCACGCGCTCTAAGATTTTATGAACGCGCTGGGTTTGAGATTGTAGGAAGGATTCCGAATGCACTTCTCGATAAGCGCCGGCGAGCAAATGAAATAATTATGGCTCGGCGTATCGATCCGTTATCTAAGCATGACGAATTTCTTGTGCACGAGCTCTAGCCCGGCTTCCGAAATCGCAAGCCTGCTCCGCCGCCGTTCTCAGGTAGGAACTCAATGCCGGCCATTTCAAATGCGTATACGATACTCGCGATATTATTGCTTATCGGCTGGTGAGCCCCCCGCTCGAAATCCGCTATGGTCTGGCGAGATACGGATGCAGCTTGTGCAAGCTCCGCCTGACTCCAGCTCAACATGGCTCTTGCTGCCCGGCACTGCTGCATGGTTATTGTTCTAACACTCAAGGCAAACTTTCTGATTGACTTCTATCATTTTGTATGTGACTTTCCGGTTGTGATCGGAAGGGTGATGAGCACCCAGCCCGACCTACCACAACCAGGCTGTCAGGAGCTCGGATCATGGCTGATTCCGACAATAGCAGAACTTTGTCATTAGTGACGATAGCGAATTCTCAGAACCGAGGTTCTATGCATCCTTTCTCCACCCTTTTGTCGGTGGGCGAAGGTCAAACTACTGCATTCTTCCGTTGAGACGCCGATTTGGCAAAGGCGCCATGGAACGTGGGCGCCTGAGCGTGCGGACAATGTCCTCACGCTCGCTTTTCGATTCGTAACGAAAACCAAGCTCCCAGCCGCGGCACCACTCGCCGCGAACAATCGGGCGCGCCAAAAGGGAACACCAAATTGAATATTTTCGAAAAGCATGGACCTTTCCTCGCCGTCGCGGCAGCCGTCATCGCCAGTTGCGCATACGTCTATCCTGCCGCTGCGGCCGATGAGCTCCGTGTCGCAACCGCATACAAGCTAATGACGCTCGACCCACAGTATGCGAATCTCAATGAAAACAACTCGTTGCTGTCGCAAATCTATGAACGTCTGATCTATCAGGACGAAAATCTTCAGCTTCAGCCCAGTCTCGCTCTTCTCTGGCGGTCTGTCTCAGACACTACATGGGAGTTCAAGCTTCGCCCAAACGTGAAGTTTCATGACGGATCCGCTTTCACCGCAGAGGATGTGATTTATAGCGTCGATCGCATCAAGAATGTTCTTCAGCCTCCAGGCGGAGGGTTTCGCTCGTATCTAGGCGGGGTTAAATCTGTCACGGCTTCCGATCCGCTGACGGTTGTAGTCGAGACGGATCGACCCCTACCGAATCTCCCGCAGGCCTTTGCATCGATCTTCATCATGCATCGCCCGGCAAGTGGGTCTCAGACGACAGAAGGGCTGAATGCTGGCGACCAGCCCGTCGGAACCGGCCCCTACAAGTTCGTAAAATGGACGCCGGGGGAGACCCTCGACCTTTCCAGAAACGAGCAATATTGGGGCCGCACGCCACGTTGGCCCGAAGTCGAGTTCCGAACTATTGAAAATCCCGCGGCGCGTGTTGCGGCACTTGTAACAGGCGAAGCAGATCTCGCAGACGCTATCCCTGCTCGTGACGTAAGCTCCCTCAAACAGCGGGGAATTAAGGTAGCCAGCATTGGCGCTGCCCGCATCAACTTTCTTCAGTTCGATCTTACGAGTGACATCGTTCCTGGCGTGACGGACAAGGAAGGCGCCTCCATAGCAAACCCTTTCAGGAACCCCGATGTGCGTCGTGCCCTTTCGCTGGCAACCGATCGCGGCATCCTGGTCGACAAGATACTCTCTGGATACGGTACGGCCGCTGCTCAATTTTATCCCGACGGTCTTCCAGGAACCTCGTCCAGGCTTCATGCGTCGCCACCTGATTATGCTCGAGCGAAGGCGCTTCTAGCAAAAGCAGGCTATCCGGATGGCTTCAAACTGGTTCTGGCAGGGTCAAACGGCCGATATCCCGGGGACGGTGAAAGCCTGCAGGCGATCGCCCAAAACTGGGCGCGCATAGGTATAGAAGCAAAGCCTGAGGCTGCGCCATATTCGGTGTTCAACACTAACCGTGCCGCTGGCCAGTATGGCCTCTGGTATGCCGGCTGCTCTGGGGAATCCGTCGATATCATTCTTGATGCCGTAGTTGCCTCGGCCCAGCCCGAAAGAGGCCGAGGATCGCTCAACTACAGCAACTACTCCAACGCCGAATTCGACGCGATGCTGATCAAGGCAGAGGCTTTGAAGTATGGGCAGGAACGGGACAACGCCCTTGCCGAGGCTACGGATCTTGTCATGACCGACCAGCCGATCATCCCGCTATATCACTTCCACCATATCATGGGCTACGGCGACCGCGTTGCGTCATATGTGATGCACCCGAGAGGGTGGACGACCGCGATGCAAGCGACACCGGCGAAGGAGTAATTCGATGCCGGTTCTCAAGCTTACCCTTGGTCGGCTCGTCCAGGCAGTCATTCTGCTTTTCGTGATGTCAGTTATCGGTTTTGCCGGCATTCATGCGATCGGCAATCCGGTGTTCAATGTCGTCAATCTCGAGACGGCGAGCGCAGACGATATCCGGCGCGCAACGATCGCTCTTGGCCTCGATCAGCCAATCTGGCGCCAATACTTGCTGTTTCTGGGTAACGTTCTTCGCGGTGACTTCGGAACCTCCTACAACTACCACCAATCGGCCTTTGCACTCCTGGTAGGCAAGTTGCCAGCGACATTGGAACTGTCGTTATCCGCCATGGTCGTTGCGGCGCCCCTTGGGGTCGCGATCGGTCTTGCGGCAGGTCGCCAGCCCGGATCGATGCTTGATCGCTCGTTGCTCAGCACCGGCATCTTTGCGCTGAGCATTCCGTCTTTCTGGATGAGCATGATGCTCATCCTTGTGGGCGCGGTCGAGACAGGCTGGTTTCCTTCAGGCGGGCGGGGCGCCACGATCGTAATCGCCGGTCTGGAGTGGAGCTTCGCGACCGTCGATGGTCTTTGGCATCTACTTCTGCCCACGCTGGCGCTTGCGATACCGAACATCGCCCTGATCGCACGATTGACCAGGGCAGGCACAATCGAGACCGAACGCATGGAGTTCTTGCGCTTCTGCCGTGCCAAAGGGATCTCGTCGCGACATATTCTTCTGCGCCATACGCTTCCCAACATAAGTGCACCGGTGATTACGATCATAGGTCTGCAGTTTGGTGGCATGCTGGCATTTGCCGTCGTCGTCGAGTCAATATTTTCCTGGCCGGGCATCGGGAAATTATTGATCGATTCCATCCAGCTTCTCGACCGGCCCGTCGTCATGGCCTGTCTGACCTTCATCTCGATTGCTTTCGTCGCGTTGAATGCGGTTGTCGACATCGTCCAAGCGACACTCGACCCACGCATTCGGCTGTCAGCGTAAGGACTTCATCATGAAAACCGAGATCATTCGCATTTCGATCCGAGTGCCGCTGTTGCGGATCGTGACTTTTCCGCGTGCGCTGCTAGCGGCCTACGTGTTGCTGGCGCTCATCGCACCGCTGATTGTTCCACAGGACCCTTACGATCCGTTGCAGCTCTATGGCTGGGAAGCATCGTCGGCGCCGGGAACAATTGGTACGGCAGGCTTTACCTACATCCTTGGCACAGACGGCCTGGGCCGTGACATCTGGAGCTGCATTCTGTTCGGATTGCGCATCAGCCTCACGGTTTCGATCATCAGCGCTGGTGTGGCGGCAACCATCGGCATGGCTGCCGGTGTCGCGGCAGCCTATTTCGGCAGGTGGGTTGACGTAGCGATCATGCGGCTGGTGGATCTTCAGCTTAGTCTGCCGACAATTCTTGTTGCCCTAATTGCTGTTGTCGCGTTGGGACCCGGGGTTGATAGAATCATTCTCGCCCTGATCATCGTTCAATGGGCACCGTTCGCCAGACTGGCCCGAAGCGTAGCACTGACCGAGGCACGTAAGCCTTATATGGACGCTGGACGCCTGCTTCGACTTCCCAAGTGGCGCATCATCCTGCGTCACTTGCTACCGAACAGCATCGGCCCGGGCCTGACACTTGTACCAATCGAGATTGGCCATGCAATTGCGCTCGAGGCAACGCTCTCCTTCCTGGGCTTGGGTGTTCCGATCGACAAACCGTCGCTCGGCTCAACGGTGGCCAACGGATTTCAATATCTTCTGACCGGTCAGTATTGGATAAGCTTTTTCCCCGGTCTCGCGCTCTTTGGCCTGGTGGCGTCGATTAATTTTGTCGGCGAGGACCTCAATCACCGCTTTGATCCCCGGAGGATTGATCGATGAACATCTCTGAACGAGAACCGCTACTTACTGTCGACAGCTTGACCCTCGAATATCGCTCCCAGCGGGGAAGCACCGAGATTGTTCGCGACGTGAGTTTTAGCCTGAAACGCGGTGAAATTCTTGGAGTGATCGGAGAATCCGGCGCCGGCAAGACGTCTATCGGCAATGCCATTATCGGCTTGCTCGAAAAGGGCTTCCGTCAAGCGAATGGCGCGATCGATTTCGCCAGCAGACGTTCCCCGGACATCGAAGGCCAAATCGACAAAGCCAAAGTGGCCGGGCGTATCTCGGCGATTTTTCAGGATCATACGGCGTCGCTTGACCCGCTGATGCGGATCGGAAAACAGGTCGAAGAAACTGTCCGGGCTGCCCACCGGAACAACACGCGGGAATTTGCACGTCAGCGTGCCCATGATCTGCTGCGGCGGGTAGGCATTCCTGATCCAGAGAGGCGCTATCGTCACTACCCTCACCAGTTTTCCGGCGGACAGCGCCAGCGAATCGTGATCGCAATCGCTCTTGCAAGTTTTCCCGACATCATCGTGGCGGACGAGCCCACCTCGGCGCTCGATGCAACCGTACAAAAGCAGATCCTAGGCCTGCTGCGAAGACTTGTCGATGAGACAGGCGTAGCCGTTATACTCGTCACACACGACATGGGCGTTGTCTCGGAAATCGCCGACCGCGTTTTGGTGATGAGACACGGCCAGATGATTGAGCAGGGACCGACAGCGACCGTCTTAGAACAGCCCGAGGCCGACTATACCCGGTCGCTGCTTGCCGCTGTGCCCAGGCTACAGATCCACTCGCCTGCAGTTGCGGCGCAACTTGGAACAAAATGTTCCAGAATTCCAACGGGCGAGGAAGCCTTGCTCGCCACCCGGTCTCTTTCAAAGTCGTATTCGAGCAGTGGATTGCTGTGGCGTCGCCGGCCTCACGAAAGCCAGTTCGAGTTATCCGGGATCGATCTGCAGGTACGCCGTGGTGAGATCATTGGTCTTGTTGGTCAAAGCGGTAGTGGAAAATCGACCATCGGCCGCATCATGGCCGGCCTCGACCGCGCGACCGGTGGATCGGTGCTAGTAGACGGCAAAGGATACGACGTTACAAGCTCCAGTGGGCAGCGAGGCCTGCTTGGCAAGGTGCAGATGATTTTCCAAGATCCAGCGGCATCACTGAATCCGCGGCTGACAATTGCCCAAACGCTCGGCGAAGCTGTTCACTATGGGTTGGGAGCAAGGCCATCCGATCCGGGCCGGATCGCAGCGCAAATGATTGACCGGCTAGGACTTCCCACTGGATTGCTCAGCCGATACCCGCACCAATTGTCCGGTGGGCAGAAGCAGCGCGCCTGTATCGGCCGGGCCTTGCTCGCTCGACCAAAGGCGATTGTAGCTGATGAGCCGACATCGGCCCTGGATGTCTCCGTGCAGGCCGAGATCATAAAGCTTCTGAAGACAATCGTGGACGAGGAGCAGGTTGCTATGGTGTTCATTTCTCATGACCTCGCCGTGGTTCAGTCGCTGTGCAGTACAGTCCACATCCTGAATTCGGGGCGGATCGTCGATTCCGGCCCGGCGGACCGGATCTTTTCAAGGTCCGACAACGCATACACCCGCGCTCTGCTCGATGCCCGCCCTGCCCGCTTTACCCACTAAGCTTTCCCCGTAGATGAGGTTACCATGAACGGAAGTTTCACGCTGGCCGCAACCGGCCAGTCATTGATCAAGCACGATACTCGCGTGTCCAGAGACGATGATTTCGAGGCGGTACGGACACTCCTACAGGGAGCAGACGTTGCCTTCACGAATTTCGAATCGACGATCAATGGCCGTCACGGTGGATGGCCCTTGAAGGGATCGTATTTCGGTAGCAGCGAGCCGGGTGTGCTCGATGCGCTGAAGCATCTGGGGTTCAACGCTCTGGCACTGTCGAACAACCACGCGTTCGATCTCGGTCCGTCCGGCGTACTCTCGACGCTTGAAGAGGTCACGGAACGCGGATTTCTCCACGCCGGTATCGGGCGAAACCATGATGACGCCGCACGTACAAATGTCTCGGTCATCAATGGGAGAGGGGTCGGATTGACTGCGATGGACGGCGGGCCGGGACCTGATTTTATGTATGCCGCGAATGCCGCGCCCGGCAGGCCCGAGCGCCCAGGGATCAACCGGCTAAGAGTTTCGCAGGTGATCGAAGTTGACGATACGATGTTCGAACACCTCTGCGAGGTTCGCGGCAAGGTAGGCTACAGCGCCGTGGATCTTGCCAATGACAGCCAGCCCGATGACCCTCGATCCGATCGGCCGGATGAGGTCGGGATCGCCCGCGCCGTATTCAGGCGTTCCAGTCAGTTCGGCCGCAGCGTACAGATTGAGGAGAGCGACGTCGCTCGCAACATGCGCTCCATCGAAACCGCGGCATCAGATGGAACGATGGTGATTGCATATCTCCATCATCACCATTGGGCAGCAGACTGGAACGCTGTTCCGGCATGGGTCACTAACGTTGCGCGACAGTGCATTGACGCCGGTGCGGTCATGTTCGTAAGCCACGGAGCTCCAGTGCTTCAGCCCCTTGAGATCTATCGCAATCGGCCAATCTTCTACAGCCTTGGCAACTTCATTTTCCATGTCAGATCGGAAGAAACAACCTGGTTCGCCCCCGAGGTATGGGAGAGCGTCGTAGCGCTCTGCTCATTTGACAAGAACCGGGAGCTCACCGACCTGGCCTTGCATCCAATCGTGATTGGGGGGAACGCGGCGCTCGACCGGAGCCCCCTGGAACGCCGCCTTGTACCCAATCTAGCCTCCGGAAATACGGCCGATCGAATATTGGGGCGTTTGAAAGATGAGTCAGCCCGCTATGGGACGGTCATTGAGATTGCCGATGGCCAAGGTCTCGTGCGGCTTTAGGCCGTGGAGACGCATCAGCGGGGCGGACGCGCCCCGTCACCGGCGGCAGCATGGAATGGTAAGGAGGCTTAATGCATAGAAACGAGTTGGTGGAGCGGTTCTTTCGATATGCGTCGATTGACAGCCAAAGCGATAACCGGTCCACAACCCTCCCCTCGACCCGCGGTCAGCTAACGCTCGCCCGTCTCATCGCCGAAGAACTGCGAACGATGGGCTTGGAAGACGTCGTTGTTGATGACCGCGCCATTGTTACCGCCGTCAAGAAAGCGACATGCTTCGGCGCCCCGACGATCGGCTTCATAGCACATCTCGATACCGCCGATATCGGGCTGTCGGCGGCCGTCTGCCCGCAAGTTTTGCGCTATCGCGGAGGGGATGTCTGCCTCAACCGTGCCAAGGACATCTGGTTGCGGGAGGTCGAGCATCCGGAAATATCGCGGTACACGGGAGAGGAGATCGTGTTCAGCGATGGTACGAGCGTCCTTGGGGCAGACAACAAAGCCGCCATCGCGGTCATTATGACGATGCTCGGGAACCTAGGTCCGGAGGATGTGCATGGCGATATTCTTGTCGCATTTGTACCTGACGAAGAGATTGGACTGCGCGGTGCTAGAGCTCTGGACACAGAGCGCTTTGAGTGCGACTTCGCTTATACGATCGACTGCTGCGAGCTTGGTGAACTTGTGCTCGAGAATTTCAATGCCGCGGCGGCCGAAATCATATTCAAAGGAGTAAGCGCCCACCCGATGTCAGCAAAAGGGGTCTTGGTGAACCCGCTGCTCTACGCTATCGACTTCGTCGATAAGTTCGATCGCTGGGACACGCCGGAACACACGGCCAACAAAGAGGGTTTTTTCTGGTTCACCGATCTGATTGCGAATGATAGCGAGGCGAGACTGACCTTGCTCATCAGGGATTTCGATCTTGCAGCCTTCGACGAACGAAAGCGCTCGGTTGAGGAACGCATTGCTGCATTCGCGCACACCCATGCCCCCGGCAGCATCACGTACACATTGGCGGACACTTATCACAATATTGCCCGATATCTTGAAAAGGATACCCGTGCAGAAGAGCTCTTGCTTGCAGCTTTCGAGAGGTGCGGCATTCCGCCCATAAGAATCGCAATGCGGGGTGGAACAGACGGGACTGTGCTGTCACAGCGCGGGGTTCCGACGCCCAACTTTTTCACCGGGGCACATAATTTCCATTCGCCGTTTGAGTTTCTCCCGCTGGGTGCATTCGAGCGGTCGCTTGAAGTCGCTTTCGCGATTTGCCGAATAGGCGCAGGAAACCGGTGGCTGGCCAGCGAGAAGCGTGATGGAAGCGAATCCTAAGCGAAAATCCAGGGAGATCTTTTGGTAGTCGCGACACCGGAGACGAGTGCTGCCTGCAGGTCACTCCATAATTTGTCATGTCTGAAGTCTGTCAGATCGCCGCACGCTTCTTCGAGGGACAAGGATCCGAAATGGTACAACAAGCGGTCAATATTGCCCGTTAGACGAAGAGCGAGTGGCTCTGTCTGATCGCATATCACGCGATGGCCCCAGGCACTGGCTCGTTTGTCGTGCGACACCGAGCGGAGTAAGTCGTCATCCTCGTCATGATCGACAAGAGCCGAACAGAACGCATACCGCATGAGGGGGTAATATACCGACTGACGACTACCACCGAGAATTCGGATCCCGGGGAGTATCGCAATGAGCATGAAGACCAGGAGCAGATTCGGAACAATTTGCCGCTTGAGGAGGGCGCGTTGAAGACCATCAGGATTAAATGGAACCGACTCACATTGCCGTTGCTCGCTCTTCAGTGTACGGCCCTCTAGCGTCAAAGGCACCAGCCTGTGCTCGTTAACACCCCAGAAGAAATGGGTTGTGTTTCTGAGCCAGTGGCTCCAGGGAGAGGACGCAAGTCGATCGATCGCCTTCAACATTATGGCCGGCAATTGGGGATCGTTGAGAAACCTGGATCTCACCCAGGACTGGGGATCATCGAGATGCGCGACGAGCAGATCGCTGACGTCGTCGTCATCGAGCTGAAGGAAATTGATTTCCGAACCAAAAAACGATGGCCATAAGGCGTCGTTCGCGCACTTAATCGCGAGTGCTGCTGAGGGGAACTCGGATTTCGGAAGCATCCGTTTAAGTCCAGCAACCGCATGGGTCAGGTCTGGTGTCCGCTCATTGGTGGTCAATTTGAAACCGTAGGTCCGATCTCTGGCCAGCAAGGTTACATCGGTCATCTTGCTGGCGCTAATACCGAACAGGTTGATCGGCTCTCCCTGGATTTTCAGCCAGCCAGGCCCCCGCCTCCCCGGCTGCGCAAGTTTGACCGTCGAGCAATTGTAAGAGACGTATGCTCGCCGACCATGCGCCCGTAATCCCATCAAGCTGAACAAGTGTGTGAAAAAGGCATCGGGATCAATAGCCAGATGGAGATGCGGCCCGGTCTGGAGTACAGGATGCTTTAGAACCTCGTTCCGCAAGCATTCTGCATCGATATCACCAAATCCTTTTTGTCGCGCTTTTTGTCGTAGCCAAGTGCCGATCATCTGCCTCGCATGGTCCCGGCTAGCGCACTGGACCTTCGGCTCCGCATCGTAGAGGGTGGCGGCGTAGTCACGCACCGGCCGTTGGCGAAAGCGTTCGATCCAGGGAAAGAGTGTGGACAATGCCGCAAGCTGTTCCGCGCTGGTGAGCGAGCGTGATTTGGGCTCCATCAGGTCCTGGAGAGGCCTCCGGCGGCCGCTCCCCTCCGTTCAAGGATGACGAATACAGCACTGGCAGAAAGTAGAAGTAGGCCGAAATATCCAAAAATCGTTGCTGGCGGTAGGCTCGAACTGACTAAGGCCACCCCGGCATATGTCAGCAGCCCGAGAGCGACACAGAGCGTATGGACACGAGATCGATAGCGACCGAGCTGCTCGAAAGAAATGTCACGGTGGATTTTGGCGTCCAAGATAATCCGTGCGACATTGTAGGTAACACCCAACAGAATAATGAGCACAAAATCAACGCGAAGATCGTTTGCGAACAGAAACACCGTGAGGATGAAGCCAGAGAGGAAGAGGAGGGCAGTTTGACGTAACAGCAGGGCGTTTCGACAAAGCAGCAGTGCGCAGCCGAAAAGGGAGCCAACCGCCCAACAAGCCTCCAGGTAGCCGAAATGGAGAGCCGTCCCGCCCGGACGGCTCACGACCAGGGCGGAAGCGAGCACGTTTATGATCATGCCCATGGCGTATGTCATTGCATAGGCTACCGCCTCGATCCTGACCGCCGAATAACCTGCTTTCTTGCAAGCTCTTGCTCCGGCGATTTCCGCCTTGGCATCGCGCAGCGCCGAGATTGTCCGCAACTCGGTCGCAGCAAGTGCGACGACGGATGTGGAAAAGCAAACGATTGGTAGAATGAATACCGCCGTCTGTGGCACCGACACTAGAAGCACGCCGGCGGCAGCGGCGGCGGCAAGATTGCCCGCCTGTGTGCTGGTGGAGAAGATCGAATTCATCCTTACCAGTTCGTCACGATCGGTGAATGCAGGTATCATTGCCTGGAGGCTGGTCAAGAACGTTCGGTCGATGACCGCATAGAGGGTCCACGATATGCTTAAGACAAGTAAGGGGTCAAACGTCCGCCAAGCCAGCATCGTCCCCGCTATTACGGCCAAGCGTAGAAAGTCACAGCAAAAACACACAGTCCATCGATTATAGCGGTCAATAATTCGGCCACCGAAATTCGTCGTGAGAAACTCTGCAACGCTTCCCACCGCGAGAAGAATGGCCATCAACGTTGCGCCATGACTCCGGTTCACGACGATCCAAGCGACAATGATGAAATAGGAGTTCCGGCCTATCGCTGAGGCCGTGACGCACAGCATATAGCGGCTACGCATCCCGAGCTTTGATAAGGGTGACATATTTATCCTGTCGTGTGCGACTCTTTCAAGTCGCACAACCTAGGTTTAAAGATGTCCGCCGGCATTCAGGAATTTGATATTATCTTTTGACATCCATGCGCCATACCGACCGATAGACTTTAGGCGGAACAGCGAGCTCCTGGCGAAAACTTGTCGATAGGTGACTGGCGCTTGCATATCCGCATATGAAGGCAATTTCGGTCACAGTCAGGGACGTTGTCCTCAACAGCCTGCTCGCACGATCAAGCCTTCGCCGATTAAAATAGGCGTGTGGGGTTACCCCAGTAGACTGCTTGAAGGCGCGGCTAAAGTGAGCGGTGCTCAAACCAAGTTCCCTGCATAGATCGGTTAGCGTCAAACCTTCCTCGTGTGAATCGCCGAGCTTATCAAGAACGCGCCGCAATACCGCTGGAGCGAGTCCGCCTCTGGTCGGGCGATCACTCCTATAACTGCGCCTGGCAAGATGCCCGAAGATCGTTGTCAAAGAGCCTTCAACGATCAGTCCGCTCGCATCATCGATCCTGTGCAGTTCGGCAGCAATGTTTCGGGCGGCAAACTGTACAGCAAGATCGTGAAAGCCAAGCTCTGGTCTCAGATGTATGGCGGTGAGGCGGTCTTCAAAAATCGATTCGGCAAAGCCTTGCTCGACAGACAGGAAAAGGTAAGCGGCAGTGTCGTCGCCATCGTCCCACCCGGTCCAGACTCGTCCGGGGGGTATATAAGCAAGTGTGCCTTCCGGCCGGGCGGCAAAGCTCGTTCGGGAGCCGTCGATAAAATTTTCGCCTGTTCGCGCCGCGCCCTCCAAGTTGAGAAAAATCGCATGCTTGTCTCCGCCAACCTGGATTTCCTGTCGCGTCATGCCAGTCCGGCGGACCAGCTCCGCAGTAAAACCATCCCACTCATGGCGTCGATGCAGGATAACCTCACCGCTCGAGCATCTTGTGTGGCTGTGATCGGATATAATTCGCATGTTAGGTACCAATGTATTTTATGCATGAAGAAAGTCACCGTAGTTTACCATGGGTTGCCAATCAAATACCGGCTGGATCGAACTGCGATTTCGCATCAAATTTCTGAAAGGACATCAAAATCTTGAATGCGCCAAGCCGGCGCATCGCGCGATATGACAGATGAACACGCGCGTTGCACGCTCTCAGGTGGTGCTCGCTCAAGTATTATCAAATCGTGATCGTCAACCTGGCGATGAGGCATTGAACATGAAGGATCTTCCCAATTTTCTAGAAGAGTGCGATAGCGCGCCTCGACTTAATGAACTCGCTGCTTTCTTTGCTGCAACGGCGGCGGGGAAACCTGGAATGCCACGGCGGCGCCCCGAAATCGACCGCCGCCTTCTTCCCCATGACCCTTTGATGCGCAGATTTATTGATCTCCACGAGAACCGACAGGGACCGTTCGATCAACATTATCTCAGCAGCATTCCGTATCGGTTCGAGGAAGAATGCCGCGTTGGATGTGCAATCCTGCGATATGCGGCCGAGCGTGATAATCCAACGCTGCTCTACTCGTTGGGGACCGCGGAAGCGACGATGGCACGCACGGTCAGTGAGATGGGCGATGGTGTCGTCGAATCTCTATCATGCAGTCCAAACGTGGAGAATGAACAGAGTTTCAACGCCTACGGCCCGCCGCCGCATGCACAATTCTTCTGCGGTCCGTTCCATCGACTGACGAGCGAGACGATCGGCAACACCGAAGGCCTGCGTCAATTTGCTGGCGGGTTTGACATCATCATGGAGGACACAACGTTCCAGATGTACTCACCCAATCGCGAGCAGCAGGTTGCTTTTGTTCGTCAGCATCTGAAATCGGATGGCATTCTTCTCCTAATCGAAAAGTTCAGGCACGAGGATGCCGATGAGTATCGCCGCCGGGAGTTTCAAAAGGACTTTGGGTTTAAGGCTCGTCACTTCAGCGAAGAGGCGATCCGGAACAAAGAAGATCATGTCCTCACCGTAATGAACGAGAACGAGGTTACGCTGACTCAGATTGCAAATGTCCTTAGACGCCGCTTCCTCGAATGTTTCGTGACGTGGAACAGCGGAAATTTCTACACGATTGCGGCCAGCAATGATTCAACGAACCTCAAGAAGTTTGTGTCCAGGTTGGGGCGTCCGGCTTTGCCAGCCGAATACGTCTACAGTGACGCCCCATTCCGGCTATATGATCGTGTAAGACTTCCGTCTCGACGCGCTTGATGGACGGCGTTCGCGCAGTCTCAACTACTCGCCAACAGGCTGACTGCATTAGCTAGAAGCTCTTCTTTTCAGACACTTACGTCTCGCCTTATCACGCTCGGGTTCGCGCCTCCCCAGGCAATTGCCCTATTTACCAAGCGCGAGACATCGGTGAGGCGGTTGAAGCGCAAGCAGAGATTTCGTTATTTTGAACCGACACAGATCGCTATCGGCAGCGCACAGGAGAGGCTGTTTTAAGCTTTGAGAGCACCTATGGAATCAAGCACATCCATCGTACATTGCATCCGCAGGCAAGTGTGCTCAACTGGCTTGGTCATATTCGAGCGTGATGACATACTACTGAGGCACAGGCCGAAGTTCGAAGATCACACGATCGGCGATATCGATGCTGAGTTCGTTGCCATGCTTCAGGACATGCGCAACCTCGATGTCCGCTTTGGATTTATTTCCCGCCGCACAACTCGACCAATCGACACGCGAGTCCGCATCGATAGCGCTACGCTGACACGGTTGCTCGACGATCTTCTGAAGGTATCGTGCGCGTCACCGGACTTCTGGATCGACTCAGCCTCCACATCGAGCCCTAAACAGCGCCAGTGTTCGCACAGCAGGTCCGACCTCGGTTTGATAACCAAACTGACGGAATGGTACGAAGCCGTTAACAAGACGGTGATGGTGAGGAAAGCGGAAGCCCCGCGTGTCAGCTCAGAAACGCCGGGCCTCACGGAAATTTTTTATCCAGGATTAAGCGTCCGCGCGCCACCCAACATCACTCGGGCGGCGACAGTCAGCTGGCTCAAGACGATGATCAAGCATGCCTTGAATCTGGAGTAAGCGGGTTTGTGCACCCGAGATGAAAGCCGGTGAAGCCTCTCTTGTTCTGGCAGTTTTGCCTTTTAGGTTACCGGCCGCGGTCACGATCTTTTTCCTGTGGGGGGCGAAGCTTGATCGATTTCGGTATCTCGCGATCGCGCTGTTCGTTTCTCAGGCGGTCCGACCGATCTTTTTCAGGGCTATCATGCTCGCCATTCGATCGGGCAATGCGCGACTGGTCAACAGCACGGTTGCTTGAACTCTTGTTGACGACGCCCTGCTCCGCGACATGGTCCCGCCCGGTTGCCGACTTCGTTTCCAAGCCGTCCGAAGTGCGCTTGTCCTTACCAGTTTCCGCTCGATCCCGATTTTTCGCGACGCGGGAATCGAGCTGCAAACCAACCACCTTGCCGATGATCTTTGTCGCTTGCTCGAAGATCAACCGATCAGACGGATTGGCGATCTTGGCAGCAACGCTCAAAGCTGTGTTCGCCAGCGTTTCTTTCGCCGCCCTTGCCTGCGCGGCACTGATGGGAGTTGATCGTAGCATGTGCTCTTCGCCTTTCTCTCGTGTGGGATCGCGCCCCTCGCGAACCGCGGTTTCAAGCCGTTGGTATTCGCGACGAAGCCCCACGGACAGATCGTGACTAAGATCGCGTGCGGTGCTGGGGGCCGATCGATCTTTTGCGATTTTCTCCAGCATCTCGATGACACGTCCAACGGACCGCCGGCTCTGTTCGAGCCGGATCCGAGCATCCTGGCGCTTTGGTGCGGTCGGAGTGTCTTGCACCCTCGCCATGACCTTATCAACGACGTTGCCCGGAGCCGTTGTGCCCATCCGTCGGAACAGCTCCCATTCCCATCGTTTTACCGGCGGTGGACCAGCTCGCTCGATGCGCTTCTGACGATCGATCGGGATACCGCGCTCTCGTGCCATTTCAGCAAAGCGGACGCGCCATTCGCTGAAGTCGCGGATGTTGGGGTTGAGGGTCTCCCCGTTGGAATTGCGTAGCGCGACGATCACATGCAGGTGTGGGTGCTTTTCAAGATCGTGACGATTGTGGACAGCATGGGCATAACGATGCCCGGCGAATTGCTCCCGCAGAAAATCTCGGCCAGCGAGGATGAACTGGTCGCGATCCACATTGGCTGGACCTGAGAGCAAAAGGTGCATGAAATCCCGGGGTTGCCGGGTTTGCATGAGAACCCCAACCGTCCTGCCCTCCGCGGTCAATACCTTGTGGTCCCTGGTCGCAACTTCGCGACGCACCGCGCCGAGTTCATACCGGCCGCTCCTGCCAGGCCGGTCCTCGATGCGTGACTTTGTGGAGAGCGTGACCTCCGCCCCTGCCCTCTGCATGGCATGCAGGGTTGCCGTCAGGCCTTTGGGTCCAGAGGAAAACTCCGCCGGATAGCGCGAAACCGGAGTGATCCCGGCGTCACGCAGGGCCCTGTCCAATCGCTCGTCGATCGCACGCACATTCTCTGTCTCCGCAGGAACCCGGTTCGCGCTGCTTCGATCCGACCTGTCTTTCTTCTCGTGGGCGATGACCAAAGCAAAATGCAGACGGGTTCCTCCCTTCACGCCTTCGCTGACGCTGAACGCGTAGGTCCGATCTGTGTCGCCGGACTGATGGAAACCATTTTCCGCGAGAGAAGCAAGACCACGAGCTATATCGTCGCGGTTGGCATTCCCCAGTTCATAGGTCAGGCGAAGAATATCCTGACTACCATTCCGGTTGCCGAACTCCCGCTCCCAGGAGCGCACAGCGTCTTGCAGATCGGTAACCTCGCGGCCATCCTGGTCGTGCGCTTTTTCTTCCTTGCTCTGATAGGCGAGCACATTGCGCGCTGAAGCCGCGCCCGCCCCATAGGATAGGACTTTGACGACAACCGCATTGTTGCCGGAAGCACGACTGAAAGCCGAGGCAGCGCCGGGATGTTTGCCGGAGCGCGGAACCGCCTTCGCCGACGGCGGTCGCTTTGCGGCGCCGCCTCCACCGCCGCCTCGTCGGCGGAGCTCGTCTTCTATAAGCTCGAAGTAGCCCGGCAGCCGGCGGCCCTCAGACCTAGATGCGAAGCGACTTTTGGACATGTCGGTCATCATGGTTCCTAATCAAATCGGCGATAGAGGTGGAGGGCCGGACGTAGGCTGCGTCTCTGATAGCATCGAGCGCAGCCATGACGGTCTCGAGCTGCTGCGCTATCGCTTTTGCGCTTGCAGAACGAACGTCTCCTTCGGAAAGGAACTCCTCGTTTCGAAAAGCAAGTTCTCGCAGGAACTGGTGGATGTTTGCCAACTGACGGTCATGTTCTTCAAGCATAGCAGGGATGTTCATCACCTCTCTGGTGACGATGAGCTTGGCCACGATGTTCACTGAGACATCGAGCCTGCGAGACACGGCCTCGAGATTGCTCAGAACGGGAACGGGGAGGCGGAACATCACGGCGGGCTCACGCATCTGGTTACAGCCCCCTCGCCTTCAGCGCCTCTAAAATCAGCCGGTGCGTCGCAGAAGAGAGCTGTTCGTGCCGCTCCAGCGACACGCGGAAAATCTTGGTCAGTACGTCGTCATCGAGATAGAGAGAGATACGCTTGCGCTTTGTTTCAGCGGCCTTGGCGATCGCTTGCGGTGGCAGTGGACCGGGATTTCGGGTCTCGGTTGGTAGCCGCCGCGCCTGAGGCTCGCGGCCCTCACCTTCTGCTCCCAGAAAATCTGGCATCAGCGTCTCAAGGTCGATATCCGTCGGCATGTAAGACGTGGCACTCTCTTCTACCTCCTTCGCCTGGTCCTCCCTGGACCGTGCAAGGGCAAGAATATTGCCGGCGGGCGTCCGTTCCCTTGACATACGTTAGGCCGCTTCCGCCTGCAGCAGGCCGATGAACTCGTTGTTGATCTTCTTCACGAGGTCGATCGCATCGAGCACGCTCTCGGATGCCCGTCGCTTGGCAGACGGGGTAAGCGAGGAATTGTTCTCGATACTTGCCAGTTTGGAATAGAGCGAGCCGAAACCGGCTCCCACATCGCTAAAATGATTGCTCTTCCGGATGACCGTCTCCACCATCGGAATCCGGCCGCTCGTCAGGATCGCATGAACCTCGGGAAGTGACCGGTTATGCTTGAGCGCGATCATGTCGATGTAATTCCAGATGGCCGCATAGGGGATCGGCCCTGCAGCGCGCTTTTTGGATATTTCCTTCAGGATCGTCGCCACCTTGATTGCTGACGTGGCGGCGGTCGGCTCCGGGATAATCGGAATGAGGACCGCATCACACTCGTGATAAACCTCGATAGCCCGTTGATGCACGTAGCCGCCGACGTCATAGATACGGATATCCACTTCAGGTGCGTCGGCCAGACGGTCGCGAAACCTGTCGCCGGGTGCGACGCGCAGATGCAGCAACGTGCCGTCTGTCGGGAGCAGCCCGCGCTTCATCGAGACATTGTACCAGCGCGTCGATGACTCCTGCTCGTCGCAATCAATCAGGAGCGTTCGATGTCCCTGCTGCGCGAACTCGGCTGCGAGATTGACGTTCAACGTCGATTTTCCGGCACCGCCTTTGAACGTCGAGATTGCGAGGGAAAGTGGTTTCACTGCCATGGAATTCTTCACCATCTTGCATCTGTTGGAAGGACGGGAGTTCGACGGTGGCGGCAAAAGACTGCGGACGTCTCCGCAGGCCCCGGACGAACCTACCCTGTCCTCGTCACGCCCGAAGTTTGGCTCGTAGCTCTTCCTGCCGCCGAGCGGCGATCAAATCCTCGTTCAGCCGTGTCATTTCGCGTTCACGAGTTCCATCCGCAACCGGATCCCTCCCCGGCCAATAGCGAAGGATTGGTAAAAACAGCAGCGCGAAGAATATGATCGTGGCAGCTTTGAACCAGGACGAATGAGCGTAGAGATCAGCTGCCCATCGCCACAGCGCTTGCGTCCATTCTGTGGGGAGGAACGCATATGAAAATACCAGCGCGAGGCCGTATGCGACGAACAACGCAAAAAACAGGCCCACAGCCGACACTATGATAAAATTGGCGCTCAGCACGACGAACCACGCTGCCCGAAACGGGAGGACAATTACCTTAAGTGCCTGCCTGAACGCTGACATCCGCTCTTCTCCACGTGCGATTTTCAGTGCCTGGAAAAGACATACTCCAATCCGCATGCCTTTTCCAGACTTGCACTGCAGTATAATTTCGTGCATGGTCGAAAAAGTCGAAACAAGACGGATGCGGACATGAAGAATGGCGCATGGCGGCTCGATCGCCTCCTCTCCTACACCCTCGTCAACATCCTCATCGCGCTGCCCCGGGCTGCTGCGGCCGATACCGCTGCGGACTTCGTCCAGCACTACCAACGCGCATACGCGCAGGGGCGCGATCTGATACCGGCACCAATCCTGCCGCTCGATACGTCCTCGATTGCAACGCGGCTCGACCTGCAGACCATCAGACCTCAAAGGGCCCTTACCGGCATTGGGTTCGTCGCGCTCGACGGGACGATCGTCAAACTGGCCGGCGCTCAGGGGTGCCTTTCGACAGAAGCAGTTGAGTTCACCGGGTTGCGGACGACATGCGCGATGGTCTCGCTTGCGGGTATGACAGCGACCCTCCGTGAGGCAGAGGTCGGTGCGGGTAACGCTTTTCCCTGTCACGTCTTCGCAAATGGGCTTGGAACGCCCACCGTCCACTATGCCGAGTGCTTCTTTGTCGAAGATGGTGAGGTACGATCGCTTTCGGAAACGCTGATCGGCAGGGGATTGGCGTTCGCTGCCCGTGATAGTGCCGGGCGTGCTGTCTTTCCGGAATACGCAAAAGCCGAGGAGCAGGCTCGCCGGAACAAGGCGGGGATTTGGGCGAATGCCTATTTCGTCCATCCCTACGGCGCTCGCTATCGTGCCAATCAATCAACGAACTGATGCTTGTTAATGCACTCATGCTGATTTCCACGATCACAGTGTCCGGCTTTTATGCAGCGATGAATATCATGCCGATGCTTGCACAAGGCGACATGACGCGGACACCCTCCGCTCCGGTCGTCCGAGTTCAGGCTTCTGAACAAGACTTGGCCGCCACTGGCACGCGCGACGACGATCCGTCCGAATTCCGTCCCTTTCCATCAGATGCGCAATTTGAAACCGGCGACACCTGGATTTCCGGCGGCCGGCGGTATCGCCTCTACGGCGTGCAATCGTGCCTTCGAGGAACCAATATCACGGTATCTGCCGGCCTCGTGCGCGACTGCGGGGAGCTCGACCTCATCATGGTGCAAGCATTGATCCGGGACACCCGACCTGTCTGCGCCACCATCAAAGATCTCGACCAGAACAATGCGGTCGTGGCGTGCCAGACGACCGCAGGCCAACACCGCTACGATCTGGCGACCTATATGATCGCTCAGGGATGGGGATTTGCCGCAGTCGACGCGGCGGGCCGTTTGATCGTCCTTGGATACAGGACGGCTGAGGAGGCGGCGCGTTCCGCCCGCGCCGGGCTTTGGGCGTATCCTGACATGCCGCATCCGGTTTCGTTCCTCACGCAGCAGGCGAGGACCCAACGATGAAAGCCGTGACCGCTTCGATGATGCTCTTCATGGCGATACCAGCGGCGTCGCTCGCACAAAGTCGGCCAGCCGATTTGCCGCGCCAGATCTACGGCATGGTTCAGGTCGTTGATGCAACGACGTTCGAATTCGTCAAGAGCCGACAGGTCGTCCGTCTGGCCGGCTACGAGGCGCCCCGCCTGGTGCAGACCGCGACGAGCGCTGGAGTGGGATGGCCTGTCGGTCAGGTGTCACGTGCATGGATGATCCTTCGCACACTTGGCCAAAACGTCAACTGCGGGCCGATCGGACGCGACGCCAAGCAGGTGTTGGTCGCCCACTGCTTCGTCGGAGAGACCAACCTGGCGGCGACAGCAATTGCCGAAGGCATCGGCTATGCCTTCAACTACCCAGGCGAGCCTCAGGTGCCTGCCTATTTCGACATCGAAAGAAAAGCCAGGGGTCTGGGGTACGGAGTCTGGTCGTCACCCGACCTGCTTCCGCCCTGGCTATACGATGCTTCGGTCGCGAAGGCAGACACGTCCGACCGCAGGGTGCCGGAATCCGAACCGGGACTGCCGTTACCCCTGCCCGTCAATCAAACAACGCGCTGAGTTGAAGAACCTGCCTGGAGGCTGAATGAAACGTGTTCTCGAAACCCTGGCCGTGGCAATGGCCTTGCTAGCCTTTGTTACGGTTGCAGCCGGCGCGCAAAATGCTGGTTCGCCCAACCAGATCGAACAGCGAGACCCCGATCACTGCGGTGTCGCCGGCGCCGGATGTGATCCGGCGGACGTGCAGCATTGGAAGGCTGTTGGCAACAGGCTTGCCGACCTGTCGTCGGCAGACCTTAGCCAGTACGCCTACGCCTGCGCGCGTCATCCGGAATGGAAAAAAGACTGCCAAACCGATCCCGCAATCATTCTGAAGCGCCTGGGAATTGAAGGATATTGAGACTGTCGACGAGCAAGTCGGACAATGTCCTCGCCATTGCCGAAATGGCCTTCCTCGTCGGGACGGCCGGCCCTTTCCTTCCAGGATCGGTGGGACCAGGACGCAAATTCAAGAATCAGATGGAGGCGAAGTCATGAGACGATTTTCAATCGTGGTCGCCGCGTTGGCGGCTTGGAGCTTTATCGTATCGAGACCTGATGCCAAAGCCGAAGACGCCTCCTGGGGTTGTCAGGTGCTCCTGTGTGCAGCATCGCAGAATCCCTCATGGCATGGCGTTCCCTACTGCGTTCCGCCCATGACAAGGCTGATCGCCGCCATGAAGGAACCCGGCTTTGATTGGCCTTTATGCCAGGAGGCAAATGCGGGCAGGCCAGGTCGCGAGAATTTCGAGGAATGCCCGGCGGGCACGACAGTCGGCTACAGCTCACAGGGCGATAATGGATGGCGAGGTGAGCCGGACCAGTGCATCAAGACAGTCGATGTCTGCCGCTCGCCGAACTTGCGTTCAGATGCGACGAGGCTGCCCGGTCAAACCTTGCGTCGCAGCTTCGGAAATGACGACAACGGCTGCGTTCAGCAGGTTGCCACGCCGCGCCCGCGCCGCGCCGACCCCTATTTCTTCGACATACCCAACGACAAGGGCGTCAAGGAACGGTTCTGGTTCAACCTTAATCACTAGCCGCACGTTTTCGACCAACCCGGACGGGCAAGGTCAGCCGGCTGGCTCCGCTATCTTCTTTTTCTTTTTTCGCCGCGATCTCAATGCTGCTATGCGAGGAAGATCGTCTTCGGTGACCTTGAGCAGATCCTCCATCGCCACTTTCCATTCGCGCTGCATCTTGTCGAGGGTCGACAGTTTCACGTCGCGCATGCAGCGTGTGACTTGCGACATGTAAGCTTCCGATACGCCGAGCTGCTCAGCCAGTCCCTTGTTGGTAACGCCACGCTCAGCTTTCAAGCGGCCGAGGCCGACGGCCAACCGTTCCTGAAACGACAGCGTAGTGAGGACTGATTTATCCAATTTTGCGTCGACGTCGACCTTTACGCGTGGCATCGGATAGCTATCCCGCGTTCGGCTGGAAGCGACATGCCGGGACCGGACGGGTCATCCGCTGGATAAGCGTCGTGGCTGCGGCGGCTTTCTATCAACATGTTCGAAAATAACTCAATCATTGCGGATCCGACGGCGACGGATGATCAACGTAGCCATGCCTATTACTTGTTTGTTGCCCATCGTTGTCTTTGGGACGTTCACAACCTCGTTACCTGTCTACACTGTTACGCAACAATGCAGCAAGCGGTCCTTGATTGCAGGCGGCTTCGAACTGCGCCCTTTGATCGTCGGCGCGATGGTGTCGCATGACGTGGCTCACGCTCCTGAACAACAATTCGATTGCCGATTAATTATACTGCAGTTAAAGTCTACTCGTTATGCTTGATCGGAGGATTTGGATGGCATCGTTCAGGACGTCCAGCTATCGATTTGACCTGACGCGTCTCTGCGTCGCGCTTCTGATCCTCGGGCTGATTTTCATTACCGCTAGCCTGTCGATCGGCGACAGCTTGATGGTTGGTTACGTTATGGTGATCCCGGTGTACGTTTTAATGTCGGCCGTTCTCGATGACGCGCGGCTCGTAAAACACAGCCGCTTCCACGCGTGGGCAGAGACATTGGCAGCTTTAAGCGGCGCAGCTGCTTGCGGATACACAGGCTACCAGCTCTGGATATCAGGGTACTAAAACGTCGGCATGCGGATCGTTGTTCGCAATAGCCCTGCCCACGGTCTCGCCGCGCTCGACAAACGTGAGGCAGTTGCGTTGCGCGCCTGGTATGGCAACGCTGCTTCCAGTGAAGACGAAGCCATCGCCCTATCCGTCATCAAGCGCTCTTGGTTGATAGACGGTTGGATCGAATGCGACTGCCTGCCCGGCCGATACCAGCCCCTTCTTGCCCCAATTCAACAGGAACACACATACACCCTACGGCGCCTGCTACCGAAAGACGAAGATCCCGGCCGGCATGAAGAGCGACCAAACCATGCACATGCCTGCCCGTTTCATCTCGACAAGGATGCCGCGCCCTCTCGCTTCGATCGCGGCTATCATCTTCGCCCGTTGCCCAGGTCGGAACGGAGCTACATCGATGCGCTCCCGGCCATCCCCGACCGCCTAGCTGACGTCTCCGCCTCAGACCGGTTCCGATCGGTCGAGCGAAACGATCGGCCCTCCCGGCTTGGATCAATCCTCTGGAGGGTGCTCGATAAAGCCGGCATCAATGCCATTCCGCCTCTGCAGGATGAGCGGGATTTCAGCCTCGGCGATCAGCTTGCAAAGCTACGCTCCGCGGCGCGTGAGTTTCGGGTTCTGCGCACCTGGACGCTTAACGCGTTGATGTCGACATGGGCGGCCGACTATCGTGATCCAGACAGCCGTTGGCAGCGGTTGCTCGCAACCTCGCGCCCAGACTGGCCCGAGACTATACGTCGAACTGGCTTCATGGCGCTGTTTGCGACAAGCGTTTCGACACAGACAATCATGCCGGCGTCCTCGGCGCGCAAGATCGATATCCTGGCGAAAGTCCGCCAGCCGCTTCGTGGCGATCCAGCCAGCCGCGGGCCGTTCCTGACACTGTTGAATGTGGATTTTGGAGACTATGACGATGGGCCGGCACGAGCGGTCCAAGCCTATGCACAGCCCGTCTACAATGGCGACACTCTGTTTCCGGTAGAATCGGGATTTGAGCGGGACGTAACCCATCTCCTGTTCTGGCTGCAACAGTCACTATTTGAGGCCGCACCAGAACTTCGTATCGAGATCACCAAACCACTCTTTGCGTCTGACACACCCATTGGTCCATGCCGCCCAGACTTCATCTTGAACGTAAGCTATGGAGGAAGCCATTCCTTAAACCTTATCATTGAAGCCTTTGGAATGGAGAGCGACGAGTATCGTCAGGCGAAGGAGGTGATGTTGCCGCGAGCTAAGTATCTCGGACCGCTTTTTGGAATTTTTCCGAACGACCTGGCTGCGGCGAACGCGGCGGAGACTGCCCGGCGTCTGCAGTCGTGGGTCATCGATCAGGTGCGACACGCCGGAAATCTTTCCGGCCTGTCAGGCGGTGGACATGCGTCGTAGCTATCAGTCATCGACGTCGGAACTGGAGCTATCTCCCGCGTTCTGTCATTGAGCATCCCGCAGTTCGGAACGCGCTGCTTGGATTAAGGCCTCTTGAATGTTCGCGAGGGTCCCGGTTGAACAAGTTCCAAACATGCGCGAGACCAGTTCGGCGGCGAGGTCGGCAATCGACGGCGTCAGCCTTTCAGGTATCACGCTTTCCCCGGTAGCGCGTGCAGTGCTCGCGGCGGCAAGCGTCCGCCTCTCCATCTCGCGCTCTTTCACCATCAACCACAAACCTGGGTCAGCCTTTGCCGCTGAGACGACCTGCTGGATACTCCGAGGATCCGAAAAATCCACTTTCGAAAAGTGTTTGATCTCGCCCATGATATTGCTCTCCTTAAAAAAAGGCGCGGCGCTTCTTGCTTCCCCGGCTTGAATCGCTGGTGATTGAGACGCGTCTATTCGCCCCGCTCATCGAGTTGCTCGACGTCCTCGTCCAACGGATCGCGCGCCACCCGCGCGAACTGATGCAGGTAGTCCAATGAGCTTGCTTCCGTCAGGCGGTTCGATAGAGTCCCGATCAAGAGGTCGACATCCGAATTGAGGTCGGTAGGCTCGAGTGAGAGCTCGCCGGTTTGCTCGAAGATCACATCGGTCAAGTTCCGCAGGTCGCTTCCGAATGCTTCCCTGACCTCCTGTCGCTTGAGAACGCCTGCCCCCTCTAAGCGAGGGGCCGCATGTTTCGTAGGCTGGTTGACCCCTTGGCGTTGACGGTCGTTACGAGCCGGAGGTCCCGAGTAGACATTATCCCCAAGTCTCTGCTCGTCGATTCGCAGTTCGACAGCCGGGTCATGGTCAGGACCATGCCGGTTCGGCGCGCGGTCCTGTCGACGCCTGGCCAAAGGGTCCGATGCAGGTTCGCTTTGTCGCGGCTTCTGTTCTGCGCCAGAAGGATCATCGTCGCCACCCCCAACCTCGCGCGCCTCATCCAGGTCGAGCCGATCGCGAAGCTCATCGAGGGAGGAGATATAAACATGGCGAACACCGTCTTTGACCATGAAGAGTTCGTCGCTGGCTTGCCGAGACCGTGTGCTGGCTGCGTGGTCGCGAAGGCCGATTGTCCATTCAATCGGCTCCATGCATGGCCGCGACACTGGATCGAATTTGCGCACTTTGGCGAACATCCGCTCGCCGCCAGAATCGAGCTTCATGATCCGCATCAGCGGCATGCCGGTGACCTGCAGGATCGCTTCCTCGGGCTTCATCATCATCAGCGTGTTGACCGGAAGTAGGTCGACCGAGACCGGCACTTTCGAGATCGATCTCTGGCGGCGTCCGTGGCGGTGGGAATAGGAAGATTGCTCGACCCATTCCGTCGTCTTGCCGGCAGCCATCGAGACCGTAGTCGCGTCCTCGTGGTTCTGGAAGTTCATGAACAGCTTGATTGTGGATGCGCCCATCAGAATCTTCTGACCGGATCGTTGGTACAGACGTTCGAGCTGGGCTCCATCCTGGAGAATGAATACGAAGCGCACGCCGTTCTTGCGGATCAGCGGCGCGAGCGTCAGCACCGTATCGATCCGGCCGCCATTGCCGAACTCGTCGAGCATCATCAGCACCTCGTGCTCGCCGTTGCGCAGCGGACCCAACTGAACGAGCTTGTCGGCCATCTGCTGGATGAACATTGAGATCAATCGCTCGTAGATCTGCATGGCGTTCCAGTCGGCCTGGATGTAGACCACCATCTTGCGCTTCCTGATGGTGTCGATCGGGATTGACGTGATCGAGGTGAGCGCTTCGACCAGCGGGTTCTGCAGGAAGTTGAGCTTGGCGACGATCTCCGCAGCGATGCCCTCCCCGAGCTTTTCGTGGCGGCCGGCGAATTTGGTCAGTTGCATACGGGTCTGGTCGGAAAGGACCGCTTCGTAGTTTTCCAGCAATTGCACGATCGCCTTGCGCTCGTCGGACATGGAATTGAGAATGCGGTACAGTTCGCTGAGCGACTTGCGCGTGTCTGGGCATTCGAGCACAAACCCCAGCATCGCCGTCAGCAGGATCCTTGCGCTCTCCTCCCAGAAGTCGGAAGAGTCGGACCTCAGGCGCTCCGGCAGCAGCATCTGCGTCAGCTTCTGCAGGTCGGTGATCCGCTGGTTCGGCTCGGTGCTAACAAGATCGAGCGGGTTATAGCCGTCGGTAAATTTCGAACCTGGCGCCAGAAGAAATACCCCGTAGCCTTTGTCCTTTAGGTATCCCGACGTTTCCTCGAACAGCTCGCCGCTCATATCGAGGACAATCTGCGACCCTTCGAAACTCATCATCGTAGGGATGACGAAGCCTCGCGATTTTCCTTGCCCCGGCGACCCGATGACCATGACGTGCTGGTCGCCGTCGTTGCGCAGCAAAAGCCCTTGCTTCAGACCGAGGACGATGCCGCGCTTGTCGCGCAGCCGAAAGTCGGCAGCGTCCTTGAGGGTCGCCAGACGCGCCCTGCCCATGATCATCCGCTGGCGACGCTGGATGGCCGCGCCGATCGGAAATCCTACCAAAGCGCCGGCGGCGGCAAGACCGGCAAGTGCGGCGAGCACCGTCTGCCGGGACGGCTTCTGATATGTCCCGGCGGTGTCGGTCGCGCCGAAAGGTGCCTGATACATCGCGGCCAGATGATTGCCGTAGTAGCCGGCGATTTCGGCCTGTTCGCCGGCTTTGGTGGCCACGAGATAAAAGGCCACGCCATAGACGATCAGGCCGGCATAGGCAGCCGCGAAGACCAGAGCCGTATGCGTGATCAGGCTCAACATCGAACGGACATGCAGTAGGTAGAGGATCTTGCGCGAGAGAGCCCTGCCTGCCTTCAGCATCCAGAGGCTGAGCAGGAGAAACAGGAATGGCGCGGCAAGCGCGAAAGCCAGCAGCGACAATCCGACCGTGTTGCGGTTGCGAATGATCGACCAGGTATAGCGGAGCGCGTCGACGAGGCGCACCTGCCCGACATAGTCGAAGTAGGAGGCCGATCCGAAGGAGGAGATATAGGCGTCGTAGATCAGCGTAAAAAATATAAGCCAAAGCATGACCGCGCAAATGAGCGCGACCGGCAAGGTGAACAGCGAGGCACGCTGCAGGACCGTCCATTTTGGGCGGTCAGTCTTCACTGACGTGAATACGCTTGCCATGTTTGTCCACCTCATCGGCAAAGTAGATTTCGCTGACGCCGCGGCCGCCGGCGGCATCGCTCTTCTTCAACTGCACCACGATCGGGATGATCGAACGGATGTATCGAATGATATCGTCGCGCTCCATGCGGACATTGCTGTTGAGCACCAGCGTCGACAGGCGGTTAAACGCATGGTGCGGCGAGTTCGCATGGATGGTCGACATCGATCCCGGATGCCCGGTGTTGATCGCGTTCAGGAAATCAAAAGCTTCGTCGCCGCGCAGCTCGCCCATGAAGATCCTGTCCGGCCTGAGCCGCAGCGCCGTGGCCAGCAGATCAGTCATGGTGACCCTGGCCTCCCCTTGGCCTCCCTTCGAGACCAGCAGCGACACGACATTTTCCTGTCGCGGTTCGAGTTCCTCCGTATCTTGCATCAGGATAAAGCGTTCCTGGCTTGGAATGGACGCCAGCATGGTGTTGAGAAACGTCGTCTTGCCGGTGGATGTCCCACCGGAAATCAGCATACTGCGGTGATTGACGGCCGCGAGTTCCAGGAACGCTCGAATCTTGCCGGCGCGGAGCAGTGTCGAAAGCTCGATATCCACGTCATCGGTATAGTCATCGCCGGTCACCTTCGTGAAGCGGAACGCGCCAGCCTTCTCGTAGTCATCCAGGTCGTAGCGACGAATGAACTGTTTGCGGATCGAGAAAGCATGCCCTGTCGCCGATGTCGGGCTCAGGACGAACTGCACGCGCTCGCCGCCCGTCAGTGTCGCCGACAACAGCGGGTTCTCGGCGTTGACGGTCTGCTTGGTAAAGGATGCTGCGCGAGACGCCATGTGGCGGATCGCGTCCTGGTCCAGACCGTCGACCCGCTCGCTCACCATACTAAGCTGGCCGATCTTCTCGAGCCAGATCTCGTTGCTGCGCTGGCAGGAAATCTCGACAACGGCGGGGTCGTCGAGAAACGCCCGAATGGGTTCCAGGGCCTCGGCCAAAAAATGCCGTTCGGCAGAGATTGTGGGATGTGCGTTCATTTGCCGTATCTCTGCTTGCGCAAGCTCTCGAACCGTTCGCGAACCGGATCGGGATAGAGGTCTGCGAAGTCGAGGTCGCGTGTGACGAAGACGTTGATATCGGAGCCCTGCGGGATGTGGATGGTCGGCCGGATGTTGCGGCTATCCTGGAAGGCTTCTGTGCCAAGCTGTTGAATGCCGGAGGCGATGGTCTCGGCGGCAATTTGCCGGGCGCGATCCTGCGACGTGTCGCCATTGTCCTGCGGTATGCGGGTGACACTGCCGCTGTCGTTGATGATGGTGATAATCCGGTCAGGCTTCTGGCCAAGCTGGGAGATGTATTGCGTGGCGCCGCCGATCAACGTCATCAGAGCCGGCGGCCCGAGCCGTTCCCAATATTTCCGGTCGACGACACCCGTCATGCCCGAGCGGCCAAGCCGGTCGGTGCCGTAGGAGCCAAGCTGAACCGAGACGCCGTCACCGCGGATCATACGGGTCCAGACGATTAAGATACGCTCCTGTCCCCGTTCGACCCCGGACTTGTAGTCGCCAATCAGCGAGGAACCGGCCGGGATAAGGATACGACGGCCATCGAAGGAATAGACGTCCTCGCGGACTATCCCTTTCACCATGCCGGCCAAGTCAGAATTGATGGCTGTCTCCAGCGTGCCCCGGATCATCGTGCCTTGGGGGATCCAGGCGTCGGTGCGACGGTTCTGGGAGGCGACAGAGACTTCGACGCCTTGCCCGCCCATCGCCTTCAAGAAGGCGCGGTCACTATCGACAGCATTGCCATCAGTGGCCGCGCTCGGCTGAGCCCCCGATCCAACCCCTGAGCCGAACGGTCCGGCACTCGCGCTATCGGCTGACGCTTGGACCGCACCGGTCGTCCTGTTCGATTGGTCGAAGACCATGGCCGACGAACGTACGCGCTCCAGAAGTTTTGCCTCTCGCGCGAGTTCAATGCAGCGTGGGTTGTCAGGGTTCTTGCCTCGCGTGCAATCGACTTCCGCCGGGGGTGCTACAGGAGCGGCAGCGGGAATGACCGGTGCGGGCGGTGGCGGAGGTGGTGGCGGCGGAGCCTCTGGGACGACGACCGTTGGCAACGGCGGGGGTGCTGGCGTCTTGAAGCCTTCATTACGCGGCAGCTGCGCCGGCCTAAATTCTTCGCGCAGCGTCGTGTCGACTGCCGGTTCCCTCTCTCCGCCCGCCAGGAGGAAATAAAGGACCACGCCCACGCCCGCGATCGCCGCAACGACCGCGACAGGCCGCATCACGCCGATGCCAGACCGTCTAACCTGTCCGCCGATGACGGTATCGTTGTCAATCGAGTGGTAGCTGGGATCTGACATGGCGCACCTCCTATCGTGATTGGGGTTGCTGATTGGCGGCTCCGGCTCCGATCCGCCTGGGAGCGACTGGGCCTTCGATGGGCGCCGGAGTGTCGGCGGGAGACGTCCGCAGATTGAAAAGGCAGGTCTCCTCCTCGGTCCCATAGCGCAGGGACCACTGCCGCGAGACCTTGTCGATGACGATGTAATCGGCCTCCCGACGATAGTTCACGAGGCTCTCACGCCGCTTGGGGTCGACGATGAAGATCGCCGGGATGTCGCCGGTGAACTTCATGAAGGTCTTTATCCCGTCGTCAAAGACCCAGAGGGGCTTGGCGGCATCGTTGCCCTTGAAGCCATAGTCGTAATTGACCTTGTCGCGGCGAATGTTCTTGATGTTCGGATTGCGCTCGGCATCCTGAGCCTGCTTCCAGAGCTCGGCAGTTCCCTTCAAGCCGGCATCTTCCGGATAGGTGAATGTCAGCTTGAAGGTCTGGCTCTGCATCGCCTTGCTGTCGTTGACGCGCAGGTCGAAGGAATAGGTTCGCTTCGTGGTCACGACCGACAGATTGGTCGCCGCGTCCTTCTCCATCGGCTTCAATGTCAACGAGCGCCTGTCGGCCGAGGTGAGGATCTGCCAGGAGACTGTGTCGCCCGCGACGACCTGTGTGATCTCCTCGTCAGTGCCGAAGAGGATGGTGGTGACCAGCCCATAGGTGCCGGTGACGAGAAATACCTGCTCGGCAGAATACGGAAGGGACCGGACGCGCGGGTCAAGCCGGCCCGGCCGTGCCAGGAGCTCGCCATGAACGACTGCCGGCGTCATGAGCAGAACGAGGGAAAATACAGCGGCGCAGCTCTTCATGGAGCGAGCCCCGACGGCATCGTCTCTGGGACCTTGACATATTCGGTAACGACAAAGCCGAGCGGATTGTAAAGCCGAACCCGGTTGCTGGCTGGCAGATTGATCTGGCGAAAGCGTACCGTTGCGGACCATCGATTGACGACGTCACCGCCCCGTTGGCGCTCCCGTGTCTCGAACCGGACAGCCATGGTCGAGGCATTGAGCGGATTGACCGAGAGGATCTCCGGACGGATGTCACCGGTCGCGCCCATGGTTTTCACAGGCCCCCGTGGGTTGGACGGGTTCATCCACTCCTCGTAGTCTTGGAAAGCTTCCGAGTTCGGCTCCGACCAAAGCGCGATCATGTCAAAATTGTCCGACAGATAGCGCGGATCGTAGGTCTCACGCCTTATGACGTAATTGCCGACGAAGGAAGCGCGAACGGCCTGCATTTCCGAGACGCTCGACCGATCCTTGTCGAGCGACGTCACGGTTTCCATGTAGCCTGTGTTCTTGTCGACGATGAGAGGAACGACCTCGGTGCGGACAAGGGGGAAGAGCTGGGCGACGGAAAAAGAAAGCACGCCGGCGACGACCCAGCCGGCAACGGCGAAGGCCAACAGGATGAGACCAATCAAGGTCCTGAGCGAGCGGTTCTTTTCTCCCCAGGACAAATGCTGATCGTAGATATCCTGCGGGCCTGGGACATGATCGGTCGGGGCGGCCCTCAATTGCTCTTTGAACAATGCCAAGTTTCAAACCTCGAATTCGTGGGCGTCAAAATCGTAGAAATATCTCTGTCGCCGGATCGTCACTCGCTGTTGCGTCGCCGGTTGGTTAGCATGCGGCCGAGTGCGCCGGCACCTGCCATGCTGCTGCTGCCGGCGAGCGCGGCCGCGGTCACCGCGCCTCTCGGGCCTGCCAACATTCCAAGAGCAACCGCTGCGGCCTGCCCGGCTCTCGAATTGCTGGCGGACAGTCTCCTTCGTGCCGATCGATATGCCGCATCGACTCCACCCCCGCCCGGCACCCCGGATATGGCAGCGCCGTAAGCGAAGGTGCGGGCAAAGTCAGGAACCTGAAAAACGAAGTAGGAGATCAGTGCTAGGTACAGAACCATGGCCAGAACGATCGCGAGAGCGTTCTCCTTGGTCGCCATTTCACCGTTAATGGTGTCCATCATGCCAATCAGGAACCCGAAGGACAGCCCGGCCATGATGTAGGTGAAGAGAAGCATGAACATGCCGTAGGCGACGCCCCTTACCCAGGCGTCGAAGACGAAGCGCGTGATGCCGAAGAAGTAGCAGAGGATGGCGATCGGCCCGATCGCCAGCATGACCGCGGTGATCATCTTGGCAAACAGCGTCACGCCGGTGAGGATCAAGAGCATCGGTAGTAGCCCGAAGACCAGCACGATGAAGACGACGACAGCTCCAGTGACATTCGGCAGCCAGCCGGACTCGTAGGAATTGAAGAGCTGCATGGCGAAATCATAGACTTTGCGCGCCATCGACGCGACTTGGCTGGCGAGATCCGATCCGGCCGATTGCCCACCCATCGCCGAGGAAATTGCCGAGCCGACATCCTGTGGCGTCGATAGCACGAACTGGCCGATATTGTCGTAGAAGGTGGCCCAGGACATGATTAGGGCGTATGCGAGCGCCAGCTTGAATGCCGTGACGGCCATATCCTGCAACGACACACTGGAGAAGCCGAGCGCGCCCCAAAGAAAATACAGGATGAGGAAAATCGCCAGGATCCCGGAGACGAGGTTGCCGTTTTCGGCAAACAGACCCCAGGCTCGTTCCAACGACGCTTCGTTGATCTTGTCGAAGTATCGAAGCGCATCGCCATAGAAATTGATCGCGTAGCTGACCGGATCCATGTCGCATCCTGTAAGTGGCTTCTAGAATTGATTAACGGGTCGCATGGGACCGCAATCGTTCACAACGGCTGCCGCCAGCGCCTGTTCAGCGGGTCCAGGCTTCTGCTCCTTATCAAAGCCAAGTGCCGGCACCGGGTTCTCGTTGGCGGAGCATTTCGCCAGCTGTTCCTGGTTACCGGCGCAGCCGGAAAGTGCCACGCAGCCGAGGACAAGGACCAAGATCAGCCTCACTGTGACTGCTCCTCGAACGCCTTCAATTGATCCCGCACTGAGACGCCTTGCGGGCCGGTATCGCCACCGCGCATGACGCTGTCGGGGAGCGTCGCGAACGTCTTGAGGTTCTGAGACGACGTCGCGAGCGCGGCCTTGTACTGCTGGTTCAACAGCATGACCTGATTGTTGAGCGAGCCGACGGCCTCGTTGGCGGTCTGGTTGCCCTGCAGCACCATCTGGGTGTTCTGTTCCAGCGCTCCCTTCAGATCCTGCGCAGTGCCGACCTGCTGTGTTGCCCGCATGAAGGAGTTCTGCCTATCCTTGGTGGCGCTGTTCATCGCATCGGTGAGAGCCGTCATGGTCGTCAACGCGTTTATGCCTTGCGAATAAGCCTGGTTGGCACCGGAGAGCTCGCCTCCCTTGACCGTGTCGGCGACCATCTTCACCAAGTTCAGGCCATTGATCAGCTTGGCAGCCGTATTCTGGAACTGGCCGCCGATTCCGCCGAACACCGTTTGGTTGCCGGACAAGATGCTGTTGAAATCCGGCGCCTGCCCCATGCTGAAACCGTTGCCAGTCGCGAGCTTGGCAAATTGGCTGGCATCCTGGGTGCGATCGCCGGTGATCGCCTGCAGCGTCTTCGTCGTATTGTCTTTGACGACTGAGGTGTCCTGCTGGATCTGCGACGATAGCCGCTTGATCTCCTCGCTCAGCGATATATTCTCTGCGTCCTTGACCGGCACCTGCGCGTAAGCGTGCGGGACGGCGATGATGCCGAGAGCCGCTGCGATGATGAATGTCTTCATGTGCCTAACCTCTCCTGCTCGTTCAGTTTGCTGTCGGTCTGGCGTCGACGACCGTCACCAGGCCCAGTGCCGGATCCTGCATCACCGAGAAGGTCGCGACGGTGCCATCGGCGCGCGCCTGTTCCTGCAGGTCTTCAAGCCAGCGCTGGATCTGTTCAGTCGTCGCCGTCGACGGCACGGCGAAGCAGCGGGTGCTGCCGGTATCGGCGATCGTCGTCGGGCACTGGATCTGCGCCATGACAAGCGAACCATCGTGATCCTTCGCATTGCCGCCGCCAGCGCCGCGCAGGTTCGCCGATGACGATTGCAACCCGGCCTGAAGACGCTGCAAATATTGCTGGTTCGCCTCCGTCGACTTCTCGACAAAGGCGTTCCACACGTTGCCGCGATCGATCTGTGCCTCCGTATTGCGATCGACGGCCTTCTTGAACTGCTCGCCGCAGCCCGCGCTATCGCTGACAGTTTCCGGCTCGGCTTCAGTGCCAGCGGCGGGAGTACGGTCGCCATTCTGCGCCTTGTTGCGACTGTAATAGGCGGAAACTTTTTTGACGTAGTCCTGCGTCTCGGGAATGTTTGGGATCTGTCCATTCTGCAACGACTGGCGATACGGCCCTGCATTATAGCCGGCGGCGATCAGGTCATAACGGTTGCCGAACATCCCTTGCAGTTGCTTGATGTATTTGACGCCGCCGCGAATGTTGTCGCGCGTATCATAGGGATTGACGCCAAGCCCTGCCGCGGTGCCGGGCATCAGTTGCATGACGCCGGTCGCGCCAACGGCTGAACGCGCGGATTGCCGGAAGCGCGATTCCTGCTCGGCGATTGCCATGGCGAAGTTTGGATCAACGCCCTGGCGCAGCGCCTCGTCCGCGACCATGCGAGCGACCTCCTGTTGGCTGGGGGTCTGCTTCGATGGTGCCGCGGGTGCGGTGTTCCCTGCCATACCTTCCGCCGAACAATCGGCCGGTACGCCGGAGCCTTGGCCGGGTGCGACGCTGTCTGTCGTTCCGCCCGTGGCACCGTTTACCCCTTGCGCGTCCGCCTGATAGGTCTTGTACCAGTTCAACGTCTCCTGCTGGATCTTCACACGAGCGTTGTCGATGACGGGCACCTGTGCGTAGGCAGTCGGGGTAGCCACAGCCGCGAGCACCAGGATGCTGACGGTCGCCAGCTTAGAAAGCCTTGCGGTCTTCATCTGACGCGCCTCCCTCCCAGTTGCAGAACTTCGAAAGCCAGTCTTTGGGATCGTCGCCATATTCGTCGAGCAGCAGCTCGACCTCGCGCACGGTCTCCTCCCTCCCCGAAAGCACTTTGATGAATTCGGGCATGTGGGACATGTCGACGCGCGCGATGACACTGCTTTTGGCTTGCTTGATCAGCATGAAGCGCGAACTTGGGTCGCCGTTTTTGACCCAGTCAAATTCGGCCCTGGAGAGCCCGAAATGCTCCATGTAGGAGTTCTCGTCGGCCTTCGGATTGGCGAAAAAAATGTTGGTCGACGTCTGCTCGATGATTGTCCGGCTGACGCTCGATTGAACCACGTCGTCGGCGGACTGCGTGCCAAAGATCACAAGGCCGTTCCGTTTACGGATGGTCTTGAAATAGTCTTTAATCGTGCGCTTGAACTCGTCGTCATCGAGCAGCTTCCAGGCTTCGTCCATCAGGTTGATGATCGGCGACTTGCCGTCATAGATCGCGTCGAGCCGATGAAACATGTACAGAAGTGCCGCGGTGCGCACGATGGGATCGTCAAGGATGGACGTCATGTCGAAGCCGATCATCGGTCGCGAGATATCGAGATCGTCGGCCGCGTTGTCGAAGAGCCAGGCGTATGGTCCCTTGTCTACCCATTTGTCGAGGCGCGCGATCAGGCTTCCCTCGGTCCGCTCGCTGCCGGCGAGAAGAGCACGTAGCGACGACAGACGACGATACGAACGATCCTTCGTCTTGAGGACGGACTTGATCGCGTTACGGATGATCGCCTCTTCCTGCGGCGTCAGGCTTTCACCTTCGTTCGATGGCTTCAGCATGAAGCTCAGAAGGCCGTATAGAAAAACCCGGTTCTCTTCGGTGTCATCGACAAGGAGCGGGTTCCAGCCCGACGGTTCTCCGGGTTCCAGCGCCATGTAGGTGCCGCCCGCAGCGCGCACCATGATGTCGAGGCCGCGGTCCTTGTCGAAGACGATCGTCTTCAGCCGCGGGTTGACCCTGTAGGCTTGCAGGATCAGAAAAGCCATGATCACGGTCTTGCCAGATCCAGTCGGGCCGAAGACGGTGGTATGCCCGACGTCGCCCTGATGGAAATTGAAGAAGAATGGCGTTCCTGAGGTCGTCTCGAAAATGGTGATCGCCGGCCCCCAGTGGTTGCCGTCGGGCTTGCCATAGGGATAGGCGTGGAAGCTGTTTAAACCGGCGCAATTAAGGGTCGAGATCAAAGCTCGGCGGGCAATGTAAGCTTGGTTGCCAGGAAGCTGCGCCCAATAGGCCGGTTCGGCATTCAGGTCTTCGCGAACGTAGGAGGCACCGAGCGCTCCCAATTCATTGCCGATGAGGGCCACCGCGTCGTCCAGCTGCGCCGTCGATTTGGCGACAGGCATGACGGTGAGATGGTGCTCTGTGAAGGCGACGCGCTTGCGAGCCAGTTCGTCCCGGGCAATGTCGAGATTGGCCTGGACGCTCGAACCACCCTCGTCAGCTTTCGACATTTGCCGGTCAAGCCTTTCGATTCGGCTGCGCGCCGCCATGTCGTCGATGAACGACATCGACTGGGTCAGCACGATCTCGATTGGCAGCTTTAGAACATAGTCGAGCATGCCGGCCCCGGTTTCGGGCGGATACTCCTTCAGCGATACCATCGCCGCATATCGATCATCGTCCTGCGTATCGCCCTGCAAATGGATGACCCGGTTACCGATGGACGTTCTACGGGCGGGAAGCATCTGGTCGATCGGAATATTGCCAAGCCGGATCGGTCGGACACGCCCACCGTTCAGGAGCGTGTAGAAGAATTCACACTGTTCCGAGAACCAGATCTTCCGCGTGCCCTCCTCGACCACCATGTCTTCGGAGATGTCGCGGTAGATCTTCTTTCCGTTCGCAAGATCGGCTTCGACGCGTTGCATGTCGCGCAGGACTTTGGGGCCATAGACAGCAAGGGATTTCTCAAGCGCGCGTGTCGCCTCGACCAACTTATCGCGCATCGCCCGAAACTGCTCCCTGCGTACGACATTGCCGCCGACGCCCATGATCCGGGACAGTGCCGATCCCTTCTTGAAGAAGGGCCGGACGACCAGCGACACGTAGGTGTCGTTGACGAACATCTCGTTCTTGGAAATGTTCGATTGATAGACGTCGTCGAGGCGCTGCATGAAGGGGTCGGAAAAGCCTGATGGCAGCGATGGCGCCACCTTGCGCCTGATAACATGGGTGTAGAGGGCGAAGTTACCGATGGACGAAATCGCCCGAAACGCCGAGTTGCGTTGGCGCTGCAGCATGTTGATCGTCTCGATATCAGCTGTCTCGAATGAGAAGCCGGTCAACTTGATGGTCGAGACGAGACAATCGTTCTTCAGCCGGATGATGCCGTTTTCTATCGGCACGTAGAACGGAACATGGGTCGAGATACTGCGGTCGGCAAATATCTCCCATCCCTTCGACAAGGTTCCTTTCAGCGATCTTGCCATCGAGCTCATTAATCATGCTCCGTAGGTTCGGATGCCGCCGCCAAGCCGACGCCCGAGCGGGTTGATGCCGCACAGGCTAAGCCTACCGACGATGTCGAAGAACCAGAGGTCGAGCTTGACCGTGAGCACATAAAGGATGGTGTGCAGGATGACGAAAGAGACCGGAAACCAGAGGATCGAGCCCAAGATCATAAACACCATCAGCGAGACAAAGCATTCCGCTAAAAAATACGTATAGGGTATACCCATCACGGTCGGCGGCCGGGTGAGCGCGAGAATGACGGGGTGGCACTCGATATAATCGTCGCCACTGTCAGCAGTGCTTGGAGAACCGGCCATGATCAGGATCCGCCGCCAGCCAGGAAGTCAACGAGTTCGGCGGCGGCAAACATGCCAGCAAGGCTTCCGCCGACACGAAGCAGTGCTCCCCAGGACCAGTATCCGAAGGCCGCCGCCAGAAACATCCCAATGAAAGCAATCGCCCCGACCGAGCGGCCGAAGGGTCCTGTAAAGAATTGTACCAGCCGGTCGGCGGCGTTCTGCAACGCATCGAGATTTTGCGCAGCGGCTGGCTCAAATTGACTGACCAGGAGGATCAGACTGGCGGTGAAGATGATTGCGGCATTGCCGAGCCACTTCTGTCTCATCAGCGAGTACCAGACTGCGCGCCCGTAGACGACGAGGACCTGGATTGCAAATTCGGAACGATTCATTGGTGCACCTCTTCCTTGACGATTTTCACCGGGCCGCCAAATTGGATTTCAGCGGCCTCCTCTTGGCTGCGGCTTGCCGCCACCGGTCCGCTTGAAATGGAAAACACAAGCATTGGGGATCTGGCCCGATCAGCGCGACCGGTAGGACGACCGGGGACCGGGGCGGATGGAGTTGCGTTAGCAGTGCCTGAAGCTGATGAAGGTGACGATGCGCTCGTGTAGTAGCCAACGACCCGCGTCACATAGTCGGCCGTCTCCTGAATCAGCGGCAAGGAATGACGCGCGTCGACGCGGGGTTCGCCGGCGTTGTAGGCGGAAGCGACGAGAACCGGATTGCGGTATTTGTCGATGAGGACACGCAGGAAGCGGGTACCGGCACGGATATTCTGCTCGGGATCCGTAAGGTCGGCAGCGCCGAAAGCCTTCCCGATCTTTGGCATGACCTGCATCAGGCCGATGGCGCCCGCGGCACTGATCAACTCGGGATCGAAATCGCCATTCTCGGCGCGCATGATCGACAGCACCCAGTTCGGATCGACGCCCTCTTCGACGGCGATCTTTATGGCGAGCGCGCTATACTCCCGGGGCATGTGGGCGGTGAGGTCAGGTCGCGCTCCGGCCGTCGCGCTGCTCTTGCGAGGCTCGCCCGTCTGGTTGAGAGCCGCGCTCACCGGCTGATCATCAGTGGAGAAAACGCTGATCGAGGAATAGAGGCCTCGTTTGGCTCCGGCACCTGTGCTCGAGGCCGTGCCGCGCGCGTGAACGCTGCTTTCCATCGTCTCGACTACATCTGCCCCCAATGGAGACAGGCTGGCCGTCATCTTATCGGCAGTGTCGGGTTCACCGATCCGCTGTGAGAAACTGCTCCATTCGATTGCCGGCGACGAGGTTGCGCTCGCCGTGGTTGTCGCGGCCACGGCAGCCAAACTCGGCTGGGTTGGCGCGAATCCCGATCTGGAGTTGTCGACAGGGCGCAGCCGGTCACCCCGCTGAGGCGGTTGCGCGACTGCGATAAACTGACCAGCCTTCCCGGTACTGGTGGTGAAAGAGGTCAGGAAAAGAACAGATGTCAGTGCAGGCCAAAAAAAGTGCCGCGACCAGTTGGTTTGCGGTTTCTGGAGGGGAGAAAGCGTGCTTCTATCCATGGCCAACCAGTTCATAAATTACACTGCGGTGTAATATTTTGAACTGCATCCCGGCATGGAAATCAACCGGAAAATTGCACTTGAGTATAATTATTCGAGTGGGTCCGCCTCTTGCGTCAGCAGATTGACAAGCGACTTCAGTCTTTTAGCCGCGACCACGGGTCCGGCGTCCACCGGTATTCAAATTGTTCCCGATCGCCGAGAATACGCGCGAGGCGAACCGCCGTCCCGCCCTTGATCAAGACAGAGCCGGCATCAGCCCCTGATCGAGCCCCATAGATTCGGCACACGAAATTTGGGAGCTCCCGCTGTACTCGCGGAGCGGGCCAGCACGATGATACCTGATACCAAACAGCGTCACGATCGGTAGCTAGGGCAAGCCCCACCTCTTGCACCGGGCCAAGGCGATGCAGCCCAAACTTCGTGCCATATTCCAGCTGGCACTCTGCAATATTACTTCGATAGCCTCGGCAGGCTGTGAGGCTCAGATATGCAAATGGTGGTGCTGGCGACGGGCGGGCTGGTGGCGGTAATTGCGCGCATCCTGAAAGGACGAGCGGAATGGCGAGAAGTCGCGAAAGTGCTCTAGCGAACTGCATGATCCGCCTCCTGATGTACCTGCTGATACCCGGCGTCGCCGAGCGCTTTGAGAAAGAGATCGCGGGCAAGCGCGCAATATGGTGACGACGCCTGCGCGAGATGAAGCTGTGTCAGCACCAATCCAAGATCGGAGACGGTTGCCACCACACTGGCCAAATCGTCGTTGATGACGTCGCGAAGCACATCGCGACCGTCATGCCCCCTGACAAGAACAGCGTAGTCGTTGCGCGCGATGCTATGCCACAATTCGAATGTACCGGTATCGCCACCTGGGATCTCCGTGTCGCAGACGAGCACAACCGCGTAGTCGGGATAAGGGAAATCGGTTTCCTCGATCGAGGTGCCGCCGTGAAACTCTGTCAAGACGGCGTTCGAGGAGTAGATCAGCAGCCGTTCATTCACGAGCAGTCGCCTCTGTCCCAAACGGACAAAGCCGTTCATCACTGAAGACCGGATCGTGGGTGACGGGAGAGCCTCTGTGCAATGCTCACAAATCGGCATAAGGCAATCGTTTCTGAAAGCGAACATGCTATGGAAGCGGTTGACAACGAAGCGCTCGATATTTTTAGTTCGACCGCTCAGCGTTTCGACAAATGCAAACGCGTCCAGCGAGGCCGGCGGCTTCGCTAGGATATTGTTTTCAGCAGAGTTGGTGGGATCTCCAGTCAAGCTCGACGGCCCCACGACGATGCCGGCAGCTCGTGTTTGCGCGCCGCAGCTCGGGCAGTCGACGCTAAGCGGAACCTTGTACCATTCCTTGGTCAAAAGAGATCGGCTGTGCGTCATCGAAACCGTGCGTTTATTAGCGGGGTATGCCAGCTAGCGGCCGGAAAGTGGCGAAACCAAGCGTCGGGTCAAATTATACTTCAGTGTAATTATTTGCAACGTTAGAGTCCGAACTCTGACACGTTCCTGAAAGCGCCGTGCAGTAAACCCGCCTCGGAATTCGTGGAAGGTGTGTCTGCAGGCGGTACGTGGGTTAAATTTCATCGCCCGATGCCAATTGCCGAAAATCCGGCAGATCGTTGATTCCCCTATTCGCTCATTCGAACAATCACCGTTTCGCTGAGCGACGTATGCACCCATTCGCCGAACCGCATTTACTCATCCGCCGGTACTCTGCAAGCCCGTTCTCGCATTCGCCGATTTGCCCAATCACCGAATGAGGAATTCGGTGGATCAGCATGTCACCTATTCGCTCATTCGCTCAACCGCCTATTCGCTGAGCCACCCATGCACTCAGTCGCCGAACCGCCCATCCACCGATCTGCCGGTACGCTTAGCGGCCCGTTCGCTCGTGTGCCGATTTACCCAATCACCTGATCCGCGATTCGGTGGATGGGCGTGGCACCTATTCGCCAACTCGCACGAACACCTATTCGCCGATCCACGCACTTGCTGATTCACCCAGTGACTTATTGGCACAAAGACCCATGAGCTCAGCCCCCTATTTACTGACTTGGCGATCCAACCAATCACCCAATCACTCATTCGGCGGATCGGCATTTCGCCTATCCGCGCGCTCGCGCATTCCCCTGCTCGCCGAAAATCTGTTGTTCCCGATCGTATCCGGTGGTCGATGAACTGAGGGACCGCCTGTCCATCTTGACCGATTGCCCGGCGCCTCTTCGCTGTGATGTCTCGTCTCTGGATCGGCGAAAATTGGACGATGCTTCCATCGCCAGATCGCTCTAGCGACAATCGCCCCTCGGGCGAAACGGCTATTGGTATACCAATAGCCTATCCTGCCATCTTCGATCACTCGGTCAGGATGCCGTGCCCGACACGCAAATGCTGTTTCGACTCGCTAGATAAAGCAACAGCGATCACAGGCCGCCAGTCCGTGATCCGCGCGGGAGGAACAGCACGGAAGCCTGACCGAGTGATCGAAGATGCTGAAGCAAGCCGTCCTCTTGAGTTGCCGGTTCGTGACCGACGAGAACGAACATCGATGGCAAGCGAACGAGGAGACGGCGAGCGCACCGCAGGAGACGATCAGCACCTGGAGCGAATGACCGCAGTATGGGAGCACACTGCAAGACACTGGTCCTCTCTTTTTTAAGAAGTCGCGGCAGCGTCCGCTCTCCGCAGGCCGGGCGGGTTTCGACCCGCTCCGCAGCTGGCGGGTGCCCGAGGGCAGAGGCGGCACGTTTTTTCCCTCAAGACCGCACGCGGGGTTGATGCCGGATGCGGTCGAGGGATCAACGGCAGAAGAGAGGCGGAGGTCCCCGCCTCTCTCTAAGGTTCAGTCGGTGCTAGACGTTTTGGTCCCTTCGAGTTAGCAGAGCACGCTCGACTGGCCACAGGCCGAAATGGTCCGGCGTAGGGCGACGAGGATATCGACGTCGGTCTAATGCGCCTAGATTGCCCATATCGCCGCGTCCATGCCTTCGAATGGTTCCTTGATTTCGATCGGCTCGTAGTCGCCGTATTCATCAACTTATCCGCCGGCGATGTATGTCGGCGCATGATCGACGCTCAACAGAAGTTGTTCCACCTCGTGGATCAGGTGAAAGGCCTCTGTCCGTTGCCGCCAGTATTCTGGGCTGTCACTGTTGTTTTTCCGCTGTCATGAGGGATCTAAGTCTCTGACGAAAGCAGGCTGCACCGAAGCCGCGAGGGATAGGGGATCGCGAAACGCGACCGCAGGCGGCGGCAAGCGGTGAAATTGATTTCTGGTTTGGGCCCACAGCCCCCGACCGAAAATTGGAGGCGCCGCGCAGTTCTTAACGTTTGAGCGAAGAGTGCACAATCGGACGTCATAGAAGCAGAGCCCGCGGTGCCGACAGGCGCCGCCACTCCATCTGGGGGCCAGCCGCTTTTTCCCGGCGAGCCGGCTCCGCCAGCATTTCTTCGCGGGAGGATCGTCACCGGAGGCGGGCTCCGTGAGCGGTCCGGCAGGTCCGTGGATAGAGCCGTCCGCCGCGTGCGGATCGTCTGAGACACTCAGGTTTCCTCGCCTCCTCTCATCACAAGGATGAATCGATGTGTAGCGACCGATTCGAATCTGTCGTTGGACGCGGAATCTGCGATCGGCGATCCTGGCGATATGATCACGCAGCCCTACGAAATCTACCTGGAGCGCATGGACACCTCAAAGAACATGGCTCGCTATTACGCCATGGACATATCTGCGACGTTGTTTGGGCAAGCCTGCCTGACGCGGCGCTGGGGTCGGATCGGTGCACACGGACAATCCAAGATGCAGGTCTTTGCTAGAGAGGAGGAGGCAGCGTTGCTGTTCCTCGACCTTCTCCGCCTGAAGCAATCTCGCGGCTATTTCCCGAAGGAAGGCATTTGATAGAGACCCCCTGCTTCCCAACGCTAAAGAGAGCTTGCAAAAACGGAATCCCGATGGAGAACCGAAGCATCAAACCGGACACGTCGGTCGATACGACGCGTCCAGCTAGTAACACGGAAGAAGCCCCGTCAAAAAGGAGGCTCCGTGCTGATGTGGCCCTCCTGCTCGGCCATGATGACTGCCAGCTCGGCGCGTGCCAGCTCCAGCTCGATTTTGATCTCGCGCCGCTCGACCGGGTCGACCACCGCCTGCATCTCGGCGCGAAGCTCTTCAACGTGTTGTTCCAGCATCATCGTCATCTCCTTGTTGACTTGAAAGACGACGACGACCGCTGTCATGACGGGATGGAGGGGTCAGGGATCGCGGCAGCGACCGGTGAAGCCGGCGAGCGGGGGATCCGATTTTGTCGGAGCAGAGGGTACCGGAGCGGAGACAAAATTGGGGGTACCGCGCGTCCTTGAGGCCTTCATGCCGCCATGGCACGATTGAAGGACTGAGCAGATAATACCTCTCCGTATGGCACCTTCTTCAAGCCTTCTGGAGCGAGCGAAAGAGCGTTCCTCAAAGACCTGGGTGCAAAGCGCGTCGATCCACCCCGTAAACTGTGGAAAATCGGGACCTTCGGCAACATATACCGCACCTCCTCAATGACAGAGGCGCGGCCGAATGGCAGGGGTTTGGGATTGCATTCACATTGGAGAGCAAAATGACGACCACCAACGAAATCGCCGACAAGATCGCCGGCGAGCACAACCTTACCAAGGCGCAGGGAAAAGCTATCGTCGAAGCGGTGATCGCTTCGATTACCGAGGCCGCGGTCGCCGGCAACGAAACATCTCTGCCGGGCTTCGGCAAGTTTAAGGTGAAGGCAACGCCGGAGCGCGAAGCGCGCAATCCGTCGACCGGTGCGACCATAAAGGTCGCGGCCGCCAAGAAGCTGAGCTTCCAGCCTGCCAAGGCGTTGAAAGACGCGCTCAATAAGTGACGTGACGAAAGCCCCGCTCTCTCGAAGCGGGGCTTTCGACTGGTTGGTCAGCGGCGCGTGCTGCGCGACCAGATGAGTTGTAGGCCTTCCTGCCCTTGGACTTCGATCAGCGTCGCATAGATCGGGGCGGGGAAGCTCGGATCGTCGAGCTTGACCGAGATGTAATCGCGCTCGCTCTCGCGGGCCTGCTTCTGCCAGCCGGCGCCGAACTCAACCCCGCCCGCCAGGACCCGGAAATCCGGTGCGTCGTCAGACGAGCGTTCGACCCGGACAATCTTGGCTTTGACGTTGAGGTTGAGGGTTTTGATGGTGCCGGAAAAGCCGTTTTCAGAAGCGGTAAAAGAGCCGATGGTTGCCATTGTCGTTATCCTTTTCAGTTGCTCGGGCCGCGCCCATCGCGGCCTCGATGGCTGTCGAAGAGACCGGAAACGATCGGACCGCACCCCTTGGGGCCGCAACGAAGTGAAGGACGGCCTTTGGCCGACGCTTTCTTGTGTCGCGAGGAATGGGCGCATAGCGGCCAGGGGAAGAAAACGAGCAGGCCGTTGCGGGAAGACGATCGAGGCGAGCTTGCGCGGCGGTTTTTGGTCAGACAAGCCGCATCGAGACCGCAGTGGGCGAGCCGTTGCTTGAAGAAGGACAGACGATAATGGCTCCGTGGCGCTCCGGCATTTCTGGGGACGGCAAGCCAAGGAGGCCCCATATCGCCAATTGAACTGCGAGATGCCTGGCCACGCACGGCTTCGCTTCGATCCGCCAATTTGGATTGCAGCCGTGGCGGATGAGATCGGCCGGGTTGTCGGAAGCCCGAGGGTGCGACTGGCTAGGAACGGTTCACGGCCGCCAGTCTGCGGCTCGCCGCTGCATCCTTGACGATGCGTGCGATGTTTCTCAGGAAGGCCGGGCTGAAGCTGCCGAGTGGCCTGCTTGTTTCGAAGTCGAAAGCCTTGTCGAGCTCGACACGGTTATATTCGTCGAGAATGATCCAGCAGGGGAAATCGAGGCCGGCGCGGCGGCATTCGATGTGGCTGATCGGCAGAAACAGCCGATCGGCAAGCGGAGTTTGCGACGTGATGGCGAAGAGGAAAACGGCGCCCGGGACATCAGGTGTCCGCACGACGACGCAGACGGGACGCGACTTGCGGCCGCTTTCCCCGCCGGCATCCGCCTGTCGTTTCCGGAGATAATGGAAACGGACGACGTCGCCTGCATTAAACATGATCGTCCTCGAGCAACGCGTCGAGGCCGGTCATCAGTTCTGAATGGACGGCATCAGGGGCATCGTCGAGGCCGTAGGCGACCGTGTGCGAGCCGCCGACGAGCCGCCGATACTGTTCGGCCGTCAGGATGACGAGTTTTTCCTTGCCGCGCTTGGTGAGTGCAGAGCTAGGCTGCAACGCGTGCAGATAAGCCACAGCCATTTGCGCCTGAGCTGCGGCCTGAACGATAAACCGTTTGTCGCCGCGGAGCACCTCAAGCCACGAAGCGAGATAGCTTGCATGGTCGGCGCGAGGCTCAAGTTCTGGGACAATCCCAAGATCGGCGGCGAGAAACGCCGCGCCGAGTTCGGCGATCAGTTCCTCGCGCGCCCTTTCGGAATGGTCTTTCGAATAGCGAGAAAGATCGCGGTTCAGGCGATGTGATGGGGCCGTCCAGTGAATTTCCTCGTGCGCGAGGGTCGCATAATAGCTCTCGACATCGCGAAACGCCTCGATGGGTGGCATCTGGATCACATCCAGTCCGGGCGCATAAAAGGCCGACGCGCCCCCATGACGGATCGTCGCCCCTGTTGCCCGAAAGAAAGCGTCTGCATGCTCAAGGCGCTCGACCGGTTCGAAGTTTGGCGCCTCCGGCGTTGCACCGAAGCCGGCAGGCAGGCCGTCGATCTGCTCGAGATTGAAGACCGTATAAGCTTTCAGGAACGGGATTTCGTGCTCGACGTCTTCGCCGTTGGCATCGGTCTTGGTTTTCGTGATGCGGTTGGCGTAGACGACCATCGATCCGGTCTCGCCTTTGCGCACATTGCCGCCAAGTTCCAGCGCCTGACGAAACGTCATCCAGGTGGTGGCGGCAAAGCCGCGGCTCACGGCCTCAGACCAAAGGAGCAGAACATTGATGCCGGAATAGGGTTCGCCGTTGAAGCGAAGCGGGCGCGACACGCATCCCGCAACCCGGGCGGAACTCCACGGCTTGACCCAGGGGCGCACGCCCTTCTCCAACTGCGCGAGCATGATTTCGGTGATCCGTGTATGGACGTCCGCACGTGTTGCATCAGTCTGGCCGGACTTTTTCATTGGCTTATTCATCGTCGTTTCCTTCCTCTTCGACACCGCGCCGATCGCGGCTCGTCACGGCGGTCGACCAGCGCGCGGGCGGCAGCGGCGCACCCGGCTCCGTCCCGTTGTGGCAATGAGAGAGAAAGCGTGCCGGGCCGAAACGGCAGTGGAGGACGGCTTGTCCGTTGCGCCGCATCGTCCTCGCGCTAGGCCGCAATCCGGGACGCGCCGCGCTCCGCGCGAGCCGGGGCTTGCGATATAAAAAAAGGCCGGACGAAGCCGGCCTTTGAAAACGGACGAGTGTTCTTTGCGCCTTCAGTCGAAGGCTGACATCTGCATCGACGCCGCCTTTTGGTCGAGCGAGGCTGCGGGCGCTGCCATCCCACTGCGCTCATAGGGCTTCCAAATCTCGCCGGTGATGTATTCGTAAGCGGAGACCGCGCCTTCGGCCGCCATACGAAGGACATGCGCCTGCAGCCCCATGTCGGCTGCGAATTCGCGTTTGCGTTGGGCGCGGCTGTCGAAGCCGACCGGGCCGCTGAGATCTTCGTCGCGCAAATCGTTCGCGAGCTTTGTCGTTAAATCTCGAGCCTCGGTGACCGAGCGGCTGTAGAATTGCCCGGCGCCATAAGCCGAGCCGACGAACGAGCCGACGATGCGCTGCATGTGGATCTGCATCGCTTTTTCGCCGAGCCCGTCCTTGAGAGCATCTGCGCTATCGATCAGTTGCTGGCGGTGGAGCTCGCGGATCCCGTCGCCGTCGACAACGGCAAGTCCGAAGCTTTCGCAGATGCGGACGGTCTGGGACGTGTCGGGGCAAGTGTAGCGTACCATTTCTAAGGTCGTGGCGCGCTGGGTGGAAGGGCGGGCTTGCGAAGTGGAACGGTTGATCGATGCCATGGTCTTTTCCTCGTCTGGTTGAGCAAAGCCCGAGAGCGGGTCTTGCGCGCTGTTTCTCGGGTGCGGTCGACCAGAACCGGGCAAGCGGCCCGGCCCAAGGCCAGGACGTTGAAAGCAAGCGGGGTGGGTTTGCGGAGGCCGCGGACCAGCGGAGCGGTCAGCGGAAAACGCGGGCCCGGCTTGCGCAGCGCGCATCGACACTGCCGCAAGGCGGCGCGGCACGCGGCCTTTGACTGGGGCGCGACCGGTTCAGACCGCAGCGAACCCGAGAGACGACACGCGAGATCGGTGCCGGCGCTCCTCAGATCAGGGCAGGGACGGACCGGCATCGCCCAATGGTCGTTCGCGGCCGCGGACCGCCTGCCTCCCCGTCGGCCAGAGATGATCGATGAGGCGGCGGTGTTGTCCAGTTTCGGATGCGATTGCCTGCGACGTCGACGCCAGCCGGCAGAAATCCAGCCGTCTCAGCGCGAGACAGAAAGCCAAGCGGAAACGGCGATGAACCGACGAGGCTCGACGGGCCATCAGATGGCTGGTCCTGCTCTTTGCGGATCACGGAGCCGAACGCACCGACAGCATAGCGCTTCACCGCGACCAGGAAGCGCCGCGCAATAGGCTCGCCGACTTGCCGCCGATGGACCTGCCGCTGCGCCGCTTGTCAAGGGTTGCGATGCACTTGACAAGCCGGGGTTCTGGGCTGAAGGGATTGCCAATGGGCTGCCCAGCGGTCGCGTTCGCCCTGCGCTACGGAAAACGCCTGGATGGATGGCGCGCGCTACCGCCCGCGTGGATCGCGGACGAGGCAGGCACGCGAGAAATGGGAAGGATCGAGGCGTTCTCGGGTGTGGCTCAGGTCGCCGTCAGCTGCTCTGCGTGCCCAAACTGGATTGGCAGTCTTGCGCCAATCTCGACTTCGTCGAGATCGTCCAACAACTTCCAGACCTGGCCGTCATCGGCGCACAAGACGCAGATGGCGGGGCGTCCCCGGAAATCGGCCGGAAACCGGTCATCGGCATAGGCGCGACATTCGTTGGCAGTCGTACTCCAGATATGATCGAGCTTTTCGCGCCGCGTCATGGCCCGGTCTGCCCGGCTTTCGCGCTCGATGATGGCGGCGCGCATCCAGTCGATCGACCGGCGATCGGAAAGGTCACAATATCCGTGAAACCAGCGGGCGCGACCATCAATCAGCAGCGCAAAGAAGACGCTGGTGACCTTACCGGCGATAAACTCGCGCATGGCGAAATGGTTGCCGCGACAAAAGAGCGGCGGCAGGATCTCGAACATCCGGTCGTGGTCGCACTCGGCGATCTCGAACCACCCGCCCGCGTAGCAACGGCCAGAGGAGCGTTTCTCGTCAAATGGCGCCTGGGCGTGCCGGTTTAGGAAGGCATACATCTGCTGGCGACTGGCCACGCCTTCGAAGACCTTGCGGGTCTCGAAATGGTGTTCGGGGCGGGTATCGGCATAAGGGCGCTGGGACATCGTTTGCTCCTTTGGGGCTAGGGCCGAAGGCAGGTTTGTCAGCCTGGTGTTCAGCTTTTTGATCACCCCTCCGCCAAAGGCGCCTCGCGGCGACCGTGTCAGGGGCCGCCATCCGGCGGGCGCAGCTTGACCCTTGACCCGGCTGGCTGCGCATGCGCCATGTCCGGCCCTTCCCGTCTCTTCTTCAGATCGTCATTCCAATCACCTTGACGCGGCCTCAGACGCACGAAATCGCTTCCGAGCGCCTCAGCCATCGCGCGCAGCCGATCGGCATAGACCTCCCCTTGCGGATCGGCATCGGTTGCGGCGACCAGTATGCCCCCCTTTGCGGCCATGGTGATGGCATTGAGGGTCGACGGCGACCAGCCGCCGCCGGTGCTGGCATAAACTGTTCCCGCCCGAACCCCTTCGAGTGCTGCAAGGCTCAGCGCATCGATCGCCGCCTCGGTGATGCAGATGCGGGTGGACGGCGACTGACCGAAGCGGAATAGAGTTTTCGCGCCGCCGCTCGAAAAGCCGCGCCATTCGCATCCACGCTCTTCCCAGCCGGACAGGTTGCCTACGGCATCCTCATGCCGGAACCAGGCACTGCCATATGGCCCTTGCCGGATCAGGTCGGCGTCGGCGGCAAGACGAATGATCGGTGCCGGCAGCGCGCGTTCCTCGACGAGATAGCGATGGGCAATGCTATGCGGCCTCACGGGGAGACGGGCACGCCAGCGATCAGGGAGCGATGCCGGGGATGACCGTTTCGGCCGACGGTCCGCCACAGGCGTCATGGAAACGCCGGTAAGCGCCTCGACCCGTTCGACCGAGACGGGAAACGACAGGTGGTGGAGCAGGGCGGCGAGCGCAAAGACATCGCCCTTTCGCTCCGATAGAGGATCGAACCAACCGCATCCGCCATGGGTCACGATGATGATCTCGCCGCCGCGGCGAAATTTCAGCGCGCGCCGGGTGCTTTCTCTTGCGTCAAGGGTGAAGTCAGCATGGATGAGTACCGTCGCACAGGAGACCCTGCTCCTGATCGCTTCGATCTGTTCTCTTTCCATCTCTCTATCCTTTCAAGTTTCCCAATCCTGCCCTTCCGACAGGGAAGGCTGGATCGGGCTCCAGCCAGCGCGAAGGCCAAGGCTGCAAGGGCGCGATGGACCGCGGTGAACGGTGAGAAAACAGATCCGCGGCGAAGCTTCCCTTGCGGCCGCCAGGGCGCAAGCGCAATCCGCGTCAGAGAGATCGCTCAACAAGCCAATCAGGTGACACCCAATGCATTGGCTATGCCGGCGCCGATAAGGGTTGCACTCAACCGATATTGATGATCGAGCGCGTGAACAGGCATCGTCGTTAAGCATTCACTGGGTGAGAGTTTCCCTGGCTGGGCGCGCTGCGTGACAATCCGGTGCGCCCGAAAAACGCCTCGATGCCTCATCCCCGTGACGGCGACATGAATGCAGGTCTGGTGAACACAAAATAAAAAGGGCTCGCCACTCAGTACACAGGCGAGCCCTCAAGCCTTACGTCCGCCAAGACGCATCAGGCTAGGTGCCCCCACAGGCCCCTTGCCGGCGAGTTAATCACAACGGATGATTGGAGTCCCGTGACACGAGCGTGACAGTCCGCTTTCGGACAGACACCGCGAGCCCGCAATCATTATTGGGAGCATCGTATCATGGCGCGGAAGCGCGGGCCGACAAGTTGAGTGTTGCGCAGCACGTTGAGCCGCCTCGAAGCCTGGATCTCAGCGGCGCTGGACATTCGTGGTGAGGCGCGTCTCAATCAAAGGACGAACGGTGGCCGGATAAAAGAAAGCCCCAGTAAAAACTGGGGCAATTGGGAATTAGGAGTTCGAGGGCGCTGCAACGCACCCGGGTGGATGTTAACAGATCTTCGCGCTTGGCGCTACCGCATTTTCCGGCCAAAGCTGGCCGGCATGGGCCTGGATCTGCCCGCTCGGATCGTTCGCAACGAGAGCTTGGCAGGATTTTTGTAGGCGCCAACGTGGCTTTTCATTCGGCGACGCAAAGCCACCCCGGTCCGGTGGGGCAACGCTTCGATGTCGCAAGACCGCGCAACCATTCGGCGAACGAAAGATATGTCACGTTTCAGGTGGGCGAGGAAAGTAGAAGGCATGTACACAGAACCTGTGATAACCGTCGCACAGCGACTGCCGGATCCGTTAATCGGGAAGCTGCGTCCAGCAGATGCGCCGGCCGGGACGAGTTAAAGTGGCAGACAAGCCGAGGGCGCTCGACCCGTCATGGGGAGCGCCCTCGTTCACCCGGACGGCCAGACACGCGAAATCATGTCGCGGTCGAGGCAGTCGCTGTTCGGGTGGTCACCAATAAATGATGTTTCGGGCGGCGATCGTCAAGAGAGAGCGTCCTGATCAGGCTCTTGACCGTCTCGCCCTCCAAGCTTGAGTCATTACTAAATATGCCGGCCCCTTCACAGGGCCCCGCTGAGACGGGTCGACAGTCGAATCACGATCTGCCTAATCGAGCAATTCGATCAAAATTGAATCAACCCGGTAACGTGATCTGCAATCCGTCTTGATAGGGAGGACTTCCCCTTCGAGAGCCGACGCCATGATCCTCCACATGCAGAATGCTGTTTTGGAAATGATTGCCAAGGGCGTGTCGTTGAAGGACACCGCGCACGAGCTTTGCCTTCGGGTCGAAGCCGCCATGCCGCGGATAACAGCGTCGATCTTGACCTTCGACGGCAACCGCCTGCATACGCTTGCCGGCCCATCACTTCCTGCTCATTACTCCGCCGCGATCGACAATCTCGAAGCCGGGCCGCTTGTCGGCTCCTGCGGTACTGCCGCCTATTTCGGACAAGCGGTTGCCGTCCGCGACATCGACGGCGATCCACGCTGGCGCGACTACCGCGCGCTGGCGTTGCCGCTTGGTTTTCGAGCTTGCTGGTCAAGCCCGATCAAGAGCGGTGACAGGGTTCTTGGCACCTTTGCCTTCTACTACAAGGAGATCTGCGATCCGAGCGCGTGGGAGCAGGAACTGGTTGATGCTTGCGTCCACCTGTGCGCGATCGCGATCGAGCGTGAGGAGCGGGTCATCGAGCGCAGGCGCCTTACGTATCTGGACGCTTTGACGGGGTTGCAGAACCGGGCGAGCTTCAATGAAGCTCTGGCGTTGGCGTCATCGACGATGCGTGATCAATGGGGCCTTCTGCTTGCGGATATCGACAATCTGAAGATCGTCAACGATACTTTCGGACACGCGGCGGGCGACTCATTGATCCAGACGGTAGGCGCTCGGTTCGCCGAGACCGTAGGCGACGCACGAGCGTTCCGGCTGGGAGGGGATGAGTTTGCCGCCATCCTGCCCCTCAAGGGCGGCGAAGATCTCGACGCCAGTGCCGCCAGCATACTCGATGCTCTGTCGTTTCCCGCGACTTGCGATGGCCACGTCGTTTTCCCAGGCGCGACGATCGGCGGCGCGGTTGCGGCCAGAAAAGCCGAACCGGAAGAAGTCCGCCGGGACGCCGATATTGCTCTCTATCACGCCAAGGAACACAGCCGCGGCCAGTATGTACGATATTCGCCCGGTCTCGGGACGGCGTTGACGCGTCGCTTCAGGGCGGTGCGCGACGTGGGCCTGGCGCTTGCAGAGGATCGCCTCCTTGCCTATTACCAACCGATCGTTCTCCTCGACACGCTTGAGGTCGTCGGATTAGAAGCGCTGTGCCGCATGGTGAAGCCGGGAGGCGAGGTTGTATCTGCGGCGCACTTCCACGAGGCGACGAAGGATGCCCATGTATCCGCTGGCCTGACCTGCAGGATGGTGGAGCAAGTTGCGCGCGATATGCGGGCTTGGCTCGATATCGGCCTTCCCCTCCAGCATGTCGGCATCAACCTTTCTGCCGCCGATTTTCGTGGGGGTAAACTGCATCAGACGCTTTGCTCGATCTTTGGGAAGGCTGGGGTACCGCTCGACCATTTGATCCTAGAAGTGACCGAATCTGTCTATCTCGGTCATCGCGACCACCGGGTCGGTGACGAGATCACCGCATTGCGCGCTGAAGGACTGAAGGTGGCACTCGACGACTTTGGAACGGGCTATGCCTCCCTCACCCACCTCCTGACGGTACCGGTCGACATCATCAAGATCGACAAATCCTTCATCGATCGTTTGGTTTCCGGCGATGGCAGTGGCTTCATCGTCGAGGGCCTTTTAGGGATCGCCAAGAACCTCGGTGTTCGCGTTGTCGCCGAAGGGATTGAAACGCAAGCACAGGCAGAGCGACTGCGCGAACTGGGCTGTCGGCTCGGCCAGGGATACCTGTTTTCAAAAGCGATGGATCGATCCGCGGCTGCTGCCTATCTGGCACGCCATGGTCAGAGGCCTGGTGGCGCCAATTCTGGCGCCTGGGATGCAAACACAAGGCCTTTTTTCAAAGCACGATATTAAGATCAATTTGAAGGTCATAGCATGCGAAAGAGAATCCGGGTGAACCAGTTGCGCATCGGCATGTATGTCGAGGACGTCGAGCGCCATGGCCGCCAGCAGACGGAGTTTAGGCCCTTCCTGATCTCGACGCCAGGCCAAGTGCGAGAGTTGCTGACAAGCCACGTAAGGTCGGTTGTCATCGATGTTTTCAAGGGCGCCGACACGCATGGTGGTGATGAGGCGGAGCAGCCAAGAAGACATGCGGCTTTCGAGGCATCCCTTCGTGCAGCGTTTTCGCCCAGTGAGATTAGTCAAGCGCGGCAGTGCGTCGACGAGACGAAGCCCCATATTCGGCTGGTGTTATCGGACGCCCGCATCAAGGCTTCGTTTTCGAGCGATGCAGCCAGCGCCGCTGTCGAGCGCATCATGGCAACCGCGCTCGACAATGCCGGTGCGGTTGTTGCAGTCGCCAGACTGAAGGAGAGGGACGAAATGACCTTCCTTCACTCTCTAGCTGTGAGTGCACTCATGATCAGCTTTGGGCGTGTTCTCGGGCATCACGAAGAGAAGATCCGGCTCCTTGGAATCGGCGGGCTGGTTCACGATCTCGGCAAGATGACGCTGCCCGACGCGATCCTGATGAAACCCGGCAAGCTGACCAATCAGGAGATGGAGCTTGTTCGTTCGCATCCACAACGCGGTTACGACATGTTGGCGCGATCAGGACAAGCGTCGAAGCCTGTTCTCGACATCTGCCGCTTCCATCACGAAAGATATGACGGCGCGGGCTACCCTGGACGCATTGCAGGACGGCAGATTCCCTATGTCGCACGCCTTGCGGCCATCTGCGACGTCTACGAGGCTTTGACGACAATCAGGGCCTATAAGCGAGCGTTCTCACAGGCCGAAGCGGTCAACATAATGATGAATTCACCCGGCCAGTTCGACGGCGAGCTCCTTTCGACGTTCATCTCGACGATGATCATCAGCGGCACTCTGCGCTAGCTGGCCGTCAGTCTACGTCGAGCGACCGGCGAGCCGTTTTCCCACGTCGGCTGGATCAATGGATCGCCAAAGCCTGAGACGTGGCTTGCCAGACTAGCCAGCTTGGCGCGGACCTGTTCTGCCCATTGAAGACACCCAGCTCGGTTCGGCTTCGTCGGTCGACGGATCTACCTTCGGACTGCGGCGAACTGAGCGACACGTGACTGGGTCGCTGGACATGAGCGCCAAAAAGTGTCAGGTTTTGGTTCTGGTCTGGACCATCGATGACGCTCCAAGTGATGTCACTTGCAGCGGATACCGATGGAAATAACGCCCTGAACTTTCGGTTCATTCTTCGTTAACCAGAAGCTATGTGGGCATTAAGTTCCGTGGCTCAGATTGTGGTCTCCGGCGTTTTACCCTTGTGAAAGTGAGCCCTTACGACGGCAAGGTTCTCTTTCATCAACCTGCACTTTGTTTCGATCGCAGAAGCGCTTGGACCATCTGCGTCGGTGTGAACGCGTGATGTCGTGCTCGCAGGGTGAGGCTTCGTAGATATCCCCCAGGTGATGAAATACGATCCGCACTTTCGAGGATACACGCTGTTGCAATTGAAGCATTCTCGGCGCCCATGGCTGCAACGGCGTCGTAGTAGGCCGAGTTGCTGATGCCAAGCATTGTGCGGACGATGCCGGATGCGGCTGCGAGATCCGGCCAGCTTCGAACAGTTCCGCCGGGGCCGTACGCGCTCACCTGGGAGCAAGCCTGCAGGACGGCTGCGAGGCTCATTGGTTTTGGGCAAGCATTTCGGTTGACGGGACGCTCATCTCTTGTGGTGGGTCGAGGGAAAGCATGGCCGGCAGCAACATTAGCGACGTTTTCAATTTCAATAAGGGATTCTGGATCTGAATCCTGTATGTGGCGCTCACCCTGCGATTCATTGGCGCTCAGATTTCGCGCTTTTACGTGATTTTCCAACTGGTTGACGACCGTGGTGCGAATGTTTTCAAGCTGTTGCAATGCAGCCTCGACCTCGAATAGAGCCGCCTGACGGGATACGCCATCGATCACGCGCCGGAATGTCGCAAAAACCCCCGCCCAGTCACCTGGCACATTTTCCATTTCGGCAGCTGAGATCAGCTTGGAGATATCCCGCCGGCAGATCGACAGGCGTTCTTTGGAAAGGCGCAACCGTTCACGCTCGCGTTGGATGCGTTCTGCAATCGCCTCGATCTCTTCAGCGCGGGCAAGCAGTGGAGCGAGGTTAAAGCCGAAGGCCTCGTCGATCTCCCCTCCCCTACCGCGCCGCGCGTAGCGCTTTCCATTGGGGCTGTCTTTTCGTGCAATCAATCCGGCGTCGACAAGCATGGCTAGGTGTCGGCGCAGAGTTGCCGGCGTCATGCCACGGGCACGAACGGAAAGCTGAACGTTCGAGGGGAAGACCACAAGCGAGCTATTATCGGACATTTCGTCATCGGGGAGAAACGTCAAAAGCGCATCGAGAACCGTGAGCGCACGGTCAGTCGCGGCCAGTTCGCGACCTGCTATGCATACGGATCTAAAGAGCTTCCACTTGTTGCGGCGAATATCTGTCGGTACCGCGCTTCCCTTGCGCTGCGCGAGCATCATGGCAAGCGTCATCGGTCGCCGCCCAACGGGCGTCGTCACATAGGCTGTATCCATTTTTCTTTCACCTGCGGTTAGGCAAAAGAAATCCGCTCACCAAAATGGCGCCTAGACTCTTGACTGTGATTCGAGGAAGTGCGATTCTTGATTTGCTTAAGATCGAGAAGGGCTTCCACGACGGCGACGTTTGGGGGCCTTTTTCTTTTGCGCGGTTCGACCTCTATTGTTTGGGTTGGGTGCTTCGCACGAATTCGCTGTGCAGCGCTTCCATGCGGTTATTCAGGAAATCGACGAACTGTGCCGGGACGGATTTGGTGAAGCTGATCCTTGGTCCTGAGCTCGGATAGGCGACGGTCGCCAGAACGAAGCCGTTGGCCCGGATCTCGGTGGTTGGCGGCGTCTTCTTGTCAGTGTCAGATGGTTTGTCCTGCAGGGCCATGGAGGCCAGCTGGAAGCGCTGATTGGTGTCTGCGGCCCCATTGTCGGCAAGACGCTTCGAAACGCGCGCAGCAGCTTCAGAGGTGGCGGCAAAGGCCTCCGCAAAGACCAGCCAACGCCGGCGTCCAATTTCCGGTGCAGGACCGATCACAAGAAGCACCGGGCGCGGTACCGCAGAGGCGATCTTCAGCATTTCGGAAAGATGGGATTTGGTGGTCGACAGCGATGCACAGATCGTTTCTCGACGGTACCCTTTCTCTTCCTGGGCGAGAGCAAAGACGCATTTCTCGATGAAGGAGAGATCGTTGCGGTTGGTGTTTTCCTCACCCTGGCGAATAATCGCTTCGTCGTCCGGCAACTCGCGCAGGATCGCCTTGAACTTGATGCCCAGGGCAGCAACAGCAGCCAGTCTCCTGCGGCCGAAAACGATTTGGTAGGGCTTGCTGCCGTTCTGCAGGGGGCGTACGAGGCCTGGAACGATCTGCCCGCGTTCGCGAATGGATTCCTTGATGGTTTCGATCGCAGATGCCTCATAGGCGCCGTCGAAGCGGTCCGGAATATCAGAAGGCGCGACGTCGGACGGATCGACCTCGATAATGTGATTGCCGTCCTTGAGGATCTGCTCTAGCGCCTCGCCCTTTTCCTGAATCTGGCGTACGCCGGCTGCAACCTTCATCAGGTGCGGAGATGGGGCTCTGCCCGCGACCGGTACCACACTCGCTGCCGGCTGGTCGAGGTTGCTCAGAACGTTGGTAAAAAGTCCACGGGAATCCTTGCGGCTCATTCACGCCCCCATGCTGCCCAGAGCAGCTTCTCGATTTCGCTATTGGCGGCGTTGATCGATTCCATGGCGCGGTCATATGTCTTGGGCGCCGAGAAGCGCGAACGCTGTACCTCGTAAAGGCTCTGCTTCCATGTCAGGGCGTCAGCGACGGCAGTGGACTTGGAAACCATGTTCAGCAGAAGGTCATCTCCGAAGACCTGGCGCATCAGCGCCGTCATGTTGGCCTGGGGGTGGTCGTTGGCCTCGAATTTGGTGACGAGAAACTTCGCAAAGTCCCATTGCGCCGGTGCGCCCATTTCGCTGAGGATCTGCATGTAGGTCGAGGCGAGTTCCAAAAACTTGCCGGTGGAGTCGACATCGAGCATATGCGCCGGCACAGGAATGATGACGCCGGTGGCGGCCGTCAGAGACGACAGCGTTAGGAAGTTCAGCGAAGGCGCAGAATCCATGAGGATGACATCGTAGTCGCCTGCGACCTGTTCGAGTGCCTGCGAGACGCGCAGCAGGAAGCTTGTGCCCCCTGCCCTGCGCATTTCAAGCGCGACGGCGGTCTCGAATTCAGTCAGGTCGAGCCCGGCGCAAATGACGTCGAAGCCGGTGATATGGGTCTTGTGGATCAGATCGCGCGTCGGGCGCTGCTCTGCAAAGCGGATCGCTGCATAAAGCGTGTCGTCTTCGCGCGGATCGAAATCCGGAAGGCTGCCATGTAAGCTAGTCAGCGAAGCCTGCGGGTCGAGATCGACGGCCAGAACGCGGTAGCCGCGTAGTGCCAGGTAATGGCCGAGGTGGATGGTGGTGGACGTCTTGCTTGAGCCGCCCTTGAAATTGGTGACCGCGATGATCTGGCATTCCTCACCCCCGACGCGGCGTGGGTTCATCCATTTCTTGCGGCCCTTTTCCGACAGGGTCATGCGCAGATCGAGGATCTGCTCCAGCGAATACATGCGCCGCCCGTTCTGGGTCACTTCCGGGGTCGGACCCTTGTCCTTGAGAACGATCTGGCGGATGTAGGCCTCCGACACTTCGAGAAGGGCTGCGGCCTCCGAGGAGGAGAACTTGCGCATCTCGCGACGCGCGTCGGGTGGATACTGCGCCATGCTCAGGTTCTGGAGAGCAAGGTCGAGCTTTGTTGAAAAGCTCTGCATAAAATCGAGACTGCTGAGATGTCGATTCACTTCATTTCCCTCGGTTCGTCTCGGATAACTAAGCGCCGCTTGTGGTTAACGAAGCGTTACACCGGCCGTTGTTTCGCGAAAGAACGATAATTCGCATATTTTCCGTAGTTAAAGAGGTATCGCGATTCGCAAGGACCGGCAAATGGCCTCCAACCGCAATCCATTGATAAGATTCTCGTGCCTGGCCAAGTTCCCCGCGGGGAACGATTCATCGGCCGGGGCGTCGCCTACCATCACCTGCTTCATCGTGGAAGGCTGTGACGCAGGGTCAACGCATACCAATGAGAATGCGAGGCGGGCTTACTATGCCGGCTGCCCAGCTGCGCGAGCACGAGTTCCCCGCGGGGAACTTTATTGGTCAGGGGGCAGCGCGCCGGGTGAATCCGGGACAGTTGTGAATGTTCGCAATGACCTGGAGGTATAGTTGGATCACCGGCCAGCGCGAACCCTCGCGCGCGACGCAGAAACGCGCACCCCCAATGAGGGGCCGCCTGTAGTCACCGGCGCGAACCGCGCACTTCCATTGACCTGCGCAACTAACAAGGACGCGAAAGAGCGAGTTCGAAGTCGGGCGGCGGAGTCCGGCGTTCAGATAGGTGTGTGCTTCGGTCCGTGGGCTTTGCAGTTCCCCGCGGGGAACTCTTTGCCGTGTCTAACCAGATCGGCTTCGGTTGCTGCGAATGTAACGCATGGCCAAGCTCATGCGCCATGCAGTTTCGTTTCGCAAGGGAGCCGCTCGTCGCTGGATTGGCCTCGAAGATGCGCTCACCTCGCGATTTAGGTCTACGAAGAAAGGCAACTTCCAAAAAACGCTTGCAACGATGACGCGTTGCCGAAAAGTTCCCCGCGGGGAACCTCGTAAAAGAAACACTGAACGGTCCCCTCCCCGGTTGACGACCCTTATTCTATTTTGTCTTCTTCGCCTTGACCTACGACACGCGCCTGCCGCCGTTGATGGCCGGGCCGCTACCTCTAGAAGAAACGTCAGATACGTGCTGACGAAAGCCCCAAAAGTTCCCCGCGGGGAACTTGTGACCGCCAGCAGGATTCATTTGTCTAAAATCTCCATAACGCCGACACCTGCGAATGTGGGGCTGAGGATGCTGTGGTGGATGAGGGACTGCCTCGGCAAAATGCGGCGATGGGCGTCATTGCATCAGCATGAGGCGTTTAGGCTCGTGAAGGCTCCACAGAAAAGGCTTCTTACGTCACCCATCAAGCAATTTCGCAAAGAGGGCTAAAGTGCTGGCGTGGGTTGAACGGCGATCTCAAAAAGTTCCCCGCGGGGAACTTTTTATCATTGCGCTTTGGAACGTGGCGCCGCCGCAAGTCGCCGATGCCAGTGAGAGGGGCCATTACCTCTCGCTCGAACCCTGCAAAAGCTCGAGGTGGGCGACGCGAATGTCAGTATCGGGATCTGGCGGACGCTCTCCAGACTCTAGGTCTACTCGACGCGCTGAGCCAAGGTTGCTGACATCAGCAACGACAGTATCGGCAAGGCGCTCGCCGGTACCAAGCTACCAAAGCGCGTTCACTGAATCCGACGTTGGGATCGTTTCGATATCGCTGACTTCGAGGTTCGAACAGACCTTGCGCAAGTGAGCCGTAGAAACAGACTTGGCGGAGCAATCGCATCCGCGGTCCCGACATTACGCTACATATGAGGCATCCATCAACTAAAGCGCCCATACCGCAGCCATCTGTGCTGGGTGGCCTTTACAAGCGTTGTCCCGTGCGCAGTCGCTTGGCCGAAGGCGAAATCGCTCGTCATAAGCAGCAAAGGGTCAACTTACTTTTTAGCACATTAACGGATTTAAGCGTATAGCCGTCGCGTAGCGTTCAGAAGATACGGAGAGAGATCTCGTATTTTGTCATCGAGGTTGTTTTACGCAAGAGAGCGATCGGGCGGGCGCATGAAGGGTATTGGGTAAGCGTTCGCAGCTGACAACTTTTATCTCAGTTTAACCCACCGATGGAACATGGCGCTTCGCGGCGTTCACACTCGATCGGTGCTTCTGTCAGAACATCCTGGCGGCACGTCCGCTCTGGCGAGTTGCATTATTATAATAGCTCGATGCCCGCTGGACTGATCGATGGCGGGACGGGTCGATTGCCTTGGCTAACGGATGCCGCGATTGACCGCTACCGTCAGGTAGCCGGAACAAAGTCCATGGGCGGAGAACTCAACCGGGTCCAGTCTTGCCATCCCCGCGCGTTTCTTGTGGGTAGCGTTGATCGACTGCGGATTGAGAGGGTGCCGTGATATGTGCCCAGCGCCGAGTGCTACGGGACATACTCCCGTTCATGATCCTCGCCGATGCGATCCAATCCTTTAATGCTTCGACCGGCAGCGCTGCGAGTATACGAGCCCGTCCATTTCGCCCAATGTTGTCTTCGTGGGGCGGAGATGAATCCCCAGCTAAGCAAGGGAGGGCCGTTCCTCTGCTCGATCGGCGCTTCGGCTGTCAGCTGGTCGAGGCGAACAGCAGCGATCTTTTTACGCGGAGGCCCCAGAGGCAAAGGCGACCATCAGGACAGCCCTGTCCCGGCGATCGCGCAGGCTGTTGCGCACGCAGGTTGACAGCAATTTAGGTAACTCATCGCCGGTGACCGCTTTGGTGTTCTTGTGACGCCGCTGGCGCGGGACGGCGCGCATCGCCAGGAGAATAGCTGCCGTGAGGGCAGGGGACGCGAACGTTTATCGATTTCGTCTTGGATGGATTGTGATGCCACGAGTCGTGTGGCACGAACGTCGGCGAGGAGCACTGCAAGTCGTTTTTCCTTGCGCATGCGGGTAAGTGGCGATCAGATCATTGCCGCGAGCGATGAGAAACCTTTCGCCAGTCTCAACGCGGGCGCGAAGGTCAGGAGATGGGTCTTGGCTTCAAAGTCTTGGTCGTCGTTCCATCGGCATCCGTCGTATGCTTAACGAAACAAAAAGCCGCACATCGCTAGCCTGGTCAATGATCGATGATTTAGCAACGCAACTCGGAGCCCGCCAGCAGCAGCGGAAATAATCATCGGTATCACTTCTGATTATTGGCGGGTTTCCCATTATATCAGATACTTGAGAACTGCCCCTTTAACCATAAAAATTAGGTCAAAGAGGGGATCGTGGGCAATCCCCCGAGCAAATCCGGCTCTTGAGCGCGATACGCCGCGGCCGCCCTCGACCTCGCGCCATCCAGTCTTTCCGCGCAACGTCACCAAACGCCCTGGTCGGGGAAAATCTCGATCCAGCCATGGCCGCCGCCCTGGTCGGCGCGAACGACATCGCGACCGACGATCTCGGAGCGTCGCAGTCGGCCGGCGAAGCCGATGAGCAGGATGGCCCGGTCGCGCAGCCCCTCAGATCATAGGCAAGACTATCGACCATGGCCTTGATATCTTCACCCAGCGCGACGTCCTTTTGCCGCAACGGCTTATAGCGTGCTTGCGGCGAATGCCGGCGAGCACTGTGGCAATATGGCGGTCGGAGCGGTCCATCGGCATGCCGCGCTCCGTGAAATTCCAGACTAGCCCGAAGAGGCGGCGCTCGATCGTGGCGGCCGAGAGGGGAGCGGTGTAGCTTTTCGCTTTGTTGGCAGCATCGTCAGCGATGCCTCCAGAGCATTGGCGCTGATATAGAGGCCGACGACCTAACTGGACGGCGGGTGTGGGCTTGAACTCTTCGCGGCGGCACCAGGCGGCAGAATACCGTCAGTCCCTGGCATAGCTGTCACGTGTGTTTTCCCAGCTGGCGGCCATGGTATAGGCCGGCGCTGTCTCACCAGTGCTTCAATCCGGGCTGTCCGCGGCGAAGCACCGGCTTTCAGGACGAAATCCCCATCCTCGTTATCATCGATTTTGCGCGCGTCTGTGGGCAGAGTAACTATGATTTGGAGACCTACCACCATACCTCCGATAATGCCTTTCGGCGCAATCTTGACGACGCATAGCCCTCGGGTCGTAAGATGGCGAACGCTCGCATACTTTCTGTTACAACTGTCTCGAGCAGCTTGGTCTCATTGGGGGTTATATCGAGGACGGCATCGAAGACACCCCGATGACCGCGGCCAACGCTGCCTTGGTCGACGCTCTTATAACCGCTTCTTAACTTGGCCGGTTCATCGAGCCCGAAGTCGACCTCTCTGGCGGAGATACCGGCGTGACGAGCCACTTTATTCCGACGCGAAGATCTGAGGAGAGACGACAAGCTTAACACTACATCCAACAATGCACCTTGTTAAAATCAAAAATTGTCCCTACATATCTGATGTCGACTAATGCTTGTGGTTTTGAGCTGGGAGCGCCTCCGCGAGAGTGTGCCCTGCGGTCGATGTTTCCGGCAAGTGTTGTCGAGACCAGGCGGGTTTAGCCGTTCCCGTGGGCGTCAAAGTTTATGCTGACGGCCTTACCCCCAACATAAGGAGGACGCGATGTCTTCCAACAACTATCCCGCGTGCGTCTCACAGACCTTGGTAAGAACCAGTTCATTCGGTTACAACGAACGAACAAATCTCCAACATGTGTTGAGCAGGTACAGCCGGCAATCTCTACCGCTGACGGAAATGAGAAGGCTTTCACTTTCCGCATCGCAGTGGCCTGGAAATCTGCTGCCGGTCTCATAGCGACGGCGCCTTCCCGCACATGCGGAGCGCTCGTTCAAATGTAGCGGATGATCAAAGCGACAGACTGGGAATTGGACCAAGCGGGCCAAGCGATTTTAAATCATCGGCCGCTCTCACCATCAAAGGAATTCAAGATGAACCACATATTCCGCCAATCAGCGGACAAGATCTTTCGGCCTGCAAGTGTCGAGAAAGGCTCGGATGCCGAAAAGCTCCAGACACTGCGAAAGGAGATGCAGAAGCGATTGCGCGAGCAGAGACAAACGGAGCGAACCGTTAGGGAAGCCTCCCGTCTCCAAGCTCAGCGTTGTTCTGTGACCTGGAGGGCAACCACCTGACCCAGTTCGATTACACGGGGTCGGCGGGGTTGTACGCTGGAAGAGCGGTTCGAGGTCGTAATGGGCCGCGTTACAGGCGTTTTGAGACAGCGGCCGAGGCCCTGCGTTTTGCGGTGGAAGATATGCCTGGCGCACAGCAGTTGGGCTGTCTTCTCGAGGTCGATGAGGCCCGTTACGACCATCGACAGATCCGCGCGCTTTACGACGCGCCAACGTATCCTCTCCGCCGGCGCGTCGATTGAAACCGTTTTTGACTTGAAACGAGATAGCTTGTTCCACGCTGCAAGGTTTGGATCTCACGATGCGAAAGATGTAAGTTGACCACAACTAAACAGCCTGCCGGCCTCGAACCTCGCTCCGAATTGGCCTGGCTCAAGATCATCGCCAGCTACCGCACCCCTGCGCGGGCGCGGAGCTTTTTCGAACTCGGTGTCACTGTGATCCCCTTCGCGCTTTTTTGGGCCGCCGCGGCAATCGCGCTGCAATTCGGCTACTGGATCGGCCTGGTCCTGGTCCTCCCGGCTGCCGGGTTTTTGCTGCGGCTATTCATGCTGCAGCATGATTGCGGGCACGGCTCCCTATTTGCAGATCGGCGTCTGGATGATTGGACCGGCCGCGCCCTTGGCGTCTTGACGCTCACGCCCTACGACTACTGGCGGCGCGCGCATAATGAGCATCATGCGTCAGCCGGCAATCTGGATGAGCGCGGTGTCGGCGACATAACCACCCTCACGGTGTCGGAGTATCGCGATCTGACGCCGAGGGGCCAGCTCGGCTATCGGTTATATCGGAATCCATTCGTGATGTTCGGGATTGGCCCTGCATTTCTGTTTCTCATCAAGCAGCGACTGCCATTCGGAATGATGCGGGCGGGCGCCCTGCCTTGGGTGTCAACCATGGCAACCAACCTCGCCGTCATTCTACTGGCGACCGTGTTGATATGGAGCGTTGGTATTGTGCCTTTCGTGTTGATCCATCTGCCGATCGTTCTCATCGCTGGATCTGCGGGTGTCTGGCTGTTCTATGTCCAGCACCAGTTCGAGAAGACCCATTGGTCGAGGCCACCCGAATGGGCATTTCCGTACGCAGCCATGCATGGAGCGTCCCACTACGATCTGCCTCGCCCCTTGCGGTGGATTACCGGCAATATTGGCATGCACCATCTTCATCATCTCTCCAGCCGGGTACCTTTTTATCGGCTGCCCGAGGTGCTTCGTGACCATCCTGAACTTGCCGACGTCGGTCGTATCAGCATTCGCGATAGCCTGGCGTCTGTCAGGCTCGTGCTTTGGAACGAGAAAACGCAGCGTTTGATTTCCTTTAGACAAGCCGAGAAAGAACCCTCCTGATAGCCGTGTCTGCCGGTTTCTTGCGGCATTTGCCGTGGGCACGACCGATCCCTATCCGGTTTCAGCACTTGCAATTGTGCAGCGCAGCATTACCTAGAATATCCGGGACGTCGATTGGCCTTCCGCGATTAGCGAGGATGCTCCATGAGAAGTCTTTCGGATACATTGCAGCGGTTGCAGCGGTACCGGACCAATCCGGTAATGGATGTTGGTCCAAACAGACTGAAGCGGCTGGAAAATGCTGCCGCCAATCCCGGCAACCTCCTCGGCTGGTACTATGCTCCCGAAAACGGCGATCGATCTGGCGCGCTCGGGCTTGTCGTCGTCCTGCATGGCTGTACCCAGACAGCTGCCGGCTACGACGCCGGATCGGGATGGTCGAAACTGGCCGGCGAATTCGGTTTCGCCGTGCTGTTTCCGGAACAGTCCCGCCAGAACAACCCCAACCTCTGTTTTAACTGGTTTTCCGAAAACGACATTGTGCGTGATCGCGGAGAGGTCCGCTCGATCCGTGAGATGATCGATACGATGGTTTCTGACCATGGCATCGACCCCACAAGAGTATTCATCACGGGGCTCTCGGCCGGTGGCGCCATGGCGAACGCCATGCTTGCCGCTTATCCGGAGGTGTTTTCCGGAGGAGCGATCATTGCGGGTCTGCCCTATGGTGTTGCCTCAACGGTCCCGGAAGCGTTTGACCGGATGCGGGGTCACGGCCTGCCCTCTCACGAGCGGCTCCAGGAGCGTCTTCGATCGGCGTCGACGCATATTGGCCCGTGGCCCACGATATCCGTCTGGCACGGTACAGCCGACAAGACCGTCGATGAGTCGAACGCACGGGCCATCATCGAGCAATGGAAGGTCATGCACGAGGTTGGCGATCGACCGGCGAGGTCTGACGCTATCGATGGTCATGAACGTTACACTTGGACAAACAGGGCAGGCGCGGCCGCCATTGAGCTTCACCGCATTGGCGGCATGGGACACGGCACTGCTATCGACACGTCGAGCGGCTATGGCTCACAAGCCCCGTATATGCTCGACGTCGGCATCTCGTCGACGGAACACATCGCCCGCGGGTGGGGTCTCACGCCATCCTTCGAGCGTCGCGTCCAACCCGATGCGAGGCCGACGGCCTCGAACGAGACCGGAAGCGATGATCGCAAGGAGGTGACGAACTATGTCCAGGGTGTCATCGAGAACGCGCTGCGATCCGCCGGCCTTATGAGATGAGATGTCCTTGGCTGCCCCGAGGGAGAAACCGGCCCTGAACGTAGGCGCGCTCAGGGTTCTTCTGCGCGAGGAGCGGAAATGACAAAGCTTTCGATCAAGCACCGGACGACCTACAGCTACCGATTCTCAGTGCAACTCACGCCCTATCGGCTATTGCTGCGACCACGCGAAGGGCCGGATCTTCTGCTGCAAAATCACCAGTTCACGGTCTCGCCGGAAGGCAAAGTCGCGTGGACCACGGATGTCTTCGGAAACGCAATTGCGACCCTGATATTTTCGGAGGCGACAAGCCGGCTGGAGATCATAAGCCATGCCGACGTCGACCTAAGATCGCAGGCCTGGCCGGTGTTCGACATCGCAGCGTCGGGCGCAACCTACCCCTTCCTCTACGACGACCAGGATTGGAAGGACCTTGGCTCTCTCAGGGATGCTCAGTATTCCGACCCCTCCGGCGAACTGCAGCAGTGGGTCAGGGGCTTCGTCATGGGAGAGAAGACCGACACACTGTCGCTGCTGAAGGATCTCAGTATCGGCGTTTCGAACAGCGTTGCCTATCAGGCGCGAGATACCGAAGGGACGCAGGCTCCGCTGGAAACCCTTCGTCTACGGTCCGGGAGCTGCCGGGACATTGCGACACTCCTTGCCGAAACTGTCCGGGTTCTTGGCATCGGCGCGAGGATCGTGTCCGGATATCTCTATGACCCGGCGAGCACCCTGGTCGGGTCGTCGTCGGGCGGATCGACCCATGCATGGGTTGAAGTGTTCCTCCCGGGTGCAGGATGGATCGCGTTCGATCCGACAAACAGGAGCATGGGAAGCGCCAACTTGATCCCGGTGGCCGTCGGACGTGACATTACCCAGCTCATGCCAGTGTCGGGAACGTTCATCGGTCCTGCGGACGCCTTCGTGTCGATGGATGTCGCCGTGGACATCGCTTTGATCGACTGATGATGCGAGCGATAGCCGAACATAAATCCAACGCGCCCTTGTAAAATCAGAACTTGTACCCATATATTGTTTATCGACCATTGCTTGTGATGTTGGTCCGGAGCTTCGCTCCCGTCGGATTTCCTCTCAAATCATCGATCTTATCCCGCAAGGCATCGCGGGAACCACAACGATTGTTCTGAAAGGAAATCGTCATGACGACTGGTACCGTAAAATGGTTCAACTCCACCAAGGGCTTCGGCTTCATTCAACCGGATAACGGTAGCACGGACGTCTTCGTCCATGCGTCTGCTGTCGAGCGTGCCGGAATGCGGTCGCTCTCGGACGGCCAGAAGATCTCCTACGAGGTTGTTCAGGACCGCAAGTCCGGCAAAAGCTCGGCCGAAAATCTTCAGGCAGCTTAAGTTTTCATTCGCCCCGCTGACCACGGATGTACTGGCAGCAGAGCTGAGTGACTGTGAGAGGTCGGGTTAGCGCCCGGCCTTTTTGTTTTTGGCCGGCCTCGTCTCCGGCTTCGCTCCAACCGTCGACGTCTTGGATGCGTCCGAGCTACAGACCGAAAGAGAATTATCATGACCATGACGACGCAGGAGTTATTTAAGCCAGAGAAAATCTCAGCACGCGATAAGGCCGCGACCACCAGCCAGTTCGCGCGGCAGATCATTGAAACGGAAGCGGCCGAGCGAATCCGTAAAACCACGCGCTTGCGCCTACTGCGCGAAGCGCGGCCGATCGAACCGAAACCCATACGCCTGCTCGACGCCGAAAATCGGCACCATAGGCCGGGTGATGATGGACTATCAGCGGGGACTAAGCGCTGCTTGGACGATGCGTTCATGGAGAGCGACGATGCTTCTCACCTATAGAAATTTTTGGCCAAGCCCTTCCAGCGCCGCTCCCGTAGCTGTCGCCGCGACAAGCTTTGTCTTCATCCTGTTCCTAATCACGGAGGGTTGGCTATGGTGAACATAATCGGCTTGAAACAGTCTCTTCTTCGTAAGCTGCTCAAGAGAGCGGACTACGCGACGCTTGACCTGAAGCCCGAAGCGGGAGCGGACCACGCGGCGGAAACCACTCTCATCGAGCAGATCCGGTCCGGCATGATACGACCGGACGACTATCCCGCTCTCACAACCAAACATGACAAGAAACGCCCCGGCGAGACGGCGGATCACGGAACGACTTCGCACGGGCAGGCGCATCGCCTGGACGAGATGAACCCTGTTGAGGAAAGCTGCGAACCGGAAGAGCAGATCGAATTCGCCGCGAGCTCAAACGGCGACCGCTGGTTCTTATGCGGTCAGAGCAAGCGTGAAGGTACCTTTGTCCTGCATCGCGCCAATCCCGCTTCGGGCGGGCACGAAACACGCAGGTCAGTCGACGCCTTCCTCGATCTGAAACCCAAGGGGCCTGAACATGAGGCCTTACGAGCGTTGCTCCAGATCGATAAATAGAAGCCCAACCCTAAAACCAGTTTCGGTGAAGCTTTAGCTTCAATTTCAACTGAAGGGCAATGGGATGAAGTCGGGCACTGATGATCTCCCCTCACGATTTTAGTGTGGGTCTGGGGTAGGGGAGGGGCAATCGAAGCCCTGATTGCCTTGGTTAGATTCAACCGAAAACGGTCTGCCGGCGCTGATATCGCCGGGTCATCTCAGCGCAGTGCTTTTGAACATAGGGTTCGTCGGTCTCGGCTGAAGACGCCAGGTGAAGCATACCGTACAGACGATTTGCCGATTAGTGACTCTGAACAGGGACGCGGAAAACGAATTTTGTCTCTGACTCGTTTGAATGTACCTCCAACTTTCCGCTGTGGGCTTCCGCGATCTGCGAAGCGATGTAAAGCCCAAGGCCTAGCCCCTGCGAACTCGGCTGGATTTCGCCGCGATAGAATGGCTGGAAGAGGCGTTCCATGGTTTCAGGCGGTATAGGCTCGCCGCCGTTGGCAATCGATAACTTGAACACCCCATCGACGATACTCGCATCGACAACGATAGGTCTGTCTTTCGAACCGTGCGTGATCGCGTTCCCCAGCAGATTGGAGAACATCTGCGCAATTCGCGCATGATCGACATCCACCGGTTCGGAGACATCAAAGCGAAGCTCGATTTCGCGGTCGGGATGACCTGACCTGATCTCGTTCACGACCTGGGACAGGGTAGGCTCGATCCGCTGCCCCCGGACGACATCGACACCGATGCCTCCACCGAGACGCCCGCGTGCGAAATCCATCAGGTTATCGATGAGGCCGCTCATGCGCGTTACGCTTTCGCCCATCAGTCGAAGGACCCGGATTGTCTTGGGGTCCTGATGTTCCTTCTCGATCATCCGCCTGCCAGCGTTGATCGCAGCGAGAGGATTGCGGAGGTCGTGCCCGAGCACGGCAATAAACTGCTCCCGCAGCTCGGCGTTTCGCTGTTCGATGACCAGCTTGCCAGCTTGTTCAGCCACATCCGCCGTCAAGGTGGCATTACTTTCCTGGAGCTGCTGCCGCGCGTCGCGCTCGACCGATTGTGCATCGACAAGCTCTCTCTCATAGCGGCGTCGCTCCGTCGCCCTGAAGATTGTCAGCCGGGTGAACACGACCTCCCCGCTGTCGTCACGCTTTTCCGCGCCATTCGCGATTGTGGCGATTGTTGAGCCATCGATTGTCAGAAGGTCCAGAGCCACTTCGTCGAAGAAGCCCTGCATGCGAAGGAGAGGAGCAAAGTGGGTTTCGTAGAAGATGCGCCCCGCGACATTCAGGAGATCGCGAAACCGCTTGCCGACAATCTCGTCAGGCTGCTTGCCGAGCCATCCGCACAGGGTGCGATTGACCTTCGCAATACGGCCATCGGAACGCATAGAGAGGTAGCCGCAGGGAGCATTCTCGTAGAGGTCTTCTAAATCTTCGGACGGTTCTGACTCAGACAAATTCTTCCATCGCAGAAATAACTTCCTGAGGCGCGCTCAGGTTCGGGCAATGCCCGCTTGCCTTCAGGTAGACGATCCGGCTGCCCGGTATTGCCCTGTGAACATATTCTCCGACGCCCTCCGATGAGATGACGTCGTCGCTGGATTGAAGGACGAGGGTCCTCGCCTCGATTTTTGGCAGATCGGCCCGGTTGTCACCGGTGAAGGTTGCTCGCGCGAACTGCTTGGCGATTTCCGGATCGGTGCGGCAGAAGCTGTTCGTCAGTTCCTCGCCGAGTTCCGGGCGGTCGGCATTGCCCATGATGGCCGGAGCCATTGCGGCAGACCAGCCCATGTGATTGTCCGCCAGCGATGCCAGCAACTCGTCGATCTCGTGCGCGGCGAAACCACCGACATAATCTCCATCGTTGATATATCGGGGCGAAGGGCACACCATGACCAGTTCGGAGAACATCTGCGGTGCTTCGATGGACGCAAGCGCCCCAATCATTGAACTGACGGAGTGACCAACGAACGCAGCGTTCGTTAGGTTGAGTTCCTTGCCGATCTGGACAACGTCCTCAGCATAGCCGGCTATGTTCGCGTATTTGGCAGGATTGTAGGCGGTAAGGTCGGACTGACCAGCGCCGACGTGATCGAATAGGACCGTCCTGAACCGGCCCCGGAACGCGGGCTCGACAAAGCGCCACATGTTCTGGTCGCAGCCAAAACCATGTGCAAAGACCAGCGTGCGATCTCCAGTACCGTTTAGGCGAATATTGTTGCGTTCGCAGATCGACATGCATATCCCTTTACCCCAGTTCTCGCTCGTCCACGGCCGTTTGGCAAATCGATTCGGAAGTTTTGTCGCCGTCAGGGAACTTTCTTGGCTCCTATACCTTCGCCCTATGTCAGTCGCTTCTTGCTGACCTTTGCTCTAGCGGAAAGTCACTGATGCCCTCCTCCATTATTGTGTTGCTCGTAGAAGACGAGCCATTGATCCGTATGGAAATCGCGGACGACTTGAATGATCGCGGCTTCGAGGTCATCGAAGCCGGAAACGCGCATGACGCGATCCTGATCCTTGAAAGTCGCTCCGACGTCCAGGTGCTCTTCACAGACATCGATATGCCGGGGCGAATGAATGGCCTGATGCTCGCGGCCCACACGCATGCACAATGGCCATTGGTGAAGATCATCGTCACATCGGGTCTTCGCAGCATGTCTATAAACGACATGCCTCCAAAGAGCCGCTTTATGGGCAAGCCGTATGTACCCAATTCAATCGCGGCGGCGATGGTCGACATCATCGGCTGATGTTACCGTGATGTCAGCGGAGGTCGTATTCAACCAGGTTGCGTGAGAATTTAAGCTCAAAGCCCCCGATGCTTTGGTAGGTTCACGCGAAACCGGTCCCGTCGCCGTTGATATCGACGCGTCATTTCGGCGGACGCGTGGCCCAGCTGCTTCTGAACATACCGCTCATCGATTCCAGCGGAAGAGAAGAGGCTGGCGCGGAGGGAATCATCCTAACTACAGCATGCGGGCTGCCCGTCCGCTCCGCCTCGTCGCGTTGTTGTAATAACTCGATGCCTGCTGAACCGACCGGTGGCGCGACTGCTCCATCGCCTCTGGAAGAGGAATACCGCGGTTTGCGGCTTCCGTCAGATAGCCGGACCTCAACCCGTGCGCCGAAAACTCCGCACTCTCCAACCCCGCCATCTCGGCCCGCTGCTTGAGGATCGCATTGACCGACTGCGGATCGAGCGCCCGCCGCGAGACGGTGCCCCATCTTCCGATCGCCCGGAACACGCTGCCCTTGTCGATCTTCGCAGCCGCCAGCCAAGCATTCAGCGCGTCCACGGGTCGGCCTGTCAGATAGACGACCTCGTCCTCTTCGCCTGATGTCGTTTTGGTGCGGCCAAGATGGATGGCCATAGAGGGGAGGGGAGGGCCGCCGGGTACCTCAATGGGAGCTTCCACGGTCAGTTGTTCCAGGCGAAGGCCTGCGATCTCGCTGCGCCGGCGGCCACCGGAGGCAAAGGCGACCATGAGGATGGCCCGGTCCCTGACATCGCGCAGACTGTCGGTGGCGCAGGTGGCCAATAGCTTCGCCAGCACGTCGCCAGTGACGGCCTTGGCGCTTTTGCGGCGACGTGTCCGTGGGACAGCGCGCACGGCCAGACGGATTGCTTGTTTCAGAGCAGGAGAGGTAAAGGCGCCAGAATGTCCGCGCCACTTTGTCAGCGTCGACCAGCTGGCCAGACGGCGGCGAACTGTATCCGGTGCATGCGGGCCAGTGGCTTTCAGAAAGCCCTGTCGCCGAAGGTTGTCGTCGACATCGGCCGGCATGCCATGGTCGGGATCGCTGGCCCGCTTTTGCGGGTCCCATAAATGCTGCGCGACGAATTTGAGAAGCAGCGCCTCGGGCGCCGGCCAGGGCAGGGATCGCTTTGTGGCGGCCAACGCCCAAGCTTCGAGATAGGCGAGGTCGGAGGTGATGGCCCGCAGCGTATTGGGGCCCATGCCTTCGTTAACCAGATGCCGCAGCGTTTCGACGTCCTGGTCGGTCAGCAGTTCGGCAAGCTCGTCGCGTCGCTCGATCGGCAACACCGCGGCGATGGTGTCGAGATGATGGGCGCAACGATCAGCGCCAATGCTCTTGCTTCCGGTCATGTCGTCGACGATGCCGGATGCAGTTTCAGGTCCGTCTGCCCGAAATCATGCCCCTTGAACAGCAGCGGCGCTCTGGCGATTGCGGCAACCGCATAGGAAAAGCAATCTCCCATGTTGAGGCTGGCCGGATGCCGGCCTTTGCCAAACTGGTCAAAGGCTTTCTCGGCAGCGAAGTAATGTCGTTCGCCAAAGGTGACAGCGGTCACGTTCGGCAGTTTTACGAGCTGGTTGATAATCGCTGCAGCGTTCGGAAATTTTCTGCCCGCCAGCACCATGCGAGCCTCAAGAAGGGTCGGCCAGCCAACTAGAATTTCTTCGCGCGTGACAAGGGAATGGAATAATTCGGCTTCCGGCTCGTTCAACGCCGTCGCCACAATGACCGACGTATCGATGGCGATCATATTGGCAGGCCGTTTTCGTCATAGAGATCGTCATGGGCGGAGGTGGCGTCAGGGGGAACAGAGCGTCGGCCTTCAGCCATAAGGTCCCAAAGGGTGTCGGCCGGGGTTTGCGCTGGCTTTTCCCGCAGTTCCTGATCATAGCGTTCAAGCGCCTGTTCGACCAAGCGGTTGATCGGCTGGCCGGTGCGGCGGGCCAGCGCATGCGCCAGGTCCCTGGCCTTGCTGCTGCGAATGGAAAGCTGCGGTTCAGACATGATGTTCCTCATCGAAATCGTGATTTAATATAGCGATCTGCCGCCATGACAGCAAGGTTTTCGCGGAAGATGGCTCACGTCCGATAAGGGGTACTTATCGATGGTTATAACCTCAACCGGTAATCATACTATGTGAGGAACTGTAATATTCAGATAGAGTTCCTGTAAGAAATCATTTACCATAATATCAATGGCTTACGATGTTTCGAAAATCAGCATATCAAACTTGATGGGGCCCGCTTTTGAGGCTGGCTGTTGATTTGCGCTGAGAGTTGATGGAGTGGATGCCCCCTCCCGACGGCATCGCAATGTGCCAGAGTGATGTTCGCCAGAACGTCACTTAGAGGAGAGAGCATCCATGAAAGAAGTTAGCATCGTTGGCCTGGACCTTG
>Ga0102589_1000163_pt1 | contig 181441 bp, 161 predicted proteins | sample AraplaMF_Col_mLB_FD_76858 | JGI IMG/M metagenome (GOLD analysis project Ga0102589, IMG submission 76858) | Arabidopsis root microbial communities from the University of North Carolina, USA - plate scrape MF_Col_mLB | ecosystem: Host-associated > Plants > Roots > Endosphere | place: USA...
CGTCGTCGGCCTTGGCGAAACTTTCGCGCAGGAACCGCGCACCTTCTTTGACCCATGCCTGACACATCTCATGGGACTGTTCCACCCCGTCGCCACAGGCGCCGGGCATGATCAGGGCCCTGGCCGGAATGCCAGCCTTGGCCAGTTTTGCGGCGAAGGCTTCGCCCTCGGCTCGCAGTGCGTCTTTTTCAGCCACCTGCACCAGCGTGGACGGCAGGCCCGTCAGCCGCGAGGCCAGGGCCGGCGCCGCATACGGGTGCACGCTGGCGGCCGGTGTGGGCAGGTAGTCGCGATAGTTGCAGGCCAGCTTGCGCAGCATCTCCATCGGCACCTGCCCGCCCGACGAAGCGTGCTGCAGGCACGGATCGGTCACCGGACGGATCAGCCACTGCGACGCGGGCTGCGGCAGGCCGCGGTCGCGCAGCATCTGCGCAGTGGCAATGGCCAGGTTGCCGCCGGCCTCCTCGCCCACCAGCGCAAAGCGCAGCTTGTCCACCTTCAGCTTCCTGGCCTGCTTCAGCACCCAGGACACCGTCACCACCGCATCTTCGGGCGCTGCCGGGAACGGTTTTTCGGGCGCCAGCGAATAATCGGGCGTCACCACCACGGCCGGGACAGACTCCGCCAGATCCCGCGCCAGTTCCTTGGCCGCTTCCACGCCACCGTCGACGAACCCGCCCGCATGCAGATACACAAGCCAGGGCAACAATGGCGTATTCGCGCTCACCGGCCAATAACCTGCGGGGTAACACACGCAGACCTTCATCTCGCGCTCCCCGCTGGTCACCACGTGCTGGAACACGATAGGCTCGCCCTGTTCTGCGGCCGGCGTTGCGGCGGAACTACGGGGAGTCGTGGTCTTGGTCATGATGGGTCGAGGCGGCCGGCAAGGGCCGTCGATACTGTATTGCGATGCAGCGAATTATGGTGATTGACAACAACGGGATAAAGCGAGCTATTGCCAATGCACTGTTTCTGCGTTGGAATAATCGGCACCGCGACAACACACCGCTTGAAATCGACCCTCGAAATGTGATTCACTCCGGTTCCTCCGGCATCTGCGCACTTGGGGAAACAGCGCAAACGCCGGCGCCCCAGCCTTCCACCCGTCCCCGCTCCGGCCGCCACTGGCGGACCGCCGGCAGCAAATCCAGGCCGCGCACTTGACCTGCAGCGGACCCGCTCCCGCCAGACATCCTTCGGAACGTAGCCCCCGGTATTACTCCTTTCGAAAGCTTTCATCATGGATCGTCTAGTCTCAATGCAGGCATTCACTCGGGTGGTGGATGTTGGCAGTTTTGCGCGTGCGGCGGAGTCTCTCGACCTGCCCAAGGCCACGCTCACCCGCCTGATCCAGAACCTGGAGACGCACCTCGGCGTCAAGCTGCTGCACCGGACCACGCGCCGCATCAGCGTGACCACCGACGGCGCCGCCTATTACGAACGCTGCGTACGGATCCTGGCCGATGTGGAGGAAGCGGAACAGTCGCTGACGCGTCACAACAACTCGCCCCGCGGCACGCTGGCCGTGGATACCACCAACGGGCTGGCGCAACTGGTGTTGATGCCGCAACTGCACGACTTCTTCAACGCCTATCCGGAGCTGAAGCTCGAACTCACCATCAACGGCAAGCCGATCGACCTGCTCAAGGAAGGGGTGGACGTGGTGCTGCGCGTGGGTGCGCTCGACGAGTCGATGGTGGCCCGCCGCATCGGACAGGTGAAGCTGGCCTTCTACGCGTCGCCGATCTATCTGCGCCGCTTTGGCACGCCGCACGATCTGACCGAGCTGTCGCAGCACAAGGCCATCAACTTCCTGTCGAACCGTACCGGCCGCGAAACACCGTGGACGCTGATGCGCGGCGGCGAGCGCAGCGAGGTGCTGCTGCCCTCGGTGATTTCGACCAACGATGCCGACGTCTACCTGGGCTGCGCGCTCGAAGGCCATGGCATCGCGCGCATCTCGCGGGCGATGGCCGAGCCGTACATCCAGAGCGGCCGGCTGGTGGAAGTCATGACCGAGTGGCAGACCGACGAGTTGCCGATCTCGGCCATGTATCCGCAGAACCGGCACCTGTCGGCCAAGGTGCGCGTGTTCGTGAACTGGGCGGCCGAGATCTTCTCGCGCCACCCGCACTTCGGTGCGGCGCCGCAGCAACTGGCGGCCTGATACCGCCAGCTGTCTGACTGCCCTCTCTCGCACGGCGGGAGAGGGCCCCGGCCCCTCCCCTCACTGCTTGCCGATCTCCTGCAGCATCCGCGTGATCAGGTACAGGCGCGGCACGATCGAATCCAGTTCCACGTATTCGTCGCGCGCGTGGTAGCCAAAGCCCGACAGCCCGAAGCTCTCCAGCACCACTGCCTTGCCCGAGCGGCCGGCAAACCCGGCATCGGTGCCACCGCCGGTGCCCGGAATCAGGATCAGCTGGCGGCCGTCCATTTCCGCATAGATCTGCTGCGCCTTGGCCGCCAGCTCCTTCGAGCGCGCGTCCGCCACGTAGGCCGGACGCCCTTCTTCCATGGCCACGGTGGTCTGCGTCTCCGGAATCAGGTGGCCGGCGTTCACCTTCTGCTGCAATGCCGCCTGCAGCTTCTGCGCGGCGCCCCCGGCCGTGATGCGCACGTCGCCAATGGCGGTGGCGGACTCTGGAATCTGGTTTAGCGGCCCGGTGGTCTTGGCCTGGGTCCAGTTCATCTGCGAACCGGGCACCGACTTCGCCAGGTCGCGCGTTTCCTGCATCTGGTAGGCCAGTTCCAGCAACGCATTGCGCCCCAGCTCCGGTGCGGCGCCCGCATGAGACGCGCGACCCTTGACCTGCATCGTGGCCGTGGCCGTGCCGGCGGCGGCCAGCAGCAGCGATTCGGACTTGGCCACGGCCTTCGCCACGTTCGGCTCGCAGGACAGCACCACGTCATGCTGCGCCGCCAGCGTGGCGATGGTCTCGCCCGAGCCGAGCGAGCCGATTTCCTCGTCCGGGTTCAGCAGCACGGTGATCTGCGCGTAGTCCTTCCAGCCCTGTGCCTTGAGGATTTCCAGCCCATGCAGGATCACCGCCAGGCCGCCCTTGTCGTCGGCGATGCCCGGCCCATAGAGGCGGTTGCCGTCCTCGCGGATCGGTTGCGAGGCCAGGATGCCGGCCGGATACACCGTGTCCATATGGCCGATCAGCATGATCTTGCGCTTGCCCGTGCCGGTCAGCGTGGCCTTTACCATCGGCGCGGCGCTGGTGGTCATCGACAGCCGCTCCACCCGGGCGCCCATGGCCTGCAGCCGTTGCGACGTGTAGTCGGCCATGCGCGTCAGCCCGGCGATGTTGGCGCTGCCCGATTCGATCGTCACCATGTCCTTGAGCGATTGCACGACGGCCGGCTGCGCAGCGCGGGCGGCATCGAGCAGCGCCGTGTCGGGCCCGGCGGCCATGGCGGCGTTGCTGCCTGCGGCCAAGGCGGCGGCCACGGCAAGGCGGCGAAGGGAAAGCGGCATGCGTTGTCTCCTGTTCTTGTCTGGACCCTCCAATGTAGCGCTTGCGCTATCTCGCCGGGAGGCCCAATATCGCCAATCCAAATGCCAATCCCGCCACGCCTTTCCGCGAGCACGCCCCCATGCCCGTCCCGGCCGCGCCCCTTCACGTCAAGCTGCTATGGTTGCCCGGCGCCATGCCGGGCACGCTGTTCGGCGCCCTCGATGTCCTGCGCACGGCGGCCGGAGTCGCCCAGCTGCAGCGCCCCGGCGCAGCGCCCAACCTGACCTGGGAGATCATTGGCGGCAATGGCCGCGCGCTGCCCGATCCGCTGCCGGGGCTCGCCGCGTCACGACGTGGCACGCCGCGCCATGCGCAGTGCCTGGTCGTGGTGCCCGGCCTGATGGCGTCCAGCGCGCCGCACCTGGGCGAGCTGACCGATGCCGATACCACCACGCTGCGCATGCTCAGGCGCCATATGGACGCCGGCGGCTGGCTCGCGTCGATCTACACGGGCATGGCCCTGCCGCTGAAGCTGGGGTTGCTCGATGGCGCGCGCTGTGCCGCGCCGTGGATGTTCCAGAGCTGGTTCGCGCAGCGCTTTCCGGCCTGCGACTTGTCGTCGGACGAACCGATGGGGCTGCACAACCGCGTATTCCACTGCGTGGCCCCGGCGCTGCAGACCGAATGGATGCTGCGCGTGCTGGGCCATCTGCTCGATCCCGACCTTGCGCAGACCGTGGCGCGCCTGCTGCTGCATCAGCCGGAGCGGCAGCAATGGGTGCCGGAACTGGTGTCGCAACGCTGGCTCGGCAAGACCGCCGACAGCCCCGTGTACCGCGCCATCGGCTGGCTGCAGGCCCATGTGGGGCAGCCCTACCGGCTCGAAGACGTGGCGCGGGCCGCCGCCGTCAGCGAACGCACGCTGCTGCGGCATTTTCGCCAGGTGACCGGGCGCACGCCGCTGGAATATCTGCACCGGCTGCGCGTGGAGCGTGCCCGCATGCTGCTGGAGGTAACGCTGCACGGCACGCACGCGATTGCCGAGGCGTGCGGCTACAGCGACGCCGCCGCGTTCCGCCGGTTGTTCCAGCGCACCATGCAGATGTCGATGTCGGAATATCGCTCGCGCTTTGCCTTGCGCACGCGGCGCCGCTACTGGCGGGTGGAAGACCAGGCGGCGCGCGTGCCGGCTCTCGGGCAAGACTAGCCTTGCGGCCTAGCTGCTCAGGGCGATGTGGTTGATCACGTTCTCCACGCCCTGCACGTACCACGCGTCGCGCTCCACCTGCTTGCGCGCGCCCTCGCTCGACGCGTAGCCATCGAGCGTCACCACGCGGCCCTCGGCGCGCACGCGGATGCGTGTGGCATCGACGAACGGGTCGGTCTCCAGCACCAGTTGCAGCGCCTCGCGCAGTTCGTCGTCGCTGTCGGCCTCGGCCGGCGCCACCACGATGTCGTTGATCACGTTGCGGCAGCCACGCGACCACCACGCCAGCACGCCGGCCAGCCGCATGTGCGAGAGGCTGATCACCTGCCCGCTCAGCATTACCGCGCCGTCGTGGACGTTCACCTCGATCCAGCCGCTGCGCTCGCCCACCGCCTCGCGTACGGGCTCGAGCTGTCCTTTCACTTTCGCGCAGATCTTGCAGTTGCGGAAATCGATCGCATTGAGCAGCCGTTCGCACACGGCCGCGCGCACGTCGCCATCGCCGACAGACGGCCCGGCATGGGCAATGCGCAGATGATCGATCACGGCCGTGACGCCCTCCACGCGGCGCAGCTTGGCCACGGCCCGCGTCTTGTCCATGACGTCGGCCACTTCCCCTTCGAGGATCAGCGCGCCGTCGGACAACCGCAGGTGAATGGTGGGATGGAGTTGATGGCCCTGGTATGGCACATGCGCCAGCGCGGCCCGCGCCTGCGTCAGCACCGCTTCGCTACTCAGCATGATGTGTGTCTCCCCATTTGACGTGGAGATGGGTGGGAAGCGCGCCCCTGCCTGCAAGCACGCATGGCGCGGTGCAGCCCAAGGCCGCCCCGCCTAGGCATTATAGGAAGCGGCCCCGCAATGTCGCCTGGCATTGCGGGCCGCCTGTGATGTTTTAAACGCCTGGCACCAGCACCCCCGCAGCCCGCCATCGTGCGGAAACCGTTTTCCGCTGCGGCTGCAAAGCGAAGTTGACCTCACCCCTGGACCAGACGGAAGATGGAGCCGCCCCCACCTCATGGAAGCCCCACCATGTGCGTCAACTACGCCCCCGTCCAGCGGCGCATCCTGCGCGAGATCTTTGGCGTGGAGCCGCCGCCCGGCCTGTATCCCGAGGAAACCTGGCCCGACTACGCCGCGCCCATCGTACGCAGGCGGGCGGGTGAAGCGGCGTGGGAAAGCGTGCTGGCATCGTTCAGCATGGTGCCGAAGGCAACCATCCCGCCCGGCACGCGCTACTACCCCACGGCCAACGCGCGGGTGGAAACCATCGGCAAGCTCGGTTCATTCGCCCGGTTCTGGAAGTCCTGCCAGCTCGCGCTGATACCGGCGACGGCGTTCTACGAGCCCAACTACGAAAGCGGCAAGGCGGTGCGGTGGAAGATCGGCCTGGCCGGCGGCGAGCCGTTTGCCATCGCGGGGCTGTGGCGGGCGTGGCCCGAGGGTGGCGTGTCGTTCACGATGCCAACGGTCAATGCCGACCATCATCCACTGATGCAGCGGTTTCACAAGCCGGGAGACGAAAAGCGCGGGGTGGTGATCCTGCCCCGCGAGGATTGGGATGCGTGGCTGCAATGCAGCGATCCCGAGCTGGCCAGGACGTTCCTGCGCCTGTTGCCGGCAGACCGGCTGGCGGCGGAGCCGGCCCCCCTGCCGCCGCGCGGGACGACAAAGGGGCCGCCGCCACCTTCGGAGTAGCCGGTCAGAACGCGGCGCGTGCCTGGATGTAGACCATGCGCGGCGCGCCCACCAGCTTGCCGGCGTTGCTGTCGGTCGTGCGGGTGTAGTAGCGCTTGTCGAACAGGTTGTTGATGCCCACCGTGATGTCGGTGTTCTTGCGCTGCGGCAGCTTGAACATCGCCTGGATATTCCATGTGCGGAACCCTGGGATGATGCCGTTGGCACCGTTGGCCGATTCCGCCACCGTGTTTGCCAGGTCGGCGTACTGCTTGCTCTGGTGCGTGGTGGAGACGTTGAACGTCCAGCTGCGCCAGTCGTAGCGCGCGCCCAGCGTGTCGGTGGTACGCGAGTAGAACGGCACGTCGAGGCCCGCGGTGTCGCCCGACTTCTGGATGGCGCGCGTGTACGTGTAGTTGGCGTACAGGTTCAGGCCGCCCAGCAGGCTGCCGCGCTCGAACGTGTAGTCGATGGCCGCTTCCACGCCGTCGTGGTCGGTGGCGCCGATGTTCTGGAACGTGGCCGGGAACAGGCCGGGCACCTGCAGGATCTGGTTGTCGAACTTGATCTTGAAGGCGGTCAGCTCACCCTTGATGCGGTTGTCGGTCCACCGCGTACCCACTTCGAACGTCTTGGCCACTTCCGGCTGCAGCGGGTTGCCCGGCGTCTGCGAGTTGAGCTGGGTGTTCTGCACCGGCCCGAACGACGTGCTGTAGTCGGCAAACACGGTCCACGCGCTGTTCACCAGGTACGACACGTTGATCGACGGCAGCGCCTTGTTGTTCAGGCTGTCCCACTGCGTATTGGTGCCGCGCTGCTGGCGCGTGGTGTCGATGTGCTCGAAACGCACGCCCGGCACGATGCGCCAGTTGCCATAGGCGATGCGGTCGTCGATGTAGACGGCGTGCGCATCGGTGGCATTGTCGTACGTGGTGGTGGCGCCGTTCACGCCGGTTACCAGGCTCTGGTTGTACGAGTTGTCGTCGCCGCGCTCGCGGATGTAGCGGTAGCCCACCGTGATGTCGTGCGTGGTCTGGCCCAGCGCCACGCGTTGCGTGAAGCGCGGCTCCACGCCAAACGTGGTGTAGTTGCGCGGCTGGTGCGCGATGACCGTGGCGCTTTGCTGCAGCGTGCTCTGGCGGTAGCTGTCGTTGAAGAACGTGCGGATCTCGAACTCCTGGTTCGCCGAGATCGTGTTCACGTAGCCCAGGTCGAAGCCGTAGCGGTTGCCGCTCCAGTAGTCGTTCGGACGCGTGTTCTGGAACGGGTCGGCGTTGTACTGCGCCACCGACAGGCCGCCCGGCACGCGCGAGCGCACGTCGTAGTACGACACCTTGCCGTAGACCTGCGACGACGGCGTGATGTCGTAGGCGAACTTCACGGCCAGGTCGTTGACGTCGTCGCTGCTGCCCTTGCGCCATTCGCGCCCGGTCATGCCCGAGTACAGCAGCGCCAGGCCCAGGCCGCCTTCGGTGGTGGTGCCCAGGAACGCGTTGTACTGGGTGTTCTCGCCGCCGCCGGCCGTGTAGATGTTCTGGCGGACCGAAGCCTCGCCGCTGAACACCGACGGAATCGGCTTGGTGTTGAAGTTGATGATGCCGCCCACGTTCTGCGGGCCGTAGCGCACCGCGCCGCCGCTGCGCACCACGTCGATCGATTCGATGTTGCCCAGGCTCACCGGCGCGAACGACAGCTGCGGCTGGCCATAAGGCGCCACGGCCATCGGAATGCCGTCCAGCAGCACGGTGGAGCGCGGCGTGTAGCGGCCGGTCAGGCCGCGCACGCCGATGTTGAGCGACACGGCGCTGCCCGCCGTGCCGGAGTTGTCGGTGGCCTGCACGCCGGGCACGCGGCGCAGTACGTCGCCAATGCTCTGCGCGCCGCTCTGCTCGATCTGCTGTTCATTGACCACCGTACGGGCGCCCGGGAACGTCTTCACGCTGTTCTGCAGACCCGTGCCGAGCCAGTTTCCGGTGACCTGCACGGTTTCGAGCATCTTCTCCGTCTCGCCTTCCTGAACCGGCGTGTTGCCGGCCGGGGCGGCCTGGGCAGCGGCCATCTGGGGCATCAGGCACAGCATGGAGACAGCCAGCGCAGTGGCGCACAGCGTGGACTGGGGCGCAGCGGCAGGCAGGCCGCGACGGCTCGAATTCATGGTCTTCCTTTGTAACAAGAAACTGACGAAAGCCCATGAATGTAAGTGATAACGGTTCCCATTGTTGATAACGTGCCCGGAACTTGTGCCCAAAAAGCCTCCGGCGGTGCGAATCTGTTGTCCGCCAACGACGTTTTGTGCGGACTTTCAGACAATGGCGTCCGCAACATGCGCAGAACGCAACATGGAAGATTGATCGGGACAGCCCCCGATTGGGTGACTTGCGCGCCCTACCGACAGAGGGTGTCCGGCGTGGCGATCGTTACCCATACTGATCGGCCACCGGCCATCAGAGCCGCACCAAACTGGGTCAGAGCCATGCATGCAGTGTCTTTTGTCGGGTACGCCATCGCGTTCCTGGTGGTCATCATCGTGGCGGCGCGCTGGATCTATCGCCACCACCCCGCGTTACGCGACTCCGATCCTCCCGCTTCCTGCGGCGGCGTGAAGCCGCCGCCCGGCGACGCGGCGCAAGACTGAATCCGCGCCCGGCCGGGAACTGCCGCCCGCCTTTGTTGCCTGAACCACTTGCGCCCGCGCCACGCGGCGTGCACGCTCGCGCCTGTGAGCCACAAGAACAAGGACACAAGACATGGCAACTTCCAACAAGCTGCCAGCCTGGACCATCTGGTCTCCGCTGGCTGCCTGGGCTGCATTCGGCCTGGGCCTTTTTTTGACGGGTCAGGTGTGGTGGATCGCGGTGATGGCCGCGGCGCTGGCCGGCGCGGTGTTTGCCGCCGTGCACCACGCCGAGGTGGTGGCGCACCGCGTGGGCGAACCGTTCGGCACGCTGGTGCTGGCCATCGCGGTGACGGTGATCGAGGTGGCGCTGATCGTCTCGGTGATGCTGTCATCGGGGCCGGAAAAAGCCGGCCTGGCGCGCGATACCGTGTTCGCGGCGGTCATGATCATCTGCAACGGCATCGTGGGCATCTGCCTGTTCGTCGGCGCGCTCCATCATCGCGAGCAGGCCTTCCAGGCGCCGGGCGCCAACGCGGCGATGGCCATCCTGGTCACGCTGCTGGGCCTGACCATGGTGCTGCCGAACTTCACCAGCACCGTGCCCGGCCCGGCGCTGTCGCCGTCCCAGCTGGCCTTCTCGGGCGTGATGTCGCTGCTGCTCTACGGCTGCTTCGTGTTCGTGCAGACCGTGCGGCACCGTGACTACTTTCTGGTGGAAGGCAGCCGCGACGAGAACGAACACGCCCCGCCCCCGCCCGTGCGCGTGGCGGCGGCCAGTGGCGTGCTGCTGGTGGTCTGCCTGGTGGCGGTGGTGGCGCTGGCCAAGATGCTGTCGCCCTCCGTGGAGAAGGCGGTGGCCGACGCGGGCCTGCCGGCCGCCGTGGTGGGCGTGGTGATCGCCGCGCTGGTGCTGCTGCCCGAGGGCCTGGCGGCGTTGCGCGCCGCGCGGTCCGATCGCATTCAGACCAGCCTGAACCTGGCGCTGGGTTCCGCGCTGGCCAGCATCGGCCTGACCATCCCGACGGTGGCCGTGGTGTTCATCACGCTTGGGCGGCCGCTGGAACTGGGCCTCGGCGCCAAGGAAATGGTGCTGCTGTTCCTGACGATGATCGTGTCGGCGCTCACGCTCGGCATGGGCCGCACCACGATCCTGCAAGGCGTGGTGCACATGGTGATTTTCGCGGCCTACCTGTTCCTGACGGTGGTGCCGTAGCCGTTACGGTTGTTCGTCCGCTGCCGCACCGGGCAGCGGACGGCTGCACCCTCTTCCCGCCCGGGGCCTACTTGCGGCCCAGAAACCCGATCACCGCGTTGCCAAACGCTTCCGGCAGTTCCCAGTTCGACAGGTGCGCCGCCGCCAGCGGCAGGTAGGCCGCGCCCTGAATGGCGTGGGCCACCGCCTGGCCTTGCGCCGCGGTCGTGGCCAGGTCCTGCTCGCCGGCGATGACCAGCACCGGCGCGTCCACACCGGGCAGCACATCGCGCAGGTCCGCATCGCGCACGGCCGCGCAGTTGGCCATGTAGCCTTCGGCGCTGGCGGTCTCCAGCATCCGGCGCACCGGCGCCACCTCGTCCCGCCGGGTCAGCAGGTAGTGGGCGGTGAACCAGCGCGCCAGCACGCCGTCGACGATGGCCGCCATGCCTTCGGCGCGCACGGTTTCGATGCGGGCATTCCAGACCGAGGCCGGGCCGATCAGCGCGGCGGTGTTGGCCAGCACGAAGCGGCCAAAGCGCGCGGCGTGATGCCGTGCCAGCACCATGCCGGTCATGCCACCCATCGACAGCCCGCAAAAGTCCGCGCGCGTCACGCCGGCGTGATCGAGAATCGCAATCACGTCGGCCGCCAGGTCCGCCATGCCGAACGTCGCCGTCGGCAAACCGGAGCGCCCGTGGCCGCGGGTGTCGTAGCGCAGCACGCGGTAGTGCCGGGTGAGCGCGGCCATCTGCGGATTCCACATCTCCAGCGTGGTGCCCAGCGAGTTCGACATCACCAGTACCGGCTTGTCGGCCTCGCCTTCGATCACGTAGTGCAGCCGGCGCGCCGGCTCAATCGGCATGGATGCCCCGCTCGCGGATCAGCGTGCCCCACTTGGCCGTTTCCTTGGCCAGATGGTCCTTGAGCTGCGCCGGGGAGCTGCCGATCGGCTCGGCGCCAATGCCGGCCAGGCGCTGCTGCACGGCCGGCTTCTTCAGGGCCTCGAGCATGGCCTTGTTCAACGTGTCGATCACCGGCTGCGGCGTCTTCGCCGGCACGAACGCGGCAAACCACGGCGACAGCTCGTAGCCGGGCACGCCCGCTTCGGCGACGGTCGGCACATTCGGCAGCGCCGACGAGCGCTTGCTCGTGGTCACGGCAATGGCCGTGAGTTTGCCGCTGTCGATATGCGGCTTGGCCGACGTGATGCTGTCGAACATGTAGTCCACCTGCCCGCCGAGCAGGTCGGTCATGGCCGGGCCCGACCCCTTGTACGGAATGTGCAGCAGATCCACGTGGGCCATCGACGTGAACAGCTCGCCGGCCAGGTGGATCGAGGTGCCGTTGCCGGCCGAGGCATAGGTGTACTTGCCCGGCCTGGTCTTGGCACTGGCGATCACTTCGGCCACGGTCTTCGCCGGCGTCCTGGCCTTGTTGGCCACCAGCACGTTGGGCACCACGGCCAGCAGCGACACCGGCGCGAAGTCCTTGACCGGGTCGTAGCCCAGCTTGCCGTACAGCGCCGGGTTCACCGCCATGCCGTTGGCCACGATGATCAGCGTGTAGCCGTCGGCCGGCGAGCGCGCCACCATCTCGGCGCCGATATTGCCGCCGGCACCGGGGCGGTTCTCCACCACGATGGCCTGGCCCAGCGTCTTCGACATGTCCTCGCCCAGCGTGCGGGCGATGTTGTCCATTGCCCCACCCGCCGGGAAGGGCACCACCCAGCGGATCGGATGGTCGGGATAGGCGGCATGCGCCGGCGCGGCCGCGCACAGCAGCGATGCGGAAAAAGCGATGGCAGCCGGCACGCGCGCCGACCGTTGCAGCAAGGACTTCATTGTCTCCGTTCCTTCTTTTCTACGACTTTGATGACTTTGACATCCAGCCGATCAGCGGATCGACGACGGGTGCTTTGCCAGCGGCGTGACGTGGATCGACATGTACGGGAACAGCGGCAGGCTGGCCAGCAGCGTATGCAGTTCGTCGTTCGATTCCACGTCGAAAATGCTGTAGTTGGCGTATTCGCCCACCACGCGGTACAGCGCCTGCCACTTGCCCTCGCGCTGCAGCTCTTGCGCATAGGCCTTCTCGCGGGCCTTGATCTCGTCGGCCTGCGCGGCCGGCAGGTCGTGCGGAATCCGCACGTCCATCCTTACCAGGAACAGCATGGGAGGGGTCTCCGTTTAGTGTGGGTGGATCAGCCGGCCTTGCGGCGATAGTGGGCGAGCTTGTCTTCGTCGATGGCCAGGCCCAGGCCCGAGCCCTGCGGCAGGTGCAGCGCGAAGTCCTTGAACACGGGGCGGTCCACGACGATATCGTCCTTCACCAGCAGCGGGCCGAACAGTTCCGTGCCCCATGCCAGTTGCGGCAGCGTGCAGAAGCCATGCGCGGCGGCGATGGTGCCCACCGCGCCCTCCAGCATGGTGCCGCCGTAGAGCGCAATGCCGGCCGCGTCGCCCACGGCCGCCGTGCGCAGCATGCCGAAGATGCCGCCCGACTTGGCGATCTTGAGCGCGAACACGTCGGCCGCGCCCAGGCGGGCCAGTTCCATCGCGTCTTCGGGGCCGGTCACCGCCTCGTCGGCCATGATGGGCACCACGAAGCGCGCCGCCAGCCGGGCCAGCGCGGTACGGTGCTCGCGCGGCGTGGGCTGCTCGATCAGGTCGATGCCGGCCGCTTCGAGCATGGCGATGCCGGTGGCCGCGTCGGCCTCGTTCCACGCCTGGTTGACGTCCACCGTCACGCGGGCGCGGTCACCCAGCGCGCGCTTGATCGCCGAGACGTGGGCCACGTCGTCGCGCACGCTGCGGCGGCCTATCTTGAGCTTGAACGTGTTGTGGCGGCGCTCGGCCAGGAAGCGCTCGGCTTCCTCGATGTCGCGGCCGGTATCGCCACTGGCCAGCGTCCAGAGCACTGGCAGCGTGTCGCGTACGGCGCCGCCCAGCAGCGTGGCCAGCGGCACGTTCAGGCGCTTGCCCTGGGCATCGAGCAGCGCCGATTCCAGCGCCGACTTGGCAAAGCGGTTGCCGCGCGCCACCTTGTTCAGGCGCGCCATGGCGCCGTGCACGTTGGTGGCGTCCTGCCCCACCAGGGCCGGCCCCAGATAGGTGTCGATCGTCAGCTTGATGCCTTCGGGGCTTTCGTCGCCGTAAGACAGCCCGCCGATGGTCGTGGCCTCGCCGATGCCCTCCACGCCGTCGCTGCAGCGCAGCCGCACGATGACCAGCGTCTGCTGCTGCATCGTAGCCATGGCCAGCTGGTGCGCCCGGATCGTGGGCAGGTCGACCAGAATGGCCTCGATGGAAGAAATTGTCGCAGTCATAGCCGCAGTCATACCTTTTTCATGCAAAAACGGTTGTTGCACCGAGTATGTACCTTGACCGATCAGGCGTCCAAGACCGATGATGTCTCGATACATACCCTTCAGGTATGGCTCAACCCCGGATTGCCATGGAACTCCGCCACCTCCGCTACTTCCAGACCGTTGCCCAGGAGCTCAATGTGACGCGGGCGGCGGAAAAGCTGCACATGGCCCAGCCGCCGCTGTCGCGCCAGATCCGCCAATTCGAGGAGGAAGTGGGCGTGGCGCTGTTCGACCGCCTGGGCCGTGGCCTCCGGCTGACCGAGGCAGGCCGGTTCCTGCTGGAGCAATCGCTGCAACTGACGCAGCGGCTCGAAGAAACGCTGGAAGGCACGCGGCGCATTGGCCGTAACGAGAAACGCTGGTTCGGCATCGGCTTCGTGCCGTCGGTGCTCTATGGCGTGCTGCCCGAGCTGATTCGCGAACTGCGCGGCGACGACAGCGAGGTGGAGGTCGGGCTGACCGAAATGATCACGGTGCAGCAGCTGGAGGCGCTCAAGTCCGGCCGCATCGACCTGGCGTTTGGCCGCCTGACGTTCAACGACCCCGCCATCGTGCAGCAGGTGGTGATGGCCGAAACCTTGGTGGCCGCCATGCCGGTGACGCAGCCGGCGCCGGCCCGCGCGTTCGATGCCGAGGCGCTGGCCCGGCAGCCGCTGATTCTCTACCCTGCCCGGCCGCGCCCCAGCTATGCCGATCACGTGCTGTCGCTGTTTCGCGCGCAGGGCCTGCAGCCGCGCGTGGTGCAGGAGGCCAACGAGCTGCAGACGGCCCTGGGGCTGGTGGCGGCGGGGCTGGGCATCACGCTGGTGCCGTCGTCGGTGCAGCGGCTGCATCGCGACGACGTGCGATACGTGCCGGTCGAAGCGCCCGGCTTCGTGTCGCCGGTGATCATGAGCTATCGCGCCGGCGATACCTCGCCCTACCTGGCCCGCGCCGTGGCATGGATCCAGGCCCAGGCCTGATCACTCCTGCGCCGGCGGCAGGTACTCCATGCCGATTTCCTCGTAGAGCCGGTAGATCATGTCGAGCATCGCGCGCAGGTCTTCTGACTCGTCCATCGCCCGCATGCTCATGATGATTGGCGACACCAGCTTGGGGTCATCCAGCGCCAGGTAGGTCACGTCGTCGCGTTTCAGCCCGTAGACGCTGCTCGGCACCACCGCAATACCCTCGCCCATCGCCACCAGGCCCAGCGCGATCTGCAGTTCGCGCGTCTCCTGGATGCGTCGCGGCTGCAGCGCCCGATCGTGGAAGGCCGCCAGCACCTGGTCGGCAAAGCTGGGCCGCGGCGCCTTCGGAAAGATGATCAGCGTGTCGTCGAGCAGGTCATGCAGCGCCAGCTCCGTGCGGCCCACCGACAGCGGGTGCCCGAGCGGCAGCGCCACGATCATCCGCTCCTCGCGCAGCACCACGCGGCGCACGGCCGGGTCGTCATGGCGGATGCGGCCGAAGCCCACGTCGATGCGCCCCTCCTTGAGCGCCTTGATCTGGTCCATCGTCGACATCTCGTGCAGCGTCAGCTCGATATCGGCGTGCTCGGTGCGAAAGCGCCGGATGATGCGCGGCAGCATGCCGTACAGCGTGGAGCCCACGAAGCCAATCGACATGGCCCGCGCGATGTTGCCCACGCGGCGCGTCATGGCCTCCAGCTCGGCCGTCTGGGCCAGCAGCTGCATCGCCTGCGTATAGAAGAAGCGCCCGGTATCGGTCAGCTTCAGCGGCCGGGCGTTGCGCTCGAACAGCAGCACGCCCAGCGACTCCTCCAGTTGCTGGATCTGCCGCGACAGCGGCGGCTGCGCGATATGCAGGCGCTCGGCGGCGCGCGTGAAGTTCCGCTCCTCGGCCACGGCCACGAAGTAACGCAAATGTCTCAGCTCCACCTTCATACCTTTCGGGTATTACCCGGATACTCATTCAGTCTTGGACGTGCCAGATACCCGTCAACTATGCTCCCCCACAAGTCGGACAGCAAGCTGCCACCCCAAGTTGATACCCGGCAGGCATTAAGTGACCGACCGTTCGAACCCACTAAAGAGACATATCGGAGCGAGACATGACGCACGCTGAAATCGAAGCGCTGGCCCGGCAGTTCCTGGTCGACACGGCAACCCGGGGCACCCCCGACCCGCGCGTGCAGCAGGTGGTGGTACGCCTGACCACCGACCTGTTCAAGGCCATCGAAGACCTGGACCTGAGCCCCAGCGAAGTGTGGAAGGGCGTAGAGTACCTGGCCGAGGCCGGCGCCACGCACGAACTCGGCCTGCTGGCGGCCGGCCTGGGCCTGGAGCGCTTTCTGGACATCCGCGCCGATGAAGCCGAAGCCCGCGCCGGCCTGACCGGCGGCACGCCGCGCACCATCGAAGGCCCGCTGTACGTGGCCGGCGCCCCGGTCTCCACGGGCTTCGCGCGGCTCGACGATGGCAGCGAAGACGACCAGGGCGAGGTGCTGTTCATGCAGGGCACCGTCCACGGCACCGACGGCAAGCCGCTGCCCGGCGCCAAGGTGGAGGTGTGGCACGCCAACCTGCTCGGCAACTACTCGTTCTTCGACAAATCGCAGTCGGACTTCAACCTGCGCCGCACCATCGTGACCGATGCCAACGGCCGCTACCAGTTCCGCAGCAACGTGCCGATGGGCTACGGCTGCCCGCCGCACGGCACCACCCAGCGCCTGCTGGACCTGCTGGCGCGCCACGGCCGGCGCCCGGCGCACATCCACTTTTTCGTCTCGGCGCCCGGGCACCGCAAGCTGACCACGCAGATCAACATCGACGGCGACGCCTACCTGTGGGACGACTTCGCCTTCGCCAGCCGCGAGGGCCTGGTGCCGGCCATCCGCCGCGTCGACGACCCTGCGCTGCTCGACAAGCACCAGCTGCGCAAGCCGTTTGCCTCGATCGACTTCGACTTCCGCCTGCTGGGCGAGGCGCCCGACGCGCCGGCCGCCGAAGTCGAGCGCACGCGCGCCGCAGCGTAAGCCATCCGGCACCCCCACCCGGCACCGGGGCGCGCCGACGCCCCGCTCTCTTTCCTGGCAGGAGACACACGATGATCCCGATCCATATGGATACCGGGGCGGGCCCCGCTCGCCCCCGCCAAACCCACACCGTGGAAAGCCTTGACCGCCTGCTGGTCGAGGACAAGGCCACCGGCGACTACCGCCTGCACCGCAGCGCCTTCACCGACGAGGCCCTGTTCGAGCTCGAGATGCAGCACATCTTCGAGGGCAACTGGATCTACCTGGCGCACGAAAGCCAGATCCCGCACAACAACGACTACTACACCACCCATATCGGCCGCCAGCCGGTCGTGATCGCGCGCAACCGCCAGGGCGAACTCAACGCCTTCATCAATGCGTGCAGCCATCGCGGCGCGATGCTGTGCCGGCACAAGCGCGGCAACAAGGCCACCTATACCTGCCCGTTCCATGGCTGGACCTTCAACAACAGCGGCAAGCTGCTCAAGGTGAAGGACCCCGACCAGGCCGGCTACCCCGAGTGCTTCAACAAGGAAGGCTCGCACGACTTGAAGAAGGTGGCGCGGTTTGCCAACTATCGCGGCTTCCTGTTCGGCAGCCTCAACGCCGACGTGCTGCCGATCGAGCAGTTCCTGGGCGACGCCGCGCGCATCATCGACATGATCGTGGACCAGTCCGCCGACGGCCTGGAGGTGCTGCGCGGCGCGTCGACCTACACCTTCGCCGGTAACTGGAAGCTGCAGGCCGAGAACGGCGCCGATGGCTACCACGTGTCGGCCGTGCACTGGAACTACGCGGCCACCACCAACCAGCGCAAGCAGCAGAACGCGCGCGAGGACAAGATCCGCGCGATGGATGCCGGCAACTGGGGCCGGCAAGGCGGCGGCTTCTATGCGTTCGACCACGGGCACATGCTGCTGTGGTCGCGCTGGGCCAACCCCGAGGACCGCCCCAACTTCACGCGCCGCGACGAGTTCGCCGCGCGCTGCGGCCCCGAAACCGCCGACTGGATGATCCAGAACTCGCGCAACCTGTGCCTGTATCCGAACGTCTACCTGATGGACCAGTTCGGCTCGCAGATCCGCCTGCTGCGCCCGCTGTCGGTGGACCGTACCGAGGTCACCATCTACTGCATCGCGCCGAAGGGCGAATCAGACGAAGCGCGGGCGCGCCGCATCCGCCAGTACGAGGATTTCTTCAATGTCAGCGGCATGGCCACGCCGGACGACCTCGAAGAGTTCCGCTCGTGCCAGCAAGGCTATGCCGGCCAGGCGCTGGCGTGGAACGACATGTGCCGGGGCGCCACGCACTGGGTGGACGGCCCCGACGAGGCCGCCACGCGCATCGGCCTGAACCCGGTCATGAGCGGCGTGCGTACCGAGGACGAAGGGCTGTACACCATCCAGCACCGCTACTGGCTCGACACGATGAAGCGCGCCGTGGCCCTGCCGCCTGCCGCGCTGGGAGAAGCCGCATGAGCGCCGCCATCCAGCTGGCCGACGTGACGGCCTTCCTGTACCGCGAGTGCCGCCTGCTCGACGACGAGCAGTGGGACGACTGGCTGACCTGCTACCACCCCGAGGCACGCTTCTGGATGCCCTGCTGGGACGACGACGGCACGCTGGTGACCGACCCCGAGCGCGAGATCTCGCTGATCTTCTACCCGAACCGCCAGGGGCTGGAAGACCGCGTGTTTCGCATCAAGACCGAGCGGTCGAGCGCCACCATGCCCGATACGCGCACCAGCCACAACCTCAGCAACATCGAGATCGAAAGCGTCGACGGCCTGACCGCCACGGTGCGGTTCAACTGGCACACGCTCGCCCACCGCTACCAGACCACCTGCAGCTACTTCGGCATGTCGCGCTACGTGATCGACTTCTCGGGCGAGGCGCCGCGCGTGCGCAACAAGTACGTGGTGCTGAAGAACGACTACATCCACCAGGTCATCGACATCTATCACATCTGACTGGCCCGCATCACCGGAGGGACCCACCATGGCACACACCATCGCCCTGCAATTCGAAGACGGCGTGACGCGCTTCATTTCCTGCGCCGAGAACGAAACGCTGGCTGACGCCGCGTATCGCCAGAAGATCAACATTCCGCTGGACTGCCGCGACGGCGCCTGCGGCACCTGCCGCGGGCTGTGCGAGTCGGGCCAGTACGACCTGCCCGCGTCCAGCTACATCGAAGACGCGCTGACGCCCGAGGAAGCGGCCCAGGGCTACGTGCTGTCGTGCCAGACGCGGCCGCGCTCCGATTGCGTGATACGCGTGCCGGCCTCGTCGGCCGCCTGCAAGACCGGGGTGGGCAGCTTCGCGGGCGCGCTGGCCGAGGTGGCGTCGCTCTCTGACTCGACCATCGGCTTTGCCATCGACCTCGACGATCCGTCCGCGCTGAGCTTCCTGCCCGGGCAATACGTGAACGTGGAGATTCCGGGCAGCGGCCTGACGCGCGCCTACTCGTTCAGCTCGGCGCCGGGCGCGCCGCGCGCGGCGTTCGTGGTGCGCAACGTGCCGCAGGGCCGCATGAGCGGCTACCTGACCGATCAGATGGACAGCAAGCCGGGCGGGCAACGCATGGCCTTCTCGGGCCCCTACGGCAGCTTCTACCTGCGGCCGGCCACGCGGCCGGTGCTGTTCCTGGCCGGCGGCACCGGCATCGCGCCGTTCCTGTCGATGCTCGATGTGCTCGCCGCCAGCGGCGGCGCCGGCCAGCCGGTGCGCATGGTGTATGGCGTGACGCACGACATCGACCTCGTGGCGACCGACCGCCTCGACGCCGCCGCGCAACGCGTCGACGGCTTCGAATACCGTACGTGCGTGGCCGATGCCGCCAGCACGCATGCGCGCAAGGGCTATGTCACCGCGCATATCGAGCCGGCATGGCTCAACGGCGGCGACGTCGACATCTACCTGTGCGGCCCCGTGGCCATGGTCGAGGCGGTGCGCGGCTGGCTGGCATCGTCGGACATTACGCCCGCCAATTTCTACTTCGAGAAGTTCTCGGCCAGCACGGAGGCATGATGGGCGACACACGACGATTCGCGGGCCAGACCATGATCGTGACCGGCGCGGCCCAGGGCATCGGGCGCGGCGTGGCGCTACGCGCGGCGGCCGAAGGGGCCCAGGTGGTGCTGGTAGACCGGGCCGCGCTGGTGGACGAGGTGTGCGCGGAGATCGCGCAGGCAGGCGGCACGGCCATCGCCGTCCAGGCCGACCTGGAAACGTTCGACGAGGCGTGCCGCATGGTGGCGGCGGCGGAAGCGGCGTTCGGCGGCGTGGATGTGCTGGTCAACAATGTGGGCGGCACGATCTGGGCCAAGCCGTTCGAGCACTATGCCGAGGCGGAGATCGAAGCGGAAATCCGCCGCTCGCTGTTTCCCACGCTATGGGGCTGCCGCGCCGTGCTGCCGGGCATGGTGGCGCGCAAGGCCGGCGCCATCGTCAACGTCTCGTCGATCGCCACGCGCAGCATCCATCGCGTACCCTACGCGGCGGCCAAGGGCGGCGTCAACGCGCTGACCGCAAGCCTGGCCTTCGAACACGCCACCGACGGCATCCGCGTGAACGCCGTGGCCACCGGCGGCACCGAGGCACCGCCACGCCGGATTCCACGCAATACGCAGACACAGAGCGACCAGGACGCCGCGTGGTACCAGGCCATCGTCGACCAGACACTGGCGTCCAGCCTCATGCATCGCTACGGAACGATCGACGAACAGGTGGCCGTGATCCTGTTTCTGGCTTCGGCGGAAGCGTCGTACATGACGGGCACGGTAGTACCGGTGGGCGGTGGGGATCTGGGGTGAGGCGAGCGGTTTGCTCCCCTCTCCCGCAAGCGGGAGAGGGGTCGGGGGAGAGGGCGCAGCGGTTCAAATCATAACTGTCGCGGCTTGAGGCGCTCACCCTCTCCCCTGCCCCTCTCCCGCACGCGGGAGAGGGGATCGAGGTGCCAGCGTGAACGCGGGAGAGGGGATCGCACTGCCAGCGCACAGGCATCGCTCACCTACGCCGACACCATCTTCGACCTGGCGGCTACCTTGCGGGCTTCCTTGCGGCGGCCGTACCAGCCGCCCACCAGCAGCAGCACGGCCACGGCGATGATGTCGCCGGTCAGCGCCACCGGGCGCGTGGGCCTGCCGCCGGCGAAACCGTAGGTCAGGCCTTCGATGCCCACCGACACCACCGCGCCCAGCACGAAGCAGAACAGGCTGTGGCGGCCGATCTGCACCACCGGGCCCATGAAGCGGGCCAGCCGCTCGACCCATCCGGCGCGCACCGCCAGGTAGACCAGCCACGCCAGCCCCAGGAAGCTGACCACGCGCAGTGCCGCCAGGCTCTGCTTGGGCAGCGGGAACGCCATGGTCGGAATCCAGGCCGGCAGCCACGCTTCGTACAGATGCGGGCGCATCCACAGGTAGGCGGCCGCCATGCAGAGCAGTGCCACCACCACCGCGCCGGCGGTAAAGGCGCGGCGCACGATGGTCTGCTGCGGCAGCACGAAGTCGGGACGCAGGCGCGCGAGCAGGCCCATGCCGAACATCAGCTGCCAGGCGAACGGGTTGAAGCTCCAGCCGCGCGGTTCGCTGCTGGGCAGCAGCGGCAACAGCGTCGGCGACATGATCCACAGCGCCACGCTGCCGCAGATGAATGCCAGCGGCTGTGCGCGCGCCCAGCGGATGGCCAGCGGCGCCAGGCCGATGAACACGGCGTACATCGGCAGCACATCGGAAACAAAAGGCTGGCGCGCCAGGCCCGCCACCTGCAGCACCGTGGTCACCGGCTGGGCCATGAAATCGAGCGCCTCGGTGGCGCGCACGGCCGGCGCGGGAATCTTGCACATGGCCAGCACAAAGCCGAACAGCAGCATCAGCACGCCGGTCAGCACGAACGCCTTGTAGATTTCCCAGCTACGGCGGCGCAGCCGCTTGCGGGCGGCGCTGGCGCCGTCGCGCGCCTCCATTGCCAGGTAGGCGGCACCGGCCGAACAGCCGGCCAGGAAGACGAACACTTCGGCGGCGTCGAACAGCTGGAAATTGCGGATCGTATAGTCGGCCAGCACACTGCCGTTGACGTGGTCGACCACGATGAAGAGCAGCGCGATGCCGCGAATCAGATCGATCTCGGTGCGCCGCTGATTGTTATTGGCTACGTTCACAGGCGTACTTCCCCAGGCTTGCCTGCGGCCAGGGGCGCCGCGCGGCAATCACGGGGCGCATCTTACCGTGACATCAGGGTTTACTCTGTATGGCTGTGTTTCAGCAAGTTACGATGCCGAATAGCGCTGCCGTTCAGGTGGCGTATGCGGCATGCAGCCGGGCCAGCGTGCGGCGGCCGGCATCCACCACCGAGGCATCGTGGGTGGTCTGCGCACGCATGATCATGCCCTCGATGCAGACGATGGCCTCCTCGGCTACCGCTGCGGGGTCGCTCAGGCCCAGCTCTGCGGCGATGACGCCAGCAAAGTCTTGCAACGACGCCTTGTGCGACACCGCCTGGGCCAGCAACCGGCCATCCTCGCCCGCCCCGCCGCCGGCCTCGGCCACCATATTGAGGAAGGAACAGCCCCGGTAGTCCGCGCTGGTGAACCACTCGCCAAGCGTATCGGCCATCACGTCGAGGTTGGTGCGTTCGGCCAGCCGGCGGCGCACGCCGGCTTCGAACCAGCCCATCCAGAAGTCATGGCGGCGCTGCAGGTATTCGAAGATCAGGTCGTTCTTGGACGGAAAGTGCCGGTACAGCGACATCTTGGCCACGCCGGATTCGGCGATGATGCGGTCGATGCCGGTGGCGCGATAGCCGTCGCGGTAAAAGAGCCGCGCGGCGGTTTCCAGAATGCGGTCCCGGGCGGAAGGCGTGGTCATGATGCGGCCGTGTTTCAAAGGGAATAGCGGCAATTATAGGAGACAGACCTGTCTCCGAAGCCCGATATCCGAAACTCGCGGCGTCAAAGGCGGGCAGGCAGCACCCTTCCAGCGAAATTTGCCGGCACTGCCTTATTTGCGTCGGCTGCCGGTCAATCTTGCAATCACATGCTGATTACGCCACTTACGAGCCCGTAAAACGGCGTCCGGCCGGTGGCGTGCCGTTTGCAAGCCTTCTCCGACAGGCCTCGATGTTGCAGGCCGTCAACGGAGATATCCCATGAAAAAGATCTGGATCCTGGTAGCCGACGAGGGCGTTGCCCGCGTACTGGCGTCGCAAGGTGAAAGTGCCCCGCTGCAAGAAGTGGAGAAGATCACCGATGCGGCCGCCCACGCCGACAATGCCGACCTGCGCCGGGATGCCTATGGCCGGCGGGGGCAGGCGCCCATGCAGGGCGACGCGGGCCACCCGGGCGCCCATGTCAGCCGCACGGCGGCCACCGCTTCGGCCGGCGAGGACGAAATCCACCAGGAGGCCCAGTTATTCTCGCGCCGCGTGGCGGCGATGCTCGAAGACGCCCGCAACCGCCAGCGTTTCGATGAACTGGTGATCATCGCCCCGCCGCGCTTCCTTGGCCTGCTGCGCAAGGCGTTGCCGCAGTCGGTGTGCGACGTGGTCTCGCGCGAGCTGGACAAGGACTACTGCCAGCTGTCGAACGCCGACCTGCAGCGCCGGCTTGCCGACGATGGCACGGTGCCCGCGCATCGCGCCGCCCGCATCGACACCGGCAAGGGCCCCGGCAACGCCGTGGGCAACCTTCCGATGCGCTAACAACACTCCTTACACCAGCCTATGGCCTCCACATGGACCACCGGCAACCAGCTCGATCTGCTGGAAAACGGTGAGGAATTTTTCCCGCGCCTGATCGCGGGCATCACGGCGGCACGCCGGCGCGTGCTGCTGGAGACCTTCATCCTGCTCGACGACGACGTGGGCCACCTGCTGGCCGACGCGCTGGTGTCCGCCGCGCGGCGCGGCGTGGAAGTTGGCATCACCGTCGATGGCTTTGGCAGCGCCGACCTGCCCGACGCCTATATCCGGCGGCTGACCGACGCCGGCGTGATCGTGCGCATGTTCTCGCCCGGGCGCCGCATCCTGGGCCAGCGTACCAACCTGTTCCGGCGGCTGCATCGCAAGCTCGTGGCCATCGACGGCCAGACGGCGTTCGTCGGCGGCATCAACCTGTGCGCCGATCACCTGGTCAAGGCCAGCCCCCTGGCCAAGCAGGATTACGCCGTGGAGGTACGGGGGCCGGCCGCGCAGGACATCGAGGCGTTCATGCTCGATGCGGTGGACACGTGCCGGCGCGCCCGGCGCCACGCCGTTGCCGCCCCGCCGCGCCCCGGCAATGCGGCCCCGGGCGCCGCGCTGCTGGTGACACGCGACAACGACCGGCATCGCAACGATATCGAGCAGCACTATGTCAAGGCGATCCGGGCGGCGAAGCGCGAGGTCATCATCGCCAACGCCTATTTCCTGCCCGGTTACCGGCTGCTGCAGGCCATCTGCCACGCCGCCCGGCGCGGCGTGGATGTGCGGCTGATTCTCCAGGGACGGCCCGACATGGTCTGGGTCAAGCGCACCGTGGACATGCTGTACGCGCACCTGCAGGAAGCCGGCGTGCAGATCTTCGAATACTGCGAGCGGCCAATTCACGGCAAGGTGGCGCTGGTAGACGACTGGGCGACGGTGGGGTCGAGCAATCTCGACCCGCTGAGCCTGTCGCTGAACCTGGAGGCCAACCTGATGATCCAGGACGACGCCTTCGTTGCCGCGCTGCGGCAGAACCTGACGACGCTGATGCGCGACGCCTGCAGCGCAGTGCCCGCCGTGCCAGCCTCGCGCGCGTCGTGGCAAGGCATTGCCACGCCCGTCATCTTTCACTTCCTGCGCAAGTTTCCGGCCTGGGCGGGCTGGCTGCCCGCGCATACGCCCCGGCTGGTGTTGCCGGGCGCGCCGGATACCCCGGGCGCAGCGCGGCCTGCCATGCCGATGCCGGGCGCCGAGCGGGACTGCACCTGAGGAGACCACACATGTCCGTGGCCAGCAGCATCCGGCATGTCTTCCGGCACCGCATCCGATGGTCGATCGTGAAAAAGGTGGCCGGGCTAGCTTTCGTGGCGTTGGTGATCTTCCTGATCTACCGCAGCCTCAGCGGCATCGACTGGAGCCAGGTCATGCAGGCGCTCAAGCGCTACGACGCCGCCACGCTGCTGCCCGTCGTGGCCCTGGCCTGCGTCAGCTTTGCGCTGCACGCGTCGTTCGACGTGCTGGGCCGTCACTACACGGGCCACCATCTGTCCGCGCCCCGGGTCATGCTGATCGCTTTCATCGCCTACGTGTTCAATCTCAATGTGGGCGCAGTGGTGGGCGGCCTCGGCATGCGGCTGCGGCTGTATTCGCGCGCCAACGTCAGCGCCTCGCAGGTGGCCGGCGTCTATACGATTGCCATCGTCACCAACTGGACTGGGTACATGATGCTGGCCGGCGGCATGTTGGCGGCCATGCCGCCGCCCTTGCCCGCCGAATGGGGCATCAGCGTGTGGCTGCTGCGGGTGACCGGTGTGGCCATGCTCGCGTGCGGCCTGCTCTACTGGCTGGCGTGCGCCAAGGCGAAGACGCGCAGCGTCCGCATCAAGAAACATGTGTTCCGGCTGCCCGGCTTCCGCTTCGCGCTGCTGCAGAACGTGTTATCGATGGCGAACTGGGTGGTGCTGGCCACCATCATCAAGCTGCTGCTGCCGCCAGAGGTGGGGCTCGGCGCCGCGCTGTCGGCGCTGCTGGTGGGCGCGGTGGCGGGCGCCCTGGCGCATATTCCGGCCGGCATCGGCGTGCTGGAAACCGTGTTCGTGGTGCTGCTGAGGCCCGTGGCGCCCGAACCCGTGGTGGTGGCCGCGCTGATCGCCTACCGTGCCATCTACTACCTGCTGCCGATGGTGATTGCCACCTCGGCCTACGCGTGGATGGAATTGCGTGGCAACCGGGGCGCCGCGCGCGCCCGGCCAGGCACCGACGACCACCGCGCCAGCGCCCAATGAAAAAAGCCGGGTGGCGGTTGCCCGCCCCCGGCCTTCCAGACCCCGCGTGCAGCGCTCAGGCCGCTACCTTCAACTGCGTCAGCTTGGCCTCGGCATCGCGCAGCGCGGTGCGCAGGCCCTCTTCCACCACCGGATGGTAGAACGGCATGGCCAGCATCTGGGCGATGGTCAGGCCTTGTTGATAGGCCCAGGCCAGCAGGTGCGCGATGTTCTCGGCGCGCGGGCCGGTCCATTCGGCGCCCAGGAAGCGGCCCGAGGCGCGGTCCGCGTAGACGTGCATCAGGCCCCGGTTCCTGAGCATCACGCGGCTGCGGCCCTGATCCTCGAAACTGACCTCGCCGGTCACTAAGCTGCCTTGCGTGAGGTCGGCAAAGCGCTTGCCCACCATGGCGATCTGCGGATCCGAGAACACCACGGCAATCGGCGCGCGTCGCGTCAGCTGGCGCACGTCCGGCCAGTGCGCGGCGTTCTCGCCGGCAATCCTGCCTTCGTCGGCAGCCTCATGCAGCAGCGGCAGCACGTTGTTGGCATCGCCGGCAATGAACACAGGCGCGTCGCCACATTGCAGGGTGACCGGGTCGAACACCGGCACGCCGCGCGCGTCGAGTGCCAGCGCCGTGTTTTCCAGCGCCAGGTTGTCGACGTTCGGCCGGCGCCCCGTGGCGGCCAGCACATAGTCGAAATGCTCGGATACCAGATGGCCGTCGTCGGTCCGGAACGTGATCACCGCCGTATCGCCGTCGCGGCGCATGCCGGTGACGTTGGCGTCGGGCAGCAGCGGGAATTCGGCCTGGAACGTCTTGGCCGCGTAGGCGCGGATGGCCGGGTCCGACAGCGGCCCGACGCCGCCGCCCACGCCGAACACGCGCACCCGCACGCCCAGGCGCGACAACGCCTGGCCCAGTTCCAGCCCGATCACGCCGGGGCCGAACACGGCCACGCTGCGCGGCAGGTCTTCCCACGAGAACACGTCGTCATTGACGATCAGCCGGTCGCCAAACACCGAGAACGGCTGCGGCACCGCCGGACGGGAACCGGTGGCAATCACCACGCGGCTGGCTTGCACCACCACGTCGTTGCCCACCTGCAGCAGCGTGTTGTCGATGAACTGGGCGAAGCCGCGCAGGCGGTCGGCCTCGGGAATGCCCTCCACGCCCTTCACCACGAAGCCGACGAAGCGGTCGCGTTCGCTGCGCACGCGCTGCATGACTTCGCGGCCGTCCACGCGCACCTTGCCATCGACGTGCACGCCGAAGGCGGCGGTGTGGCGGGCTTCGTGCGCCGCCTCGGCCGCCGCGATCAGCAGCTTCGACGGCATGCAGCCCACGCGGGCGCAGGTGGTGCCATAGGCGCCGCCTTCGATGATCACGGCGCGCTTGCCGGCGGCGATGGCCGCACGATACGCGGCAAGCCCGGCGGTACCGGCGCCAATCACTGCCACATCGGTCTGAATCGTCTTCATAGCGTTTCCTTGAAAATTCGTATCTGCTTCAATCGGCGGAGGGGATGGCACCGCACTTGCCATGGCGCGGCCAAGGCGATGCCATCGGGTCCGGCGACTGCCGGCCCGCGTCTTGCCACGATCAAGTGGCTGCGGGGTAGCGGTGGAAAAGGTGCCCAGGACACCGGCCGGGGGAGCCGGGCCCGGGCGGGGGAGGATCAGGCAGCCAGGTACTGTTCGAGCGCGGCGGCGCCACCAATCAGCTTGCCGTTGATGAACACCTGCGGCGCGGTCATCTCGCCGGAGACGGCGCCCAGCACCTTGCCGCGAATCTTGTTGTCCAGCGGCACGTCGATGTACTCGAAGCCCTTGTCCTGCAGCAGTTGCTTGGCCTTGGCGCAGTGCGAGCAACCGACCTTCGAGAACACCACCACCTGGTCAGGGCGGCGCGCGTCCGGGGCGATGTAGTTCAGCATCGTGTCGGCGTCAGAGACCTTGAACGGGTCGCCCGGCTCCTGCGGCTCGATGAACATCTTGTCGACCACGCCGTCCTTGACCAGCATCGAATAGCGCCAGCTACGCTTGCCGAAGCCCAGGTCGGCCTTGTCCACGAGCATGCCCATGCCGTCGGTGAACTCGCCATTGCCGTCGGGGATCATGACGATGTTCTCGGACTCCTGGTCCTTGGCCCACTCGTTCATCACGAACGTGTCGTTGACCGACACGCAGATGATGGTGTCCACGCCGGCGGCGCGGAAGGCCGGGGCCAGCTCGTTGTAGCGCGGCAGGTGGGTCGACGAACACGTCGGGGTGAAGGCGCCGGGCAGCGAGAACAGGGCCACGGTCTTGCCGTTGAACAGTTCGGCCGTGGTGACGTCCTTCCAGTCATTGTTTTCACGCACACGGAACGTCACGTTGGGAACGCGTTGGCCTTCACGGGATTGCAGCATCGGTATCACTCCTTGGTTGGTTTGGGCGCCACCTGTGTTGTGGCGATGGAGTGCATTCTCCCGATCCGAATGTGATCCGTAAAATTCATTGTCTTAACCGAACCGATTAAGAATTTCTATTATCAATCGCTAATATCCGATTGCTTTTGACTATCGGGGCGCCTCGGATGTGCTTTCGCTTGCCCTGCACGATGGCTATCATGCGGGCACACAAGAACGAAGGGACATCCACCCATGACTCGCCTTAATGTCCGCCTGCCGGTTTGCCTGCCGGTGCGCCTGCCCGCGGCCACCCTGCTGGCGGCCGCGCTGATCGCCGCCGGCACCCTGCCCGCCACGGCTGCGCCGCTGACCAAACCCGCCCTGGACACCATCGTGGCGCGCGCCAGCGCCGCCCCGCCCGCCTCCTTTGCGGCGTTCCTCGACGCGGCGGTCAAGCTCGACCCCAAGCTGGCGCCGTCGGTACGCGCCTACCGCGCCAAACGGCCGCTCAAGGGCGACGACCTCGTGAACATCGGCCGGCTGCTGGGCGTCTACAACCGCGTGCACAACCACCAGGCCGTGCTCGACAGCATCAGCGAGATGGTGGCCCTGCGCACGGTGCGCGACGACAAGGTGCCGCAGCACGAGAACCCCGCCATCATCGCGTTCGGCAAGCTCGTGGAGCGCATGGCGCAGGACTTCGGCCTGCAGTTCCGCAATGTCGACAACCGCGTGTTCGAGGTGACGCTGCCCGGCCAGGGACAGGAAACGTTCGGCATCCTCACCCATGCCGACGTGGTGCCGGTGGTGGCCGACGAATGGGTGCTCGACGACGGCACGAAGCTGGACCCGTTCAAGGTCACGCGCGTGGGCGACTACCTCTACGGCCGCGGCACGATCGACGACAAGGGTTCGATCGCGGCCGCGCTCTACGCGATGAAGACGGTGCGCGAGAGCGGCGTGCCGCTGGCGCGCACGATCCGCCTGATGATCGAGACCACCGAGGAAACCGGCGGCGACGGCATGAAGTACTACCGCGACAAGACCGCGCTGCCGGCTTACAACATCGTGCTCGACAGCAAGTACCCGGCCGTGGTGGCCGAGAAGGGCTCGGGCGCGTTGACCGTGCGCTTTGCCGACCAGCCGGTGGACGGCAAGCTGCCCGCCATCGTGGCCATGGCCGGCGCGGCCTCGGCCAACGCCATTCCGCAGACGGCCACCGCGCGCATCACGGGCGGCGACCTGAACGCCGTGGCCGCCGCGCTCGAGAAGGCCCGCGACGCCTTCATTGCGCAGCACGCCGCGCAGGGCAAGTTTGCGATCGATATCACGCGTCAGGCCGACGCCATCGACGTGAAGGTCAGCGGTTCTTCGGCGCATGGCTCGCGCCCCGAGGAAGGTGTGAACCCGGTGCCGCGCCTGGCCATGTTCCTGCAGGCCTCGGGCGTGTCGTTCGCGGACAACCAGTACGCGCGCGCCACGCGCTACCTGACCGACCTTTACGGCACCGGCTATCTCGGCGAAAAGCTTGAAGTGGGCTATCGCGACGACTTCATGGGCCCGCTGACCGTGTCGCCCACGCTGATCCGCGAGCGCAATGGCAAGCTCGAAGTCACGGCCAACGTGCGCATGCCGCGCGGCTCCACGCCCGACGCACTGCGCGCGAAGATCGCCGAACGCATCCAGGGCTGGTCTGCCGCCAACCACGTGGCGCTGGAAATCCAGCACGACCAGGGCGACTGGATGGCGCGCGACCCCAGCGGCGCCTGGCTGTCCACGCTGCTGAACATCTACGGCGACACCACCGGGCTCGAAGCCAGGCCGGTGCCCACCGCCGGCAGCACCACCGCCAAGCTGATGCCGAACGCCATCAACTTTGGCCCGGCCATGCCGGGCAAGAAGTACACCGCGCACAATGCCAAGGAGTACAAGGAAGTCTCCGACCTGAACCTCGACATGCAGATGTTCACGGAGATGCTGGTGCGCGTGGGCAACCTGCAGAAGATGCAGTGACGATGCAGTGACGATGCAGTGACGACGGGGGCTAGCGGGCGGGCCGGTGGCCATCGCCTGCCTGTCCAGCCTGCCCCGTCGTCAACCGGGAAGCAGCCTCAGAACCCGAGGTCGCTCAGCCCCGGATGGTCGTCGGGACGGCGTCCCAGCGACCAGTGGTATTTGCGCTCCGACTCACGGATCGGGGCATCGTTGATGCAGGCGAAGCGCCGCTGCATCAGGCCGTTCTCGTCGAATTCCCAGTTCTCGTTGCCGTACGACCGGAACCAGTTGCCCGAGTCGTCGTGCCACTCGTAGGCGAAGCGCACCGCGATGCGGTTGCCGTCATGGGCCCACAGCTCCTTGATCAGCCGGTAATCAAGCTCCTTCTGCCACTTGCGGGCCAGGAACGCCACGATCTCGTCGCGCCCGTTCACAAACTCGGCACGATTGCGCCACGCGCTATCCACCGTGTACGCCAGGGCCACGCGGTTGGGGTCGCGCGAGTTCCAGCCGTCTTCGGCGGCCCGCACCTTGGCGGCGGCTGTTTCAAGGGTGAAGGGGGGCAGCGGCGGGCGAACTTCGGGTTGGCTCGACATGAACAAGCTCCTGGAGGATGGAAACCAGATGGAAGGGAAAAACCGGCGGCGATCCGACGTAGACAGATCTGTCTCATAGTGTTGGATAGACAGATCTGTATGTCAAGCGCGATTTGCAGTGCCGGCCCTCCCCTCGCGGCAAGACACCGTCAGAGCCGTTGCCGGTCGAAGCCCGATTCCCGGGCCAGGACGATGGCCTGCGAGCGGTTTTCCACTTCCAGTTTCGAGAAGATGCTCGTGATGTGGTTGCGCACCGTCTTCTCGCACAGGCCAAGGTGGGCCGCGATCTGCGCGTTGTCGCGCCCCTGCGCGATCAGCACGACGATGTCGCGCTCGCGGCGCGTCAGCGTGCCGAACGCGGGGTCGGCCGATGGCGCCGGTGCCGGCAGGAAGGCGCGTACTTCCTCGATCCAGCGGTCCCAGGCCGGCTCGGCTTCCAGCAGCAGGTGGTTGCCGCTGTCGAGCGGCACGAAGCGCGCGTTCGGGATCATGCTGGCGATCAGCCGCCCTTCGTCGAACGGCACGCGGGCGTCGCGCACGGCGTGCAGCACCAGCGTCGGGCAGGTGACCAGCGGCAGCAGCGTCACCACGTCGATATCGTTGAAGATGCGCATGAAGCGGGCCGCATTGACCGGCGACGTGGACACCCGCTCCAGCTCGTTGAACCACCGGTGCTGTTCGGCGCTGCCGCCCGGAATGAACTGGGTGGTGAAGAACTGCCGAAACGCCGGGTTCTCCTGGCCCCAGCCGATTTCCGCCAGCCGGATCATCAGTTCCGACTCCTCGCGCATCTCGGGGCCCAGGTTGCGCTTGAGCCGGCCACGCGCGTAGCCGCCATGCAGGATCAGGTGGCTGACGCGTTCCGGATGCGCCACGGCATACGCCACGGCGATCGATGCCCCCTGCGAGATGCCGAGCAAGGCAAACGATTCCACACCCATGGCGTCGACGATGGTTTCCAGGTCACGCAGCCACGCCTCGAACGAGAGGTCGTCCACGTGGCGGTCCGACAGCCCGCAGCCGCGCTCGTCGTAGCGGATCAGCGTGTGTTGCTCTGACAGCGCGCAGAGCATGTGGCTCCAGACCGGACTGCCCACGTCGAACTCGAGGTGGCTCATCCAGTTGGCGGCCTTCACCAGCGGCGGGCCGCTGCCGGTGATGGCATAGGCCAGCCGCACGCGGTCGGGGCTGGTGCAAAGGCGGATCTGCTGCTTGAGCATCGGCATGGGCGGGTCGCGCACGGGGCAGGTGGTGAGCGAAGCCGCGCGCCGCCGGCCGTTGTCTGGCCTGGGCGCGCCGTGTCCGGTCGTACCGGGCGACTCACCTATCTTAGACAACGTTCCCCATCGCGCCGACATCAAAACGGCTTGCCGGCTGCGCAAAGTGCGGAAGGCCAGACGCGCCGCGTGGGGAACGCGCCGGATGGTGTACACCACGGGCGATGGATCGATGGCAATGCGCGGAAAAACTTGCCGGCCACACGGCGCCATGCCATGTGGCCGGAGGGCAGCCGGTGGTCGGCTGGCGGGAGTCCTGGTCAGCGGGCTGAGCGGGTGTCAGGCAGCGCGCATCGCGCAGTCGCCCTGGGCGCCCACGCTGCGGGCCCCGTCGGTGTACGCGTCGCGCGGGCCCATGCGGTTGCCGCCATCACTGAATGCATCGCGCGGCATCAGTCGGGTGCCGTCCAGGTATGGGTCGAACGCGCCGCGCTTGCATGCGGACTTGCTCACGTGCTGCGTCGAGCCATTGGACGGGACAAACACTTCGCTCCATGCGGCCTGAGCGGTCTGGACGATGCCGACGGTCATTGCGGAAACAGCGGAAATGGCAAGCAGGGTCTTTGCAACTTTCGTACACATTTCTAAGGCTCCAACTTTGAAACTCCATGACAGGAAAAAAACGGATCTGCTGGCTGGCCGGTGCAGCGATGGACCATGGCCGATCCGTGGAGTCATTGTCGGAAATGAAATGAGAATGCGTACGAGACGTGCGTCCCGGTTTGCGCCCGCCTCGCGGGAAAACCCGGTGCCAATGCGTGGGACTTGAGTCCCGTGCCGGCGCAATGGCCGGGCCAATCGGGGGGCCGAAAGGTCTTGCGGTGCACCGCCCATGCACCGCCATGCTCCCCCGACCTGCCCCCGCCGGTGCCGTGCGAGGCCCCTCTCGCCCGGTCACGCATCTTCCCGTACCGTCCAGGTAGCGTAGCCCCCACGCGTTGACCCCGCCAAGGACGCCTGTCCCGCAAATCCGGGCCGATCCGGATGAAAACGATTGCAATCGGGACACACGCCTCACGCGCCGGCCCCTCGAAACGCCGAGACTCCGCACACGTCCCCGATGGGACGTTTCACGTAGAGGAGTCACCGCAATGCAAGCTGTATCCCTTTCCGCCGACACACAACGCTATGCCCGCTGTATCGCCGCTTCACGCCGCATCCGCTGGGACATCGACCAGGACGTGATTCGCGGCCGCACGTTCGACCTCTCCCACAAGTTCATGCCCGACGGCTTGTCGCTCGTGGACGAACTGCCGTTCCTGAGCGCCGCCGAACAGCGCTTTCTGAGCCAGGTGCAGGGTCGCACCTACGCCAACATGTTCGGGCTCGTGGAACGCTTCGTCAGCGCCAAGGTGCTGGAACTGACCGGGCAGCACGCGCTGGGCGACCAAGTTGCGCTCGAAGCACTGATCCGCTTTTCGGACGAGGAACTGAAGCACCAGGCGCTGTTCCGGCGCATCGAGCAGCTTGCCGCGCAGGACATGCCGGCCGGCTACCGCTTCGACCATCAGCCCAACGACGTGGCCGCCTTCGTGCTGGGCAAGCGCTCCTGGGGCGTGCTGGCCGTGATCTGCCAGCTCGAACTGTTCTCGCAGGCGCACTATCGCGCGAGCATCGGCACCGCGCCGGACCTCTCGGACCTGTTCAAGGACGTGTTCCTGTACCACTGGCGCGAGGAGTCGCAGCACGCCATCCTCGACGAGCTGGAATGGATACGCGAGAACGCGCGCATCAGCGATGCCGAGCGCGATGCCGCGATCGACGACATGCTGGCCATCGTGGGCGGCTTCGACGCGATCATCCAGGCCCAGGCCCGCGCGGACAGCGAGTACTTCATGCGCGTGATCCGGGGCACGCCGCACGCGCCGCGCGCCGCCGAGGTGGAGGCCGGGGTGCTCAAGGCGTATCGCTGGACGTACATCGTCTCGGGCCTGTATGAGCCGCGCTTCTGCAAGCTGCTCGATGCCATGACCACCGAGGCGCAGCGCGCGCACATCCAGGCCACGGCAGCGCCGCTGATGTACGCGGTGCCCGCCGGCGGCGCGCCGGAACCGGCGATGGCCGCCTGAGGCACCCTGCCGCCCGTGGTCGCCGGCGGCTGCGGCGGCGCTTGTGCGAGCTTGTTCCAGCCTTGTTCAGGTCTTATTCCGGTCTTATTCCGGCGTGATCCCGGCCTGCTTGATTTGCGCCGCCCAGCGAACCATCTCCTTGCGCAGCATGGCATCGGCCTGCGCCGGGCTCATCGTCAGCGGCTCGAACCCCTCCTTGAGCAGGCGCGCCTTCAGTTCGGGCTGGGCCAGCGCGGCGTTGAGCGTCTGGTTGAGCCGGGCCAGCACGTCCTTGGGCGTGCCAGCCGGCGCGCTGACGATGAACCACGTCTCGAAGCTGTAGTTCGGCAGGCCGGCCTCGGCCATGGTCGGAATCTCTGGCATCAGCGGCGAGCGCTTCGGGCCGGTCACGGCCAGCGCGCGCAGCTTGCCGGCCTGCACTTGCGGCAGCGCGGCGGACAGCACCGGAAAGCTCATCTGCACCTGGCCCGCGATGGTATCGACCAGGGCCGGCCCGCCACCCTTGTACGGCACGTGCAGGATCTGCACGCCGGCCTCGGTCTTGAACAGCTCGGCGGCCATGTGGAACGTGCTGCCGGAGCCCGCCGACCCGAAGCTCAGCTTGCCCGGCTGCGCCTTGGCCATCGCCACCAGCTCCTTGACGTTCTTCGCGGGCAGGCTGTTGGTCACCACCAGCACGTGTTGCGACGTGCCCATCGTGCCCACCGAGGCAAAGTCCCTGGCCGTATCGAATGGCAGCTTCGCGAACAGCGACGGATTGACCGCCAGCGCCACGTTGTTGATGGCCAGCGTGTAGCCGTCGGGCTTGGCCTTGGCCAGCTGGTCCATGCCGATGTTGCCAGAGGCGCCGGCGCGATTGTCGGCCACCACCGGCTGGCCAAGCTGCCGGCCCCAGGCATCGGTGATCAGGCGGCCCGCGATGTCGACGCTGCCGCCCGGCGCAAACGGCACGATCAGCCGGATCGGGCGATTCGGGAAGGCGTCTGCGGCCAGCGCGGGGGTAGTGGCGAGCGATGCAGCGAGCATGGCGGTTGTTGCCGCCATGGCAATGCCGGCCCGCCTGGCGAAGCCGGTGAAGGGGATACCCATGGTTGTCTCCTGGTTGGCGCCGGGTTCTGGCCCGGTCGAATCCCTGGTTCCGGATGGTCCGGGATCTTGTGCGAGCCAGTGTACCCATGAGACAAAGCGCAGGGATTTCCCCTTTAGCACGACATTGGTGCCTTCAAATCACGAATCGCGCCCGTTGATGGACACCCTGCCAACTAGGCGCGCACCCCCTCGCGCTCCAGGCTGGCCAGGTAGTGATGGATCTGCGCCACCACCGCCGCGCCCTCGCCCACCGCGGCCGCCACACGCTTGGTGGAGCCCGAGCGCACGTCGCCGATGGCAAACACGCCCGGCACGCTGGTCTCCAGCGTGTAGTCGGCCCGTTCGGTGCACGAGTGGTGCGCGTCATAGCCGGTCAGGATGAAGCCCTTGGCGTCGGTTTCCACGTGGCACGAGCGCAGCCACTCGGTGTTCGGCGCGGCCCCGATGAACAGGAAGACATGGCGCATTGGCACCGCCACGCACTCGGGGCCCTGCGCGCGCTCCTTGTAGCGCACCGTGGACAGCCAGTTTTCGCCCTCCATCGCCGTGATCTGGGCGTGGGTGTGCAGGTACACGTTCGACAGGCTCTTGAGGCGGTCGATCAGGTAGCGCGACATGGTGGCCTCCAGCCCCTCGCCGCGCACCAGGATGTGCACCTCGGCCGCGTGCGACGCCAGGTAGACGGCGGCCTGCCCGGCGGAGTTGCCCCCGCCCACCAGCATCGCGTGTTCGTCCTTGCAGAGCTTGGCTTCCACCGGCGACGCCCAGTAATAGACGCCCCGGCCCTCGTAGCGGTCGAGCGAGTCGATCTCGGCGCGCCGGTATTGCGCGCCGCTGGCGATCACCACGGTGCGCGTGGGCACGCGCCGTCCGTCGGTCAGTTCGAGCTGGATCGGGCTCTCTGCGCAATGCAGTGCCTTGGCTTCGAGCGGAATGGCCAGGTGCGCGCCGAACTTGAGCGCCTGCACCAGCGCCCGGCCGGCCAGCGCCTGGCCCGAGATGCCGGTGGGAAACCCCAGGTAGTTCTCGATGCGCGCGCTCGCGCCAGCCTGCCCGCCCGGCGAGCGGCAATCGAGCACGGCCACCGACAGCCCTTCGGAGGCGGCATACACGGCGGTGGCCAGCCCGGCCGGCCCGGCCCCGACCACCACCACGTCATAGACATGGTCCGGATCGAATTCGGGCACCAGCCCCAGGCAACTGGCAAGCTGGCCTTCGTCGGGCGCGCGCAGCACGCTGCCATCGGGGCAGATCACCATCGGGAAATCGCTGGCCGGCGCCTTGCTGATATCGAGCAGGCAGGTGGAGTCGGTATCGGTCTCGATATCGATCACCCGGTGCGGATGCCCGTTGCGGCGCAGGAACGCCTGCAGCGCCAGCAGCAGCGGCTGGGTGCCCTTGCCCACCAGCACCGGCCCGCCACCCTGCTCGATCAGGCCCACGCGGCGCAGGATCAGCGCGCGCATGATGCGCTCGCCCAGGTCTGCCTCGGCCACCAGCAGCGCGCGCAGGTTCGCCGGGGGAATGACCAGCACCGTGCAGTCTTCCAGCGCCACGGCGTCAACCAGGGCGGGCTTGCCGGTCAGCTGGCCCACCTCGGCCAGGAACTGGCCCGGGCCTTCCTCGGTAATCGGGCTGGTGTGGCCGAGCCCGTCGCGGCGGTCTACCCGCACGCGGCCCGACAGCACCACGTGCATGCCGCGCCCGGTATCGCCGATGCGGAACACGAATTCGCCCGCTTGCCAGGTACGGATCTCGCCGAAGCGGCGGATGCGCGTGATCTCGGCCTGGGTCAGCGTGGGGAACATCTGGTGACGGCGCGTCTCCAGCATCGAGAACGGCGCCTCGGGTTCCGGCATCGTTGGCTGGCCCGCCAGCGTATCGGCGGTTTCAGGATTGGCGTCGAGTGCCGACGTCGCCTGCGTCATCTCCATGCTGTTCCCCGCTGTGGTGAAGCGCCCGGCGGTGGCCGGCGCCCTGCATCGATCGAAGACTGCCTGCGGTGCCCTGGATTCGCGCCGGGCACCGATGCGCGGCCATGGGTCGCGGCCGCCGCTGGAAGATAGTAGCCCCGGCCGCGCCGAAACACACATGAAGATTTGTGGGAAGGTGTGTGTCCTGAAACTCACCAGTCTTGCGCCCGATCATCGATGCACCGAGGCAGTGCCTGTAGTGTGGCGCACCAGAAGTCAGGCCCCGCCAACCGGCTGCCCTGACCATGAAAAAACCGACTGCAAACCAGAGATATAAATCATGGTGAGAATATTAAGCGCTGGCTACACTGTGCCACGCGCCTCCAAGACGCAAAGTCCGTCACGGACCCACGAGGCCCCTGGCGGCATATCAGACAGCCCCCAGCAAGGAGACTAGATGTACCGCGATCGCATTCGCCTGGCCGCCCTCCAGGACAAGATCATGTCGGCCGACCAGGCCGCGGCACTGATTCAGGATGGCATGACCGTCGGCATGAGCGGCTTCACGCGCGCCGGCGACTGCAAGGCCGTGCCGGTGGCACTGGCGCGCCGCGCCGCCACCGACCCGCTGCAGATCACGCTGATCACGGGCGCCTCGCTGGGGCACGACACCGACAAGATCCTGGCCGAAAGCCACGTGCTGGCGCGCCGCCTGCCCTTCCAGTCAGACGCCACGCTGCGCCGCAAGATCAACGAGGGCGAGGTGATGTTCATCGACCAGCATCTGGGCGAGACCGTCGAGCTGCTGCGTAGCGGGCAGATCGCCCCGGTCGACATTGCCGTGATCGAGGCTGCCGCGATCACCGAGACCGGCGGCATCGTGCCCACCACCTCGGTCGGCAACTCGGCCAGCTTCGCGATGATGGCCCGGAAGGTGATCGTGGAGCTGAACCTGAACATGCCGGCGGGGCTGGAAGGGCTGCACGACATCGCGTTCCCGGTGCAGCGCCCGTACCGCCAGCCCATTCCGCTGATCGCGGTGGAGCAGCGCATCGGCCTGCCCTACATTCCGGTCGACCCGTCCAAGATCGCCGCCATCGTCATCACGCAGCGCGACGACAGCCCGTCCAACGCCCTGCCGCCCGACGGCGAGACCCAACAGATTGCCGGCCACCTGATCGGCCTGCTGGACCGCGAGGTGCGTGCCGGCCGGCTGTCGGCATCGCTGCAGCCGTTGCAGGCCGGCATCGGGACGATTGCCAACGCCGTGCTGCACGGGCTGGCCGAATCGCAGTTCCACGACCTGACGATGTACTCGGAGGTGCTGCAGGACAGCACCATCGCGCTGATCGATGCCGGCAAGATGCGCTTTGCGTCGGCGGCGTCGATGACGCTGTCGGCACCGGTCTATCGCCAGGTGCTGGACAACCTCGCGCACTACAAGCAGAAGCTGGTGCTGCGTCCGCAGGAAATCAGCAACCATCCCGAAGTGCTGCGCCGGCTGGGGCTGATTACCATCAACACGGCGCTGGAATGCGACATCTACGGCAACGTCAACTCCACGCACGTGGGTGGCACGCACATGATGAACGGCATTGGCGGGTCAGGCGATTTCGCGCGCAACGCCCATCTGTCGGTCTTCGTCACGAAGTCGGTGGCCAAGGACGGCAAGATCTCGAGCATCGTGCCGATGGTCACGCACGTGGACAACAGCGAGCACGACGTGGACGTGCTCGTCACCGAGCACGGGCTGGCCGACCTGCGCGGCCTGGCGCCGCGCGAGCGCGCGCTGCAGGTTATCCAAAACTGCGCGGACCCCGCCTACCGCGACGGCCTGCTCGACTACTTCCAGCGCGCCTGCAAGCGCGGCGGCCAGACACCGCATGTGCTGGAGGAAGCGTTCGCCTGGCACGTGCATTACCGCGACCACGGCACCATGCAGGCCACGGCCGAAGCCGGCGCACCGACCGGGCCAAACCCCGATCCGAACCCGGCCGCGAACGAGCCGCTGGCCGCCTGACGGCCCTGGCTTCCCGCCTCTCCGCCGCCGCTCCCGACCGCCCCCCCCTCCCCCTCTTCAGTCTTCAGTCCTCCATCAGGATCCGCAGCATGCGCTGCGGATCCATCAGGAAATCCCGCGTCACCTGGTAGTGCTCGGTCTCCTCGTAGGCCACGCGCGTCACGCCTTCGGCCGAGCACTGGTAGATCCAGGCACCCTCTTGCCCTGCCAGCCCCTCAAACACAGACGCTGCACCCTCATGGCAGTTAATTGCAGGAATGGCTTCCGGCGCGCTGGCAGCCGCTCAGCATCGCACCAGCCATCGCACCACCCACCTCACCACCTCGCGCCCTCGGCGCACCGCGCCAGCCCGGCGGGCATTCCCCTCTTTTGGCCGGGCGGGAAGTGGCCTATCCTCTCCACACCACAACCGCTTCACGTTCCGACGGGCGATGCCGCCCCCGACACCGCAAACCATGGAAAAGACCGCATTTGTATTCGCCGGCGGCGGCAGTCTCGGCGCCATCGAGGTGGGCATGCTCAGGGAACTGGTCAACTGGGGCATGGCCCCGGACATGGTGATCGGTGCCTCGGCCGGCGCCATCAATGGCGCCTACTTTGCCAGCCACCCGCACGCGGAAGGCACGGCCAAGCTGGAGGAACTGTGGCGCAGCATCACCCGCGCCGAGGTCTTGCCATGGTCGTGGCGCAGCATGTTCGGCATGATCATGGGCAACCGCGGCCACCTCGTGGAATCGCTCGGCCTGAAGCGGCTGCTGAGCCGCCATTTCGGGGAGTCGCGCGTGGAGGACACCGCCCTGCCGCTGCACGTGGTGGCCACTGACATGAACACCGGCGCCGAGGTAGTGCTGTCGTCGGGCAACATCGTTCGCGCGGTCATGGCCAGCGCCGCCATTCCGGGCGTGTTCCCGCCCGTGGATTTCGAGGGCCGCAAGCTCATCGACGGCGGCGTGGCCAACAACACGCCCGTTTCCACCGCCATCCGGCTGGGTGCCACCCGCATTGTCGTGCTGCCGGCCGGGTTCGCCTGCGCCGAGCGCCGCCCGCCCAAAGGCGCGATCGAGCACGCCTTCAACGCGCTGTCGCTGCTGGTGGCCCGGCAACTGGTGCACGACCTGGAACGCTGGGGCGACCGCGCGCACATCGCCGTGGTGCCTCCGCTTTGTCCGCTCGATGTGTCGCCCTACGACTACAGCCGCTGCGGCGAGCTGATCGACCGCGCGGCCGCCGCTACGCTGGCCTGGCTGAAGGCCGACGGGCTGTCGAGCCGGCGCGTGCCCGGTGCGCTGGAGCCGCACGAGCACAATGCCGAGAACCCGAGCTGCAGCGCCGACATCGGGCTGCCGCCGCAGGGCGCCCCGCATGGGCACGCGCACGATCATTCGCACGACCACTCCACCAGCCACGGCGCCCGCTGACATGGCGACGGAACTGCCCGGCCAGCGCGACTGGGTGCAGCGCGACCCGACCGCGCGCCGCATGGAACGCATCGAAGCCTATTTCGGCGGCCATGGCTACGACATGCACCGCCACGACACTTACGCGATTGGCCGCACGCTGGCAGGCGTGCAGAGCTTTTCCTACCGGCGCGGCATGACGCACAGCACGCCCGGCGGCACCATCGTGCTGCATCCCGATGAACCGCACGACGGCCATGCCGGCACCGAGGCCGGGTTCCACTACCGGATGCTGTATATCGAGCCGTCGCTGGTCCAGCGCGTACTGGGCGGACGGCCGCTGCCGTTTGTCGCCGGCGGCCGTTCGGACGATGCGCGCCTGTTTGCCGCCTCGGGCGTGCTGCTCGACGCGTTCGACCAGCCGCTTGATCCGCTCGAGGAAGACGACGCCATCTTCGACCTCGCGCATGCGCTGGCCGCGGCCGCCGGCAGGCCGCGCGGGCGCCAGACCGTGGACTATCGCGCCGCCGAGGTAGCGCGTACCTGCCTGCTGGACAACCTCGATCGGCCCGTCACGCTGGAAGACCTGGAGCAGGCCAGCGGCCGCGACCGCTGGAGCCTGTCGCGCGACTTCCGGGCGCTGTATGGCACCAGCCCGCATCGCTATCTGGTGATGCGGCGGCTGGACATGGTGCGGCGGCTGGCCGCCGCCGGCGAGTCGCTGGCCGATGCAGCCGTGTGGGCCGGCTTTGCCGACCAGAGCCACATGACGCGCCACTTCACGCGCGCGTTCGGCCACTCGCCCGGCCGCTGGCTGCGCACGCTGAGCGGCAAGGCGGGCTGAGCTGCACGAACGTACAAGACCGCGGCGCCGGCCGGCGCGCAGACTGGCGGCTTACGCATCCCCCCTCAAGGAGCCCGTCATGCCGGCATCGCCGACCGCCACCACCGCCACCACCGCCCCCAGCCCCGCCCAGCCCTACCGCGCCATCAACTTCGCCCAGAAGCTGAGCCAGTTCACCGACCACTGGCAGCCGCGCGTGATTGCCGAGATGAACGACTACCAGTTCAAGATCGTGAAGATCGCGGGCGAGTTCATCTGGCACCAGCACGCCGATACCGATGAAACGTTCATGGTGCTGGACGGCGAACTGCGCATCGACTTCCGCGATGGACACGTGATGGTGGGCGCCGGCGAGATGTATGTGGTGCCGAAGGGCGTGGAGCATAAGCCCTCGGCGGCCGGCGAAGTGCGCATGCTGCTGATCGAGCCGCGCGGCGTGCTGAACACCGGCGATCAGGGCGGCGACCGCACGGCGCAAAACGACATCTGGATCTAGGCAAAACGCTGCGAGGCGCGACTGTTGGACCCGACCCAACCGTTTGGCGCCGGGTGTCTGGCGCCACCATCGCCCGCAGCCGCGTTTCGGGCTGGTTTTCGGCGGAAAAGTGCCGGAATCCACCCGATTTCACCCGCATGTCCCATGGCATGTTCCCTGCGATCAGACGGATCGAGCGCGGCGCCGCTGCTCACCCCCTTTGATCCGGAGCCTCGGCTCCCGCCGGAGAACTGCCATGCTGATTCCACCTCAGTTGCGGCCGGGCGTCGTCGCGCCGCCTCGTCCCCAAGTCTGCCTGATCCGCTACCGCATTCGCGGCTTCGTGCTGTTGCTGCGCGTGCTTACGCTGTGCCTGCACACCGGCGCGCATGCCGACAAGGCGTTGCCGCCGTTGCCCGCCGTGCCGCCCATGCCGGGCTTCCTGGAAGCCGTCGCCGCCGACTACGCCAACAGCCAGCCGTTCAATGCCGTGGAAGGGTTCGCGCCGGTGCGCGAGCCGCGTACCGTGCGCAGCGATCTGGCGCCGGCGCCTCCTGTGCCGCCGACACCGCCGGCGCCTGCTTCGGCCGCCCCGCAGCTGGCCACGCCGCCGGGCAATATCCGCCGCGTCAACGCACAGTAAAAGCATAAAAGCAGGCCCAGTCACAGCACGCGCAGTACCGTCCACGCGCAATGTCATCGGCCGCTGGCCATGCAGTCTTTACATGCAACGGCGCAACGCTTGCATGGCGCCCCAAGTGTCCAGACGCCGCCAGCCCAGTGCTGGCAAGGGGTGCCGGCCGCGGTACGAAACTTGCCCCAACCCTGAGGTGCCAGTGCGCCGGCAGGTCGCCCTTTTATCGCTGCGCAGCAGCAGAAACGGCGGCGTCACGCCACGCATGGCCAGACCTACACCTTCAGGAGCGCAACATGGGCGACTACCACAATGAGCGCTATCGCCGGGACAACCCCTGGCGAGCCAGCGAGAACAGGCGAGATGACGATCTGGGCGACCCCTGGGATGACAACCGCGGCTCACGCTGGCTGGACCAGGACGACGACTGGCAGCCGGAATCGTTCGGCGATAGCTGGGACGAAGCGCGACGCCGGCAACGTTTGACCCCAGGCCAACTGAGCGAAGGCGGCCCCGCCCCCTCGGGCTATCGCGGACAGTCACAGCGCGGCAGCGACCTGCGCTACGGCCTGAACGGCGGCTACGGGGCCCCGTCGGACCAGGACGATGATTGGCGTCAGCAGGAGCAATACAGAAGCCGCCAGTACGCGAGCGAATATGGCGACTACGGCGATGTTGGCGACGTTGGCGACGTTGGCGACGTTGGCGGCATGGGTCGTGGCGGCGAACGGCGCAGCTATGGCGGCCAGGGCGGCCAGCGCGAGCGTTATGGCCAACACCGCGACGAACGGAGCCAGTATGGCCGGCAGGAACGGTATGGCCAGGGCGGTGGCCGCGCAGGTGGTCATGAAGGTGGCTTCGGCAGCGCCGACCAGGCCTGGCTGCGCGAGGCGCAGCGTCGCGAGCCGCAATATGGCGGCCACCGCTCTTACTTCAACGAACTGCGCAGCGACACGCGCTACTGGACCGAGCCCCAGGACGAATGGGGCGAGAGCCGGCCGCCATACCACGCACAACGCTACGGCCGCGACTACCTCGGCGGACGCGACGACGACACGTCGCGCGGCTATCGCGACAACCGCTGGCGCGGAGACCGCGACCGCGACCGCGATGACGACGAGGAGCACGGCGCGCTGTACAACCTTGGCCATCGCATCGGCCAGGCCGTCAGCGACTGGTTCGGCCCCGACGACGGTGAAAAGCGTACCGGCCCGCGCGGCTACACGCGCACCGACGAGCGCATCCGCGACGAGATCTGCGAACGGCTGACCTTCACCACCGGGCTCGATGTGCGCGAGGTATCGGTCGACGTGGACAAGGGCAAGGTCACGCTTGGCGGCACCGTACACACGCGCAGCCAGAAGTACGACATCGAAGACCTGGCCGACAACACGTTTGGCGTGACCGAAGTGGAAAACAATATCCGCGTGCAGCGCCAGGATGTGGATCGCGCCGTGTCGGGCGCCGGCGGGTTCAATGGGTGGTAAGCGCGTGGTAAGCGGCCGGTAAGCCAGCCATCGATCTTCCCGCCGTACAACGGGGCGCCTGCAATATGCGGCGCCCCGTTTCTGTCGGCCTTCCGGCCGCTCCACGCGTCAGGCCGCCAGCCGGAACACGCTGACGGTTTGCTCCATGCGCTCGGCCTGTTCCTGCAGCGCCTGCGCGGCGGCCGCGGCCTCTTCCACCAGCGCGGCATTCTGCTGGGTTACCTGATCCATCTGCGTCACGGCCTGGTTGACCTGGGCAATGCCGCTGCTCTGCTCGTGCGAGGCGCGGCTGATGTCGTCCATCATCGCCGTTACGCGCTGCACGGCCGTCACCACGTTGCTCATGGTGGCCGCCGCGTCCACGGCCAAGGCCGTGCCGCCTGCCACGCGCTCGGCCGACTGCGAGATCAGCAGGCGAATCTCCTTGGCCGAATTGGCCGCACGCTGCGCCAGCGTGCGTACCTCGCCGGCCACCACGGCAAAGCCGCGCCCCAGTTCGCCAGCGCGTGCCGCCTCCACGGCCGCGTTGAGCGCCAGGATATTGGTCTGGAACGCAATGCCGTCGATCACGGCGATGATGTCGACGATGCGGCGCGAATCGGCCTCGATCTCGCTCATGGTCTCGCGCACGCGTGCCACCGATTGGCCGCCCGTCTCGGCCACGCCGGCCGCCTCGGCTGCCAGCGTGCTGGCCTGGCTGGCGTTGCCCGCGTTCTGCTGCACGATCGACGTCAGCTCTTCCATGCTGGCCGCCGTCTGTTCCAGCGACGACGCCTGTTCCTCGGTGCGTTGCGAAAGGTCGGCGTTGCCCTGCGCAATCTGCGCGGCGGCCACCAGCACGTTCTGCGCGCTGTCGCGCGTGTCGCAGATGATCACACGCCAGGCCTGCACCAGCGTCATCAGGTGGCGCTTGACGTCGCTCAGTTCGTCGCGGCCCCGCGCGTCGATGTGCACGCCAAGGTCGCCGTCGTGGATGCGCGCCACCAGATGGGCCACGTCGCGCACGTCGTCACGCATGGCGCGGCTGAAGCCCGCGAACAGATAGAGCGCCCCGCCCACCGTGACCAGCGCCACCATCACCAGCATGGCCAGCTTGCGTTGCTCGCCGTCGACGCGCGCCGTCAGCATCAGGCTGGAGAGCGCCGTGAACTCGCGGCTGACCGCCGATACCGCCTCGATGGCGGCGGTGCCCTCGGCAAAATAGCTTTTCGCATCGATCGTGATGCCGGCGGAGCCGAGCATGCTGACCTTGAGCGTGCGATAGAAGTTGTCCATCGCCGCCAGTTGCTTCTGCGCCGCTGCCACGCGCTCGCGGTACTGCGGCGCCGCGCGCTCCACGCGTGCCATGTCGCGCCGCACCGCTTCGAGGCCGTCCTGGATCTGGTCGGCCAGTGCCGCCAGGTCCGCCTGCTGCGCCGCGTCCGAGTAGCCGCCTTGCGCAATCACGCCGGCGCCACGGCCGCGTGCCAGCGCGCTGACCTCGGCCAGTTTCGGCATGGGCCCCACCATCAGGTTGATCAGGTAGTAGGAGCCGGCCTCGGGGTCGAGCGCCAGCGACGAATGATCGGCCACGTCGCCCACGAACAGGCGCGTCTGGCGCACCAGCGCGGTATGGCGATCGAACAGCGGCGCGGCGGGCGTGTCGAGCCCGAGCTTGCGCATCTGCTGCCATGCCTCGTCCAGCTTGCGCAGGTCAGGCGCGAGATCGAACGACGCGATGGCGGCCGACTCGGCAGAGAGCGCCGCCAGATGCTGCGCGGCCTTGCCGTCGGCGGCCTCGAAGGTGGGCCGGAAACTGGCGTTGCCCAGCAGCAGGCCGTTGGCCGCGCCCCGGCGCACCTGGGTCTCGCGCATGAAATCGAGCGCGATGGCCACCAGCCGCAGCCCCTGCAATTCATCGCGCGTGTCACGGATTGCATGCACGGACTGGCTCAGCACCGCGAACATCGCGCCGCTCAGCGGAATCAGGAACAGGATGGACAACAGTGCCAGTTTGCGCGTGATGGTCAGGCGGGCCATCAACCGTATTGCGGGCGTCAGAAATGCGGTCACGATGCTCCTTCTCGACAAGGGTTCTTTGCCCGCTGTAACGGCCTCATTCCGATGAAATGAAGCCATTTTTCCCGCTATTTCCCGCGTTTTTTGACGCCGCACAAATGCAGTGCGAATCGCGCACAGCGCCGGTGCCAGAAGCCCAAAAAAAGCGCGGCGGACGGCATGCATTCTTGCCGTCCGCCGCGCGTCGAGGGCGCTTGATCGGGGTACGCTTCATGGCGCCGCGGGGCACCTCCCCGCGCCTCAGCCCCGCTCGTCAGGCCGTGGCACCACCGTCCACGCCGATGGTCTGCCCGCTGATATAGCGGCCGGCTGGCGACGCGAGCAGCACCGCCACGCCGGCCACATCCACGGCTTCGGCAATCCGGCGCATCGGAATGCCGGCCGCCAGCATCTTCTCGCGCTCGGGGTCGCCCCACAGCGCGTCGCGCGAGAAATCGGTGCGCACCGGCCCCGGGTTGATGCTGTTGACGTTGATGTTGTGCGGCCCCAGCGTCTGCGCCAGGTTGCGCATGGCCAGGTCGGTAGCGCCCTTCGAGATGCTGTACAGCGCCAGCATGGCGGAACCGCGCCGCGCGGCAATGCTGGACATGAACGTGATCGAGCCATCCTTGCGGGCAATCATTTGCGGCGCCAGCGCGTTCACCAGCACCAGGTTGCCGCGCACGTTGCCGGCCATCACCTCGTCGAACGCCTCGGGCCCCTGGTACAGCATCGAACCCACGGCCGTGCTGCCGGCCGCGTTCAGCACCAGTGCGTCTACCCGGCCGAAGCGGGCCAGCACCGTGTCGGCAAACGCGCGCACGCTGTCGAGGTTGACGATGTCGCAGGCAATGCCGGTGGCATCGATGCCCTGCTCGCGCAGGCCGCCCGCCACCTTCTCGGACACCGCCGCATCGCGGCCGGACACCACCACGCGGGCGCCGGCCTGGCCCAGCGCGCGCGCCATCTCCAGGCCCATGCCCTTGGTGGAACCGGTGACCACGGCCACCCGGCCGGACAGATCGAACAGATTGAACATGAGGCGTTCTCCTTGGAAGTGAGGAACAGGTTTCGACACAGGTCGCCGCCACCCCCATTTGGATGACGATCAACATCTATTGAATAAAGTATGGATGTCATCTAAACTCGGGTCAAGCCTGAATTTCGGGCAGCCAGAGCAGGAGATGGAAATGGCACGCGCATCACGAGCAGTCGCCGATCAGCATAGGACAGCGATCGAGCAGGCGTCGGCAAGATTGTTCCGCCAGCACGGGCTGCACGGGGTGTCGGTGGCCCAAGTCATGGCCGATGCCGGCCTGACGCACGGCGGCTTCTACGGCCATTTCGCCTCCAAGGACGAACTGGCGGCCGTGGGCTGCGCGCTGGCCTTCGCCGATTCCAACGCCCGCTGGGAACGGAAGATCACCCTGGCCGAGGGCGACCGGCGCGCCGCACGACGCAGCCTGGTGACGTCCTACCTGAGCGAGGTGCACCGCGATGCCCCGGGCCATGGTTGCCCGGCATCCGCGCTGGTGACCGACGTGGCACGCGAGCCCGCCGGCAAACCCGTGCGCCAGGCCTACCTGGACGGCATCAAGCAGTTGCTCGCCACCTGGCAGGCCACGGCGCCGGTGCCGGTGCCGGTGCCAGTGCCGCCAAAGGACCACGCAGACAAAGCCGCCCAGCACACGGCGCTGGTGGAACTGGCCACGCTGGTGGGCGCCATCACGCTGGCCCGCGCCACCGCCGGCGACGCCATCTCCGACGACATCCTCGACGCCGCCCGCACCTGGCTGCTCGATGCCGAAGCGCGCGCTGGGGTTGCCACCGACGCCACCGCCTGATTTCACCCCCCTTCCTTAACTTCTCGCCCCGACCCATACCCCCATGTTTGCGCAAGCCCTATCGAGCCGGCTGGACCGGCGCGGCATCCACTACGCGTGGATCGTCGCCATCGTCACGTTCTGCGTGATGCTGACCACCTCTGCCGCGCTCGGCCTGCCCGGCGCCTTCCTGAAACCGCTGACCGCCGAGATGGGCTGGAGCACCGACCAGGTGTCGTCGATCCTGGCCTTCCGCTTCGCGCTGTTCGGTCTGATGGCGCCGTTCTCGGCCATCCTGATGGAGCGCTTCGGCGTGCGTAACGTGGTGTGCGCCGCGCTGGCGCTGATCTCCGGCGGCATGGCGCTGGCCACGGTGTCCACGCAGCTCTGGCAGCTGTTCCTGGCGTGGGGGCTGATGCTCGGCGTGGGTTCCGGCCTGACGGCGATGGTGCTGGCCGCGCTGGTGGCCAACCGCTGGTTCACCGCGCGGCGCGGGCTGGTGATCGGCCTGCTGACCGCCAGTTCGGCCACCGGCCAGCTGGCTTTCCTGCCGGTGGCCGCCTGGCTGATCGAACACATGGGCTGGCGCGTGGCCGTGCTGCCGGTGCTGGCCGCGTGCGGCACGCTGGCGGTGGTTGTGCTGGGGCTGATGCGTAACCGGCCATCCGATGTCGGCCTGGCGCCGTTTGGCGAGGTGCCTGCCACGGCCTCGGCAACGCCGGCTGCCCCGGCCGCGCCAGTCTCGTGGTCCGGCCCGTTCGTGGTGCTGCGCGACGCCGCGCGCAACCAGACGTTCTGGGTGCTGGCCGGCACGTTCTTCATCTGCGGCCTGTCCACCAATGGCCTGATCCAGACGCACTTCATCGCGCTGTGCGCGGACTTCGGCATGAGCGCGGTGCCAGCCGCCTCGGCGCTGGCGATGATGGGCGCGTTCGACTTCGTCGGCACCATCCTCTCGGGCTGGCTGTCTGACCGCTACGACAGCCGCAAGCTGCTGTTCTGGTACTACGCGCTGCGCGGCCTGTCGCTGTTCTGGCTGCCGCACTCGGAATTCACGCTCTACGGCCTGTCGCTGTTCGCCATGTTCTATGGCCTGGACTGGATTGCCACGGTGCCGCCCACGATCAAGCTGGCCGGCAGCACGTTTGGCCGCGAGCGCGCGCCCATGGTGTTCGGCTGGATCTTTGCCGCGCACCAGATCGGCGCGGCCGCGGCGGCGTTCGGCGCGGGATTGTCGCGCACGCTGTGGCTGACCTATTCGCCCGCGCTGTACGTGGCCGGCGCGGCCTGCATCGTGGCGGCCCTGCTGGCGCTGATGGCAAGGCGCGGCGCGCCTGCCGCCGCGCCCCAGGCGGCCCGGGTCTGACCCCTCAGCGTTCCTGGCATTCGGCCACGAACGCATCGATCAGTGCGGCAGCCGACGCGCGCTTGAGCGCCGACTGCCGCACCAGCACCCCGATCTCGCGAAATACCGGCTGGCCCGGCATCGGCACCTGCACGATGTTCGGGGTCTGCGCCAGCGGCACCAGCGCCGACGGAATGATGGCGCAGCCCAGCCCCTCGCTCACCATCTGCAGGATCACGGCGGGCTCGTCGAGTTCCATGCCCTCGCGCACCCACAGGCGGTGCCGCTTCAGATAGCGATCCACCAGTTGCCCGCCCGTGGAGTGGCGGTTGTAGCGGATGAACGGCACGGCCGCCAGCAGCGCCTTCAGCTCTGTGGGCGCCCCCTGCGGCGCCACCGCCACGAAGCGCTCGCGCACCAGCGGCACCCACTTCAGTTCGGGCGGAATGCCAAGGCGCGGCTTCACCAGCACGGCGATATCCAGCTCGCGCGCATCCACCTGCGTCAGCAACTGCGTGGACATGCCCGGGATGATGTTCACGTGGGTGTCCGGATGCGCCACACGGAAGCGCTGCATGGCGCGCGGCAACAGGCTCGACTGCACGGTGGAAACGGCGCCCAGGTCCAGCGGCGCCATCTCGCGCTGCGCCCGCGCGCCTTTCATCGACTCGTACAGCGCCACCATGCGCGTGGCATCGGCCAGCATCTGGTGCCCCTCCTCGCTCAGGCTCACCGCCTTGCCAGACCGGTCGAACAGCGTGCAGCCGAGGTCTTCTTCCAGGCGGCGGATCTGCGTGCTGACCGCCGACTGCGTCAGGCCAAGGCGGGCGCCGGCGGCGGAAAAGGAGCCGGTTTCGGCGGCGACGAGGAAGGTCTTGAAATAGCGGAGCACGGAGCGGCGGGGCAGGACTGTGGGCGGGCGGAGCGCGATCGGGACTCGATTGAGACAAATCGTGAGGCTCGGCTGGGGCACCTCAAGCATCGAAAATTTCGATGCTTAGTCAAAAAATGATTCGTTTCATATTACGAGTTCTGCTGATTACAATCAACGACACACCGCTCACAACACCTCCCTACAACACCCCCTACAACACCCCCTACGACACCCCGTACAGCCCCGCCATGACCGCCATTCCCCTGTTCCACCTTGCCTTCCCGGTACACGACCTTGCCGCCGCGCGCGCGTTCTATGGCGACCTGCTCGGTTGCCCGGAAGGCCGCAGTTCCGACGCCTGGGTCGATTTCAATTTCTTCGGACACCAGGTCGTGGCGCACCTGTCGCCGGACGAATGCGGTCATCGCGCCACCAGCGCGGTGGACGGCGACGACGTGCCGGTGCGGCATTTCGGCGCAATCCTGCCGATGGAGGAATGGGAGCGCCTGGCCGAAACGCTGCGCGCCGCGGACACCCGCTTCGTGATCGAGCCGCATGTGCGCTTCAAGGGCCAGGTGGGCGAGCAGGCCACCATGTTCTTCCTGGACCCGTCGGGCAATGCGCTGGAGTTCAAGGCCTTTGGCGACCTGAGCCAGGTGTTTGCGAAGTAATCGCGCCCCTCCTGATTGCGCCCCCCTTCACTCATCCAGATAGAGACAGAGCGAGACATGACCGATTTCGTGATCCAGCCCGCGCCGCAACCCAGCGTTGCCGTCGCCGGCAGCCAGGCCCGTTTTCCGATTCGCCGCGTGTTCTGCGTCGGCCGCAACTACGCCGCCCATGCGCGCGAGATGGGCAAGGACCCTGACCGCGAGCCGCCGTTCTTCTTCACCAAGCCGGCCGATGCCATGGTAGCGGCCGAGGGCACGGTGCCCTACCCGCCGCTGACCGAAAACCTGCACCACGAGATCGAACTGGTGGTGGCCATCGGCAAGGCCGGCGCCAACGTCAGTCCGGCCCAGGCGCTGGACCTCGTATGGGGCTACGGCGTGGGCGTGGACCTGACCCGCCGCGACCTGCAGGACGTGGCCAAGAAGATGAGCCGTCCGTGGGACTGGTCGAAGTCGTTCGATGCCTCGGGCCCCTGCGGCCCGCTGCAGCCGGCCTCCGCCATCGGCCATCCGTCGCAGGGCGCGATCTGGCTCAAGGTCAACGGCGAAATGCGCCAGCAAGGCGACTTGTCCGAACTGATCTGGCCCGTGGCCGATGTCATCGCCTATATCTCCGAAGCCATGACGCTGCAGCCGGGCGATCTGATCTTCACGGGCACCCCGGCAGGCGTGGGCGCGCTCAATCCGGGCGATGCCGTGACCGCGGGCGTCGCAGGTGTCGGCGAGATCGCTTTTTCGATCGGCAAACGCTGATCCGCCACGCCGGCTTCGCTGGCGAGAAGCGCCGAGCGCGGTTGCGGCGTCGGCGCTTTTTTCTTTTGAATTCAAGAAATTACGATGGCTGGACAGCCCGTTTAGAGCATTGCCTCCACCCTGGCCATCGTAATTTCTCCAAATTTCCCTTGCGTATCTATCTAGTAGTAGATAATATTCGAGCCATGGACGACGCAACACCGCAACGCAACACAGCGGCAGACGCGAGATCCAAGCAACACCAGTTGTTTGTCAGTACCGGAAGCGGTCTTTTTTTTAGCCCCGGTTATCTATCTAGCAGTAGATAGCAGCAAGAAAAGGCCCTGATTCGCAGCACAAACATCGGCCCGCGATCCACACACGAACCAGGATTGCAGGCCTTGAAAGGAGAGCATCATGAACGCCAAGACCATCGTTACCGCCGCCGCCCTCGCCGCCGCTTTCATCACCGGTGCCGCCCAGGCCGCCCCCGCTGCCCAGAAGAGCGGTGAAGTCTACGGCTACAGCTACCGTGTGAACGACGCCCGCAGCACCTTCACCGATGGTGCCCGCCAAGGCAAGTTCGACAACTTCAGCGAAGGCGCCCGCATCGGTAACCGCGACGCCTTTACCGATGGTGCCCGCGTGACGAACCGTGACGGCCTGGTGGCCAGCATTGGCAGCCGCGACGTGTACACCGACGGCGCCCGCATCGGTAACCGCGACGCCTTTACCGATGGTGCCCGTGTGACGAACCGTGACGGCCTGGTGGCCAGCATCGGCAGCCGCGACGTGTACACCGACGGCGCCCGCGTGGGCAAGGCCGATCCGTTCACCGACGGCGCCAAGGCTGCCCCGTTCGACCCGTACAGCGGTGGCGCACGCTCGGTAGCCGGCCTGGACCGCACCGGTGTGTCGGCCGAACCGTCGCGCAGCTTCGACGTGTACACCGACGGCGCCCTCGCCTGACCCTGCGCACGGCTGCGGCCCGGGACTCGCATGACCCGGGCCGCAGCCGGCAACAATACCTGGAGTGACATCATGACCTTGCGTGACACAGCCCTGATCCTGGGCGGCTGGGTGGTGCTTTGCGTCACCAGCGGCGCAGTTCTCTCGCTGCTTGCGCAAACGCTGTCCGTGTAAGCCGGACGCGCGAACAACCGGAGGGTCCGCCGCCAGGAATGGCGCGGCCAATTGCCATGAAGACGCATACCGTACGTGATCAACTGCTCGAGCACGCTTCCGTGCTGATCCGGCAACGGGGCTACAACGGTTTCAGCTATCGCGACCTTGCCGAACTGGTGGGCGTGAAGACATCGAGCATCCACTACTACTTCCCGGCCAAGGACGATCTGGTGCTGGAGGTGGTGAAGCTGTACCGCGACCGATCTCAAGCCCGCCTGTCGGCCATCGACGCGAGTCTGCCGCTGCTCGAACAGGCGCGGCAGTACGTGGGCCCGCTGGGCAACGACATCGGACGCAACCAGATCTGCCTGGCCGGGATGCTGTCGGCCGAAGTGCTGGCGCTGCCGGACGCCATCCGCACGCACCTGCAGGCGCATTTCCAGATGAACGAGACCTGGATTGCCAACCTGCTGCGCCGGTCAGAGGCCGAGCGTGGCCAGCCGTATCCGGTGCCGCCGCAGGCGCTGGCCAAGGTGCTGTATGGCGCCATCCAGAACGGCATCATCACCGCGCGCATGTCTCGCACCAATGACCGGCTGGAAGCCGCGGCCGACATGCTGCTGGGCGCCGTGAGTGGCGCGCTGTGCGTGGTAGCCGATCGCGAGGCGGTGGCCGCCTGACAAGTTTTTGGGCACCCCGGTTCAGGTGCCCGACGCCCGCCGTCTTGCTCTCCGGACGGGCGTCCCTGATTTCTCCGACGCCGGGATCGTCCTCCCGGCGATTTTTTTTGCCGCAGCCGCTTTCGTGGCTACTTTCTTCGTGGCTACTTTCTTCGTGGCTACTTTCTTCGTGGCGACCTTCTTGGCAGCGACCTTCTTGGCAGCGACCTTCCTGGCCGCCGTCTTCCTTGCAGCCGGCTTTGCCCCGGCGTCCTCGGGCTCGATCTTCACCCATGCCGGCGCGTGATCGCTGGCCTTTTCCTCGCCGCGCACCCACTTGTCGACGCCCGCATCGAGCAGGCGCAGCCCGGGGCCCAGCAGCAGGTGGTCGATGCGCAGTCCCGAATTGGTTTGCCAATGCTGGCGGAAGTAGTCCCAGAACGTGTAGATGCGCTCGTCGGGATAGCGCGCCCGCAGCGCATCGGTCCAGCCCTGCTCCAGCAGCCGGCGGTAGCACGCGCGGCTCTCCGGCTGCAGCAGTGCATCCTTGAGCCACGACCGCGTGTTGTAAATGTCCTCGTCGGTAGGCACCACGTTGAAATCGCCGGCGATCACTACCGGATGGCCGCTGTCGTACAGCGTCTGCGCGTGCCGGATCAGGCGCTCGAACCATGCCAGCTTGTAGTCGAACTTCGGGCCGGGCTGCGGATTGCCGTTGGGCAGGTACAGGCAGGCAACCAGTACGCCCTCCACGGCGGCTTCGAGGTAGCGGCTTTGCGTATCGTCATCGGCGCCGGGCAGCCCGCGTCGCACCTCCACCGGCTCGCTGCCGCGCGCCAGTATCGCCACGCCGTTCCACGATTTCTGGCCATGCCAGATGGCACCGTAGCCGGCCGCGCGGATCTCGTCGATCGGAAAGCCTTCGTCCACGGCCTTCAGTTCCTGCAGGCACACCACGTCGGGTGCCTCGCGCGCCAGCCAGGCCAGCAGCGCCTGCAAGCGGGTGCGAACCCCATTGATATTGAAGGTGGCGATCTTGAGCGGGTGCATCGGTGGTTTCCTCGGGATCGGGGCGGATTTTTCATCTTAGCGGGATGCTCCGGTATTTCCTGTCGGTGTCCGATCACTGTATATTCATACAGTCCCGCGCCACCCATCTTTCCTGCGCCTTGTCAGCCACTTCCGCCGATCCGCCCCGTTATACCGTCGCCGTGCGCACCCTGTGCGAATTCACGGCCAAGGCGGGCGACCTCGACCTGCGCTTCACGCCGTCGCCCACGGGCCAGGAAGGCGTGGCAGGCCATGGCGTGGTGACGAGCCGACGCGGCCCGGGCTATGAATCGGAAGTGTCGCTGTCCGGCGATTTCGAGGGCCTGCGCGTGCGTGGGCGCGCCGACGGCTATAACCCCGTGACCAACCGCCTGGAGGAAATCAAGACGGTGCGCGGCGAGAAGACCGAGGTGCCGCAAAACCACCAGGCACTGCACTGGGCGCAGGCCAAGATCTACGGCTGGCTGCTGTGCGCCTCGCGCAGCCTGGAGAAGATCGACGTGGCGCTGGTCTACTTCGACATCGTCAGCCAGCGCGAGCGCGTGCTGAAGGAGCGCTTCGACGCGCCCACGCTGCGCGCCTTCTTCGAGGACAGCTGCCGCCGCTTCATGCAATGGGCCGAGCGCGAAGTGGCGCATCGCAGCGGCCGCGATGCCGGGCTGCTGGCGCTCGACTTTCCGCATACCACGTTCCGCGAAGGCCAGCGCCTGCTGGCCGAATCGGTGTACAAGGCCAATGCGTCGGGGCGCACGCTGCTGGCGCAGGCGCCCACCGGCATCGGCAAATCGATCGGCACCGTGTTTCCGGCGCTCAAGGCCATGCCGACCCAGCGGCTCGACAAGATCTTCTTCCTCTCTGCCCGCTCCACCGGCCGCGCGGTGGCCCTGCACGCCACCGCGCAACTGCGCCGGGACGCCGCCCAAACCCCGCTCCGCGTGCTGGAACTGATGGCGCGCGACAAGGCCTGCGAGCACCCGGACCTGGCCTGCCACGGCGAGTCGTGCCCGCTGGCCCAGGGCTTCTACGACCGCCTGCCCGCCGCCCGCGAGGCCGCCAGCCGCGCCCCGTTGCTGGACCGCGTTACCACGCGCGACATCGCGCGCGAACACAACGTCTGCCCGTACTACCTGGCCCAGGAGATGATCCGATGGAGCGACCTCGTGGTGGCGGACTACAACTACTACTTCGACCGCAGCGCCATGCTGTACATGCTGGCAATGCAGAACGAATGGCGCGTAAGCGTGCTGGCCGACGAAGCGCACAACCTGGTGGAACGCGGGCGGGCGATGTACACGGCCACGCTGGACCACGCCGTGTTCCGGGGCGTGCGGCTGGCCGCGCCTGCGGCGCTGAAGCGGCCGATGGACAAGGTCTATCGCCAATGGAATGCGCTGGCGAAGGCCAGCGACGCACCCTATGAAACGCGCGCCGAGGAGCCCGCCGCGTTCGTGGAGGCGCTGATGCAACTGTGCACGGCCATCATCGACGACATGAGCGAGCATCCGCAGCGGCACGACGCCGTGCTCGAGCGTTTCTATTTCGATGCCATGCATTTCCTGCGGCTGGCCGAGCAGCTGACCGAGTACGGCGGCAAGCATTCGCTGTTCGATATCACGCGCACGCCCCGCGCGCGGGCCGGTGTGGATGCCAGCCTGTGCGTGCGCAACCTGTTGCCGGCCCCGTACCTTGCGCCGCGCTTCGCTGGGGCGCACTCCACCACGCTGTTCTCGGCCACGCTGCAGCCAGCCGGCTACTACGGCAACCTGCTGGGCCTGCCGGCCAACGCGGTATGGGTGGAAGTACCGTCGCCATTCCGCGCCGAGCAGCTCGACGTCCACGTGGCGCGGCATATTTCCACGCGCTATGCGCAGCGGCAGCGGTCGCTGCCGGCCATCGTGCAGCTGATGGCCGACCAGTTCGCGCGGCGCCCCGGCAACTACCTGGCCTTCTTCAGCAGCCACGACTACCTGCAGCAGGCCGCCGCGCTGCTGGCCGAGCACCATCCCGACATTCCCACGTGGTCGCAGGCGCGCGGCATGACCGAAGCGGGCCAGGCCGCCTTTCTCGATGCGTTCGCGCCGGGCGGCCGGGGCCTGGGCTTTGCGGTGCTCGGCGGCGTGTTCTCGGAAGGCGTGGATCTGCCCGGCGACCGCCTGATTGGCGCGTTCGTGGCCACGCTGGGCCTGCCGCAGGTCAACCCGGTCAACGAGCAGTTGCGCGAGCGCATGGAAGCCGCTTTCGGACAGGGCTACGACTACGCCTACCTGTATCCGGGGCTGCGCAAGGTGGTGCAGGCGGCGGGGCGCGTGATCCGCACGCAGCAGGACCGCGGCGTGGTCTGGCTGATCGACGACCGCTACGCCCGGGCCGAAGTGCAGGCGCTTCTGCCGGCATGGTGGGAAATTCTTACCGGGCCGCCGCGCCACGCGAAACCGCTGGCGCTGGCAGAATGACGGCTACGCCGCTGGCGCGGTTTTCGCATGACTGACTGCGTACTGTCACTGTGTACCGCCCCCGTGCATCGACGGAGCCCCTGATGAGCATGACCCACACCTTCGCCACCACCGAACCTGCGCGCGCCGAGATCGACGCGCTGCGCGGCGCCACTGTGCTGGAATTCGGCACGCCGTGGTGCGGCTTCTGCCAGCGCGCCCAGCCGCTGATCGAAACGGCGTTTGACGGGCATCCCGGCGTCGACCACATCAAGGTGGAAGACGGCAGCGGCCGGCCACTGGGCCGTTCGTTCCGCGTAAAGCTCTGGCCCACGCTGGTGTTCCTGCGCGACGGCCAGGAAGTGGCCCGGCTGGTACGCCCTGGCACGGCCGGGGACATCGCGGCCGCGCTGCGGCAGATCGACGGCCAGGGCGCCTGACGTCGCTTTTCCGTTCGTCCTTTTTTCCCGGCTCGCGGTCTTCGCATGGCGTAGCCTTGCCGTGCGCTGGTTCGCTTTGTCCCGTTGAAGGTTCCGTTCGTCCCTTGCCGGTGCGCGCGCGGCGGCGCTATGGTCTTGTCTCCTATCCGATTCCGACAATATCAAGGAGACAACGCGTGTTTCAGCCCCAACGCCGCAAGGCCCTCGGACTTGGCCTGGCCGCTGCCGGCGCCGCCCTGCTGCCCCAGCTTTCGTTCGGCCAACCCGCCGCTCAACCCGCCAATCAACCCGCCAATCAACCCGCCGCCCGGCCCGGTGGCACCCGCCTGATCCTGCTGGGCACCAAGGGCGGCCCGCGTGTGGGCGGCTCGCGTTCCAATCCCGCCAACCTGCTGCTGATCAACGGCGTGCCGTACGTGATCGACTGCGGCACGGGCGTCTCGCGCCAGCTCGTCAACGCGGGCGTGCCGCTGTCGTCGCTGCGCTACGTGTTCATCAGCCACCACCATTCAGACCACGATCTCGAATACGGCAACCTGCTCTACAACGCCTGGGCTACCGGCCTGAACCAGACCGTGCACGCCTACGGCCCCAAGGGCACCGCCGAGATGACGCGCACCTACTGGGCGCTGAACCGCTTCGACATCGAGACCCGCATGGCCGACGAAGGCCGCCCCGACATCCGCAAACTGGTGGAAGCCACCGATATCTCGGAGCCCGGCGTGGTGCTGCAGAACGCCGACGTCAAGGTCACCGCGTTCCGCACGCCCCACCCGCCCATCGTCGACAACTTCGCGTACCGCTTCGAGACGGCCGAGCGCACCATCGTGTTTTCGAGCGACACCGCCTACAACCCGAAACTGGCCGAGTTCGCCCGGGGCGCCGACGTGCTGGTGCACGAGGCAATGTACGGCCCCGGCATCGACGCACTGGTGTCGCGCGTGGCCAATGGCGCCACCATCAAGAAGCATTTCCTGGAAAGCCACACGCTCACGGAAGACGTCGGCCGCATCGCCGCCGCTGCGGGCGTGAAAACGCTGGTGCTGAGCCACTTCGTCCCCGGCGACGACGACCGCATCACCGACGAGATGTGGGCCGCCGACGTGCGCAAGCACTACAACGGCCGGATCATCGTCGGCAAGGATCTGATGGAAATACGATAGACGCCGGCTGCGGGGCCCAGCCCCCGGTGTAAAACGGACAGCCCGCGTGACAGCGGGCTGTTCTGTTTTGAGAAGGATCAGTCTGATCGGAAAGACTTGAAGGTCTTGGTGTCGGCCACGACGTAATAGAGCTGCATGGCTTGGCCCTTGCCCGGAGGGAACCGCCCGATGTATCCGGCCACGACGAAGGCCGCCGAGCCTTGTCCATTCGCCTCGGTCACGCAGGCATAGCGACGGCCCGCCAGTTCCACAACGCCATAGCGAGCGATCAATGGCGTTGCCAATCGCTCAGGCTTCCATTGAGTCAGCGGAATGGCCCGGTGTATATACCCCCGGTAGCGCCCGGCAAATACATAGTCGTTCTTTCCTGCCTTGCCAACGGCATACCCCACGCGAATCCCAGGCAGTCGCTCCGGCCAAGTCAGACGGTAACCGGGGACGTCCTCCATCATTTGATGACCGATTTCTCCGGTCGCCACGACCAGGCCGGGCGCCGTCGCGTATCCAAGAAGACAGCTTTCAATGACGTCCTGCGGCGGTTGGGCAAACGCCGAGCCGGAGACATGACAACCGGCAAGAAAGATGGAAACCAGGGCGGTTCGGGTCAACGGTATGCCTTGCCTTTCGAAAGCTTGAGCCAAACATCGCCGAGCTTCCAAAAAATCGTTCCGCCGTGGGCAGCCGTGGACTCATAGATATGCGGATACGTACCGATGACCTGCCTTTCCTCAACGATTTTGCCCCGCCTTCGCTTCTTCACCACGACTGAGAGTTCGAATTCTCCGCTAGTCGCCTTGATATCGTAGATATTGTGTTTTGGGTCGGAAAAATGGATGCCGGCCTTTACCTTTCGGTGTGTCTTGTATCGGGACTTGATATCAGCTCCGTCCCAAAAGTACGCACCGTTCGAGTGGTCTACCCCGTCTGCCCAGGCATTCTTGGCGGCCTTTATCGCCAGCGACATGGATGGCGACTCATCCACTTCAATATCTGTTGCCTTGGTAAACCTCGAAAATCTCATATTACCGTCTCCGACCACGAAGCTAAACGTGCTTTCACTCGACGTGAATTCCGACATCGTCTTATAGCCCCGCGCCTTCATTTGGCGGACCATAACACTTGCGATAGCGGCCATTTCTTCGTAGACGTTCTCTACCGACGACTCACCATAAGCGATGGCGGCGAGCAGCCGCATTTCTGAGTCGTATTTCATACTGCCCATCCTTCATGCCACATGATCGCTGCAACGGTGCAGTGCCCTTTCACGGCAACCGTGCATCCGAGGTTTATAGTCTCGTCGTCGATAATCCTTTCACCGTTCACGTACAACGCATAGTGCAAATCGTGGACACATTCCCCCGATATCAGGTTTCGAACCTCTAGATATTGCTCGACAACCTCGTCATCGTCATCGCTGGTGGCTGCCAAATAGGCCGGCTGACTTGGCCTGTCCGGTCGCCTTTCCACTACCGAGTCGAGTTCGACATAGGCGTCGCGTTGAGTCTCAATGACAAGCGGTTTTTTTGAACACTTGCAAAACACACGTGCGCCAGATACCAAAGCCTGCCGCCCTTCCAGCGAAAAGCCTGGGTAGCAGTCATTGAACACTGTTCCGGTGGAGCCGCATGCCGGACAAGTTGCGACATCCCCTTCCGAGCCAACGGCTAACCCCATGTCAATATAGCCACGCCCCGTCACGATCAATTTCCCGCCGGTGGTGGTCGAGTCGCCATTCCTTAAGAAATATCGAATATCTTTCAATATGCCACCTCGTGCTATTTGAAGAAATTACGGCAATCTTGCTGTCGAACCGCTTTTGGCCGACCGTCATTGAGATCGCAGCGTCTCCGTCTTTAGCACGCCCCAACCGGCGTCGAAAATCACAAAAAACTGATTTTCCGCTGGGGAAGACATGAAAAAACCCGCTCGAAGCGGGCTTTTTCCGAACTGTTATCAGCCTACAAATCCAACGGCATCGCGCTCGTGCATTTGATTTCGTCCAGGCACACGCTGGACTTCACGCCGCTGACGCCTGGAATGCGCATCAGCGTGTCGAGCAGGAAGTCCGAGAGCGACTTCAGATCTTTCGCTACCACCTTGAGCACGTAGTCGATATCGCCGGTTACCGAGAAGCACTCCTGGATCTGCGCCAGTTCCGCTACCAGCCCCTTGAACTTGGAGAGGTCGCGGATGTGGCCGCGCTCCATTGTCACGTGGATGAATGCGGTGACGCCGAACCCCAGCGCGGTGCTGTCGAGCCGGGCTTCGTAGCGTTTGATGACGCCGGCTTCCTCCAGGCGGCGGTGGCGCCGCAAGGTTTGGGCGGGGGAGAGGTTGATGGCTTCGGCCAGCTCCAAATTGGACGAACGGCCATGCTCCTGCAGTTCCGCCAGCAAGCGGCGATCGATGCGGTCCAGGTCGGTTTGCTGCACTTTCGTTTCCTCGGATGGCGGTTTGGTGAAATCTTATCTCATATCTCAGGGTTTCCCTGCGCCCTTTACGAAATCCTATTTAGCAGGGCGAGTTCTACAATTTCTGCATGTTGCGCCGCGCCAGCAAGCGTCCCCCAAGCCTCCTGCGCGGCGGCCTCGCCGAAATATTATTTCCATCCCCTTCCCGCCCCCGAGCGCTGAAACCATGGCCGACCTGTTTGAAAATCCGATGCAACTGATGGGCTTCGAGTTCGTTGAATTCGCCTCGCCCACGCCCAATGTGCTGGAACCGCTGTTCGAGAAGATGGGTTTCACGCTGGTGGCGCGCCATCGTTCCAAGGATGTGCTGCTGTATCGCCAGGGCGACATCAACTTCATCGTCAACAACGAGCCGCACAGCGAAGCCGCCTTCTTTGCCGCCGAACACGGCCCCAGCGCCTGCGGCATGGCTTTCCGCGTGAAGGATTCGCACAAGGCCTACAACCGCGCCATCATGCTGGGCGCCCAGCCGATCGAGATTGCAACGGGTCCGATGGAACTGCGCCTGCCGGCCATCAAGGGTATTGGCGGCGCGCCGCTGTACCTGATCGACCGCTTCGAGGACGGCAAGTCGATCTATGACATCGACTTCGAATACATCGAGGGTGTGGACCGCCACCCGAAGGGCCACGGCCTCAAGCTGATCGACCACCTGACCCACAACGTCTACCGTGGCCGCATGGCTTACTGGGCCAACTTCTACGAACGCCTGTTCAACTTCCGCGAAATCCGCTATTTCGACATCCAGGGCGAGTACACGGGCCTGACCTCGAAGGCCATGACCGCGCCGGACGGCAAGATCCGCATTCCGCTGAACGAGGAATCGTCGAAGGGCGCCGGCCAGATCGAGGAATTCCTGATGGCGTTCAACGGCGAAGGCATCCAGCACATCGCTTTCTCGGTGGATAACCTCGTCGAAGTCATCGACAACCTGCAGCTGGCCGGCGTGGAACTGATGACCGCGCCGAACGATTACTACTACCAGGCGCTGGAGACGCGCCTGCCCGGCCACGGCCAGCCCGTGGAGCAGCTCAAGGCGCGCGGCATTCTGCTGGACGGCACCACCGAAGGCGGCAAGCCCCGCCTGCTGCTGCAGATCTTCTCGAAGACCGTGCTGGGCCCGGTGTTCTTCGAGTACATCCAGCGCTCGGGCGACGACGGCTTTGGCGAAGGCAACTTCAAGGCGCTGTTCGAATCACTCGAACGCGACCAGATCGAGCGCGGCACGCTGAAGGTGTGACGCCAGGGGCGGGTGCGCATGTGACGCGCGTGCGATCCGCCCGGCCTGAATCTGATTCAGGCCAATCCGAATTCCCTGCTTTTCCAAGCGTGTGCCGGTAAACTCTCGGGTTTTCGCCGGCGCGCACCCCTGCGTCCGGCGTTACCCGCGCCGGCGCTTTTTAAAGCGCCCATCCCTGAAGAGGCGCGCCGCCATTCCACAAGAATGGGTAGAGGACAGACAACTCCAATGCATGCAACCGACAGCCAAGGCACGCTCAAGCGTGGCCTGAAGAATCGTCACATCCAGCTGATTGCGCTTGGCGGCGCCATCGGCACGGGCCTTTTCCTGGGCATCGCTCAGACCATCCAGCTGGCCGGCCCCTCGGTGCTGCTGGGCTACGCGCTGGCCGGCGTGGTGGCTTTCTTCATCATGCGGCAGCTGGGCGAGATGGTTGTGGACGAACCGGTGGCCGGCTCGTTCAGCTATTTCGCCAACAAGTACTGCGGTCACTTTGCCGGCTTCATGTCCGGCTGGAACTACTGGGTGCTGTACATCCTGGTGAGCATGGCCGAACTGTCGGCCGTGGGCATCTACGTGCAGTACTGGTGGCCCGACATCCCCACCTGGGTCTCGGCCCTCGGCTTCTTCGTGATCATCAACGCCATCAACCTGGCCAGCGTGAAATCGTTCGGCGAGATGGAGTTCTGGTTCTCGATCATCAAGGTGCTGGCCATCATCGGCATGATCGGCTTTGGCGGCTACATGCTGGCCAGCGGCAGCGCCGGCCCCGAGTCCGGACTGGCCAACCTGTGGCAGCACGGCGGCTTCTTCCCGAACGGCCTGGGCGGCCTGGTAATGGCCATGGCCGTGATCATGTTCTCGTTTGGCGGGCTCGAACTGGTGGGCATCACCGCGGCGGAAGCCGACAACCCGGGCAAGAGCATCCCGAAGGCCACCAACCAGGTGATCTACCGCATCCTGATCTTCTACGTGGGCGCGCTGGCCGTGCTGCTGTCGCTGTACCCGTGGACCAAGGTGGTAACCGGCGGCAGCCCGTTCGTGCTGATCTTCCATGCGATGAACAGCAACCTCGTGGCTACCGTGCTCAACGTCGTGGTGCTGACCGCCGCCCTGTCGGTGTACAACAGCGGCGTCTACTGCAACAGCCGCATGCTGCTGGGCCTGGCGCAGCAGGGCAACGCCCCGCGCGCGCTGCTGAAGGTGAACCGCCGTGGCATTCCGCTGACCGCGCTGGCCGTGTCGGCCGTGGCCACCGGCATCTGCGTGCTGGTCAACTACTTCATGCCCGGCCAGGCCTTCGAGCTGCTGATGGGCCTGGTGGTGTCGGCCCTGATCATCAACTGGGCGATGATTTCGATCATCCACCTGATGTTCCGCCGCGCCAAGCGCGCCGAGGGCAAGACCACGGCCTTCCAGAGCCTGGGCTATCCGCTGACCAACTACCTGACGCTGGCCTTCCTGGCGGGCATCCTGGTGGTGATGTTCCTGACGCCGGGCCTGCGCCTGTCGGTGTACCTGATCCCTGTCTGGCTGGTCGTTCTTGGCGTAAGCTATCGCCTCCGGCAGAAGAACGCCGGCGCGGCCCTGCCCGCCGCCAGCGCCCAGATCCAGTAACTGGCCTTGCGCGGCCCGCCGGCAACGGGCCGCCGCCCCTGTGAACCCAACACGACGCATCCCATGTTCGAACACATCGAAGCCTTCCCCGGTGACCCGATCCTTTCCCTGAACGAGGATTTCCAGCAAGACCCGCGTACCAGCAAGGTCAACCTGAGCATCGGCATCTACTTTGACGACGAAGGCCGCCTGCCGGTCATGCAGGCCGTGGCGGAAGCCGAGGCGGCCCTGCTGTCGGACATGGGTCCGCGCCCGTACCTGCCGATGTCGGGCATGGTCGGCTACCGCCAGGCCGTGCAGGCGCTGGTGTTCGGCGAAGACAGCGCCGCGCGCGCCGAAGGCCGCATCGCCACGCTGCAGACGCTGGGCGGCTCCGGCGCGCTGCGCGTGGGCGCCGACTTCCTCAAGCGCTACTTCCCCAAGGCGTCGATGTGGATCAGCGATCCGAGCTGGGAGAACCACCGTGTGGTGTTCGAGCGCGCCGGCTTCCAGGTCAACAGCTATCCGTACTACGACGCCGAGACCGGCGGCCTGAAGTTCGACGCCATGCTGGCCGCCATCGAGGCCATCCCGCAGGGCGACATCGTGCTGCTGCACGCGTGCTGCCACAACCCCACCGGCGTGGACCTGAACCAGGACCAGTGGCGCCAGGTGATTGGCGTGCTGAAGGCCCGCAAGCTGCTGCCGTTCGTCGACATGGCCTACCAGGGCTTTGGCACGGGCCTGGACGACGATGCCTTCGCGGTGCGTGAACTGGCGCGCCAGAACGTGTCGTGCCTGGTGGCCAATTCGTTCTCGAAGAACTTCTCGCTGTACGGCGAGCGTTGCGGCGGCCTGAGCGTGGTGTGCCAGAGCGCCGACGAAGCCAGCCGCGTGCTGGGCCAGCTGACCGGCGCCGTGCGCGCCAACTACAGCAACCCGCCCACGCACGGCGCACGCGTGGTGGCGCGCGTGCTGACCACGCCGGCGCTGCGCAAGAGCTGGGAAGAGGAACTGGCCGCCATGTGCCAGCGCATCGCCCGCATGCGCCAGGCCATCCACGACCAGTTGCGCGAGCACGTGAGCGGCGAGAAGCTGTCGCGCTACATCAAGCAGCGCGGCATGTTTACGTACACGGGCCTGACGGCCGACCAGGTGGACCGCCTCAAGAACGAACACGGCGTGTACGTGCTGCGCTCGGGCCGCATGTGCGTGGCCGGCCTGAACGACCGCAACGTGGGCGTGGTGGCGCATGCCATCGGCCAGGTGCTGAAGGGCTGAGCCTGACTGCCTGACGCCCCCCGCCTTACCGGCAAAGCAGAACGGCCACCCTCGGGTGGCCGTTTCTGCTTGGGGCTTGCCGCAGCGTGCCGCTAGCCGTTGCCGTCCGTGCTGGCCGCGTCGATGATGCCCAGCGCCTCTGCCTTGAGCACGAAGTCGGCCAGCGACCGCGCCCCCATCTTCTTCATCGCCTGGGCGCGATGAATCTTCACCGTGATCTCGCTGAGCGTCAGCTCGTGGGCAATCTGCTTGTTCAGCAGGCCGCGCGCCACATAGGCCATCACTTCCTTCTCGCGCGGCGTGAGTTCGTCGTAGCGCAGGCGCAGGTCGGCTTCGGAGCGATCCGACAGCCGGCGCGTAGCGTCGCGCGTGAGCGCGCTTTCCACCGCATCGAGCATGTCCTGGTCGCGGAACGGCTTGGCCAGAAAATCCATTGCCCCGGCCTTCATGGCCTTGACCGACATGGCGATGTCGCCGTGCGCGGTCATGAAGATGATCGGGATGGTCATCTTGCTGGCGGCAAACTGTTCCTGCACGGCCAGGCCGCTCTGCCCCTTGAGGCGCACGTCCAGAATCAGGCAGCTCGGCACATCGGAGAGCGGCGCGGCCAGAAATTCGGTGGCCGACGCGAACGTCTCGACCTGGTAGCCGACGGAGCGCAGCAGCATCGACACGGCCTTGCGCATCGATTCGTCGTCGTCCACCACGTAGATCATCGACGGGCTGTTGCCGGCAGGGTTGGCTGTATCCATGATCACTTTCATTCCGGGGCAAGCTGCCGCCGGCTGGCAAGGGTACCGGACGCCACGTCATCCAGGAACTGCTGAACGGCGGCGCCTTCCACCGGCTTGCACAGACACGCCACGGCGCCGGCGCGCAGCGCCTCGCGACGGATGGCGTCCGTGCAGAACGCGGTGATGAATATTACCGGAACGGCGCTTCCCTGCGCATTCAGCGTGCGCAGCATCTCCAGCCCGCTCATCTTCGGCATCTGCACGTCGGAGACGATGCACGCGGGCGCGTCGGCGCCAGCCGCCTCCAGGAACGATGTGGCCGACGCATAGGGGCGTGCCTCCCAGCCCAGTGAGCGCACCAGTCGGGAAGTTGCCGCGCGAATGGAATCGTCGTCGTCGATGATGGCGACAACCAGTTTGTTGGCCAAGGCCGGTACCTCACTGCAATCTCATGGCGCCATGGTAGCGACGCGGCGGGGTGGCCGAAACTATGCCTTCGTATAGGCGATGCCAGGGCGATACCCCCACGCCACCCGCCGCGCCAGCTTCCGCCCTTCCCCCCTTCCCCCGCACCGCAGCAACCGGCCACTGGGCCACCGGGCCGCCGCGTGCAATTGCGAAACCGGCGCCGGCCCGGCACAAAACGCGCGGCCGGCGCAGGCATAGGCTCGAGTCTCACCATTGACGCCGATCCTCGGCAAGGAACCAGACATGCCCTACATCACCACGCAAGACGGCACCCGCATCTTCTACAAGGACTGGGGCAGCGGCCGCCCGGTGGTCTTCTCGCACGGCTGGCCGCTGCACGCCGACGCCTGGGACGCCCAGATGCTGTTCCTCGTGCAGCATGGCTTCCGCGTGATCGCGCACGACCGCCGTGGCCACGGCCGCTCCGACCAGCCCGCGCACGGCAACGACATGGATACCTACGCCGACGATCTGGCCGCCGTGCTCGACGCGCTCGATATCCGTCAGGCGATGCTGGTGGGCCACTCCACCGGCGGCGGCGAAGTGGCGCGCTACATCGGCCGCCACGGCACCGGCCGGGTGGCCAAGGCGGTGCTGATCGGCGCCGTGCCGCCCATCATGCTCAAGACCGAAGCCAACCCGGGCGGCCTGCCGATGGACGTGTTCGACGGCATCCGCCGCGGCGTGGCCGACAACCGCTCGCAGTTCTACCAGGACCTTGCCCTGCCGTTCTTCGGCTTCAACCGGCCCGGCGCCAAGGTTGCCCGGGGCACCATCGACAACTTCTGGGCGCAGGGCATGGCCGGCGGCGTGCTGGGCCAGTACCTGTGCGTGAAGGAGTTCTCGGAGGTCGACTACACCGCCGACCTGAAGAAGATCGACGTGCCGACGCTGGTGCTGCACGGCGACGACGACCAGATCGTGCCGATCGACGACGCCGGGCGCCTCTCCGCCAAGCTCGTGCCGAACGCCACGCTCAAGGTCTATGCCGGCGCACCCCATGGCATGTGCGTGACCCGCGCCGACGAGGTCAATGCCGACCTGCTGGCCTTCCTGAACCGCTGATCCACTGCACCCACCCCGGAGAACCACCATGCGCACGACCTTCCTGCGGGCCGCCCTGGCCACTACCTGCCTGCTTGGCGCGGCTGCCGCCCATGCCACCGACCCGGCCACCAGCCCGTTTGCCGCCGACCGCTACGACTACAGCGTGCTGCCGACGGCCAAGGCCGTGGCCAAGCCGGCGCCGGCCGCCATCAAGTGCCACGAGGCCAAGCCGGCATGCCATCCGTCGCGCTAGGCACGCTGGACGCGCTGCCACGTGTCACGCGCGGCGGCGTATTCCTGCTGGGCCTGGCGCTCGGATGCGCCACGGGGGTGGACTTCGTGGCCACCTCGATCCTGGCCACCGGCGCGGTGCAGATCCGCGCCGGCATCTACGCCACGCCCGACGATTTCCTGTGGTGCTTTACCGCGTACGCGGCTGCCGCCATCGTCGCCAACCTGATGCTCCGGCGCATTGCGTGCTTCATCAGTTATCGCGGCTTCTCGCTGCTCGGGCTGGCCATCGCCATCGGCGGCAGCCTGCTGTGCGCGGCCTCGAACAATATCGTGCAGCTGTCGCTGGCGCTGGCCGTGCAGGGCCTGGGCGCGGGCGGCCTGTTTGCGGCCGCGCGCACGCTGATCCAGATGATCGCGGCGCCGGCGGAGCGCCCCCGCCTGCTGTGGCCGTTCCTGCTCGGTGCGCTTGGCATGCTGTCCGCCGCACCGTGGGTGACTGCCGTGCTGATGCTCGACGCCAGCTGGCGCATGATCTTCGTGCTGCAGGCCGTGACGGCCGCCGCCACGCTGCTGCTGGTGTCCGTCACCTACCCGCACCGCGTGGCGCCGCCGCGCGCGCCCGACCTCGACACGCTGGCCGCCATGGACTGGCTGCCGGTGGTGCTGCTCGGCCTGGGCGCGCTGGTGCTGGTGCACGGGCTGGCCGACCTGCGGCTCTACACCACGTCGAATTCGTGGGACGTGGCGGCCTGGCCGCTGGCGGGCGGCGTGCTGATGGCGCTGGCCTTCCTGCGGCTGCACCTGCGCCCCGATCCGTGGCTCAACACCCACCGGCTTGGCGGCCGCCGCTACCTCACCGGGCTGGCGTTCTTCGCGATCTACTCGTTCCTGGCTGGCCTGTGGAACTACCTGATGCCGATCATGATGCAGCTCGGCCTGGGGTTCTCGTTCGAGACCACGGGCTGGGTGACCTCGATCACCACTACTGCCGGTCTGGTCGCGGGCATCATGTTCGTACTGTACGGCGCCCGCCTGCCCGGCTCGCGCCGCTACCTGGCGCTGGGCTATGCCATGACGGCCTGTGCCGCCTGGATGCTGGCCACGCGGCTGATGACGGACCTTTCGCTGGCGCGCGTGCTGCAGGCCCTGTTCCTGCAAAGCGCGGCGCTGCCGTTCACGCTGGTAATCGTGGCCAAGCTGACGTTTATCGAAACCACGCTGGAAGATTTCTCGCACACCTACCAGTTCAAGAACATCGTCCGCCAGGTGGCTGCCGCGGCCGGCACCGGCACGGCCGCGCAATGCCTGCAATATGGGGAAGCGGTGGCGCGCACGCACCTGGTGGGGCGCGTGGATCCGTTCTCGATTCCATACCTGCCGCATGGCACCGGGCTGATCGGCTTCTCGCAGCTGATCGATCAGCAGGCGGTGCTGCTGGCCAGCGCGAACCTGCTGGCAATCGTGGCACCGGGATGCCTGCTGGTGGCGGGGCTGGCGCTCTGGCAGCGCCGGCTGCGGTAGCGCGATCGTTTCCTGCCCCCTTCCCGCCTGCCCCTTCCCGCCTGCCCCCTCCCGCCTCCCTCTTCCAGCACCACACCGGCCGGCTTGCGCCGGCCCGGCGCTTACTCCAGGTTGGCCGCGATGATCTTGTCGATGCTGGCGTCGGCCGCCTGGCCCACCCTGGCGTAGACGTCGGTGGCAAGCGGCGTCACCGTCGGCAAGGTGTTCAGGCTGGCGCCGTCGCGCCGGTGCACGTCCACGCGCACCTGCATCGACAGCCCGATGCGCAGCGGATGCGCGGCAAGCTGGTCCGGCTGCAGCGCGATGCGCACCGGCAGCCGCTGCACCACCTTGATCCAGTTACCGGTGGCGTTCTGCGCCGGCAACACCGAGAACGCCGCGCCGGTGCCGGCGGAAAAGCCCGCCACCTTGCCGTCGTAGCGCACGCGCGAGCCGTAGAAGTCCGCATACAGCGTGACCGGCTGCCCCACGCGCATGTCCTTCATCTGGTTTTCCTTGAAGTTGGCGTCTACCCAGACCTGGTCGAGCGGCACCACGCCCATCAGCGGCACGCCCGGGGCCACGCGCTGGCCCACCTGCACCGACCGCCGGGCCACGAAACCGGTCACCGGGGCCGGCAGCGTCGAGCGCGCATAGGCCAGGTAGGCGGCGCGGTAGCTGGCGGCGGCGCGCGCCACGTCCGGGTGCGCAGCCACCGTGGTGTTGCGGGTCAGGGCGCGGTTCGACACCAGCTGCTGCTGCGCCGCGCGCAACGCCGCCTCCGCTTCGCGGAGCGCGGACCGTGCATGATCGACGTCCTCCTGCGATACGGCACCGGCATCGGTAACCGACATCCGCCTGCGTAGATCGTCACGGGCGTTCTCCATATTGACCTGCCGCTGCGCGATGTTCGCCTGCAGCGTGCCGTTGTTGACATAGAGCGTGCGCACCTGCCGCACCGTTGCCGCCAGTTGCGCGGCGGCCTGCTGCAGGGCCACCTCGCTGTCGGCGGGATCGAGTTGCACGAGCGGTCGGCCCACGGTCACGTGCTGCGTGTCGTCGGCGGCGATGGCCACCACGGTGCCCGGCACCAGCGCCGTCACCTGCACCACGTTGCCCGACACGTAGGCGTCGTCCGTGGACGCGAAATACTGGCCTTCGCTCCACCAGTAGGCGCCCGCCGCCACGCCGGCCGCGGCCACCAGCGCCGCCACTGCGATCAGGCGGCGGCGCGGCACGGGGCGGATTTCGGCCTGCGGCGATATCGCGGGCCCGCCGGGCAAGGGCGGCGCGGGGGGCCCGGGGGGCACGGCAGACGCTGGAGGGGGCGCAAGCGGCATGGTCTGGGGCGCTGGAAGGGTCATGGCTCTGGTGGTCGGGACGATGGCGAGGGCGGCTGCCGCGCCGGGCTGCGAACTCCGCGTGGCATGCAAGGCGGCATGCGGGGTGGCATGCGCGGCCGCCACAAATCCGCTGGTTCGATGTCGCCATGATGGATTGACGGGCGCCGGCGTGTGATTGCGAAACCTTGGGACATGTCTGGATCGCACGGCGGGTGCCTCCGCCGCCCCGTTCCGGTGCAAAACGATGCCAGACCTATACCTTCGTTTAACTGGTCACCATCCAGACGGCAATTGTGGCCATCCGTACCCGGCTCCTACAGTTCCAGTCAACCACTCGAACTCGAATTCTTTTCTCACGGGAGCCACCCGGCATGACAACCCAACGCTCGCTACCGACCCCGGTCACCACCGCCATCGTCACCGTTGCCGCCATCGCCGCGGTGGCTGCCACGGCGGCGCTGGGCGCCACCGTGTACCGCATGTGGGCCCAGGCCATCGCGCCGGTGCATCCCGCCACCCATGTCACGGCAGCCGCTCCCGCAGCGGCCGCCACCCCGTTGTCCCACATCCGCCTGTAAGCCCGGGAGGCCGCCATGAACGACCAAGAAAGCCTGTTGCTGATGTACGGCTGGATTGTGCTGGCCATCCTGAACCTGATCCTCATCACCATCGCCTTCATCCAATACGCGGACTGAAAGCCTGGCGTGCCCCGCCTTTCGTTTCCAGGAGTACTGCAATGAAAGATGTTTCGACCCTCGTCCTCGACGTGCCTGAGGCCACCTCCCCGGCGATGCCGACGCAACTGCGCATCGCCGCCGCCCAGGCGCCGGAGTTCGTGCAGCACGAAACGCAATGGCGCCAGGCGCCAGACGCGGCGGCCACGCTGGCCCGGCAGCCCGACGCCATTCTGGTGTCGCGCTGGACTTGCGACGGCGAGCCGCCGGTGTCCGTCTCCCACGCCGGCGACGCCACGCGGCACTGCATCTCGATCAACCTGCGCTCCAGCTCCATCCGCTTCCTGTGCGGCGGCATGCCCGTGTTCGATGGCCGCCTCGGCGCCGGCGCGGTGCAGGTGACCGCGCCCGGCATTGCCACCAGCGCCGTGTATGCCTCCGCCAGCGACGTGCTGCACCTGTTCGTGCCGCAGGCCGTGCTGGCCGCCTGCTACGCCGACCAGTTCGGCCATCCGCACGACGGCGAACTGCGGCTCGACGACCCGTTCATCCACGCCGACCCCGCGCTGGAACGGCTGGGCCAGGCGCTGGCCGTGGCCCATTCGCAAGACCCCGGCCTGGGCCGCATCTTTGCCGACAGCGTGGCGCTGGCCATCGTGGCCCGCGTGGTGGCCAACCACTTCCAGCGCGCCGCGTCGGGCAAGCGAGCCGCCACCACGCTGCCGCAATGGCGCCTGCGCCGCGCCATCGAGTTCATCGACGCCAACCTGGCCGCGCCGATCGGCCTGGCCGATATCGCGCGCAGCACGGGCCTCACGCGCATGTACTTTGCCGCCCAGTTCCGCCGCACCACGGGCATGCGTCCGCACGAATACCTGGTGCGCCGGCGCATCGAACGCGCGCAAGACCTGCTGCGCGGCGCCCAGGGCAGCGTGCTGGACGTGGCCATGCGCTGCGGCTTCCGCTCGCAAGCCCACTTCACGACGGTATTCAAGCGGTTCGTCGGCGACACGCCCCACTGCTGGCGCGTCAAGATCAACGCCACCCTGGGAGCGCTCCATGCCTGAAGTCCTGAACCACACGGCCACGCCAGACCATGACGCGCGCGACGCCTTCGCGCGCCAGGATCTCGCCGATGCCGGCGCCGACCTCCATGACGCCACACGCGATGCCACGTGCGACGCCTGGCTGCGCACCATCGCCCTGCTCAAGCCGCAGCACCATACGCTGACCTACTCGGCCGAAGAGAACGCGCTGCGCGCCCACGCCCCGATCATCACCATCATCGAGCGGCCCAATGCCGGCCTGGCCGTGGTGAGCTGGCGCGACGCCACGCACTGCCGCTACGGCGCGCAGGTGTGGACCGTCGGCACCTCGCGCGAAGAAGGCGTATGCGCGCTGAGCGGCCTGCCCATCGGCAAGGCCGACCTCGTGTTCCGCCCGCAGCGCGCACGTCCGGCCCCGCTCAATGCCGACGCCATGATCCTGGCCACGGCAATGGATGGCGCGTGCAGCATCAACCTGCACCACGGCGACGACGAGCCGCCTTCGTTTCACTACCGGTCCAACGCCCGCTAACACAACGCCCGCCGCCCGGCTCACCCGCGGCGCCTGACCGAACCCGGAGCCTGCCATGGCAACTTCCGCGCATACCCTGCTGGCCACGCTCTGGTTCTGCATCCTCGGGCTGATGCTGGCCTGCTACGTCGTCTGCGACGGCTTCGACCTGGGCATCGGCATCCTGAGCCTGTTCGTGCCCGACGCCCCGCAGCGCGACGCGATGGTGGCGTCGATCGTCCATGTCTGGGATGCCAACGAAACCTGGCTGGTGGTGCTGGGCGGCGGCCTGTTCGGCGCCTTTCCGGCCGCCTACTCCACGCTGCTGCCGCACCTGTACCTGCCGCTGGTGACGCTGATTGCCGGGCTGATCCTGCGCGGCGCGGCCGTCGAGTTCCGCCAGGCAGCCGGGCGCGGGCCCTTGTGGGACCGCGCGTTCGGCCTCGGCAGCCTGCTGGCGGCCGTGGCGCAGGGCGTGATCCTGGGCCGCGTCATCACGGGCCTGAATCCCGGCATCTGGAGCGCCGTGTTCACGCTGTGCGCGGCCGTGGGCGTGGCGGCCGGCTACGCGCTGCTGGGCGCCACCTACCTGATCAGGACGACGTCCTACCCCGTGGACGACGCCGCGCGCCGCTGGACGCTGGTAGCCCTGCCCGTCACCGTGCTCTGCGCGCTGGTGCTCGCGTTCGCCACGCTGCGGCTCGGCATGGCCAGCACCGAACGATGGCACCTGCGTAGCGTGCTGGCCGTGCTGGCGCTGCTGGCCGCGGTGGCGGCCGTGGCCGGCGCCTACGTGGCCGGCTCGGCCTGGACGGGCGGCAGGCATGGGCCGTTCCGCGCCGCCGTGCTGCTGTTCCTGGCGTCGTTTGGCGGGCTCGCGGTCAGTCTGTTCCCCGATTTCATGCCAGGACGCCTGTCGCTGGTCGATGCCGCGTCGGACGACCGCACGCTGGTCTGCATGCTGGTTGGCATGGGCGTGCTGCTGCCCGTGCTGCTGGGCTACAACCTCTACCAGTACCACGCGCTGCGCGGCAAGGCGCCGGCCTGACCGGTGGCACCGCACCGGAGTGCCAATGAACAACGCCCTCTCCACCTTGAGAGGGCGTCGTGCCACCGGCTGCCGGCAGGCTTACTTCACCGATTCGGCGAGGAACCAGGCGCGGCGCTGGGCCTCGTCGATCCAGTTCTCGATCAGGCTGGCCGTGGCCACGTCGGCGTGGTCGTCGCACACGGCGTGGGCGTCCATCATCGCTTCCACCAGCGTCAGGTTGTCGGCGTGCAGCTCGCGCAGCATGGCCTTCGGCGACACGTCCTCGGCGTCGTTGTCGCGAATGCGCTGCAGCCGCGCAATGGCGCCGATCGAGCGCAGCGTGGTGCCGCCGATCTTGCGCACGCGCTCGGCCACGTCGTCGGTCATGGCGAAGATCTGCGCCGACTGCTCGTCCAGCATCAGGTGATAGTCGCGGAAGTGCGGGCCGGACATATGCCAGTGGAAGTTCTTGGTCTTCATGTACAGCGCGAAGACATCGGCCAGCAGGCGGTTCAGGTGGTCGGAAATGTCGGTGACGGCCAGGCCGGCGTCGTCGATCGCGGAATTCGTCATGGTGACTCCTGCGGTGGGGGTTCCCGGCGGGTCCGGGTCCTGGGGCGGAATGCCCCGTTCCAATACAAGCGCGACACCGGATGGTAGGCCGCGCACTGTCATCCGCATAGTGCCCGTTGGCCCAAGGCCGGGTTTTGGCCCCGCTCGGGCCCCTTTCGAAAATGCACCGAACGTAAATGCACCGAACATTCCTAATACCTTTATATGATTCCTCGTGCAGTCATTCAGGATTAGTATCGCGGTCGGAACATGCCCCGGAACCGGGCATGGCGGACACCCAACAGCGAGGCGAAGCGCGACGTCATGAACACCGCCAATACCCACCGGCTGCTGATTGGCGCTGCAGGCGTGCTGGCCCTTGCCGTCTTCGTGATCGACGCGTTCACCCCGCTCGACTTCGCGATTGCGGTGGTTTATGTGCTGGTCATCCTGCTGGTGGCGCTGACCGGCTCGATACGTGCCACGCGCTTCACAGCGGCCATCGCCATGGCGCTGACCGTTGCGGCCTTCGCCTACGGGCAGAACCCCGAACCCGACCACGGCCAGCTGGCGCGCTTCGCGTTCGCCATGGTGGCGATTGGTACCACCACGCTGCTGGCGCTGCGCAACCTGGCCGACATGGCGCAACGGCGCCGGGCCGAGGCGGCGCTGGCCCGCAGCGAGGCCTTTCTGGCCGAGGCGCAGCGGTTGAGCCAGACCGGCAGTATTGCCATCCGGCTGCCGGCCAACACGATGATCTGGTCTGACGAGGCGTTCCGCATCTTCGGTTATCCGCGCGGCGAGACGCCGCACTTCGGCATGGTGCTCACGCGGGTGTACCCCGACGACCTGGCCGAGGTGCAGCGTGTGCACGGGGCGATGCTCAACGGCACGCCGTCGGTGGACCTGCGGCACCGCCTGCTGATGCCCGACGGCACGATACGGCACGTGCACCTGGTGGCGCGCCGCAACGCCAGCACCGGCGACCAGCACGAGTACATGGGCGCGCTCATGGACATCACGCAAGCCACCGAGACCCAGCAGACCCTGCATCGCACGATGGCCGAACTGGCGCATGTGTCGCGCGTGACCACGCTGGGCCAGCTGGCGGCATCGATCGCCCATGAAGTGACGCAGCCGATGGCAGCCATCGTCACCTGCGGCAGCTCCGCGCTGCGCTGGCTGCAGCGCGAGACGCCCGAGATTGCCGAGGCCGAGGAATCGATCGAACAGGTGATTCGCGATGCCACCCGCGCCAGCGACATCATTCGCCAGATTCGCGCGATGGCGCAGAAATCCGAACCGAAGTATGTGGACATCGGCGTGGACCGCCTGATGACCGACTCGCTGGAACTGGTGCGCCGCGAAATGCAGGATCACCAGGTGGCGGCCGTGCTGGACCTCGATGCGCCGTCGGCCGTGGTGCATGGAGACTGGACGCAGCTGCAGCAAGTAATGGTCAACCTGATGGTCAACGCGGCGCAGGCCATGGCGCAGATGCCGAACCGGCGCAGGCTGACGCTTGCCACGCGCGTGCAGGCGGACGGTGCGGTGCTGATGATCGTGAGCGATACCGGGCCGGGCATTCCGCCCAAGGCGATGGACCAGCTGTTCAACCCGTTCTACACGACCAAGGCAGACGGCATGGGCATGGGCCTGTCGATCTGCCGGAACATCGTGGAATCGCACGGCGGCAGCATCATGGCGGAATCGCCACCGGAAGGCGGCGCAAAGATGATCGTGCGCATGCCGCGACACGCGGCCAGCGACGCGGAAGACGCCGCAGCAGCGGCTTGAAGAAGCGGCGGGCGGCAAGATGTGCCGCACCCGGTTCCGCACCCGGCGGAACGGGAACGGCGGATCACGCAGGCAGGCATCTCAGCCTCCGGCCCACAGCGCGGTGGCCAGCGCCATCAGGCAACTGGCGGCGCAGATACCGAGCCACACCAGCGCCACCTTGAATTCGGCCACGGGCACACCAGGCGCCCGGGCGCCGGCACGGTTGCCGGCGCTCATGCTGGCGGCGCTCATGCCGGCGCGTTGCCCGGAGGCGCCGAGACGCCGGTCAGGTCCTGGCCGGTCAGGATAAAGCGGCCCTGCGCCGACGGCGACACGTCATACCGTGCGCCCTGCGTGAACGGATCGCGCGGCAGGTCGATGTTGTACTGCGGCTGCTTGTGCGTGGCGGGCCGTGCGGCCTGGTGGGTGGCCTGGGATGTCGCCTGGTGCGAAGCTTCCGCCGCGTCGGCCAGCGTGGTACCCATTGCGCCGATGGCGGCCACGCCGCATGCAACGAGCACTGGAACGATGTGTTTGGCAATCATGATGGACTCCTGGGAAGGTGTCTGAAGCCGGGCGTTGCTGCCCGGTTCCGGGTTCAGACCACCGATCGGCGGCCCGTGAACACATCGTAGGCGCCGGTGCCTTGCAGCGCATTTGTACATCGGTTGCTTCGCGGTAGCCGATTTGTAGCCCCGCATCATCCTTTGGTTTGGTGGGACGCTCACCGCTGCCACAAGCGGCGTGCGAACGCGAAACCCCTGCCACACCGGCAAAGTTGCGGCATGCCGGCCGCCGATACGCTCTGACCCATCGATATCTCGACCCATCCGGGCAGGAGCCGTGTCATGGTCTTCAAGTCAAAAACGCGCATTGAACCCTATACGCATGCCGCGGCCGGCTGGGGTGCGCTCAAGTACGTTGCCATCAACCTGATCAAGGAGCGCGTGGCCGGGCGCGACTACCGGATGCTGTTCCGGCAGAACCAGCCCGACGGCTTCGACTGCCCCGGCTGTGCCTGGCCAGACCGCGAGCACGCCTCGACCTTCGAGTTCTGCGAGAACGGCGTCAAGGCGGTGGCGGCGGAGTCCACCAGCAAGCGCGTGACGCCGGCCTTCCTGGCGCACAACACGGTGTCCGCGCTGATGCAGCAGACCGACTACGAGCTGGAGCAGCACGGGCGCCTGACCGATCCGGTGATCTACGACGCGTTGTCCGACACCTACCGCGCCATCAGCTGGCCCGATGCCTTTGCGCTGATCGGCAACCGCCTGCGCGCCCTGCCCGACCCGAACCAGGCCGCCTTCTACACCTCGGGCCGCGCCAGCAACGAAGCCGCCTTCATGTACCAGCTGTTCGCGCGCATGCATGGCACCAACAACTTCCCCGACTGCTCGAACATGTGCCACGAGGCCACCAGCCGCGGCATGCCGCACACGGTGGGCGTGGGCAAGGGCACGGTGACGCTGGACGACTTCGAGACCTGCGACACGATCCTGCTGTTCGGCCAGAACCCGGCCACCAACCACCCGCGCATGCTCTCCGAGCTGCGCGAGTGCGCGCGGCGCGGCGCCACGCTGGTGTCGATCAACCCGCTGCGCGAGCGCGGCCTGGAGCGCTTCACGAGCCCGCAGAGCCCGCTGGAAATGCTGACCATGTCGGACACGAAGATCTGCTCGGTATTCGTGCAGCCCACGCTGGGCGGCGACTACGCGTTGATCAAGGGCGTGGCCAAGCACGTGCTGGAACTCGATGACGATGCCCCGGCCAGCGGCACCGGGCGCGTGCTCGATACCGCGTTCATCGCCGGGCACACGCACGGCTTCGACGCCTTCGCGGCAGACCTGCGGGCCGAGTCGTGGGCGGTGATCGAGCGCGAATCGGGCGTGCCGCGCGCACAGATCGAGGGCCTGGCCGCCATCTATGCGCGCGGCGAGCGGGTGATCTGCACCTGGGGCATGGGCCTGACCCAGCACAAGCACTCGGTGCAGACCATCCAGATGCTGTCGAACCTGATGATGATGCGCGGCAACATCGGCAAGCCCGGCGCCGGCCTGTGCCCGGTGCGCGGCCACTCGAACGTGCAGGGCAACCGCACGGTCGGCATCGAGGAGCAGCCCACCGGGGCCTTCCTGGACAAGCTGGGCACCGCGTTCCGCTTCGAACCGCCGCGCGCGCACGGCTACGACGTGGTGGAGACCATCGAGGCAATGCTGCGCGGCGACGTCAAGATCTTCATCGCACTGGGCGGCAACTTTGCCGCGGCCACGCCCGACACGCCGCGCACGTGGGAGGCGCTGCGCGCCTGCGAGCTGACCGTGCACATTGCCACCAAGCTGAACCGCAGCCATCTGGTGCACGGCCGCGAGGCCTTGATCCTGCCCACGCTGGGCCGCACCGAGATCGACCGCCAGGATGGCGTTGCCCAGGGCGTGACGGTGGAAGATTCGGTGTCGCAGGTGCATATCTCGTTCGGCATGAACGCGCCGGCTTCACCCAACCTGATGTCGGAGACCGCCATCGTGGCCAACCTGGGTCATGCCACGCTGGGCAGCGGCACGGTGGACTGGCTCTGGTATGCGCGCGACTACGCACGCGTGCGCGACAAGATTGCCGAGGTGATCGACGGCTTCGACGACTACAACGCCCGCGTGGCGCAGCCCGGCGGCTTCCACCTCTACGTGCCGGCGCGCGAGCGCGCGTGGCATACGCCTTCGGGCAAGGCCGAGTTCCTGGTCAACGCGCTGCTGCCGGACACCCCGATCGCCCGCGCCCGCGCGCGTCACGGCGAGCGCGTCATGACGCTGATGACCACCCGCTCGCACGACCAGTACAACACCACCATCTACGCGCTGGACGACCGCTATCGCGGCGTGTTCGGCCAGCGCCGCGTGGTGTTCATCCATGCCGCCGACCTGGCCTTGCTGGGCTTCCAGGACGGCGACTGGGTGGACCTCACCACCGTGTGGGACGACGACATCGAGCGGCGCGCCGACGGCTTCCGGCTGGTGGCCTACGACATTCCGCGCGGTTGCATTGCCGCCTACTATCCCGAAACCAATCCGCTGGTGCCGCTGGACAGCGTGGCCGACCTCTGCAATACGCCCACGTCGAAATCGATTCCCGTGCTGCTGCATCGCGCGTCGGCGGTTGCCTGACTGACGGCTTTCCCCGGATAAACGGCCACCCTCGGGTGGCCGTCTGCTTTTCATGCACGGCGGCGGTGCAACCACAGTGCGGCATTCACGCAACGCACGGCCGGTTTGCGGCCCCGCGCGCAACCGCGATTGGCACTTTTCGAGCGTGTCTGCGTGACGTGCGCGCGGGCCATTTTTGTCATGTACATGTCATCCACGCGGCTGCAGCCCGCGCCGGGCAACGGTGTGACGAACCTCGTCACCGCACGGGGCAATTTCTGTCACCCGACGCGCCAGATAATGACAATTGACATCTATTTCACCCCCTCCCGATAATCGCCGCGGCTACAGGGAATGCCAGTTTCCGGCATCGGAAATAGAAGAATCGAAAGATCGGGACCACAGCGTCCGCTAAAAAAAACGAAGGGGTCGAACGTCATGAAAGCACTCGCTCGCTATTGCGGGCCGGCAGTGTTGCTGGCCGCCATCTGTACCATCGCCGCGTGCGGCGGCGGTGGCGGAGGCGACAGCACACCGAAGCCCGCCGCGTCCACATCGCTCTACGAACCGCTCTACACCTCCGAGACGCAGGTCATGGAGCAGATCCAGTATCGCGAGCCCGACGGCACGCTGGTGACCATGATGGGCTCGCGCCCCACCGAGCGTCATGCGCGCGAACGCGGCGAAGCGTGGGATGCCCCCGACGCAGGCCCCGGCCGTTACCTGACCTTTCCCACGTTCTACTTCCAGAACCGCACGTTCGGCCTCGAGATCCGCGACCACGTGCCGGCCGGCAAACAGCTCATCGAGATCTACCTGCGCGTGAACCAGGGCATCTTCGACGGCACCACCTTCAGCCTGTTCCGCAACGTGCTCGATCCCACCGTGCGTGACTACGGCTGGTCGCTGAACTTCGGCTTCAACAATCCGAAGGAAGGCGGCCTGCCGATCTGCCGCGAGAACCAGCCGCGCGAAGACTGCATGATGACCGTGGACTCGAACTGGCGCACCGATCCGCACAGCGCGCTGAAGGTTGGCGACAAGATCGAACTGGCGCCGGCACCGCGTCTCAAGCGCGATCCGGTGGTGGACGGCGGCGGCAGCCGCTACTACTCGTTCGAGCAGCTCTACATCGTGGGTGTGGGCATGCGGCCGTGGTACGGCATCGCGCCGAACCTGGACTCCGAGCCGCTGCCCGACGACACGCTGCTGGGCGGCCAGGCCAGCATCTCGTACAACTACTCCGAAGAGCCGATGCGGGTGTTCCAGCAGATGGCCAACAACATCGGCATCACCAACACCCAGCGCTTCGTCGAAGGCCGCCGCCTGTTCCACACCTCGTTCGCCGACGGCACCCACTCCGAGCACGACAAGGACAACCCCGTGTTCTCGGCCCATATCGGCCAGCTGGGCGCGCGCTACAACCAGCCGCGCTGCATCGAGTGCCATACCAACAACGGCCGCAGCAAGCCGCTGGGGCTGGGCGCCAAGCTCGATACGATGTCGTTCCTGACCGCCAACGCAGACGGCACAGGCGCCGACCCGGTCTACGGCCACAACGTGCAGCAGCACGCGCAGGACGCCAAGGCGCCCGCCTACGACGTCAGCGTGAAGGCGTTCGACACCACGGTACGCACGCTGCCCGATGGCGAGAAAGTGGAGCTGGTCAAGCCGGTGTTCCAGTTCGCGGGCCCCACGCCAGCGCGCTTCTCGGCCCGCCAGGCCGCGCAGGTCATCGGCATGGGGCTGCTCGAAGCCGTGCCGGAAACCACGATCCTGGCGCAGGCGGACCCCGACGACGCGAACGGCGACGGCATCCGTGGCGTGGCGAACCTCGTGGTGGACCCGCAAACCGGCAAGACACACGTCGGCCGCTTCGGCTGGAAGGCGTCGAAGGGCAGCATCCGCCAGCAGGTGGCCGATGCGCTGATCAAGGACATTGGCGTGACGTCGCCGATGTTCCCCGATGCCGGCTGCCAGCGCGGCGCGGCGAACTGCCACAGCACCACCACGCCAAGTTCGGTCAGCGAGAACGAGCTGGAACGCATGACGCACTACCTGTCGCTGATCGGCGTGCCGGCGCAGCGCAAGCTGCGGAGCGGCTTTCCCGATGGCATCCGCGTGTCGCCCGAGCATGACGTGAACCCGGCGCAGATCGCGCGCGGCAACGACCTGTTCAGCCAGGTGCGCTGCGTGGCCTGCCACACGCCCACCATGAAGACCGGCAACACGCATCCGTTTGCCGAGCTGCGCGAGCAGACCATCCATCCGTACAGCGACCTGCTGCTGCATGACATGGGCCCCGACCTGGCCGACACGCTCTCCGAAGGCCGCGCCTACCCGAGCCAGTGGCGTACCGCGCCGCTGTGGGGCATCGGCTCGCTGCGCTTTGTGCAGGGCGGCGACACCAACGTGCGGCTGCTGCATGACGGCCGCGCGCGCAGCGTGACCGAGGCGGTACTGTGGCACGGCGGCGAGGCCACCAACAGCCGCCAGCAGTACGAAAAACTGCCCAAGGCCGATCGCGACGCGATCACGGCGTTCCTGCAGTCGCTGTAAGGACCCCGCTATCCTTCCACCGTGTTGGCCCCGCCGCCGCCAGGCGGCAGCGGGGCCCCGACCTGACGGAAACTCACCCATGCTCATGCACACCCTGCGCCGGCGCGCGTTTGCGCCGCTGCTACTGACCCTGGCTCTCGCTGCGTGCGGCGGCGGCGACGGCGCGTCCGTCGGCACCGGCGGCGGCAACAACAGCAGCAACGGCGGTTCGCTCGCGCCAACCACCCCGGCCACACCGCCCGCCGCCACCCCCGGCGTGACCAAGAGCGCCAAGCGCGGCATTGCCTACGACGTTGCCAGCAAGGCCGACATGGCCGCGCTCTCGCCGGGCGTCTCGTGGTGGTACAACTGGTCGCCCAAACCCAGCCCCAGCGCACCCGAGGACGCGCGCGCCAGCTATGGCATGGACTTCATCCCCATGCTGTGGAACGACTACGCGTTCGACGCCACCACCGTCGAGACCTATCTGCGCGCGCATCCGGAAATCAAGTACCTGCTGCTGATGAACGAGCCGAACCTGACGGACCAGGCCAACCTCACGCCCACGGCGGCGGCGGCCGCGTGGCCGCGCTACGAGAGCATTGCGGCCCACACCGGCGTGAAGCTGGTGGGCCCGACCATCACGTGGGGCACGATGCCTGGCTACCAGGACCCCGTGGTGTGGCTCGACGCGTTCTACACCGCCTATCGCGCCGCCAACGGCAACCGCGATCCGCAGATCGACTACCTGGCCTTCCACTGGTACGACTACGGCCTGGGCGGCCAGCTAGACCGCCTGGCAAAGTACGGCAAGCCGTTCTGGGTGACCGAATTCGCCAACTGGCATGCCAATGCCGATGGCGCGCAGATCGATACGCTGGACAAGCAGAAGGCGCAGATGCGCGAGATGGTGGCCACGTGCGAGCAGCGCACCGACGTGTTCCGGTACGCGTGGTTCACGGGCCGCTGGCGCCCCGACCCGCACTACACGAGCCTGCTGGACGCCGACGGCGAGCTGACCGAACTCGGCAAGTACTACCTGGGCTTGCCGTTCTGAGAGGTGAACGCTGGCGGCACCGCCGCGGGGCCGCGCGCGGCCCGCACGGCCTCTTGCTCGGCGGCGGCCTGGTCGATGTCGGCACCCACGTTGCCAGCTTCGCTGACGCCGATGGAGAGCGACACCGTGCCGCGCGCCACCGGCACCGGAATCGGCTGCGACATGCCGGCACAGATGCCGGACGCAGTGGATGCGCCTGTGGCCCCCATCGGGCACGTGGCCGCCTCGCCATCGAGCCGCACGGGCGCCACGGTGACGGCAGCCGACCCCAGTTCGGCGAACGTTGCGGCGCCTTCGTGGTTCACCACCAACTGCCGGGCCACCAGCGCGAACGACACCGCGATCTGCGCGGGCCGCGCGCCAGCGCCGCCGCGGGTGCGGGCAATCGAGTTCGTGGCGCGCACGTAGAGCGGCCGGAAGCGGAAGTAATCGGTGTAGCGGCCGTCGTCGAACTTCTGCTCGATGGCCAGCACCGCCAGCAAGCCGGGCTGCCCTGGGGCATCGCCCTCCGCCTGGCGCGCGAAAACCACGCACTTGACGCTACGGAAGCCGGCGGCGGGCACGCTCACATCCACGCTGGTGGCGTCGAGCGCATCGCGTCGCAACTGGGCGGCGGCAGGTGGCGTGGCGGACGCCGTGCCAGTCGGCTCGGCCGGGAAATCGAAGGCGGACCGTGCGCCGCTGGCCAGGAACGATGGCCCCGCGGCAGCCGCCCGGCCCGGCGCCCCCTTCGGCGCGGGCTCGGTGCAGCGCGGCGACGCCAGCAGTTCACGCACGGGCTGGAAGGCCGGCTCGGCCAGCAGCGCGCCCAGTTCCTTGTCGGTGGCCCCGTTGCGGTTGACGGCGATCCAGCCCTGGGCCGCCTTCTTCGGCTTGCCGCTCTGCGCGTCGGTCGTCGAAACGGCTTGCGAAGCCGGCGGCGCCGACGTACTGCAGCCGGCCGCGAGCAAGCAGCCGGCCATGATTCCGGATGTGGTTTTCACGCCCCCCCTCCCCCAGTGTGCAGAGCACCAAAGTCCCAAGGATAGGCGGGCCTTTCGGCCCGACGATACTGTCCGAATGGCTATGGTTCATCTGGAGGGTAGCCGGCGTGACGGAAGCGCCTCCCGTCATCACGTCAGGTCAGCGCAATCCCGCCGTCCACGCGCAGGTTCACGCCGGTGATGAAGCTGCCTTCGCCGCTGGCCAGCAGCAACGCCGCGGCCGCCACTTCCTCGGCGCGGCCCAGGCGGCCCAGCGGGATGGCGCCGGCCATGGTGGCCTCGAATGCCGGGCGCGCCTCGGGCGCCACGCCCAGCTTGGCCAGGATCGGCGTATCCACGGGCCCCGGGCTGATCACGTTCACACGAATGCCGCGCGCCTTGAACTCCAGCGCCCAGCTTTGCGCAAACGCCTCGATGGCGGCCTTGCTGCCGGCGTAGACGGCGTGGCCGTCCAGCACCTTGGCGCTGGCAATCGAGCTGACCAGCAGGATGGCGCCGCCGTCGCGCAGTTGCGGCGCGATCTTCTGCACGCCAAAGAACACGGCGCGGGTATTGGTGGCGAATTGCACGTCGAACTCGTCCACGCTCACGTCGCCAGACGGCGTGATCAGGTTCATGCCGGCATTGGCCACGTAGATATCGGCGCCGCCGAACTGCGTGGCCACCAGCGACGCCACGCGCTCGTGCGTGGCCAGGTCGGCGATATCGCCGGTCACGCCCACCGCCTGCGCGCCCAGCTCCGCCACGGCGGCCGCCACCGCATCGGCGCGGCGCCCCACGATCACCACGCGGGCGCCCTCCGCCACGAAGCGCTTGGCCATGGCAAAGCCAATGCCGCCGTTGCCGCCGGTGATGACGGCCACCTTTCCTGCGAGCCTGCTCATGATGTGTCCTTGTCTTGTTGATCCGGAGGCAAATCTACGTGAGCGGCGCCGTGCCGGGCAGCCTACAATGCGCCCATCACTTGTGCCAGTCTGTCATCAATGTCCCTGGAACGCCTGCACGGGCTGTCTGCCTTCGTGCGTGTGGTGGAAGCCCGCTCGTTCACCGGTGCGGCCCGCCTGCTGGGCACCACGCCGTCGGCCGTGTCGAAGAGCATCGCCCGGCTGGAGGCGCGGCTGGGCGTGAAGCTCGTGCAGCGCACCACGCGCGCCTTCGTGCTGACCGACGAAGGCAACGCCTACTACAACCGCGTGGCGTCGCTGGTGCGCGGCCTGGAAGAAGCCGCCGAGGTGCTGGCCAAACCGTCGGCAGCAGCCGGCCGCCTGCGCGTGAGCATGCCCAGCGACCTGGGCCGCTCGCTGCTGGGGCCCATCACCGCCACGCTGATGCCGCGTCACCCGCGGCTGTCGCTGGACGTCAGCGTCAGCGACCAGCATGTCGACCTGATTCGCGAAGGCTTCGACCTGGCACTGCGCGCCGGCCACCCCGCCGACAGCGGCCTGCATGCCCGGCCGCTGGCAGCCTTGCCGCTGGCGCTGGTGGCCTCGCCCGACTACCTGGCCCGGCACGGCGAGCCGCGCACCGTGGCAGACCTGGCGCACCACCAGCACGTGCGCTACCGGCTGGCCGGCCAGGTGGTGCCGATCACGTTTGCCGATGGCACGCGCGTGATGCCCGAGGGCGTGTTCGACTCCGACAGCGGCGAGGCCATGCGCACCGCCGCCGTCAACGGCCTCGGCATCGCCCTGCTGTTGCGCGCCACCGTGCAGGCGGATCTCGACGCCGGGCGGCTGCGCGCGGTGCTGCCAGACACCGCGCTGCGGTCTGTGCCGCTGCAGGTGCTGCACGGCTTTGGCCGCCGTCTGCCCGCGCGGGCGAAGGTGTTCATCGATTTCGTGGCGGCGCAACTGGCCGGCGGCTAGCCCGGCCCGGAATCCGGCAAGTGGCCGGTCATGGGCCCGCCAGCACCCGCCGCCCGAAGCGTTTACCATCGCCTCTTTGGCCCCGACGCCGGGCCTTTCCGCCCAACCCCGCACCCGAGGATCCGATGGCTGATCTGTCCGCCTTCCCCATTACCGGCAAATGGCCGGCGCAACATCCCGACCGTCTGCAGCTGTATTCGCTGAACACGCCCAACGGCATCAAGGTTTCCCTGATGCTGGAGGAAACAGGGCTGCCGTACGAGCCCCAGCTGGTGCGCTTCGACAAGCACGACCAGAACTCGCCCGAATTCCTGTCGCTGAACCCGAACAACAAGATCCCGGCGATCATCGACCCCAACGGCCCGGGCGGCAAGCCGCTGGCGCTGTGGGAGTCTGGCGCCATCCTGATGTACCTGGCCGAGAAGACCGGCAAGTTCATGGCCGCCGACCCCGCGCTGCGCTACGAGACGCTGCAATGGGTGATGTGGCAGATGGGCGGCATCGGCCCGATGTTCGGCCAGGTGGGCTTCTTCCACAAGTTCGCGGGCAAGGACTACGAGGACAAGCGCCCGCGCGACCGCTACGTGGCCGAGTCCAGGCGGCTGCTGCACGTGCTGAACGAACGGCTCAAGGGCCGCCAGTGGATCATGGGCGACGACTACACGATTGCCGACATCGCCACGTTCCCGTGGGTGCGCAACCTGCTGGGCTTCTACGATGCCGGCGCGCTGGTGGGCATCGACGCCTTCCCGGAAGTGTCGCGCGTGCTCAAGGTGTTCGAGGCCCGCCCGGCCGTGCAGCGCGCGGTCAACATCCCGAAGCGTCCCGAATAAGGTCCGCACCGAGGCCCGCACCGAGGCCCGCACTAAGGTTCGCACCGAGTCCCAACCGAGCCCTACCCCGCGAAGCCCAGCGATGCGCTGATCGCCGCGGCTTCCTCGCGCACCGCGCGGCCCACCGGCCCGTCGATCGACGGGTCAAGGCCGCCGGTGGCGCCCAGCGCCGTCAGCACCGCGCAAACGCGGCCCGTGTAGTCGCGCACGGGCGCCGCCACCGCGCTGATCCCCTTCAGGTTCGTGTCGCGCACCGCCGCGCAGCCCTGCGCGCGCACCGGTTCGCGCAGCTTGCCCAATGGGTCCGTGGCGTCAAGCTCGGCGCGCTGCGCAACCGTCAGCGCGGCCAGTTCCTCGTGCGCCAGCGCCCGCACGTTCGCATCGTCGAGCATGCCCAGGAACACGCGGCCCGTGGCCGACCACAGCAGCGGCATCACCGACCCCACGCGCACGTTCACCGTTACCGGCAGGCCCGGTTCCTCCATCCGCACGATCGTCGGGCCCTTGTTGCCCATGACGGCGATAAAGCAGGTGACTTCGAGCCGCTCGCGCAGGCGCACCAGCGAGGCCTCGGCCAGCCGCAGCGGATCGGCCTGGCGCATCGCCGCCAGCCCGATCTGCAGCGCTTCGAAACCCAGGTGGTACTGCTGGGTGTTCGCCTCCTGCGCCACAAACCCCTCTTCCATCAGGCTCACCAGATAGCGATGCACCTTGGCCGGGCTTTCGTCGATCTGCGCCGCAATGGCGGTCAGGCTGGCGCGGCCGCCCAGCGTGGCCAGCGCCTTGAGCACGGCCATGCCGGTCTGCGCCGCCTGCACGCGCTGGCGGCGTTCGCGCGGACGCGGGGACGGGTCGGAATCGAGGGCGTTGTCGGGTTCGGTTGCCATGGCGTTGGAGGTTAACCCTCATTCAACGATTACGCAATGCGTATATGATTTACGCAAAACAGGCCACCCACCATCCGGCCAGATACCAAGGAGACAATTCGATGCCCCGCTTCCTGCCTGCCACGCCGCTGGCCGTGTCCTTCGCCATGATGCTTGGCACCTTTGGTGTCGTGGGCGCCGCACCCGCGCATGCCGCCGATGCCTATCCCGCCAAGCCGATCCGCTGGATCGTGCCGTATCCGGCAGGCGGCGGCTCCGACTTCCTGGCGCGCACCATCGGGCAGGGGCTTTCCACGCGCGTGAACCAGCCCGTGGTGGTGGACAACAAGCCCGGCGGCAACACCGCCATCGGTGCTTCGGAAACCGCCCGCGCCACGCCTGACGGTTACACGGTGCTGTCGGCCGACAACGGCACGCTCGTCTTCAACCCGGCGCTGTACAAGACGCTGTCGTACAACCCCACGCGCGATCTGGCGCCGGTCACGCTGCTGGGCCGCTTTCCGATGATCCTGGTGGTGGGTCCGGGCACCCAGGCCAAGACCGCGCAGGAGTTCATCGCCCAGGTCAAGGCCACGCCGGGCGGCGTCAACTACGGCTCGGCCGGCGCCGGCAGCCCGCACCACCTGGCCATGGAACTGCTGAAGACCGAGGCCCACCTGACCATGACGCATGCGCCGTATCGCGGCGCGGCGCCGGCGCTGTCCGACGTGGCGGCGGGCCAGATTCCGGCCATGATGGTCGACTTCGCGGCCGGGGCCGGCTTCATCAAGGGCGGCAAGGTGCGTCCGCTGGCGGTGGCCAACGCCACGCGCCTGCCGCAACTGCCCGACGTGCCCACCTTCGCCGAACTGGGCTACAAGAACGTGGAGGCCGCCGCGCTGGTGGGCATGGTGGTGCCGGCCGCCACGCCGCCCGAGGTGATCAACACGCTGAACCGGCAGGTGGTGGCCTCGGTCAAGGACCCGGCCACCCACAAGAAGCTGGTCGATTTCGGCGTGGAGCCCGTGGGCAACACGCCGGCCCAGTTCGCCGACCTGCTGCGCAGCGAAACCGCGCGCTGGACCAAGCTGATCCAGGACCTGAAGATCTCGCTCGACTGACCCGGCCCGCACCCCGCCGTACATAACACCCGCCGTTCCGCACCCCCGTAGTTGGAGTTCCCGCATGACCCAGTCCACCTCGCCCGCGCGCCGCAGCGGCTGCCCGATCGACCATTCGGCGATCGACCCGAACCTGCGCGCGCCCGACGGTTGCCCCGTCAGCCATAACGCCGCGGCATTCGATCCATTCGAAGACGGCTACCAGCAAGACCCGCCCGAGTACGTGCGCTGGTCGCGCGAGCAGGAACCGGTGTTCTACAGCCCGAAGCTCGGCTACTGGGTGGTCACGCGCTACGACGACATCAAGGCGATTTTCCGCGACAACCTCACGTTCAGCCCGGCCATCGCGCTGGAGAAGATCACCCCCACCGGCGATGCCGCCAACGCGGTGCTGGCCTCGTACGGCTACGCGATGAACCGCACGCTCGTGAACGAGGACGAGCCCGCCCACATGCCGCGCCGCCGCGCGCTGATGGAGCCGTTCACGCCAGCCGAACTCGTGCATCACGAGCCGCTGGTGCGCAAGCTCACGCGCGAGTACGTCGACCGCTTCATCGACGACGGCCGCGCCGACCTCGTGGACCAGATGCTGTGGGAAGTGCCGCTGACCGTGGCCCTGCACTTCCTGGGCGTGCCCGAGGAAGACATGGACGTGCTGCGCCAGTATTCGATCGCGCATACCGTGAACACGTGGGGACGGCCCAAGCCGGAGGAACAGGTGGCCGTGGCGCACGCCGTGGGCAACTTCTGGCAGCTGGCGGGCCGCATCCTCGACAAGATGCGCGAAGACCCGTCCGGCCCGGGCTGGATGCAGTACGGCCTGCGCCGCCAGCGCGAGTTGCCCGACGTGGTGACCGACTCCTACCTGCATTCGATGATGATGGCCGGCATCGTCGCGGCGCACGAGACCACCGCCAACGCATCGGCCAACGCCATCAAGCTGCTGCTGCAGCATCCCGACGTGTGGCGCGAGATCTGCGAGGACCCGGCGCTGATTCCGAACGCCGTGGAAGAGTGCCTGCGCCACAACGGCTCGGTGGCCGCGTGGCGCCGCATCGTCACGCAGGACACCGAGGTGGGCGGCATCCGGCTGCCGGCGGGCAGCAAGCTGCTGATCGTGACCTCGTCGGCCAACCACGACGAGCGGCACTTCGCCGATGCCGACCTGTTCGACATCCATCGCGACAACGCCAGCGACCAGCTTACGTTCGGCTACGGCGCGCACCAGTGCATGGGCAAGAACCTGGCGCGCATGGAAATGCAGATCTTCCTGGAAGAGCTGACGCGCCGGCTGCCGCATCTGCGCCTGGCCGAGCAGCGCTTCACCTACGTGCCCAACACCTCGTTCCGCGGCCCCGAGCACCTGTGGGTGGAATGGGACCCGGCGCGCAATCCCGAACGCACCGATGCCGCCGTACTGGCGCCGCGCGATGCCGTGCGCATCGGCGAGCCCACCGGCAACCTCGGCCGCACGCTGCGCGTAGCCAGCGTGGAGGCCGCCGCGCGCGACGTGCTGAGGATCCGGCTGGCGTCGCAGGACGGCCGCCCGCTGCCGCGCTGGTCGCCGGGCTCGCACATCGACGTGGAGTGCGGCAACACGGGCCTGTCGCGCCAATACTCGCTGTGCGGCAACCCGGCCGACGCGAACGTGTTCGAGATCGCGGTGCTGCGCGAGCCCGACAGCCGCGGCGGATCGGCCTGGCTGCATGCCAACCTGCGCGTGGGCGACAAGCTCAAGGTGCGCGGCCCGCGCAACCACTTCCGGCTCGATGAAGCCTGCCGCAAGGCCATCTTCATCGCCGGCGGCATCGGCATCACGCCGGTCAGCGCGATGGCCCGCCGTGCGCGCGAACTCGGCATCGACTACGTGCTGCACTACTGCGGCAGGTCGCGCGAGGGCATGGCGCTGCGTGAGGAACTGGCGGCCCTGCACGGCGCGCGGCTGCACCTGCATGTGGGCGACGAAGGCCAGCGCGCCGCGTTCGACCAGATCCTGGCCACGCCCGAGGCCGGCACGCAGGTCTACGCCTGCGGCCCCGCGCGCCTGATCGAGGCACTGGAAACCTGCTGCGCCGGCTGGCCCGAAGACACGCTGCGCGTGGAACACTTCAGCTCCACGCTGGCCACGCTGGACCCTTCCAGGGAACAGCCGTTCACGGTGGAACTGAAGGACTCTGGCCTGACACTCGACGTGCCGGCGGGCCAGACGCTGCTGGCTACGCTGCGCAGCGCCAACATCGACGTGCAGAGCGACTGCGAGGAAGGGCTGTGCGGCTCCTGCGAGGTGCGCGTGCTGGCCGGCGACATCGACCACCGCGACGTGGTGCTTACGCGCACCGAGCGCGAGGCCGGCAACCGCATGATGTCGTGCTGCTCGCGCGCGTCCAAGGGCGGCAAAATCGTGCTGGCGCTGTAGCGCGCCTCACGGCGCGGCGCTCCCTTCAGCGCGCCCTTCAGCACTCTCTTCAGCGCGCTTTGCGTCGCGCCCGGCCGCGCTGGGCCTCCGCGTGCTCGCGAATCACCTCCACCAGCGCGCGCAGGCCGGCGGGCGCATGGCGGCGGGAGGGATAGTAGAGGCAGAGCCCGTCCAGCGGCGGCGTCCAGTCTTCCAGCACGCGCACCAGCGTGCCCGCCGCGAGGTCGGCCTCGACGTTCCATTCGGTCAGGTAGGCCAGCCCCATGCCCGCGCGCGCCGCGCTCAGCATCAGGCTGGCGTCGTCGAGCGTCAGCGCCCCCGCGCCATCCACGCGCAGCGCTTCGCCACGGCGTTCGAACTCCCAGTGGTAGAGGGTGCCGCTGGGCATGCGGGCGCGGATGCAGCGGTGGTCTTTCAGGTCGGCCGGCGTGCGCGGCGCCGGATGCTGCGCGAAATAGGCCGGGCTGCCCACCACCGCAAAGCGCTGGCGGTCGCCGAACGGCACCGCCACCATGTCTTGCGGCACCGTGTCGGCCAGGCGGATGCCGGCGTCGAACCCTTCCAGCACGATGTCGATCAGCTTGCCCTCGGTGACGATATCGAGCTTCATCTCCGGAAACTGCCGCAGGAAGGCCATCAGCACCGGCATGACCTGGTGCGCGGCGCCCACCGAGGTGTTGAGGCGCAGCGTGCCCGACGGCGTCTCGCCAAAATTGCCGGCGTGGTCCATCGCCTCGCGGATCACGGCCACCGCCGGCGCCACGCTGCCCACGAACGCCGCGCCGGCCTCCGACAGCGACACGCTGCGCGTGGTGCGATTGAACAGCCGCACGCCCAGGCGGGCTTCAAGCCCCGCCACGGCATGACTGAGCGCGGACGTGGAACAGCCCATGTCGCTGGCCGCCGCGCGGAAGCTGCGATGCCGCGCCACCGCCAGCACGGCCTCCAGCTCGCCCATCCCGGTAGTCTTCATTGTTCGAAATCGTTTAATGAAACATAAACGATTGTATGGCTAGTCAACACAATGCTGGCGCCCTATCTTTGGTGGCAAGCGAACCCCTTTCAAGGAATGCCATGCAGATCATCGACCGCATCTATGTTGACGGCGCCTTCGTCACGCCGCACGGCGACGAATATTTCGACCTTTTCAACCCCGCCACCGAGGCCGTGATAGGCCGCGTGCGGCTGGCCGACGCGGTGGACGCGGACCTCGCCATCGCGGCCGCAAAGCGGGCCTTCCCGGCGTTCTCGCAAACGCCGGTGCGGGCCCGCATCGACATGCTGCGGCGCATGCACGCGGCGGTGCTGGCGCGCGAGGACGCGCTGCTGGCGGCCATCGTCGAGGAATACGGCGCACCGGCCTCGCGTGCCCGCTGGATGGCGCGCCACGCCAGCGAGGTGCTGCGCGACGCCGCCAACGTGCTGGAGACCTATGCGTTCACGCGCCGCGTGGGCACCGCCGAAGTGGTGATGCAGCCACTGGGCGTGGCCGGCCTGATCACGCCATGGAACAACGATGCCGGCTTCATCGCGGGCAAGCTGGCCGCCGCGCTGGCCGCTGGCTGCACCGCCGTGGTGAAACCCAGCGAGATGAGCGCGCTGCAGACCAACGTGCTGACGCAGGCGCTGCACGAGGCCGGGGTGCCGGCCGGCGTGTTTAACATCGTCACCGGCCGTGGCGATACCGTGGGCGCGGCCATTACCAGCCACCGCGACGTGGCCAAGCTCTCGTTCACCGGTTCCACGGCGGTGGGCAAGGGCATTCTGCGCACCGCCGCCGAGACGCTCAAGCGCACCACGCTGGAACTGGGCGGCAAGTCGCCGGTGATCGTGCTCGACGACGCCAACCTGGACCAGGCCGTGCCGCTGGCGCTCAATGCCGGCTTCATGAACAGCGGCCAGGCCTGCATCGCGGGCACCCGGATTCTCGTGCCGGAGGCGCGCCTGCAGGCGTTCGAGGCGCGCGTGGTGGCGGCCATGGCAGCGTTCCGCGCCGGCGACCCGCGCGACGACGCCACCACCATCGGCCCGATGGTCAGCCAGAAGCAATGGGAGCGCGTGCAGCGCTACATCGGCATCGGTATCGAGGAAGGCGCCCGGCTGGTGGCGGGCGGCCCGGGCCGGCCCGAGGGCGTGGACCGCGGCTGGTTCGTGCGTCCCACCGTCTTCAGCGACGTGCACAACGCGATGCGCATCGCCCGCGAGGAAATCTTCGGGCCGGTGCTGTCGATCCTCACCTACCGCGACGTCGACCATGCCGTGGAGATCGCCAACGATACCGACTATGGCCTGCAGGCCTATGTGCTCGGTACCGACGTGGCGCAGGCCCATGCGGTGGCGTCGCGCATCGAGGCGGGGCGCGTTCTGGTCAACACGCTGACCCACGATCCGGCTGCGCCGTTCGGCGGCTTCAAGCAGTCCGGCATCGGCCGCGAGTACGGCGCCTACGGCATCGAGGCATTCTTGGAGCCGAAGGCGGTGCTGGGCTTGCCGGCGTGACGCCTGCGAAGGCGGCAGCCGAGGCGGCAGCCGGGGCGGCAGCCGCCTAGCGGCGGAACCACAGCAGCGAAAGTGCGCCCGCCACCACCAGCAACACCCCAGCCGCCGCCGCGAACAGCGCGCCCAGCTCGGTTTCCTTGCGCTCCAGCGCAAAGCGCGCGCTCAACTGCCGGTAGACGCGGCTCAGGTCGGCGGCCGAGCCGGCCTGGAAATATTCGCCGCCGGTGATGGTGGCCACCGCGCGCAAGGCCGGTTCGTCGAGCTGCATGAAATAGGACAGCATGGGCTCCGCCGCCGCGCCGCCCTGCGCCGAGCCGAAACCCACGGTGTAGACGCGCACGCCGCGCTGCGCGGCCATGCGCGCCGCATCGATCGGGTCCGGGCCCGTGGTGCGGCGGCCATCACTCAGCAGGATTACCGCACCATGCCGGTACGAGCCCGGCTCCACATTGGGGCGCTGCTGCGCCCGCTTGCGCGCCGCATCGGCGGCGGCGGCCTCGTCCAGCGAGGCGGCCGGTGGGCGGCCGGACTGCCCCGCCCCCTCGTTGAACAGCACCGATTCCAGATCGAACCCGTCGTTCGGGAACAGCACCGCCAGCGCCTGGATCAGCCCGCTGCCGGTGGCCGTGCCGCGTTGCAACTGAAAGCGGTCGATGGCGTCGAGCATGTCCTGCCGGTTCTCGGTGGGCGCCAGCACCTCGGCCGCCGTGGCGGCGAACGAGACGATGCCCAGCCGCACGCTCGACGGCAACCCCGCGATCAGGTCGCGCGCGGCCTGCTGGGCGGCGGCGATGCGCGTGGGCGCCACGTCGGTGGCCTCCATGCTGCGCGACACATCCATGGCCAGCACCAGCGTAATGGTGTCCGACGGCAGCGTGACGGTGGCGCTGGGCCGCGCGCAGGCCAGCAGCGCCATGCCGAGCGAGAGGAAGAACAGAACGGGAGGAATGTGGCGGCGCAACTTCTGGCGCGGGCCAAGTGCGGCACGCGGCAAGGCAAGGCTCGCATACAGCACGGCACCTTTCTTGCGTCGCGAGATCAGGTACACATAGGCCGCCGCCAGCAACGGAAGCACAAGCAACAGCCAGAGCATTTGCGGCCAGAGAAACTGCATGCCCTGCTCCTTGGCGCGTGGGTAAGAGGATGGTACTGTATTTTCCACGGCGCGACGGAACCGGGGGCTGCGATGAAACGGGTGACGATCTACGGGTTGGTCTCGGCGGCCGTCGCCTTGGTCTTCGCCGCCGGCATGGGCGCTGCGCTCTGGTCGCAGCCCGCCCCGCGCAAGCTTACGCAGGCCGACATCGACCGCGCCGTGATGCACACGCTGCAAACCCGCACCCTGCCCTCGCAGTCCGCCCGGGCCGCCGAGGCGGTGCGCGAGTCGGTGGTCGAGATCCGCAGCTTCGCGCCGGAAAAGCCCACCGAGGCGGCTTCCGCCCCCAAGGCCCGGCGCGAGCCACCCAACGCCAAGGCCAAGCCCTCTCCGCACTCGCCCCACTCGCCGCCCGCCCCGCGCGACGAAGCGGCCAACAGCGACCCGCCCCACGGCAAGGACCAGTCCGCCGGCAAGTCAGAAGCGCGTCACATCGGCTCCGGCGTGGTGGTGACCGAAAAGGGCACGATCCTCACCAACTACCACGTGGTGGCCGACGCCCAGCGGCTGGAAGTCAGGTTCCATGACGGCCATACCGCCGAAGCCACGCTGGTGCAGGCGCTGCCCGAGAAAGACCTGGCCGTGCTGCAGCCCAAGTCGATTCCCGATGATCTGCCCGCCGCCACGCTGGGTTCCAGCCAGGAACTCGTGCCCGGCATGGAGGTGGTGGCCGTGGGCTTCCCGTTCGGCATCGGGCCGTCGGTGTCGTCGGGCGTCATCTCCGGGCTGGACCGCCAGTTCGTGTCGCCGGACCGCCGGCAGAACCTGGACAAGCTGATCCAGTTCGATGCCGCCGCCAACCCCGGCAACTCGGGCGGCCCGCTGGTGAACATGAACGGCGAGGTGGTGGGCATCGTCACCGCCATCCTCAACCCCAACCCGAGCGGCACCTTCCTCGGTATCGGCTTTGCCATCACGATCGAGGCGGCCGGCACCGCCATCGGGTCCTCGCCCTTCTAGACGCTCGCCACCCACACCGCCCCTGCCCCCACACCCACCCTACAGGACGCCCCCGCCATGAACGATCCAGCCAAAAGCGCCGTCGACAGCGCCAGCCTGATGGAACGCCTGCTCTACGAGGTCAAGCGGGTAGTGGTGGGCCAGGACCACTTTCTCGAACGCGTGCTGGTGGCCATCCTGGCGGGCGGCCACCTGCTCGTGGAAGGGGTGCCGGGCCTGGCCAAGACGCTGACGGTCAACACGCTGGCGCGCACCATGAGCGGCTCGTTCAAGCGCATCCAGTTCACGCCCGACCTGCTGCCCGCCGACCTGATCGGCACCCGCATGTACAACCAGGGCACCGGAGAGTTCTCCACGGTACGCGGGCCGGTCTTCGCCAACCTGCTGCTGGCCGATGAAATCAACCGCGCGCCGGCCAAGGTGCAGAGCGCGCTGCTGGAAATCATGCAGGAAAAGCAGGTAACAATTGCCGGCGAGACCCATCCCGTACCGGCGCCGTTCCTGGTCATGGCCACGCAGAACCCGATCGAGACCGAGGGCACCTATCCGCTGCCCGAGGCCCAGGTGGACCGCTTCATGATGAAGGTGCTGGTGGGCTATCCCAGCGAAGAGGAGGAGGTGGTCATCGTCAACCGCGTGACCGGGCCGCGCATCGCCGTGAGCCCGATCGCCACGCCCGAGCACCTGTGCGCGCTGCAGGAGGCGTGCCGCAAGGTGTACGTGGACCCGGGCCTGGTGCAGTACGCGGTACGCGTGGTAGCGGCCACGCGCAAGCCGGGCAGCTTCGGGCTGGAAGACCTGGCCCGCTACGTCACGTTTGGCGCCAGCCCGCGCGCCACCATCGGCCTGATCGAAGGCGCGCGGGCGCTGGCCTACCTGCGCGGCCGCGACTATGCCTTGCCCGAGGACGTGACCGACCTGGTGCCCGACGTGCTGCGCCACCGCGTGGTGCTGTCCTACGAAGCCATCTCTGACGCGATTACGCCCGACCAGCTGATCGCGCGCATCCTGCAGGCGCTGCCCGTGCCGGAACGGCCGATGGAATCCCATGTTCGGGCGGCTGCGCGGTAAGCGGCCGGCCGGCCCCGGCGCCGCGCCGCCCGCCGCCGCCAACCCGCCGCCGGCGCGCCTGGAGGCGGGCCAGACCGACGCGCTGCTGCGCCGGCTGGAATGGACCGTGGTGCGCCGGCTCGACGGACTGCTGCAGGGCGACTACCGCACCCTGTTCCGCGGCTTCGGGCTCGATCTGGCCGACCTGCGCGAATACCATCCCGGCGACGACGTGCGGCACATCGACTGGAACGTGACGGCCCGCCTGCAGACGCCCCATGTGCGCGAGTACCAGGAAGATCGCGAGGTGGCCGCGTGGTTCCTGCTCGACCTGAGCGGCTCGGTGGACTTCGGCAGCGGCCTGGTGCACAAGCGCGACCTGCTGACGGACTTCACCACGGTGCTGGCGCTGCTGCTCACGCGCTACGGCAACCGCGTGGGCACCGTGCTGTATGGCGGATCGCCGGACCGGGCGGCGTCGGTCATTCCGGCGCGCGCCGGCCGCCGGCACCTGCTGCACCTGCTTGACCGCATGCGCGCCACGCCGGCCGCCTCGCCCGGCCAGACCCGGCTGCAGGACCTGCTCGACCGCGGGCGCGCGGTGGCCAAGCGCCGCTCGGTGATGTTCGTGGTGTCGGATTTCCTCAGCGCGCCAGGCTGGCAGGCGCCGCTGGCGATGCTGGCGCGCCGGCACGAGGTGGTGGCCGTGCGGCTGGTGGATCCGCTCGAAGTGGCGCTGCCCGACCTGGGCCTGGTGGTGCTGCAGGATGCCGAAACCGGCGAACAGATGCTGATCGACACCCACGACCGCAGCTTCCGCAAACGCTTTACCGTGGCAGCCGAGGCGCGCGAGGCCGAGTTGCGCACCGGCTTCGCGCGGGCCGGCGTGGAATGCCTGACGCTCTCCACCGACGCGCGCCTGGACCTGGCCCTGCTGCAATTCGCCCGCCAGCGCAGCCGCCGGCAGGGCGTGGTGGCAGGCCCGCCCGCCACCTTGCACGATATGGCAAAGGGGGCGGCATGATCGAAGCGCTCGGCCACCTGCCCGCCTTCAGCTTCCTGTGGCCCAGCATGCTGTGGCTGCTGGCGGCCGTGGGCGTGCTCACGCTCGGCTACGGATGGCTCGACGCGCGTCGCCGGCGCGCGGCCGCGCACTACCCCGCCCTGCGCATGGCCCATGCCGGCAATCCGCGTGGCCGCACGTGGCGCCGCCATGTGGCCCCGATCCTGGCGCTGCTGGCGCTGGTGGCGCTGATCGTGGCCATTGCCCGGCCGCAAGCCATCCTGACGCTGCCCTCGCGCATCGAGACCGTCATCATGGTCATCGACCTCTCGGGCAGCATGCGCGCCACCGACGTGAAACCGACGCGGCTGCGGGCCGCCCAGCAGGCCGCCAAGGTATTGCTGGACGCCCAGCCCGCTGGCGTCAGCACGGGCGTGGTGGCCATGGCCGGCACCGCCGCCGTGGCACACGCGCCCAGCCGCAGGAAGGACGACGTGGCTGCCGCCATCGACCGGCTGCAGCCGCAGGGCGGCACCGCGCTTGGCAACGGCCTGCTGATCGCGCTGACCACGCTGCTGCCGCAGCTGACCGACGACGCCGCCCGCCTGATGAACGACGACGCCCCATCCCGCCGGCCGCGCACCGGCGGCACCGAGGACGAGGTGGCGCCGGGCTCCTACGCCGCCGGTGCCATCGTGCTGTTCTCGGATGGCGAGAGCAATGCCGGCCCGGCCGCGCTGCTGGCGGCGCAACTGGCCGCCGAGAACGGCGTGCGCATCTATACCGTGGGCGTGGGCACGCTCGAAGGCGTGGTGCTGAAGGCCGATGGCCTCTCGGCGCGCGTCAAGCTCGACGAGGGCGTGCTCAAGCAGGTGGCCACCACCACCGGCGCCGAATATTTCCGGCTGGAAGACGCCAGCCGGCTGAAGTCTCTGTACCGCGCGCTCGACGCCCGACTCTCGCAAGGCAAGCGCGACCAGGTGGAGATCACCGCGTTCTTCGCCGCGCTGGGCGCGCTGCTGGCCACCTGCGCGGGGCTGCTGTCGCTCTGGTGGTTCGGGCGGGTGCTCTAGTCAGGCGGGGGTCAGGCGGGATTCAGGCGGGGTTCAGGCGGGGGTCACGCAATCGGGCTCGGCCGGTGCGGCACCTGCAGACTGCATCGCCGGCAGCGACTGCAGCGACTGCGCCGAAGGTTGCGGCTGCGATTGCGGCTCCTCGGGGCGCATGCTCGACTCCACCACGAACTGGTCTCGGCCGCGCTTCTTGGCCATGTAGAGCGCGCGGTCCGCTTCGGCGAACAGGCTGCGCCACAGCGCCTCGCGGCTGGCGGGGCCCGATCGCAACTGGGCAATGCCGATACTGACGGTGGCGTGGCCGCATCCCGGGCCATCGCCCTCGGGCAGCGCGATGGCGCGCACCTTTCGCAAAATGCGGTTGGCCAGCGCGGTGGCCTGGTGCTCGTCGGTGTGCGGGCAAAGAATGCAGAATTCCTCGCCGCCGTAGCGCGCGGCAAAGTCGGACGCGCGCCGCGAGTTGTCCAGCGCGGCGGCCAGGTCGCGCAGCACCTGGTCGCCCGCATGGTGGCCGTGGCGGTCGTTGACCTGCTTGAAATGATCGACGTCGATGACCAGGCAAGACAGCGGGTCGCCATCGCGCTGCCACCGCGCCACCAGGCCCACGGCCGTCATGTCCAGCGCGCCCCGGTTCAGCAGCCCGGTCAGCGCGTCGAGCCGCGCGCCGCTCTCGTTGTGCGCGATGATCTGCTCCATCGCCATCAGGCTGAAGCCAAACAGCCCCAGCAGCACGGCCACCATCGGCGCCAGCGGCCAGACCGAGGCACTGGTCTGCAGGAAGAAGGGAGTGACCGCAAGGCCCTTGAAGGCCGCGCCATAACCAAGCGCGGCCACCTGCGATGCGAGCAGCACGAGGTGCGACGCCAGCACCAGCGGCCCGCCGATGCTGGTGCGTCCGCGCCGGCTGCGCAGCATGGTGACGATGGTGCTGAACGAGATCATCGCGAGCATGCCGTAGGCCAGGCCGTGCAGCAGCAGCGGGCCGTCGGACAGGCCGCACATCAGCACCATCAGTACCAGCGCCACCACGCCGATGGCCCGCAGCGGGCCGGCGTGGGCGGGCAGGCCATAGTAGACGCGCACGCCGCGATAGATCGTCAGCCGGCCAATCAGGTAGACCCCGGTGCCGAGCGCGGCCAGCTCCACGGCGTTGCCGGTAGCGCTGGCGGCCACCACGAGCCCGGCGCCCGACGCCACCACATGGCCGGTGGCCCACAGGCGGCCGGCCTCGCTCGCGCGCAGCGCAAGCACCAGCCCCGCGGCCATGACCAGCGTGCTGGAAAATACCACCATCATGACGACCAGGATGGTCTGCTGAGCCAGGTGCACGGGAATGGTTTCCTCTAAAGCTACCGGGGGCGGCGACCGTTATACACGTTGACCCAAGACGGGCGACCCGACGTGACAAACGGTGGATTGCATCGCTGCGGAAACGCGCATCATAGCCCGCGCGCATGGCGTGGCGGCACCCCCGACAAGCCGGGTAGCCGGCTGGAGCTGCATGGCCGATCGAATGTCCCCGGGACGTCCGCTGGAACCGCGCTCGCGCGCGAGCGCCTCAGTCGTCGGCAGGCGGCGCCACGGTGTGCATGGCGGCGTCCGACACCTCCGGAAACGTGCCGCCCAGCGCCTGGGTCAGCGACCGCGCGGCCTCCAGCACCTGCGCGCTGAACCGCTCGTCGAAGCGCGGCGTGGGACACGTCAGCGTCAGGGCGCCCTTCAGTTCGCCACCCGGCCCGAAGACCGGCGCCGACACCCCGGCGATGTCGGGGCTGCGGTCGCCCACCAGCGCAATCACGCCGGTCTCGCGAATCTTCTGGTAGATCTCGCCACGCGCGCCGGCAAAGGCCCGCAGCACGCGGCCCCCCGCGCCGCGGTTGCGGGGCAGCAGGTCGCCCGCGCGGATGTGGTCGCGCACGGGCTGCGGCGAATCCACGCGATACAGGCACAGCCGGTGCTCGCCCTGCTCCACGTGGAAGGCCGCCGACTCCTTCGTCGTCCGTACCAGGTCGCGCAGCACCGGCACCACCACCTGTTCGAGCGAAAACGACGCCGCATAGACGGCGTTGAGCCGTGCCACCTCGGAACCCAGCGCGTAGCGGCCGTCGGCCAGCCGCTGCACCAGCCGCGCGTGCTCCAGCGAGGCCAGCAGCCGCAGCAGCGTGCTCTTGTACAGGCCGCTGCGATGCGCCAGTTCGGCCAGGCCGAGTGCCGTATCGCCCTCGCGGAACACCGACAGCACGAACAGCGCCCGATCCACGGCAATGGCTCCGCCCTCTGCGGCATGCTTGTCGGCTTCGGACAGTTGGGCGGCTTTGCGTGGCATGAAGAGGGGCGGCGGCGGGGTCGGAACGGGCGTCCACCGTATAGAACGGCCTTTGTATTGTCAATACAACCACATGGTCCCAACGCGGCACACGCGCTTTGCTGCATTGCCGTATGATGGCGACTTCCGGGTTTTCCCTGAGTTGTCGTACATACCCAGCCAAGCCCGGTTCAAGCGCCAAAGCCCGTCCCCAGTTTTCGCCCCAATCCCGCGCCTCCTGAATCACCGATGTCCGCCCCGAGTACTTCCCCGGTCACGCCGCCGCATGCCGCCGCCACCGATGCCGCCGCCGATGGCAATGTGACGCGCCGCATCCTTGTCGTCGTCTTCTTCAACTTCATCGCCTACCTGGCCGTGGGCCTGCCCATCGCCGTGGTGCCCGGCTTCGTGCATGGCGACCTCGGCTACAGCGCGGTACTGGCGGGCCTGGCCGTGAGCATCCAGTACCTGGCCACGCTGATGAGCCGGCCGTGGGCCGGCACGCTGTGCGACACGCAGGGGCCCAAGCGCTCGGTACTGACCGGCCTGGCGCTGGTTACCGGCAGCGGCGTGCTGACGCTGGTGGCCTCGCTGTTCGCGGGCACCGACTGGCTGGGCCTGGCCTGGCTGCTGGCTGGCCGCCTGATGCTGGGCGCCGGCGAAAGCCTGGTCACCACCGGCACCATTGCCTGGGGCATCGGCAGCGCGGGCGCGCGGCATACCGCGAAGGTGATTTCCTGGAACGGCATCACGACCTATGGCGCGCTGGCCGTGGGCGCGCCGGTTGGCGTGGTGCTGGCGCAATGGGGTGGACTGGGCACCATCGGCGTGGTCACCACGCTGGTGGCGGGCGCGGCGCTGCTGCTGGCGCGCCGCCGTCCGCCGGTGCCGGTGCTCAAGGGCGACCGGCTGCCGTTCCGGCGCGTGTTCCGGGCCATGACGCCGTTCGGCCTGTGCCTGGCGCTAGGCTCGGTGGGCTTCGGGGTGATCACCGCCTTCATCACGCTCTACTACGCCAGCCACGGCTGGGAACACGCCGCGCTGGCGCTGACCGCGCTGGGCACCTGCTTCGTGCTGACGCGGCTGGTGATGGCCGACGCCATTGCGCGGTTCGGCGGCTATGCCGTGGCGCTGGCGTCATTCGCGGTGGAAGCGGCCGGCCTGGCCATTATCTGGATGGCCCACGCGCCGTGGCAGGCGCTGGCCGGCGCGGCCGTGGTGGGCTTTGGCTTCTCGCTGGTGTTCCCGGCGCTGGGCATGGAAGCGGTCAAGCGCGTGCCGGCCACCAACCGCGGCTCGGCACTCGGCGCCTACGCCTTGTTCCTCGACTTTGCGCTGGGGCTCACGGGCCCGGTGGCGGGCTTCATCGCCAAGCAGGGCGGCTATCCGTCCGTGTACCTGTTCGCCGCCGCCAGCGCGGTGCTGGCACTGGTCTTCAGCCAGGTGCTGGCCGCGCGCTACCGGCAGCAGCTGGCGCCGGCCACCTGATCAAACGCGTACGCAGCAGTACGCTTCGGTGCTGTAGGGGAACGACACCGTGTCGTGGCCGCGCAGCGCCGGATCGGTGGCAATCACCTCGTGCAGCTGGGCGCGCACCGCCGCCTGCTCGGCCGCCGGCAGCGACGCGATAAAGCTCACCGACATCACGCGATCCACGATCACCTGCTCCGGCGCGCCGGTGTGGGTGTACGGGAAGCGCGTCAGATCCAGCAGGCCGAAGCCTTCCGCCGGAAACACCTGCTTCCAGTCGCCTTTGTAGAAGCGCGGCGCATCGCCCTCGTGAGGCGTCATGATGGCCGTCAGCCGGGCCACCCACGGCACGGTCTCGTCGCGCACATTCCAGATCAGCCCCAGCCGGCCACCCGGCTTCAGCACGCGGGCAATCTCGCGCATCGCGGCGGTGTTGGCAAACCAGTGGAAGGCCTGCGCGCAGACCACGGCGTCGACGCTGGCATCGGGCAGCGGCATCGACTCCGCACTGCCGGGCAGCGCACGCACGTCGGGGAGTTTGGAAGAAAGCTGGGCGCGCATCGCGTCCACCGGTTCCACGGCCACCACGCTGGCGCCGCTGGGCACCAGCAGCCGTGTGAACTTGCCGGTGCCGGCCCCGAGGTCCACCACTGTCTTGCCGGGCGCCAGGCCCAGGGTGTCGCGCAGCCAGTCGCCCAGTGCGGCGGGATAGTCGGGACGCCCGCGGGCGTACGTGTCGGCCTGGGCGGAAAAGCCCTCGGCCGCGGCATGATGGATCGTCGTCATGACCCGGCACGATACGCCGGGATCATGGCGCCGGCAAGGGTCGACAAGGGCGAGCGCCCGGCCGTCAGTGCTGCTGGCCCCAGCGCCGCACCGTCACGCGCTCCAGCGTGGCGAACACCAGCCCTTCCACGGCTAGGCCGATCAGGATCACCGTGGCCAGCCCCGCGAACACGCGGTCGGTATAGAGCTCGTTGCGGTTCTGGAAGATGTACCAGCCCAGCCCGCCCTTGCCCGACGACGCGCCGAACACCAGCTCCGCCGCAATTAGCGTGCGCCATGCAAAGGCCCAGCCGATCTTGAGTCCGGACAGGATGGCCGGCAGCGCCGCCGGCACCAGAATCAGCAGCACGTAGCGCAGCCCGCGCAGGCCATAGTTGCGCCCGGCCATGCGCAGCGTCTCCGGCACGCCGCGAAAGCCGGCGTATGTGTTCAGCGCCAGCGGCCACAGCACCGAGTGCACCAGCACAAAGATCAGGCTCTTGCTGCCCAGCCCGAACCACAGCAGCGCCAGCGGCAGCAGCGCGATGGCCGGCAGCGGGTTGAACATCGCGGTCAGCGTGTCGAGCAGGTCGCGGCCCACGCGCGTGGACACGGCCAGCGTGGTAAGCACGAACGCCAGCACGATGCCGGCCGCATAGCCTTGCAGCAGGATCGACAACGACACCGCCGCCTTGCCCGGCAGCTCGCCGCTGGCCATGGCCTCGGCAAAAGCGCGCGCGGTGGCCAGGAACGTGGGCAGCAACAGGTCGTTGTCCTGCACGCGGGCCGCCACTTCCCACAGCGCAGCCAGCACCAGCAGGATCACGGCCTTGCGCAGCCAGCCCAGTTGCCAGAGCCGGCGGTGCCAGGGCAGCGCGCGCGAGAGCGGCACGGCGGTGAACGGTTCGAGCACACGCTCGTATTCGGGACGCGGCGGCGGGTTGGCGATGGTGGAGATGGTGGCGAAGGTCATGGTTCAGTGCCTCGCGGCGTGGATGGCGGGCCCGGGCGCCGCACCGGCTTCGGCCGGTGTTTCGAACAGCATGGTGTGGATGCGCTGCGCCGCCTGCTGGAATTCGGCACCGCCCTGGCTGGCCAGCGAGAACTGATGGCTGTTCAGCTCGGCGCGCACGCGGCCCGGATGGGGCGACAGCAGCAGGATGCGGCTGCCCACCAGCAGGGCCTCCTCGATCGAATGCGTGACGAACAGCAGCGTGAAGGCGGCATCGTCCCAGAGCGCCAGCAGCTCTTCCTGCATGCGCCGGCGCGTCAGCGCGTCTAGCGCGGCGAACGGTTCGTCCATCAGCAGCACCTTGGGCCGCATGGCCAGCGCGCGAGCAATGGCCACGCGCTGCTTCATGCCGCCCGACAGCGTATGCGGAAAGGCATCGGCGAACGCCGCCAGACCCACCTTGGCCAGGTAGTGCATGGCCACGTCACCGGCTTCCGCCTTCGACATGCCACGCGCCTGCCGCAGCGGAAACATGACGTTCTGCTTGACGGTCTTCCACGGCGGCAACTGGTCGAACTCCTGAAAGACGACGATGCGATCGGGGCCGGGCGCGTGCACGCGCTGCCCTTCCAGCCGGATCTCGCCCTCGGCCGGCGGCACGAAGCCGGCCACGGCCTTCAGCAACGTGGACTTGCCGCAGCCCGACGGCCCCAGCAGCACGAAGCGGTCTGCCGCATGCACATCGAAACTCACGCGGTGCGTGGCGCGCACTACGCGCTGGGGCGTGCGGTATTCGAGCGTGACATCGTCCACCTGCAGCAGCGGCTGCGGGTGCGATACCACGCGCAGGCGGGCGCCGTGGGGGTGCGGGGTATGCGCTTCGGCCATGTCAGCTCCCTTGCGCGGTGGCCGGGTCCTGGAAGAAGTAGTCCTGCCAGGACTTCGGCTGATGCTTGATGGCGCCCACGCGATGCATGAACTCGGCCAGCGGGAACGTGTTCTGCGGCGTGACCTTGAACTGCACCTGCGGGTTCTTGAGAATCTTCACCAGCAGCGCGCGATCGATCTTCGCCTTGTTCACGCGGATGTAGAGGTCGGCCGCCGCTTCCGGATTCTTCGTGGCGAACTGGGCGGCCTCGGCCAGCGCATCGACGAACGCGCGATAGGTCTTCGGGTTGTCGTTGCGGAATTTCTCGGTGGCATAGAGCACCGTGGCGGAGCTTGGGCCGCCCAGCACGTCATACGAACTGAGCACGATGCGCGCGCTCGGGTTGCCGGCCAGTTCCTGCTCCTGGAACGGCGGATTGCCGAAGTGGCCGGTAATCTCGGTGCCGCCCGCGATGATGGCGGCCGCCGCATCGGGGTGCGGCACGGCTACCGTCCACTTGTCGAGCCGGTTGAACGACTGGTCGCCCCACTGCCGGGCCGCGGCCAGTTGCAGCACGCGCGACTGCACCGACACGGTCACGGCCGGCAGCGCGATGCGGTCTTTCTCCGTGAAATCGGCAATCGACTTCACCTTGGGGTTGTTCGAGACCAGGTAGTACGGGAAGTTGCCCAGCGATGCCACGCCCTTCACATTCTGGCGCCCGTGCGTGCGGTCCCACAGCGTCAGCAGCGGACCCACGCCAGCGCCCGCGATATCGATCGAGCCCGACAGCAGCGCATCGTTGACGGCCGAGCCGCCGGACAGCTGCGTCCATTCGACGTTGATGTCCACGCCCTGCTGCTTGCCGTGCTTCTCGATCAGTTGCTGGTCGCGCGCCACGTTGAGCAGCAGGTACACCACGCCGAACTGCTCGGCGATGCGGATCTTGCCTTCCGCGTGCGCGGTGCCGGTCAAGGCCAGGCCGGCGGTCAGCACGGCCAGCGTGGCACGGCGGGTCAGCGTGGCGGCGGATGAAAACAGGGACATGCGAAAGACTCCTGGGGCGCTATCGAGGAACGTCGGGAAACGTCGGGGCGATGGAATGGTGGAAAAGCGGCGGTCAGAACGGCGTGTCGCCTTCGATGGTGGTGCGGTACATCACGCGCCGCAGGTGGTCGGGCGTGCCGGCAGCCAGGTGCAGCAGCGAGCGGTTGTCCCAGAACACGAGGTCATGCTCGCGCCACTGGTGCCGATAGACGTAAGCCGGCTGCACGCTGTGCGCGAACAGTTCGTCCAGCAGCGCGCGGCTCTCGGCGTCGGAGAGCCCGACGATGCGGGTGGTGAAATGCTCGCTGACGAACAGCGCCTTGCGGCCGGTTTCCGGATGCGTGCGCACCACCGGATGCACCACCGGCTTGACCTGCGCAATCTGCTCGGGCGAGAGATTGGGCCGCCACGGGCTGCGCTTCTGCAGCTCGGCGTAACGCGCCAGGTAGGTATGTTCGGCCCGCAGCCCCTCGATGCGCGCCTTGAGCGCGTCGGAGAGGCCGTCGTAGGCCGCGTGCATGTTGGCGAACAGCGTGTCGCCGCCTTCCGACGGCAGTTCGATCGCGTGCAGCAGCGAGCCCAGGCTCGGCTTTTCCTTGTACGAGAGGTCCGAGTGCCAGAAGTGGCCGGCATCGCCCAGGCCAATCGGCTTGCCGTCCTGCAGCACGTTCGAGACGATCAGCGTTTCGGGATGGTTGGCAAGCTGGAACTGGTGCAGCACGTGAATCTGCAGCGGCCCGAAGCGGCGGCTGAACGCGATCTGCTGCGCCGGCGTGATGCGCTGGTCGCGGAACACCACCACGTGGTGATCGAGGTGCGCGCGGTGGATGCGCCGGAAGTCTTCGTCGGCCAGCGGCTGGTGGAGATCGAGCCCGATCACTTCGGCGCCAAGCGCGGCGTCGAGCGGACGAATCTCGAAATCCTGAAGGGTGTCTGCGGCAAGGGTCATGGCAGGTATCGGCTCTTGGGGGAAAGCACAAGCCTTGCACTCTAGGGACGCCGGAAACGCCAGACAACGAATCAAAACGCGCGCCGTTATGCGGCCAGCGCATATGACACGGGCACAAGGCCCGGCGGCCCTTATGCGCGCGGTTCGCATAAGCAAGCGCGATTTCATTCGCATCAGGCGTAATGCTTAGCAATGCTCCGCAATGCGGCACCGTGCGGCGCGGTGCGCCAGCGCACGCCCGCTCCCCGGTTCCGTGCCCTATATTCGAAGGCAGCAGCGTCCACAAGATGCTGCGCCGCACAGGACACAGCGAACCACAAGGGGACTACCACATGGGCACTGTTGCGCGCTTCGAGATTGGCTTTACCCGCTACCTTTCCGCCGAGGGCACGCCTGCCCCGGATCTTCCAGACTTTGCCCGCACCCCGGACGCGCTGCTGCCGCTGTATCGCGCCATGGTGCTCACCCGCCAGTTCGACCTCAAGGCGATTGCGATGCAGCGCACCGGCCAGATCGGCACGTTCGCGTCCGCGCTGGGCCAGGAAGCGATAGGCGTGGGCACGGCCAGCGCCATGCGGCGCGACGACGTCTTGATCCCGTCCTACCGCGACCACGCCGCGCAATTTGTGCGGGGCGTCACGATGACGGAGAGCCTGCTGTACTGGGGTGGCGACGAACGCGGCAGCGGCTTTGCGGCGGTGCCGCACGACTTCGGCAACTGCGTGCCGATTGGCACCCAGGTGGGCCATGCGGCCGGGGTGGCCTACGCGTTCCAGCTACGCGGCCAGCCGCGCGTGGCGGTCTGCATCATCGGCGACGGCGGCACCTCGAACGGCGCCTTCTACGAAGGCATGAACATGGCCGGCGCGTGGCGGGTGCCGCTGGTCATCGTCATCAACAACAACCAGTGGGCCATCTCGATGCCGCGCGCCAGACAGACCGCGGCCGCCACGCTCGCGCAGAAGGCCATTGCCGCCGGCATTCCGGGCGAGCAGGTGGACGGCAACGACGTGGTGGCCGTGCGCCAGCGCGTAGGCGAGGCCATCGAGCGCGCACGCGCGGGAGGCGGCCCGGCGCTGATCGAAGCCGTGACCTATCGGCTGGGCGACCACACCACGGCGGACGATGCGTCGCGCTATCGCGACGAGGCCACCGTCAAGGAAGCCTGGCGACACGAACCGCTCAAGCGCCTGCGCGATTACCTGGCCAGCATCGGCGCGTGGGACGCCGCGCGCGAGGAAGCGCTGGTGCGCGAGTGCCAGCAGGCGGTGGGCGCCGCCGTGGAGGCCTACCTGCAACTGCCCCACCCCACCGTCGGGGCCATGTTCGATTGCCTCTACGAAACACTGCCGGCCGCGATGGCCGACCAGCTCGATACCGCGCAACGCTACGCCGGGGAGTCTCATCATGGCTGAACTGCATATGGTGGAAGCGGTCAACCTGGCGCTGGCCCACGAGCTGGCGCGCGACCCAGACGTGGTGCTGCTGGGCGAGGATATCGGCGTCAACGGCGGCGTGTTCCGCTCCACCGTCGGGCTGCAGGCGCGCTTTGGCGAAGCGCGCGTCATCGATACGCCGCTGGCCGAGGGCGGCATCGTCGGCGCGGCCATCGGCATGGCGGCAATGGGGCTCAAGCCGGTGGCCGAGATCCAGTTCGCGGGCTTCATCTATCCGGCCATCGACAACATCCTCAACCATGCCGGCCATCTGCGGCACCGCACGCGCGGCCGGCTGGGCTGCCCGCTGGTGGTGCGCGCGCCGAGCGGGGCCGGCATCCATGCGCCCGAGCACCACTCCGAAAGTCCGGAAGCGCTGTTCGCGCATATGCCGGGCGTACGCGTGGTCATGCCGTCCTCGCCCGCGCGCGCGTATGGGCTGCTGCTGGCCGCCATCCGCGACCCCGACCCCGTGATCTTCTTCGAGCCGACGCGGCTGTATCGCCTGTTCCGTCAGGAAGTGGCGGACACCGGCGAGGCGCTGCCGCTCGATGCCTGCTTCACGCTGCGCGACGGCGGCGACATCACGCTGGTCAGCTGGGGGGCGATGGTGCACGAGACGCTGGCCGCTGCAGACCAACTGGCCGAAGACGGCATCCAGGCCACCGTAATCGACGTGGCCACGCTCAAGCCGCTCGACATGGAGACCATCCTCGAAGCGGTGGCGCAGAGCGGGCGCTGCGTGATCGTGCACGAGGCGCCGCGCACGGCGGGGCTGGGTGCGGAGATCGCGGCGAACCTGGCCGACGCCGGCCTCTATTCGCTCAGCGCGCCGGTGCAGCGCGTGACCGGCTACGACACCGTGGTGCCGCTGGCGCGGCTGGAGCACAGCTACCTGCCGTCGGTAACGCAGATCGTCGACGCGGCACGGCGCGCGCTGGACGCCGCCTGACGCGAGCCGCCTCTACACGCGCGGCACTCAGGGCAATCAGGGCACTCAGGGCCAACGAGGAGACAAACGATGCGGATCTTCAAACTGCCCGACCTGGGCGAGGGCCTGCAGGAAGCCGAGATCGTGACGTGGCACGTCAAGCCCGGCGATGCCGTGCAGGCCGACCAGCCGCTGCTGTCGGTGGAAACCGCCAAGGCCATCGTCGATATTCCGTCGCCGTTTGGCGGCCAGGTGGCCCGGCTGTTTGCGCAGGCCGGCGATATCGTCCACCTGGGTGCGCCGCTGGTGGGCTTCGAAGGCGCGGGCGCATCGGACGACGCCGGCACGGTGGTTGGCAACGTCAAGGTGGGGACCCATGTGGTGCGCGAGGAGTCGGCGCGCGCCGGCGCTTCGGGCGTGCATGGCGGCCACGGCATCAAGGCCACGCCCGCGGTGCGCGCGCTGGCCCGCAAGCTTTCGGTGGATCTGGCCATGGTCACGCCGTCCGGGCACGACGGCGTGATCACCGCCACCGACGTGCAGCGCGTGGCCACCACGCTTGCGGAACTCGGCCCGGCCGAGGTGATACGTGGCGTACGGCGCGCGATGGCGCAAAACATGGCGCGCGCACAGAGCGAAGTGGCCGCCGCCACGGTGATGGACGATGCCGACCTGCACGCCTGGCAGACGGTGGGAACCGCCATGGGCGGGCACGACGTCACCATCCGGCTGGTGCGTGCGCTGGTGGCCGGCGTGCACGCCGAGCGCGCGCTCAATGCCTGGTACGAAGGCCAGACCGGCCGGCGCCACGTGCTTGAACGGATCGACGTGGGCATTGCCGCCGACCTGCCCGAAGGGCTGTTCGTGCCGGTGCTGCGCAACGTGGGCAAGCGCGACGCGGCCGACCTGCGCGCCGGCCTGGACCGCATGCGCGCCGATGTGCTGGCCCGCACCATCGCACCGGAGGAAATGCGCGGCAACACCATCACGCTGTCGAACTTCGGCATGATCGCCGGGCGCTACGCCGCGCCGATCGTGGTGCCGCCAACGGTGGCCATCCTGGGCGCAGGCCGCATCCGCGACGAAGTGGTGGCCGCCGGCGGCGTACCCGTCGTGCATCGCGTGATGCCGCTGTCGCTGACGTTCGACCATCGCGTGGTCACGGGCGGCGAGGCGGCGCGCTTCCTGCGGGCCGTGATCGCCGACCTGGAACGGCCCGACTAGCGCCGGAGTGACGCGCGCGATACCACCGAAGGCTATCCGCCAACGGCAGGAGGGCGCCGCGCCCGCCAACTTCCTATACTGGTTAGCTGCCTGAACCCCCTTTCACCCGAAGGAGCCTGACCATGGCCATCCGAATTGGCGAGACCGCCCCCGACTTCACCGCAGAAACCACTCAGGGCAAGATCAACTTCCACGAATGGATCGGCGACAGCTGGGCCATCCTGTTCTCGCACCCGAAGGACTTCACGCCGGTCTGCACCACCGAACTGGGCTACATGGCCAAGCTCAAGCCCGAGTTCGACAAGCGCAATACCAAGATCATCGGCCTGTCGATCGATCCGGTGGGCGACCACTCGCGCTGGGCCAAGGACATCGAGGAAACCCAGGGCACCGCCGTCAACTATCCGATGATCGGCGACCACGACCTGGCCGTGGCCAAGCTCTACGACATGATCCACCCGGAGGCCAGCGGCAGCGGCCCCCGCACGGCCGTGGACAACGCCACGATCCGCTCGGTGTTCTGGATCGGCCCAGACAAGAAGATCAAGGCCATGCTGGTCTATCCGATGAGCGCCGGCCGCAATTTCGACGAGGTGCTGCGCCTGCTCGACTCGCTGCAACTGAACGCGAAACACACGGTGGCCACACCGGTCAACTGGAAGCCGGGCGACGACGTGATTATCCCGACGTCGGTTTCCGATGAGGACGCGAAGAAGAAGTATCCGGACGGATTCAAGACGCTGAAACCGTATCTGCGTACGGTGGCGCAGCCGAAGTAAACAGGAAGTGGGCAGGACGCAAACAGACGGCGGGCAGCCGGAAATACTCGTTTGAGTTAATCCATCTGGCCCGTTGGAACTATCCACAGTTTGCGTGGATAATCGCCCTCTTGACTCCCCGCAAACCCGCGCCAGCATTGGCGCGAGCTGGACTGCCTTTTTTTTGGGCAAACGCGGATCAGGGGGTTTTGTTGCACGACGCGCCGATTTATGCAGAGAGGCTGCGAGGTTTTGACTCCCCTCTCCCGCCAGCGGGGAGAGGGGAGAAAAACAGGGGCATTGAAGGCGCTGCGGGGTTTTGCTCCCCTCTCCCGTTTTTGCGGGAGAGGGGATGGGGGAGAGGGCGAGCGCTTGCGCTGCGAGACGTTTTGTCGGTGCTCGAGACGCCCGCCCTCTCCCCCGCCCCTCTCCCGCCAGCGGGAGAGGGGAGAAAACCAGGGGGCATTGAAGGCGCTGCGGGGTTTTGCTCCCCTCTCCCGTTTTTGCGGGAGAGGGGATGGGGGAGAGGGCGAGCGCTTGCGCTGCGAGACGCTTTGTCGGTGCTCGAGACGCCCGTCCTCTCCCCCGCCCCTCTCCCGCCGGCGGGAGAGGGGAGAAAACCAGGGGCATTGAAGGCGCTGCCAGGCGCTTTGTCAGTGCTCGAGAACGCCCGCCCCCTTCAACAAACCTTCACGGATGCCGTGCCATCACGCCGCGGATCGTGTCGGCCAGGTCCTTCGCCAGGAACTTCGAGACATAAGCGTCGGCGCCCACCTTGCGTACGTGTTCCTCGCTGGCCTCGCCCGACAGAGACGAGTGGATGACCACCGGCAGCGACTTCAGCCGTGCGTCGGCCTTGATCTTGCGCGTGAGCGTGAAGCCGTCCATCTCGGGCATTTCCAGGTCGGTCAGCACCAGCGCCACTTCGTCGCGAATCGACTTGCCCTGGCTTGCCGTCAGGTCGGCGATCTGGCCGAGCATTTCCCAGGCTTCCTGGCCGGTCTTGGTCATCACCACCTGCACGCCCATCGCCTTGAGGCCGTTCTCGATCAGGCCGCGTGCCAGCGCGGAGTCGTCGGCGCACAGCACCTTGCTGCCCGGGCGCAGGTTCAGTTGCGGGCCCACCGTGGCGGGGTCCACGTCGGGCTGGCGCGTCGGCAGCACGTCGCGCAGAATCTGCTCCACGTCCAGCACCTGCACCAGGCGCGGGTTGTCGCCGCCGGCATCGAGCTTGGCGATGCTGGTCACCAGGCCGCCCTTGACGCTGGTCTCCGCCGAGATCACCTGGCTCCAGTCCAGGCGTACGATTTCTTCCACGGCCTCGACGGCAAAGCCTTGCGTGGAGCGCGCGTACTCGGTCACCAGCATGATGTTCAGGCCCGACTTCGGCGTGCATTCCAGCAGGCGCGGCAGGTCGATGACCGGAATCACCTGGCCGCGGATGTCGGCCATGCCCAGGATGGCGGGCTCGGCGCCCACCACCGTGGTCACCGACGGCATGACCAGGATTTCCCGGACCTTGAATACGTTGATGCCGAACAGTTCGGACTGTCCGCTGTGCGTCGCATCGCCAAGTCGGAACAACAGCAACTCGAACTGGTTGTTGTTGGTCAGGTTGGTGCGCTCGTCGATGTCCCTCATCGCGCTGGTCATGCTCTTGCTCCGCTGGCTCGGTGTGTATGGATATGGGTGTTGCCAAAGGGCTATCGGCGTGCCGGCCGTGACCTTTAGCCCGGCGTGCGCGCGGGGCGCGCCAGACCGCCGTGTTGTGACGCATGACGCGCCTGGCGCGATGGAAGCGCGCCATCCAAGGGAAATCCCTGAGCCTTGCGAAGCACCACAATACCGTGCTTATTCGGGTCGGGGCATGTTGCGCATGTGCCCCGCATGATGACCTTGCCCCTTGCCTCGCCTACCTTTGAGCCTCGCCGGATCCCGCCCGTCAGAGGCAGCCGACCGGCAACCGGTCGCCAGCGGCCGGACACCGAGGAACGAGACGCCCGCACCCCTTGCCGATGCCAACGGGAACTCCGCCCTTCACCCGGAACCACGTGAGACGAGGCTGACGCCCGAGCCGTACGCGGACGCGCGCAGCGCCCCTGCAAGGAGACAGATCATGATCGAACAGCCGTATCCGTCCGTCACGGACGTGGACGCCGCGCCGCCGCAAGCCAGCGGCAAGCTCGACCAATACTTCGAGATCAGCGCACGCGGCAGCACCCAGCGCCGCGAAGTGCTGGCCGGCGTCACCACCTTCATGGCGATGGTCTACGCCGTATTCGTCGTGCCCGGCATGCTGGGCAAAGCCGGCTTCGACACCAGCGCCGTATTCGTGGCCGTGTGCCTGACCACCGCGTTCGGCTCGCTGCTGATGGGCCTGTGGGCGCGCCTGCCGATCGCCATCGGCTGCGCCATCTCGCTCACGGCCTTCATGGCCTTCGGCCTGGTGCTGGGCCAGAAACTGTCGCCCGCCGTGGCGCTGGGCGCGGTCTTCCTGATGGGCGTCATCTTTACCGCCATCTCGGTCACGGGCGTTCGCTCCTGGATCCTGCGCAACCTGCCGGCCGGCGTGGCGCACGGCACCGGCATCGGCATTGGCCTGTTCCTGCTGCTGATCGCCTCGAACGAGGTGGGACTGGTCGTCAAGAACCCCGGCCCGGGCCTGCCCGTGTCGCTGGGCCATATCACGGCGTTCCCGGTGATGATGTCGGTGCTCGGCCTGGCCGCGATCTTTGGCCTCGAGCGTCGCCGTGTGCCCGGCGGCATCCTGCTGGTCATCGTCGCCATCTCGGCCCTGGGCCTTGCGTTCGATCCGGCGGTGAAGTTCACCGGCGTCTTTGCGCTGCCCTCGCTGTCCGCACCGGGCCAGGCCTCGCTGATCGGTGCGATGGACGTGCGCGGCGCGCTGTCGGCCGCCGTGCTGCCCAGCGTGCTGGCACTGGTCATGACCGCCGTCTTCGACGCCACTGGCACCATTCGCGCCGTGGCCGGCCAGGCCAACCAGCTCGACGCCACGGGCCGCATCCACAACGGCGGCCGCGCGCTCACCGCCGATTCGGTCAGCTCCATCTTCTCCGCGTGCTTCGGCGGCGCCCCCGCCGCTGCCTATATCGAATCCACCGTCGGCGTGGCCGCCGGCGCGCGTACCGGCCTGGCGGCCGTGGTCGTGGGCCTGATGTTCCTGGCCGTGATGTTCTTCTCGCCGCTGGCCGGCCTGGTGCCGTCGTATGCCACGGCGCCGGCGCTGATGTATGTGGGCCTGCTGATGCTGTCAAGCGTGTCGCGCCTGCATATGGACGATCTGGTCGACGCGCTGGCCGGCCTGGTCTGCGCCGTATTCATCGTGCTGACCTGCAATATCGTCACCGGCATCATGCTGGGCTTCTGCACGCTGGTGATTGGCCGCATCGTCGCCGGTGAATGGCGCAAGCTCAATATCGGTACCGTTGCCATTGCGGTGGCGCTGGCTGCGTTCTATGCCGGTGGCTGGGCCATCTGACCGGATCGAATCAGATCGCATTCGATATCCGTCTGAAAGGAATTCCTGACAGGAAAACCTGAGCGCCCCCGATAACGATGTCTCCTCCACCTGGGATACCGGTGGATTTCCAAGCCCTCGGCGACTTTCCCTCCGAGGGCTTTTTTTATTGCGCCGGGCGCGCACCCCTTTGCGCCATGCACGGCCACCCTGAAAACATCGACTCAGTCAGCAAAAAGACAAAAATATCAACGCTGACATTCATGGACATTGCAGTCCTGGCGCGGAATTCCGGATTGACGCGCGAATGAATCCTGTAGGCCGGAAGCCCAGCAGCCCGGAGAAATCCACGCCGGTAATCGAGATGGCAAGCCGGCGAATTCCGGAAAATTCCCATGTCGAATGGTTGCCTCGCATTGCCGATTCTGGTTACGATCCATTCCGGCAGCTTTCCGAAATGACCGGCTTGCCCGGCGCGGCCCCGGAAATAGCAAGGGCCGCTTCGATAAAGGCAGACAATTTACGCACTGGATGCCAAGCCGATTCCGATCCTTTCGCAGCATTCGCGTTTGAATCGTGCATTTTCGGATAAATTTTGTAATATTTTTTTATGCGGACACGTCGGCAAGACAATGCGGCGGTCCGCCAATCTGAACGGGGATCCATAAAATGCCGACTTACAAGCAACTGCTGGCCGAAAAAGAAGCACTGGAAGCAAAGCTCAGCGAAGTGCGAGCCAATGAAGTGGCCAACGTGATCGAGCAGATCCGCCAATTGATGGCCGATTACGACCTGACCCCTGAGGACATCGCGCCGAAGCGCCGTCGCGGCCGGCCGGCCGGCAGTGGCGCCGGCACCGGTGCCGCGCGCAAGGCCGCTTCGGCCCTGCCGCCCAAGTATCGCGACCCGAAGACCGGCAAGACGTGGTCGGGCCGTGGCCGCGCGCCGGCCTGGCTGGGCAAGCGCCCCGAGCGGTTCCTGATCGAAGCGGCCTGATCGAAGCGAAGCGGCCTGATATCGAGGGCCGCCTTTCCGCATCCGCCTCGCCCCGCCCGGGGCGATCGGCGGGAAGTCAGACGAGGCGCCTGCCCGCTAGCGCGCCTCGCACAGATATTCCGGACGCAGCGCCCTGAACCCCTGCTGCGTAGGCTCCGGCACCACCCTCGCCCCACCCTCCGCCGTCGGCTGCAGACGCAGCACGCGCGCCGCGCACTGCGTGGCCGCCTCATCGCGCGTATACCGGATTTCATACTGGCCATCCACCTGCGGGACGAACGACACACCGGCCGCGCAACGACTATCGTCAAGCGGCGGGGCCGCGTACGAAATCACGGCGACATAAATGCGCTTGCCCGGCAGCACCTTCTTTTCACGCGTGCGCGATGGCGGCTCCGGCGGCTCGCCGGCCATGTCGAGCGTGGAATCGCGCCCCATCGAAGCCAGTTGCTTGCCCGTGCCGGCCAGCACCTGCGGCCGAGGCGTGGGACACTTCGCCGGATCGAGGATATTGAAGACGGTGCGGTCGTCGGTACTGGTCATCAGCCGCACGCTGGCATAGGGCGCGTCCGACGGCACGCGGTAATACGGCACGCAACCGGACAGTGGTCCGGCCAGTACGGCGACGAACGGCAAGAGGGCAATCGGAATCCTGCGCATAGCGGGCACGAAGCAGACAATTGACCGAGGATGGAGCCAGAGCATAGCCGGTTCGCCACCATCCGGACGTGTGCCGGGCCACGTTGAGGATATCCACAGATTCTGTGGATATCCTGCCACGCCAACCCGCCACGGCCCTGTCTGTGCGGTATCGCACCGGACTGCCCAAGAATTAGGCAGAGCCGGACGGCCACCCTCGCGCGGGACCCAACCTCGCACTGTAGGTCAGGATTTGTCCGAACCCAAGCACGGCATGCCCGGCGGGGCGTCGCGCCAGCGCTCGGCCAGGAAATCGACGAACGCCCGCACGCGCGGCGGCACCAGCCGGCGCTGCGGCATCACGGCGTAGATGCCGTTGACGGCAATGGCATGGTCGGGCAACACTTGCACCAGCCGACCGGCGCGCAGGTCTTCCCAGACATGCCAGGTCGAATGCATCGCGATACCAAAGCCCGCCAGGGCCGCGTCGGACAGCAGTTCCCCCGTGTTGGCCTCCACGCGTCCGCGCACGCGCACCGCAATCTCCCCACCCCGCCCATCGTCGAAGCGCCAGACATCGGCCCGCCCTTGCGCGCCCACCAGCACCAGACACTCGTGCCGCGCCAGATCCTGCGGCGTCTGCGGCCAGCCGTGCTCGCGCAGGTAGTCCGGCGACGCGCACAGCAGGCGCTGGTTGTCGGCCAGCTTGCGCGAGACCAGCGTCGAATCCTCCAGCGTACCGATGCGGATGGCCAGGTCGAAGCCGCTGCTGACCAGGTCTAGCACGTGGTCGGTCAGGTGGATGCTGATGCCGAGGCCGGGATGGGCGTGCAGGAATTCGGGCAGCAGCGGCGACACGTACTGGCGCCCGAATGACGCCGAGGTGGTCACCCGCAGCGTGCCGGTAACGCCGGCCCCGGCCTGACGCAGCGACCCCGCCAGCGCATCGAGATCTTCCACCAGCGGCCGTCCCTGCTCGGCCAGCACCGCGCCCTCAGGCGTGGCATGCAGGCGCCGCGTGGTGCGATGCAGCAGCCGCACGCCCAGTTCGCGCTCCAGCCGCTGCAGGCGCTGGCTGGCCACCGCCACCGACAGATCCAGGCTGCGCGCCGCCGCACTGATCGAACCCATGTCCAGCACGCGCAGAAACAGCACGATGTCACCGATACGATCCATGATTCTCAAGAAAATATTGAAACTGATTCTGCATCTTGCCGGTTTTTCACAATATTCGAAAGGCGGAGACTGCACCCTTCCGCGCTTGCGCCGTTGGCGTTGGCCGGCGGTCCGGTGGCTTCCGCCGGACCGTTGGTCGCCGATCCGCGCCCCTTTTATCGCTATTGCCCCCCTTTTCCTCCCGGCAACGACTGCCGGCACCGAGAGACATATCCAGATGACTGCGCCCCTTGCCCCTTCTCCCGCTTCCAGTTCACCCACGCCAAGCACACCATCGGCCCATCCGAAGGGCGGGTCGGTGCGCATGCCGGCCGCGCTCTATGCGCTGACCGCCGGCTCGTTCGGCATTGGCTGCGCGGAGTTCGTCATCATGGGTCTGCTGCTGCAGGTGTCGTCCGACCTGGGCGTGACGATCGCCGCGGCCGGCATGCTGGTGTCCGGCTACGCGCTAGGCGTATTTGCCGGTGCGCCGATCCTGACGCTGCTGACACGGCGCATGCCGCGCAAGGCCGTGCTGATGGCGTTGATGGCCATCTACACCGTGGGCAACGCCGCCTGTGCGCTGGCGCCCGACTACACCACGCTGATGGTGGCACGCGTGGTCACCTCGCTCACCCACGGCACGTTCTTCGGCGTGGGCGCGGTGGTGGCCACGGGGCTGGTGCCGGCCAACCGGCGCGCCTCGGCCATCTCGGTCATGTTCTCGGGGCTGACGCTGGCCACGCTGCTCGGCATGCCGGCCGGCGCCTGGCTGGGCCTGCATTTCGGCTGGCGTGCCACGTTCTGGGCCATGACGGCCATCGGGCTGGTCTCGCTGGCCGTGATCGCGGTGCTCGTGCAGACCAGCCGCGACAATTCCGCCCCGGTGCGGCTGGTGGACGAGCTGAAGACCATCGCCCGTCCGCAAGTGTTGCTCGGCCTGCTGATGACGGTGCTGCAGGCCCTCGGCACGTTTGCGGTCATTACCTACATTCAGCCGCTGCTAACGCGCGTGACCGGCTTTGCCGAAAGCGCCGTGTCGCCCATCCTGCTGCTGTTCGGCGGCGGCATGATCATCGGCAACATCCTTGGCGGACGCATGGCTGACCGCCGGCCCACCGGTGCGTTGCTTGGCGCGCTGGCGGCGCTGACCGTGGTGCTGGCCACCATGACGTTGACCGTGCACAGCCCGGTGGCCGTGGTGACATTCGTCGGCGTGCTTGGCATCGCGGCGTTCTCCACCGTCTCGCCGCTGCAATTGCGCGTGCTGCGGCACGCCCACGGCGCCGGCCAGAACCTGGCGTCGAGCTTCAACATCGCAGCGTTCAACCTCGGCAACGGACTCGGCGCCTGGATGGGCGGCGTGGTGGTCGATCGCGGCCCCGGGCTGGGCGCGCTGCCCTGGATGGCGGCCCTGGCGCCGCTGGCGGCGCTGGGCATCGCATGGCTGGCGGTGCGCATGGAGCAAGGCGCCGGCGACGGCGCGGCACATCTCGATCACGCTTGATAGCCGTCAACAAGTGCCCGACCGAACTTCACGATGATGGTGCCCGCATGACGCGGGCGTGCTCCGGAGCATCGCAATACATGGCGCCTGCGCATCGAAGCCGTGCCCCTCGAGACCGTGCCGATCGGCTCGTTGTCCTCGCCGGGCACCACACCGATAGCCCCACCCCGTCAGCCGTGATTGCACCGGTCGTTCGCCATGTTCGACGAAAAAGAACTGTACAACCGCATCCAGCACGACTTCCCCCTGGACACGCGGCCCTACCAGTGTGCGGGCGCCGCCTTCGATCTCTCCGAACGCTCGCTGCTGAGCCTGCTGGCGCGTGATATCGGCACTGGCCGCATCAGCCGCATCGGCGCGGTCTTCGCGCCGAACACGCTCGGCGCCAGCACCGTGGCCGCGCTATCGATCCCGGCCTCGCGCATGGCGCGCGTGGTCGAGCGCATCAACGGCGACCCCGATATCAGCCAGAGCCACGCCCGCGAGGGCCACCGCTATAACCTCTGGTTCGTGGCCGGCGCGCGCGACCGGCGCACCCTCGACGGCGTGCTGGCGCGGATTGCCGCCGATGTAGGCCAGCGTCCACTGGACCTGCCGCTGGTCACGGAATACCGCGCCGACCTGGGCCTGCCCTTCGACAGTGAACGCGGCCTGCGCCGCACCCCGGCGCAGGCGCCGGCCATTCTGCTGCCGCCGGCATGCCCACCGCTCGACGAGGCCGACTGGCGCCTGGCGGCCGCGCTCGAACCAGGCCTGCCGCTCACGCCGTGGCCGTACCACGTGCTCGCGCGCCGCGCCGGGCTGACGCTGCCCGATACCTTGCACCGCCTGTCGCACTGGCGCCGCGTTGGCGTGATCCGCCGCTTCGGCGCCATCCTGCGGCATCGCCATTTCGGCTATACGCACAACGTCATGTATGTATGGAATGTGCCGGATGCCCGGGTGGACGGCATAGGCATGCGGCTGGCGCACGTGCCGCACGTGACCATGTGCTTCCGCCGTGCGCGCCGCCTGCCGGGCTGGCAGTACAACCTGTTCGCGATGATCCACGCGCGCAGCCGGCAGGAACTGAACACCACACTCGCGCGCTTCGACACCGTGAGTGGCCTGGCCGATGCCCCCTCCGCCGTCATGCGCACCAGCCATTGCTACAAGCAGCGCGGCACACGCTACGGCGGGACGATGCCCGAGTATTGAGGCCGTCCGTGGCGGCATCCCCGTCAGCCGCGCCGCGGGACGCGGTCTATCAGGCGCCGCGCGGCGCCGGGAACAGCAAGGACAACCGCTGAGCCAGCGTACCGAGCCACGCCGGACGCGGCGCGGCATCGAGCCAGTACTTCACTTCGAGTCCGAGCGCCGTGTCGCCACGAATGGAAAGCCGGCGCTGGAAGAACAACGTATCGGTGTCGGCATCGCCGCTGATCAGTTCCAGGTAGCTCAGCGCCGCCGCACGCAGCGTCAGGTCGGTGTCACGGCCATCGAACGGGCCTGGCAGAAAGCGGCCTTGGGCACAGTGGAACAGCACTTCCAGCCCGATATCGTCCACCGTCAGCGCGAAGGTGCGGCCATCGAGCGCCGCCGGCGGTTCGAGCCAGCCGGCACGGCGCATGGCCTCCAGCGCCACCACCAGCGGGGCGGCTCGCATCGGCGCGGGCATGTGCCGGTGCACACGGGTCATCATCGATTTCAGCATCGTCACGCCTCCACGCTTTCCTGCGACATCCAGCGGATACCCGGTGCGCCGGTCCAGTAGCCATTGCTTGGCGCGGTGTTGGCCGGCAGGGCGGGGCTCGGCGCGGCGGGCCGCTCGCCGCGCCGGATGGCGTCGAGGTGGCCAAGGACTTCCAGCGTGCCGCTTGCATGGGGGCTCACGCGCATGTAGCCGATGCCGCCCTCCGCCATGCGCGAAACCTGCGCGCACAGATCCAGGCACGTGGCCGACTGGGTCTGGATGCCGTTGAGCGTGAAGAACGCCTGCCCTTCGCCCGTGTTGGCGACGAGGCCGTCGGGGTACGCGATGCAACGGAACTCGCAGGCGTCCTTGCGCAGCCGGTGGTGGCGCGCGGTGAAGCAGCGGGCCGAAAACGCCAGCGGCATGCGCCCCCACACCATCGCTTCGAGCGCCACGTCCGCCGGGCGGGCGCCGGCCAGCGCCATCATCGTCGCGCCGTCCATTTCCACGGGCACGGTGCACCCCTCCGCGCCCAGGCTGGCCAGCCAGGCCAGCGTGTCGGCGTGATAGACGTTCAGGTGCGGGCCGGCCAGGAAGGGCCGCCGGCCCATGGCATGCACGGCCCCGAGGTCGTTGGCCTCGACGAGGAAATCCTGCTGCGCGCAGACCCTGCGCATTACCGCGATATCGCTTTCCGATTCGACGAGCACCGGCGTGGCCAGCACCACCTGCTTGCCGGCTTCGCGCAGCATCTGCCCCACTTCGAGCCAGTCTGCCAGCCGCATTTCGTGGCGCCGGGTGCAGACCGCCTCGCCCAGATAGACACGGTCGACCGCCGTATCGGCAATCGATGCATAGAACTGCAGCACCGCGGCACGCGGCCAGTAGTACAACAGCGGCCCAAGTGCAATGCGGAAGGTTGCCGGATTCGGCGCGGTCATGGTTGCCATGGTTAAGCTCGGGACGATCTGGGTTCGGGGGCGGCTGGAAGCATGTCAGCGCCAGGGCCGGTCGTACGCGCCCTGCGTGACCTGGTCGCCTTCGGCGTGGCGGCCCAGCGTGGCCTGCCAGTCCTGGCGCGGCACGAAGCGCTTCGGGTCGCGGCACGCGTCGTCGATGGCGGCGCGCAGCACGCCCACCACATCGGCCACGTAGCGCGGGCTGCGCTGGCGCCCTTCGATCTTGATGGCCGCGATGCCGATGTCGATCAGCGACGGCAGCAGCGATACGGCATTGAGGCTGGTGGGCTCCTCGAGCACGTAGCCGCGCTCGCCCTCCACGGTGAAACGGCCCTTGCACAGCGTGGGATAGCCAGCCGGTTCGCCCGGCGCATAGCTGTCGATCAGGATGCCAGACAGCCGCGCGTGCATGGTGCCGTCCTGCTCATCCCAGCGCACGGCATGGGCCGGCGAGCACACACCCTTGTTGTTCGGCGAATCGCCGGTCGCGTACGACGACAGCAGGCAGCGCCCCTCCGCCATCACGCAGAGACTGCCGAAGCCAAAGACCTCCAGTTCCACGTCGGTCTGTTTGGCAAGCCGGGCGATCTGCGGCACCGACAGCACGCGCGGCAGCACCACGCGCCGGATGCCGAACTGCTCGCGCATGAGTTCGATGGCGTCCCCATGCGTGGCGGAGCCCTGTACGGAAAGATGGATGCGCAGTGACGGATGCCGCTTCGCGGCGTACGCGATCAGGCCGGCGTCGGCCATGATGACGGCGTCGGCGCCCAGGGCGGCGGCGGCGTCCACGGCGTGGTGCCAGCGCTCGACCTGGCCCATCTGGGCAAACGTGTTGATGGCGAACAGCACCTCCGCGCCGCGCGCATGCGCCTCGGCCACGCCGGTGCGGATATCGTCCTCGCTGAAGTTCAGGCCGCCGAAATTGCGCGCGTTGGTGGCGTCGCGCAGGCCCAGGTACACGGCATCGGCGCCGTGCTGGAGCGCCATGCGCAGCGCGGCCAGCGATCCGGCCGGTGCTACCAGTTGGGGGCGGCGGATGTGGCCCGTCATTGCTTGTGTCATCGCGTGGGGATACGGGAAAGGAACCCCCGCGATGCTAGCGATTCGACGAGACCGTGCCTTTGATGTCGCGCAAATGTACCGGCGCCCCCGTAGCCCCCAAGTTGGACGGGCCGGATGGGACGCGCCCCGCGCGGCGCCTCAGTGGGCGGCGCGTCAGTGGGCGACGAGTCAGCGGGCGGCGCCGAGCCGGGCCGAGAGCTGGTCGGCCAGCGCCCGCACCTGCTCGCCAATGCGCCCGCCGGTGGCTGCATCGATGTCGCTGGTCAGGTAGCTCACCGCGATGGCACCCACCGCGCGCGGCCCCTGGGCATCGAAGACCGGGGCGCCGAAGCACGTCATGCCCTCGCGCATCTGCCCGTTGTCGATCGAGTACCCCACCGCGCGCACGTGGTCCAGCTCGTCGCCAAGCGCGCCCAGCGTGGCCACGCTGGCGCGCGTGAGCGGCGGCGGCAGGCCATCGGCCAGCAGCCGCTGTACCTCGGTGGCCGGCAGCGTGCTAAGCATGGCCTTGCCGGTGGCGGTATAGGGTGCGGGCAGCCGCATGCCGATACGGAACGTCACGCCCAGCGGGCGGTCGCCGTTCTGGCAGGCCAGATAGACCACCTCGACACCTTCGAGCATCGACAGTGTGACCGTGGCGTCGTGGAACGCATTGGTCTGGTCCCACAGCGCGCGGAACTCCTCGGTGATCTGGGTCTGGGCCAGAAAGGCGTTGGCCCAGGTCATGACATGCGGGCCCAGCGCCATGGCGCCGTTGGGCAGCCTCTTGACGAGCTGCAGTTGCACGAGCGTGTCGCACATGCCGTGCAGCGAACTCTTGGGCGCGCCCGTGAGCCGGGTCAGGTCGGCCAGGGTCAGTGGCGCGGGGGCGGTGGCAATGGCATCGATTACCTGCACGGCGCGCACCACGGCCGGCGATGTGGGGCGGCCGGCCGGCACGGGGGCCTCGGAAGTGGCATAGGCAGTCTTGGGCATCGGCGGATTGTACTGGCCTGAGCGAGTCGTAAAAGAGCGAACGTGCCAACCCGCTGGCAGTCTGTCCAGCATGGGAGTATGATCGGCTATCGTTCGACATACCGAATATAGTTCAATCTATTGAACGCAGGCAAGTCCTGTGTTCCGCCATCTCGGGGAAATATCGCCATGCAATTGAAGGATCCTTCGCTGTTCCGGCAACAAGCCTATGTCAACGGCCAATGGGTAAGTGCCGATTCGGGCGCCACTTTCGACGTGACCGACCCGGCCACCGGCGAATGCATCGCCCGCGTGGCAGACCTGGGCGCGGCCGAGACCGGGCGCGCCATTGCCGCCGCCGAGGTGGCCCAGAAGGCCTGGGCGGCCCAGACCGGCAAGGCGCGCGCCGCAATCCTGCGCCGCTGGTTCGACCTGATGCTGGCCAATACCGACGACCTGGCCTACCTGATGACGCGCGAGCAAGGCAAGCCGCTGGCCGAGGCCAAGGGCGAGATTGCCTACGCCGCAAGCTTCATCGAGTGGTTTGCCGAGGAAGCCAAGCGCGTGGATGGCGAAGTGCTGGCGAGCCCGGCCGCCGATAAGCGCCTGGTCACGCTGCGCCAGCCGGTGGGCGTGTGCGCCGCCATTACGCCGTGGAACTTCCCGGCCGCGATGATTACCCGCAAGGCCGCCCCGGCGCTGGCTGCCGGCTGCGCCATCGTGATCAAGCCGGCTGAACTCACGCCGCTGTCGGCCTTTGCGCTGGCCGAGCTGGCCCATCGCGCGGGCGTGCCGGCAGGCGTGCTGCAGGTGGTGACCGGCGACGCCCGCACGATTGGCGCGGTGCTCACCGAGAGCCCGGTCGTGCGCAAGCTGTCGTTCACCGGTTCCACCGAAGTTGGCCGCATCCTGATGGCCCAGTCCGCGCCCACCATCAAGCGCCTGTCGCTGGAACTGGGCGGCAACGCTCCCTTCATCGTGTTCGACGATGCCGACGTGGACGCCGCCGTGGAAGGCGCCATCGCCGCCAAGTACCGCAACGGCGGCCAGACCTGCGTCTGCGCCAACCGCTTCTATATCCAGGACGGCATCTACGATGCCTTCGCGGCGAAATTTGCCGAGCGCACCAGCCAGCTGCGCGTGGGCAATGGCCTGGAAGACGGCGTGGTGATCGGCCCGCTGATCGAGGACGCCGCCATCGACAAGGTGACCGCGCTGATGGACGACGCCACCGCCAAGGGTGCGCGCGTGCTGACGGGCGGCGGCAAGCACAAGCTGGGCGGCACGTTCTACACCCCGACCGTGCTGGCCGGCGCCACCGCCGAGATGCGCGTGGCGCGCGAGGAAATCTTCGGGCCGGTGGCGCCGCTGTTCCGCTTTGCCCGTGACGAGGACGCCGTGGCCGCCGCCAACGACACCGAATTCGGCCTGGCCGCCTACCTCTACACGCGCGATATCGCCCGCGCCTGGCGCACCGGCGAGGCGCTCGAATACGGCATGGTGGGCCTGAACACGGGCCTGATCTCGAACGAGGTGGCACCGTTCGGCGGCATCAAGCAGTCGGGCGTGGGACGCGAAGGTTCGCGCCACGGCATCGAGGAATACCTCGAGATCAAGTATCTTTGCCTGCAGGTGTAATCGCCGCCTGATGCCGCTGCCCGCGCCGCCACCCCGGGGCGGGCACGACCCCCCCATACCTATATCTATCCGGAGACCCCATGAACCCGTTCCGCTTCCAGACCGTGCCGACGCTCGTCGTCGAATTCGGCGCCGCGCGCCGGCTGGGCGCCCTGCTGCGCGAGGCTTTCCCGCAGGCGCGCCGCCTGTGCGTGGTCACCGATGGCTTCCTGGCGAAAAGCGGCCTGCTGGCGCCGGCGCTGGAAGACCTGGGCAAGCACGCCTGGCAGGTGACCGTGATCGACGATGTGGTGGCCGATCCGCCCGAGCACGTGGTGCTGGAAGCTACCGAGCGCGCGCGCCAGGCCGATGCCGAGGTGGTGCTGGGCCTGGGCGGAGGCTCGTCGATGGACGTGGCCAAGCTGATTGCGGTGCTGCTGCCGGCCACGCAGTCCATCAAGGACATGTATGGCGTGAAGAAGGTCACCGGCACGCGCCTGCCGCTGGTGCAGATGCCTACCACGGCCGGCACGGGGTCCGAAGTCACGGCGGTGTCGATCGTCACCACGGGCGAGACCACCAAGATGGGCGTGGTGGCGCCGCAGTTGTTCGCGGACCTGGCCATCCTCGATGCCGAACTGACGCTGGGGCTGCCGCGCGCCGCCACCGCCGCCACCGGCATCGACGCGATGGTGCATGCCATCGAGGCCTACACCACCGCGCACCTGAAGAATCCCGTCTCCGACATGCTGGCCGTGCGCGCGCTGGAACTGCTCTCGCAGAACCTCATGCGCGCGTGCGACAACGGTCACGACCGCGACGCGCGCGAGGCCATGCTGCTGGGCGCGATGTTCGCGGGCCAGTCGTTCGCCAATGCGCCCGTGGCGGCGGTGCACGCGCTGGCCTACCCGATCGGCGGCATTTTCCACGTGGCGCATGGGCTCTCCAACGCGCTGGTGCTGCCCCATGTGATGAAGTTCAACGCGCCTGCGGCGTGCCGGCGCTATGCCGAGCTCTGCGACGTGGTGCTGCCAGGCACCACCGGCAGCGACGAAACCAAGTCCGCGGCCCTGATCGCGCATATCGAAGGGTTGATGGTGGCCACCGGCATTCCGCGCACGCTGCGCGAAGTGGGTGTGCAGGAGGCCGACCTGGGCCGGCTGGCCAGCGATGCAATGCTGCAGACCCGCCTGCTAGTGAACAACCCGCGCGAAGTGCTGGAGGCCGACGCGTTCGCGATCTACCGCGCGGCGCTCTGAAGCCGCACCTCTGAAGCCGCCCTCTGAAGCAGCCCTCTGAAGCGACCTCTGAAGGCAGGCCCGGCGCATGCGCCACGCCCCGCGTGTGCGCCCGGTGTGCCTTACGTTCAAAGAGTCGTCTTATTCCTACACCGATATCAGCCCCTGCCCGCCTCAGCGCGGAGTGGTGCTGTCCTAACCTGAAGTCACAGGGACAGCCGCGCGGCAGCCGCATCGTTGCCGCGCCGCAAGCACCACAACAAAGGAGCACACCATGGGTATCGGTACCATTCTCTTGATCATTCTCGTTTTGCTGCTGATTGGCGCGTTGCCAACGTGGCCGTACAGCTCCGGCTGGGGCTACGGACCGAGCGGCGGCCTGGGGCTTATCGTCGTGATCGTCGTGCTCCTTGTGGTATTGGGCCGCATCTAGCCCCGCAACAACTTTCTTGAAGGAGAACGACATGCCAGCCAAGTCCAAGGCCCAGCAGATGGCGGCGGGCGCCGCCCTGTCCGCCAAGCGCGGCGAGCGGAAGTCCAGCTCGCTCAAGGGCGCCTCGAAGTCGATGGCCAAGTCGATGAGCGAAGGCGAACTCAAGAAGATGGCCAGCACCAAGCAGAAGGGCAAGCCTGCGCACAAGTCCAAGAAGGACTGAGGGCTGCCAGATCGATGCCGGGGGTCTGGTCCGGGCGCGCAAGCGTCGGGGCCGGACCCCCGAAGCGTTCAGGGCCGGCCGCCCCGGTTTGTAGGCCGCTGCCTTCGCGGCCCACTCCCCTGTTTCCACCCTAGCCGCACTGCCCCACGAACCCCGGCAGCCGTTTGGCCTTGCTGCTGCGCGCCAGCGGTATCGCCACGGTCATGGCGCGCGCGAAGCCGGCAATGCTGTGCATGTCTTCCTCCACGTGCCGGCGAAAGAAGGCGGCCCAGCGAAAATCGCCGTACGCGTTACCAGGCTTGCGATAAGCGCCGGCATCGCGCGTGAAAGCCGCCAGACTGCGGTAGGGGTCGTCACGCATGCCCAGCACCGTGGCCGGCAAGTCGCTGACCTCCAGCCGCTGGCCGTGCTCGTCATAGGGGTGCAGATGTCCGAGCGCGCGCATGCGCTTCCAGAACTTTCCGGGCGAGAGGTTGCTGAGATCGTCGATGATCCTGACCGGCCCGCGGCGCCAGCCGAGTTCCAGCCAGGCGCGCGTCCAGTGATGGTGGTCGGCGATGTACAACGCGCCGCCCGGCCCCTTGATGGTCTCGATGCGGTGGCTGTCCAGAAAGCGCTTCATCTCGGCGGGCGCGCGCGCGCGGGCCGAGACATCCATCTTGAGGCGAACCTGGATCAGGCCCAGCGTAATTTGCGTGGGCCGCAGCGTATCCAGGTCCGCCATCGTGTCGGGGCCTGCGTCGGCTTGCGCGTCTTCGACGGTGAGCGAGGCCTTCTTCTTTGCCATCGTGGCCGCTCGCCGCGTCAGTTGTGGCTGGCGACCTGGCGGTCCACGTAGTGCTCCAGCTCGCTGCCGGGGTCTTCATTGCCTGTGCTGTCCTCGGCAACGGCTTCCTGCGCCACCGGGGCCGCATGGGCCGGCCGCGCGCCGTCGTCGGTTTTGCTACCGGGCGAGCCCGGCATGGGCCAGAACTCGCCTTCCTGCGCGCCGTCGAGCAATGCGGGCGGATGCGCCGGATCGAAGTCAGTCCACTGGCCCCCTTCCCACTTGCCGCGCGCGTGCTCGCAGTCGCTCGCGCCGGCTTCGCGCAATGCGGCCACAACTTCGTCGCGACGCTCGCCCTTGGCCCGCACCGCCAGCAGCACGCCGGGCGGCCGCGCACCGCCGGGGTCCACCGACATGATCGAGACATCCCAGACCGAATAGCCGCGCGCGTAGAGCTTCTGCGCCACCGCTTCGGCTTCGGGAATCGACGCAAAGCGTCCGGCAACTATCTGTGACATGGTCGTTCTCCCTGTGGTGACAGGCGGGCGATCTGGCCAATCAGGCGTTGACCACCTCGCCGCCATTGATGTGAAGGATCTGGCCGGTGATGTAGCTCGCGGCGTCCGATGCCAGAAACACGTAGCCGGCGGCTACCTCGAACGGCTGGCCGGGACGCTCCATCGGCGTCTTCTTGCCGAACTCCGCCACTTCCTCCGCCGTGAACGTCGACGGAATCAGCGGCGTCCAGATCGGGCCGGGCGCCACGCCGTTGACGCGCACGCCCCGCTTGACCACCTGCAAGGCCAGCGAGCGCGTGAACGCGACGATCGCCCCCTTGGTGGCAGAGTAGTCCAGCAAATGCGCACTGCCACGATAGGCGGTGACCGAAGTGGTGTTCAGGATCGAACTGCCCTGCTGCAGATGCGGCAGCGCGGCGCGCGTCACGTGGAACATGGCGAACACATTGGTTCGGAACGTGTCTTCGAGCTGCGCGGGGCTCACGTCTTCGAGCGCCTTGCGCGGGTGCTGCTCCGCCGCATTGTTGACGACAATGTCGAGCCGGCCGAACTCCTTCACCGTGTCGGCCACGACGCGGCCGGCGTGCTGAACATCGCCGATATCACCCGCCATGGCCAGCGCGCGCTGGCCGGCGCCCTCGATCAGGCGCTGCGTTTCGGCGGCGTCCTCGTCCTCGTCCAGATAGGCGAAGGCCACATCGGCGCCCTCGCGCGCGAAGGCCACGGCGATGGCGCGGCCGATGCCGCTGTCGCCGCCGGTGACCAGCGCCACCTTGCCGCGCAGCTGACCGCTGCCGACGTAGTCATCGGCGCCACTGTCCGGCTTGGGCGTCATTTCGCTTTCCAGGCCAGGCTGCCGTTCCTGGTGCTGCGGTGGGACTTGCTTGGGTGTGGACATGTCGGTTCCCGATGGAAGCATCAATGGAAGCAAGTGGCGCAAATTCCGTGCCGCGCGGCGCGGCACGCGCGCGACGCGCGCGTGAGGCGCCGGCCGGCGCCCGTGGCGCCGCGCGGCGCGCAATGCGGGACGTAACCGTTACAAGCACTGGCAAGGATTGCAGCGGCCACATGCGTTACGGGTGGCTATCGATGCGGCACAAAGTTTGCTGGTATCGGGCACGTACATCACCACCGCGTGGAGGCAGGGCGGCATGGGCAAGCGAACCAGACGTTTCGGCAAGGGCGCCGCGATCATGGTGCCGATCGACCATCTGCGTCCCACGCAGATCACGGTGGGCGCCTTCCACGTGGCGCAGAAGATGCACGTCACGCGGCGGCTGTCGCACGCCGACCTGCCGGCCTTCCTGGACAAACACCGCATACACGTGGTGCTCGGGCCGGAGCAGTCGCTCTACGTCGTCGATCACCACCACTGGGTGCGGGCCTGGCAGGAGATGGGCATGAGCATGGTGCCGGCCGTCGTGCGCGACGATATGAGCCATCTGTCCGAGCGGGAGTTCTGGAAGCAGATGGTGGCGGCGCACATGGTTCACCCCTACGACGAGAACGGCAAGCGCCGGCCGCTCAAGGACCTGCCCCCGGACGTGCACAGCATGCGCGACGATCCGTACCGGAGCCTGGAGGCCTTCGTGCAACTGGCCGGCGGCTATCGCAAGGTCAAGACCGCGTATCCAGATTTTCGCTGGGCCGATTTTTTTCGCAAGCACATCGACGGGCCGCTCGACAGCCACCACACGTTTGCGGCGGCGCTGGCCCGCGGCATGCAACTGGCGTTCAGCCGCAAGGCGCGCGGCCTGCCCGGCTACATCGGCCCGTGCAAGCCGCGCGGGGCCGGGAAGTCGCGCTAGGCGCGCGCGCTTGCGCGGTCCTTTTGTGCCCGCGTGTCGCGCGCGGACGCCAGCACGCAGCACAGCAGCAGGTAAGCCCGCTTGAATTCGCTGGCCGCTTCGCGTGCATTGCCGCCGCGCGCATGGCGGAACCCCGCATCGAGGCGCGCCTCGATACTGCACTCGATGTCGGGATGCTCGTAGAGCGCGCGCTCGCGGCTCTGCCACAGCGCCATGGTGGCCGCATGCCGGGCATCGAGGATCGACGGTGTCAGCGTCTCGCCGGGCTTGACCAGCTCCAGGCGCATTTCGCACAGCGCCTGCATCAGTACGCGCGGCTGGCGCAGGTCGGGTCCGCGCACGGCGCGTACCGCCCCACCCTTGCGGGCTTTTGCCGCCACCGACGCCAGCCGGCCGGCGTGCAGCCGACGCGCGGCAATGACGGGCTCGCTGTCGTGTTCGCCATCGTGTTCGCTATCGTGTTCGCCCTCGTCATGGGCCACGCCATACGCTACATGGGTGGCTACGCGAGCATCGGAAATGATGTCAGCAGTGTGAAGCGCTTCGCGCGCTTCCGGAGAGTAGGTTGCCGGGCTGCTGCTGTCAGCCTGAAGGCAACCAAGGAGTGCATCTTCCACCTTGAACCTCGATTGCTTTGCGTGTTTTGCCAGTTATGGGCACGCTTGTTATGGGTACCCTTGACGATGCAATAGCCGTGCCGGTTGCCGGACGGTTGCCGGCGCGGTGCGGCAGGGGTACGTCACGCCGCCTTGCGCGGCGCCAGAGCCGTGGCCGCGTTACTTTCCAGCAGCGCCAGCAGGCGTGCCTCGTCCACCCGCAGGCGCACGGCTGCACGCGGTGCCGGTAAGGCGTGCAACGTGTCCGCCATGAACGCGGCCAGCACATCGGGATGGACATAGCACTTGCGGCAGACCGCCATCGTATTGCGCAGCCGTTGCGCCACCACGCGAATCACCTCGACCACGGCCTTCTTGCGCGCCGTCTCGCTGTCGGCCGCCGTCTTGCGCAACAGGGCCAGCGCGTGCACGCTGCCCGCCCAGGTGCGGAAATCCTTGGCCGTGAAGTCGCCGCCCGTCACTTCCTTCAGGTAATCGTTGACGTCGACCGAACCCACCTCGCGCACCACGCCATCGCTGTCCTGATACTTGAACAGGCGCTGCCCCGGCAACTCCGTGCAATTGCGCACCACGCGCGCAAGCCGCGCGTCGTTCACCGACACGTCATGCGAAACACCGCTCTTGCCCGTGAACTGGAAGCGCAGCCGGCTGCCGCGCACGGCCACATGGCGGCGGCTCAGCGTGGTCAGGCCGTAGGTGCGATTCTGCTGGGCGTAGCGCGGCGTCCCCACGCGGACCAGCGTGGCATCGAGCAACGTCACCACGGCGGCCAGCACTTTTTCGCGCGGCATGCCGTTGCGTGCCAGGTCGCGCGACACACGGCCCCGCAGATGCGGCAGTACGTTGCCGAACGCCAGCAGCCGCGCGTACTTGTCGGCATCGCGCAGCGCCGCCCAGTCGGGGTGATAGAGGTATTGCTTGCGTCCGCGCGCATCGCGGCCGGTGGCCTGCAGGTGCCCCTGCGGATCGGCACAGATCCAGACCGATTCGTACGCCGGTGGAATCGCCAGCGCGTGGATGCGCGCCAGCGTCTTCTCGTCGACCTTGCGCCCGTTCGGCCCCACGTACGAGAAGCCCTTGCCCGCGCGCCGCCGCGTGATGCCCGGCTCGGTATCGTCGACGTGGTGCAGCCCCACCTTGCGCAAGGCGGCTTCCACGTCCGGGGTATCAGGTTTGGCGTCAGGCTGGGCGGTCGTCATGTGCATGGCAGTACGCACACGCCATGCCACCCTGCAAGCCGCGCGGGAGCGTGCGCCCGTGCACTTTTTACCGATCCGCACCACCGGTCGCGGCAAGCTTTGCAAGTCCTGCAACCGCCGCGCGAGTCGCTCGGGCACGCTTGATGCGACATCCCAGGTGTCACTCCCGTTGCACAGGAGCCTTGTCATGTCCCATTTCCATCCCTTCGATGCCATGCGCATGCGGCGCGGGTCGTCCGCACCTCACCCGTCCAGACATTGGCCGCTGCGCATCGTCGTCATGGCCGTGCTCGCCGCATGGTGCGGCGCCGCAATTGCCCAACCTTCGGTTCCCCCCACGCCGCCGGCCGCCGCCGCGCCAGCCCAGAGTCCGCTGGTGCCTGCACCGCCCAAACCCGCCAAGCCGCCCGCCACCTCACTATCCACCGACGATCTGCGCTTTGTCGACGAGGCCCAGATGACCAGCCGCCTGGAAATCGCCGCCAGCGAACTGGCGCTCGAAGTGTCGAAGAGCCAGGCCGTGCAGACTTACGCGCGCCAGATGGTGAAAGCCCATCGCGACGCCCTTGGCGCGCTGCGCGCGATTGCCGCCGACAAGGGCATCGTGCCGCAGGAACGGGTGCCCGAGGCGCCAGAACTGACGCGCCTGAAGGGTCTCAAGGGCGACGAATTCGATCAGGCGTATATCCGCACCGTCGGCGTGGATGCGCACGAGCAGGCCGTGCTGTTGTTCCAGAACCAGTCCACCCGGGGCAAGGATCCGGCGCTGCGCGCGTATGCCACGCGCACGCTGCCCGTGCTGCGCGACCACCTGAAGCAGGCGCGCGCCATGGACCAGCGCGTGACGGCCGGCCGCTAGTAGCCGGGCGCCGGGCGCCGCAACTTCAGCGCTTGGCGGGCGCGGACGCCGCAGTGACCTGCGGATCGTTCTCGTCGTTCCCGCCATCCTCGCCGGCCAGCGCCACTTCGCGCGGCTCGGCCTCGGCTTGAGGCGGGGCGGAAGGGTCGAGGCCGTCGTCGTGGTGCGGCGTCTTCGGCGCGGACGACGGTTGCGACGGGCGCGCGGCCACGGCCGGGCCGGTACGCGCCTCGGTCACCATCTCGCGCAGCCAGCCGGCCAGCAGCTTGGTATAGGCGCGCTGGCTGTCGTCGGATGTCAGCCCGTGATCGGCGCCCTTGAGCACGCGATAGGTAATCGAACTGGCTTCGACGCAGGCGTCGACGTAGCTCAGCACCGCCGTGTGCGGCACGATGTTGTCGTGCTGCGACGCCACCACCAGCACATCGCCCTTGAAGTTCGTGCAGGCACGCAGCGCGCGGTTGGTATCGGCAGCCACCACCTTGCGCCGGTAGGCCACCAGGTCCTGGTCGCGATGCAACTGGCGTTTGGGCGAATCCCAGCCCGAATCCTCGTAGAGCGCCGGCGCCCGCAGCGCCAGCCAGCGCACCGGCCGCAGTTCGCACAGCACGGCAGACAAGTAGCCGCCGTAGCTGCTGCCCACCACCGCAATCGCGTTGCGGTCCACCTCGGGGTGCCGCACCAGCATGTCGTAGGCGGCCAGCACGTCGGCCAGATTGCGCATGCGGCTGACCGTCTCGTACTGCGACGCCGTGCCGGCATGGCCGGTCAGGTCGAAGGTCATGCATACCGCGCCAAGCCCGGCCAGTTCCCGCGCGCGCGCCAGGTACTGCTGCTGGCTGCCGCCCCAGCCGTGCACGAACAGCACGCCGGGCAGCTTTGTGGCGGGCGAGATCACCGTGCCGGCAATGCGCCCGTATTCGGTATGGATCTGGACAGATTCTTCAAGCGTGGCCATCGGTGGTGGACTCCAATATTGCGTATTTCGTCAGTGCGCCAACCCTGCGGTCTTCTCCCGCGAAATAGACGTCCGCATCGGGCGGCACGTCCGCGTCTCTGCCATAGATCTCGCGCGTGCTGGCCGTGGCCCGCACGCATTGCGGATCGGCGCGAAAGGCGGCCAGCGCCGCCAGCTCGGCCCCGGTGGCGCCGCCCACGCGCCACGATTGTTCCAGCACGCCCAGCAGCGGCTGGCCGTGATGGTTGCCCAGGGCCACGTCATAGTTGCAGCGCGACACCAGCACGTCCGGAAAGCACTCGACCGCCGCCGCGTGATACGCCACGGCGGCGCGCACGGCATCGCGCAGGTGCGTCTCGATCGGATGGGCGAGCAGGTCTTCCAGCGTGCCGCGCACCACGCGCAGCGTGGAACCGCCATAGACCAGCTGGCCGCGATTGTCCGGCGTCAGGTCCTGCGTGCCGCAGTAGCTGGCACGCAGGTCTCCAATCTCGATCTGGCCCACGCTGAACGTGCGCACGTCGTCGAGATTGCGCTCCAGCACCAGCCCTTCGCGGGCCACGCGTGCCGCGTCGAAGCCGGCCAGCGCACGGTCCAGCTCGGCCTCGCTGGCCACCACGTGCTGGCCCAGCCCGCCGATGCCGCATGGCTCTTTCAGGCGCACCTTGCCGTCGCGCAGCATCGCCACGCCGGCGCGTCGCGCATCGTCGAGCGAGAAGGCGCTGAACCCGGGCAGCACGTGGTCTTGCACGCGCCGGGCAAAGCCTGGCTGCCAGCCTTCCGGCGCGGCGGCGTCAGGCGCGAACAGTCCGTGCGAAATCACCTTGGTGCCGATAAACGCGTGCGGTACCACGCCGCCCAGCAGGTCGTGCGGGCCCGTGATGCCGAGTTGCCGCGCGGCGTCCAGCCCGACCAGCGTTTCCGCGGGTACGAAATAGAACGGGCCATCCGTGCCGGACGCCGGCTGCTGCAGCGCGGCATCGTAGCTGCCGGCAAAGGTGAAGCCCGCCAGCCGGGCCACGCGCTCGGCAATGCCGCGCAACGTGGCGCCCTGGTGGCTGTCGGGATCGTCGCAGTCGGCGCGGCCATAGGCCACCACGCGCACATCGCGCTGGCGCGGCGCCGGTACCGGCGCGGTGTCCGCCACGGCGGTGGCTGCTGCATCGGGAGTCACTGGGGTGGCCAAGGCGGGCTCCTCTGCGGCGGTGCCGCCGCGTTTTTCGGTTCGGTGTCGTCAGATGGCTGTCTGTCCGATGGCCAGATGCGTGTCACGTAGCGGCGTCGTGGACAACAGCCGGCTCGGGCGCTTCATGGCCGCCCTGCTGGCGCGCGCCGCGCTCATGCCGATGCCGGCTCTTGCTGGCGTGGTTCTCCCTGGCCTCATCGATCGAATGGCTGCACTTCACGTCGCCTTCCTCGTCAGCCAGTTCGGCCAGCTGCCGGTAGAACGTCACGAGCTGGCGCAGTTCTTCTTCGTCGAGATCCTCGATTGCCACAAGGTGGTTGCTGGCCTCGCGATGCGACGCCAGCAGTTCGTTGAGCTTCAGGTGCACGGCCATGGCGTCCTTGTTCTGGCTCTGCTGGATCAGGAACACCATCAGGAACGTGACGATGGTGGTGCCGGTGTTGATCACGAGCTGCCAGGTTTCGGAGAAGCCAAACAGCGGTCCGGTGATGGCCCACGCAACCACCACGAACACGGCCAGCGCAAACGCGAACGGCGACCCGGCCTGACGCGTGGCCGCGCCCGCAAAGCGGTCGAAAAGATGGAACAGGCGGCGTTGCTGCGACATGGAAACACTCCGGCATATCAGACAAGGCAGGACTGTCTACATTGTAGGGAGCGCCCTTTCGCGGTTTGAAGTCGGTGGCGTCCTACAAGGATGTCATCCGGCACCGTGACATGTCGTATTTACAAGCAACGACCCGGAACCGGTGCGCCCGCGTGGGCATGACGATTGCGTCTCACCGGCGGTCCGGGCGCGGCCCGCGAGCAGCGGCCGCGCATTCCATCAGACCCCAGGAGAACAAGGATCGCCATGATGCAAACGGAAAACGAAGCGCCGGGCCGCACGAGCCCTGACGACGAAGACGAACTGCTGCGCGAGCGCGTGGGCACCTGCATTGCGGAGTTCTGCGGCGGCGACATGCCCGACGGCGTGGCCGTGCATGTGGTGAGCCGTCGCGTCACGATCACCGGCCAGGTGGAGGATGTGGATATCGCGCAGCGTATCGAGAAGGCCGCCTCCACGCCGCCCGGCATCCTCGGCGTGTCGAACCAGCTCACCACGCGCGTGCCGCCCCCGGCCGAACCGCCTGGCCAGCCGCCGCAAGCCACGGGCATGCGCGCCGACCCGTCGGAGAAGCCGCCGGGCCAGGTCAATCACAAGGTCTAGCCGGCGAGTCTGGCCAGCACCGGCCGAACGTCACAGCGCCCGCGCCCGCAGCATGCGGGGCGGGCGCCGTCGCCCTTCATCGAACCCTTCGGGGCACAACCATCGGCATCACGCCCACGGGTCGTAGCGGTCCTTTTCCCAGTACGGCGAGATGCCGTAGTACTCGTGGATGCTGGTGGCCCACTCGGAGTTGGCCATGGTCGGCCAATGCTCCTTGTCAAAACCGGGGGCGGCCTTGATGCGCTCCTTCTCCACGCCCAGCACAAAGCACTTGCGGCGCGTGTCCAGCGTCAGCGCCGACCACGGCAACGCATGGAGCTTCTCGCCAATGCCGAGGAAGCCCCCCATCGCCAGCACGGCGTAGGCGATACGGCCGCCCAGCACGTCCAGCATGATGTGGTCGATCGTGCCGATCTCCTCGCCGGAAGGGTCGACCACCTTGTTGCCTTCCATCGTGTCCGACGCCATCACGAACGGCCCGCATCCGGGCGTGTTCTGGTCGACGTCACCGATGATCGACGCCCCGCGCGTGGCGGCGCCCGACGGCGGTACTTGCGGATCCATGGGCTTCATGTGGGCCTCCTGTGGCATGAATGGAAAGGTGAACGGTGGAAAAGTGCGGTGGTCAGTGGCGCGTGTGGCCAGGTCAGTGTCGGTCAAATCGATCAGCGACCGGCCGGCACCGGTGGCGCCAGCGGATCGAAGTCTTCCCAGTTGCCGTCGCGCCATTGCCCCTCGGCGCGCTCGACATCCTCGGCGCCATTCTGGCGCAACTCGTTGGCAACAAGCGAGGTGTTGTCGGCGCTGACATGCGCCGCCAGCAACACGCCCGCCTGCCGCGCGGGCCGGGTGCGTCCGTCGGTCTGGCCCAGCGCGCCCATCAGCGAACCGGCATAGGCGCCCAGGCCGGTGGCAAACGCCATGATCAGCACCAGCACCCATGGCTGTACCGGCGCGGAAGCACCGGTCCAGGCGCGCGCGGCTGCGGCCAGGCACACGCCGAGGGCGAACCCGGCCACCGCGCCAAACAGCACGCCGCGCCCGGCACCCCGGCCGGCGCGCCGCGCGGCGGGATCAGCCGCCACGTCGCCGCCAATCGGATAGGTGGCGTGCTGGCCGGCCGGATTTACGTAGAACATGGTCAGATCGTCCTGGCTGACGCCCTTGGCCATCAGACGCGTCGCGGTGGTCTCGGCCCGGGCAAACGTATCGAATCGTCCTGCGATGATCGTAGACATCCTGAGGCTCCGTTCAAGGCACGCTGCGGTGCCAGGGTGGCAAGGCGCACATGGCGCCACACGAATGGGGTCTTTCGGAACGGCCGCGCGGTGCGCTAGCGCTTTTTCTGGTCGCGGTCGCTCGCGCCGGTGCGGTCGGCCGCCGGCGTTTCACCGGCCGGCTGATGCTGGCTGCCCTTCTTGAGCGTCCAGTCCACATCGTCGCGGCGCGTCTGGGTCTGGCGCTCGGCATGTTCCGCCGCGCCCGGCGAGATCGGATCGCTGGCCGGGAACGTCATGTCGAGCGATTCGTCCACCGCATCCTGGTAAGTCTTCTTGTCGGCCTTGTCAGCCTTGTCGGCGGACTTGTCGGATTTGCCTTGACTCGTCCGGTCCACCGATTGGGTCGACGACTTGGCCGAAGGCTTGTGCGCGTCCTGCTTGTGCGCGTCCTTCGCAGCACGGGCTTGTGACATGGCATCTCTCCTGAGTGAGTGTCGCGTTCGGGTCCCCTGTGGGCAGGGCTCCGGGAGAGAACGATGCAAACCCCGGGCCAGCGCCAGCAGGGTCGGGCGGAACGAAGCAGGAAGGGAGAGAAAGGCAGCGGAAGGCGGGAAATGCTGCGGATGGCACTGCATTTTGTTCGCCACACGGTAAAAACTGCCCGTGTGGCGCCCGCCCGGAAAGGCGCGGGGGGGCGGTGCGACCGCGCTCAGCCCGGTTGCACCGTGGTCACACGCGGGAAGCGCACGGCAATGCAGACGGTCACTTCGTCGCTGTCGCAGTCCTGGTTTTCGGCAGTCAGCGTGGCGCCTTGCAGTTCCACCATGCGTCGCGTCAGCAACAGCGCCGTGCTTTGCCGGGGCGAATGGCCGCCTGCGGCAGGCGGCCGGCGGCCGAAGAAGTCGGACAGCGCCGACAGCCGCGAGGCGCCGCGCGACCGCTCCACCGGCGGGCTCTCGGTAATCCTGAACTTGACGAAGTCGGGTTCGGCGGTCAGGTGAACGCGCACGGAGCCACCCGCAGCGGCGCGCCACAGGCAGTGCACCAGCAGGTGCCGCAGCAACGGGCCCACGCGCAGCGCGTCGCCGGGCACCACGAAGCCACCGGCCCGGTCCTCGCTCTCCAGCGGCGCGATGATCACGCCGCGCGCCTCGGCGGCGGGACGCTTGTCCTCGAGCACCTGCACGGCTACCGCCTGCAGGTCGGTCTGCGACCAATCGGGCGCCCGCTCGTCCGCCAGCAGATGCACGCCCTCTTCCATTTCCTCGATCAGCGCCAGTTGCTGCTGCATGCCTGAGCGCATGCCGTCCAGCGCGCGCTGCGCCGGCGCGGCCATCGAGTCGATGGAGCGGTCCAGCACGTAGCTCCAGCTCTGGATGGCATTGAGTGACGAGCGCAAGTCATGCGCGGCCTGCTCGATGAGGGCCGTTACTTCGGCGATGTTGTACACGGCGGGCGGCGCGCCGGTGCCCTGCCGGGCATGCGCGAGGCTGTCATCGTCGGGATCGTTGCGCGGGGCGTCAGCCATGGTCGACCATTGAATCTGTTGTCATCACGGAAACCGTTGCGAGGCTTCCCCACGCAAGAACCGTGCGCTGCGGGGCCACACCGCAGGCCTCAAGGCCGTCGCGCGCGCTCATTGGGCCGCCGGCGGGCTGGCATCGCCATTGCGCGAGGCGCGCAACCATTCCGGCAATTCACCCTTGGCGGCATAGTCTTCCAGCCGGTTGTACAAAGTCTTCAAACTGATACCCAGAATTTCCGCCGCGTGCTTCTTCACGCCGGCACATTGCTCCAGCGTGGCAAAAATCAGCTGGCGGTCGGCCTCGGCCAGCGACATGCCCACCGGCACCGACACCACGGCGGTGCCCGTGCTGGGCGCCGCGGCCGCCTGCAACGGAATCTGGACGTCGGTAATCACGTCCTGGTCCGCCAGGATGTACGCGCGCTGCACGAAGTTGCGCAGTTCGCGCACATTGCCGGGCCAGGCGTGCATGCGCAGGCTTTCGAGCACCGCCGCCGCAAACCGGCGCTGCGTGCCCTGCTCCGCATTCAGTTGCTCGAGCATCGTGTTGGCGATCTGCACCACGTCGTCACCACGCGCGCGCAGCGGCGGCAGCTCGATCGGGAACACGTTGAGGCGGTGATAGAGGTCCGCGCGCAGCTTGCCCTCGGCCACCGCTTCCTCGGGGTTGCGGTTGGTCGCGGCCAGCACGCGCACGTCGGCATGGGTCTCGCGGTTGGTGCCCACGCGCATGAAGCTGCCGGTTTCCAGCACCCGCAGCAGCTTCACCTGCAGTTCCAGCGGCATCTCGGTGATTTCGTCGAGGAACAGCGTGCCGCCGTCGGCGCGTTCGAAATAGCCCTTGTGCTGGCGGTCGGCCCCGGTGAAGCTGCCGCGCTCGTGGCCGAACATCTCGGTTTCGATCAGCGTGGGCGAGATCGCCCCGCAGTTCACGGCCAGGAACGGCTGCCGCCGCCGTGCTGAAAGCTCGTGCACGGTTTGCGCCGCCAGCTCCTTGCCGGTGCCGCTTTCGCCAATCAGCAGCACGGTGGCCTCGGTGGGGCCCACCTTGCTGAGCTGGTCGTAGACCACCTGCATGGCCTCGGAGCTGCCCAGCAGCCGGCCAAAGCGGCCGTAGCGGCGCAACTCGCCGCGCAGCGAATGCACTTCGGCGCGCAGCTCGCTGGTGGTGGCAATCCGCTTGAGCACGGTTTGCAGCCGCGTGACGTTGATCGGCTTGACCAGGTAGTCGGTGGCGCCCAGGCGCAGCGCCTCGACGGCCGATTCCACGCTGGCGTAACCGGTGGTCAGGATCACCTCCACGCCGGCGGAGCCAACTTCGTCGAACAGCTCCATGCCATTGCCGTCGGGCAGGCGCAGGTCGGCCAGCACGGCGTCTGGCATGCGCCAGCCGATCTGCAGGCGCGCTTCGCGCAGCGTGCCGGCGGTGGCCGACGAGAACCCTTCGATGGCTACGATTTCCGCCAGCGCCGCGCAAGCGTTCTCGTCGTCGTCAACGATCAGGATGTGTGGCATAGGAAGATCGGGAGGCGTCGTATGACCGGCGTCTGTTTGTCATGGGCCCGCAGGCTGGGGGGTGGATAGGGGGTCGGCAGGCACATGGCATCCGCCGGAGGATAGGCTGAAGTGTAGCGGCACTGTCCTGGCGGAAATGCCAGTGTCCGTCTGACACGCCTGTGGGACCTTGCCGCGACAGCGTTTCAGGCGGTAGCCACCTCGCGCCTGAACAGATAGCATGATAGGCATCTTTCACCAGAACCGCGCGCCCGCCACCTCTGGCCACCTGTGGCCAACTGGCCGGACCGGCGCCTGCCCCTTGTCGACATCCGTGTCAACTACCGCCACGCTCCCCTCCGGACGCCCCGCCCCGCCGCCCCGCGCGCCGGGCCGCCGCGCCCCCCACGTGCAGGTCTCCCTGCTGTGGGAGAGCACTTCCCCGGCCATGCAGCGGCTGCTCGCGCAGCTCAACCGCGTGGCCGCCACCGACGTGACCATGCTCGCCGTGGGCGAAAGCGGCAGCGGCAAGGAGGTGGTGGCGCGCGCCGTGCATGAACGCAGCAGCCGCCGCACGGGCCCGTTCGTGGCCGTCAACTGCGGCGCCATCGCGCCCACGCTGATCGAATCGGAGCTGTTCGGCCACGAGAAAGGCGGGTTCACCGGCGCGCTGGAGCAGAAGGCCGGCTATTTCGAACAGGCCCAGGGCGGCACGCTGTTCCTGGACGAAGTCACCGAAATGCCGCTGGAGATGCAGATCAAGCTGCTGCGCGTGCTGGAAAGCCGGTCGTTCCACCGCGTGGGCGGCGACGCCCCGCTGGTCAGCGACGTGCGCATCCTGGCCGCCACCAACCGCGATCCGATGGATGCCGTGCGCAACGGCCAGCTCCGCGAAGACCTGCTGTACCGGCTGGCCGTGTTCCCGCTGCACATTCCGCCGCTGCGCGAGCGCACCGAAGACATCGCCCCGCTGGCCCGCCACTTCCTCGACGAATTCAACGCCATCGAGCAGACCGAGAAGACCTTCTCGCCCGGCTCGCTGGAACGGCTGGTGCGCTACGACTGGCCTGGCAACGTGCGCGAACTGCGCAACACCGTTTACCGCGCCTACATCCTGGCCGATCGCCAGGTGGAGATTGGCAACCCCGGCCTGGCCAGCCAGCCGCCGCGCCCCACCACCGTCGACGGCGTGGTGAGCGTGCGCGTGGGCACCACGCTGGCCGACACGCAACGCGAGATCATCCTGGCCACGCTGGCCAAGTTCGACGGCGACAAGCGCCAGGCCGCCAAGGCGCTCGGCATCAGCCTCAAGACGCTCTATAACCGCCTGGACGTCTATCGCGCCGGCTGACCCGGCGCCGCCCCCCGTTTCCGTCTTCCCTGTACGACCCGCCGAACACCCGCCGAACACCCGCCGAAACGGCCGTTCGAAACCTGCTTTCGAGCGGCCATTCGTTCGTGCCCGCGTCCGCTAATCGCTGCGCCCGCACCGGCGCCTTGCCCATCCCGCTTCTTCGGCATCACCCGTTCGGGTGTGTGCACTGCGCGGCGCATGGACTTTCCTACGTCGGCGCTTGCCGGCACTGTGTATTTCTTACATGTCTGACTGCGCAGAGTCGGGGGCCGCGATAACCGGCAAGCGTTGCTGCGCCGCACCCTCTGGCGAACGCTCGCACCGCCGCCGGCGTCTGGCACAGCCTTCGCGTGCATTGACCGAATTGACATCGACGCGCGCCCAGGCTGCCCGGGCGCTCACGGCCAGAGGACGTGTGACGTGCGCATTTGCCAACTCAATCAGACGGAATCCCGCAAGCTAGACGACGAAGTGCTCGCACGCGCGGCGCGGCTCGGATTCGACCATGTACTGCTGGCCGGATGGTCGGCGCCCAACCATCCGCCAGATACCCTGAACGCCGCGCTGGCCGCTTGCCGCCGGCACGGGCTGGCGCCGCTGCTGGACCTGGCACTGGACCGGTTTCCGCGCGATGCGGCAGCCATGCATGATGGCTGGGTCGACCATGCCCGCCCCGCCGGCAGCCCCGGCGCCACCGACAACCATCTGCCCGGCGTGCGCGTGCGCTGGTTCGACGACGCCACGGCCAGCCAGCTGATCGCCTGGTGGAGCGCCCAGCTTGGCGATGCCATTGCCGCCGGCGCCGCCGGCTTTTGCTGCCGTGCACCATCGCGCGTGGCGGGCCGGCACTGGGCGGAACTGATCGAAACGGTGCGCCGTGCCGCGCCGGCCGGCAACGGTGGAGATGTCGCCAACCACCCGTTGTTCCTGGCCTGGACCCCCGGCACCACCCCGCAGCAACTCGACGACCTTGCCACCGTGCCGTTCGACGGGGCGTTTTCATCGCTGCCCTGGTGGGACTACCGCAGCGCCTGGCTGACCGAGGAAATCGCGCGGCTGCGGCGCTTTCGCCGCGTACTCGCCGCGCCGGCGCTGGCGCCCGACGGCGCCGACGTGCTGGCGGCGCGCCGCGCGCTGTGGACGGCCGCGGCCATCGGCGATGGCTGGATGGTGCCGGCCGGCTACGAAACCGGCGCGGCGGCAGCCCACAACGGGGCGTCCGGCCTCGCACTCGATGCCTCGCCCGTCGCGCAGGCCGACGGCCATCCCGACGACATCGTCGATGCGCCGTACGACCTCACGCACGAGCTGATGCAGGCCAACGCCTGGCTTGCCGCGCGCGGCCCCGAGCCGGCGGTGGCCGTGCGGCAGGTGAGCGGCCCGGATGCGCCGCTGACCGTGCTGGCCCGCGTGCCGCAGCACCTCGCCAATGGCGCGGCGGGCGCACCGGCGCTGACCGTGGTGCTGAACCCATGCCCCGTGCAACCCGCGTCGTTCGGCATGGACCGCGTGCTCAGCGCCCTGCCGCAACCGGCGGCGACGCTGTCGCCCGTCGACGGCGGCCCCGGTGGCACGCTCGACGATGGCGCGGACCTGAGCCCGTGCAGCACCATCACGCTGGCACCGGCCGATATCCGCCTGTTCGAGGCCCGGCCGGCGCCCGCCGTGGCACCGCCAAAGCGTGCCGATGCCGCGCGCCGCAACACGGCCCGCACGCTGGCCATGGCCATGGAAGCGCCGCGCGTGGCCATCGAGAACCTCTCGCCCACCGCCGACCACGGCCGCTTTGCCGTGCGCCGCACCGTGGGCGAACGCGTGGAAGTCTGCGCCGACATCTGGATGGACGGGCACGACAAGCTGGCCGCCGCCGTGCTGTGGCGCGGCCCCGGCGAGCAGGCGTGGCAATCCGCGCCGATGGTCCACACCATCAACGACCGCTGGCGCGGCAGCTTTCCGATGGTGGCCATGGGCCGCCATGAATTCACGGTGGAGGCGTGGCGCGACAGCTTCGCCAGCTGGCTCGACGAAGTTGGCAAGAAGCGCAAGGCCGGCGTGGCCATCCCGCTCGAAATCGAGGAAGGCGCGCGGCTGGTGGCGCAGACGCTGGGCACGCCCGAAGGCCAGGCCATTGCGGATGCCGGCGCCATCCTGACCGATCTCTCCGGCGCCGCCGGCGACGATGCGCTGCGGCTCGAGATCCTGCTGTCGCCGCGCACCGAGGCGGCCATGCGCGCCGTCATGGAGACCCCGGCCGGCCGCCCGTTCGCCAGCCGCTATCCCACGGTGATGCCGGTGGAAGCCGACCGGCTGGCCGGCCGCTTTGCCAGCTGGTACGAGCTGTTCCCGCGCTCCGAGAGCGGCGACGTGAACCGGCACGGCACGTTCGACGACGTGATTCGCCGCCTGCCCGCCATCCAGGCGATGGGCTTCGACGTGCTGTACTTCCCGCCGATCCACCCGATTGGCCAGGCTCATCGCAAGGGCAAGAACAACAGCCTGAAGGCCGAACCGGGCGACGTGGGCAGCCCTTATGCCATCGGCAGCCCCGAGGGCGGGCACGACGCCATCCATCCGCAGCTGGGCACGCTGGAAGACTTCCAGCGCCTGCGCCGCGCCGCGGCCGCCATGGGCATCGAGCTGGCGCTGGACTTTGCCATCCAGTGTTCGCCCGACCACCCCTGGCTGCGCGAGCACCCCGAATGGTTCTCGCATCGCCCCGACGGCACGCTGCGCTACGCCGAGAACCCGCCCAAGAAGTACGAGGACATCGTCAACGTCGACTTCTACGCCACGCCGCCGGGCGGCGAACAGCTCTGGATGGCGCTGCGCGACGTGGTGATGTTCTGGTGCGAGCAGGGCGTGCGCATCTTCCGCGTGGATAACCCCCACACCAAGCCGCTGCCGTTCTGGGAATGGATGATTGCGGACGTGCGGGCCCGCTACCCCGATGCGCTGTTCCTGGCCGAGGCGTTCACGCGGCCCAAGATGATGGCGCGGCTGGCCAAGCTCGGCTTCTCGCAGTCGTACACCTACTTCACGTGGCGCAACACCAAGGCCGAGCTGACGGAGTACATGACCGAGCTGACGCAGAGCCCGCTGCGCGAGTTCTACCGCCCGCACTTCTTCGTCAACACGCCCGACATCAACCCGTTCTTCCTGCACGACGGCGGGCGGCCCGCGTTCCTGATCCGCGCGGCGCTGGCCGCGCTGCTCTCCGGCCTGTGGGGCATGTACAACGGCTTCGAGGTCTGCGAGAGCGCGCCGCTGGTGCTCAACGGCGTGGAGCGCGAGGAATATCTCGATTCCGAAAAGTACGAGCTGCGCGTGCGCGACTGGAAGGCGCCCGGCAACATCGTGGCCGAGATCTCGCGGCTGAACCAGATCCGCGCCAACCACCCGGCGCTGCAGAACCACCTGGGGCTGCGCTTCTATCACGCCAGCGACGATGCGGTGCTGTACTTCGCGCGCTTCGTGCCCACCGGCGCCGAAAAGCCGGGCGCATTCGGCGACGACGTGCTGCTGGCCGCCATCAGCCTGGACCCGCGCACGCCGCGCGAGTGCGAGATCGAGCTGCCGCTATGGGAATGGGGCTTGCCAGACCACGCCGCGCTGGACGTGGAAGACCAGATGTTCGGCACGCGCTTCACGTGGCACGGCAAGCGCCAGCACATCCGCCTGAACCCGCACGAGCTGCCGTTCTCGCTCTGGCACGTCAGGCCGCAACAACAAACCGGAGACACGGCATGAAGCGACTCTCGGAGGGCGCCAGCGCTGCCATGCTCAACGCCGACCCGCTCTGGTACAAGGACGCGGTCATCTACCAGCTCCACATCAAGTCGTTCTTCGACGCCAACGGCGACGGGGTGGGCGACTTTGCCGGCCTGCACGCCAAGCTCGACTACCTGGTGAACCTGGGCGTCGACACGATCTGGCTGCTGCCGTTCTACCCGTCGCCGCGCCGCGACGACGGGTACGACATTGCCGACTACCGCAACGTGCACCCCGACTACGGCACGCTGGCCGAAGCCAGGCGCTTCGTGGCCGCCGCGCATGCGCGCGGGCTGCGCGTGGTCACCGAGCTGGTCATCAACCACACGTCGGACCAGCACCCGTGGTTTCAGCGCGCGCGCCGCGCCAAGCCGGGCTCGGCGGCCCGCAATTACTACGTGTGGGCCGACAACGACCAGAAGTACGCGGGCACGCGCATCATCTTCTGCGACACCGAGAAGTCGAACTGGAGCTGGGACGCCGAGGCCGGCGCCTATTTCTGGCACCGCTTCTACTCGCACCAGCCCGACCTGAACTTCGACAACCCGCAGGTGCTCAACGAGGTGCTGTCGGTGATGCGCTTCTGGCTCGACATCGGCATCGACGGCCTGCGGCTCGACGCCGTGCCCTACCTGGTGGAGCGCGAAGGCACCAGCAACGAGAACCTGCCCGAGACGCACGAGGTGATCCGCAAGATCCGGCGGCACCTGGACGAGCGCTACCCGGGCCGGATGCTGCTGGCCGAAGCCAACATGTGGCCCGAAGACGCCCAGCAGTACTTCGGCGGCCAGAGCGGCGGCGGCACGGCCGACACCACCGGCGCGGCCAGCCCCGATGGCGGCATCGAGGGCGACGAGTGCCACATGTCGTTCCACTTCCCGCTGATGCCGCGCATGTACATGGCCATCGCGCGCGAAGACCGCTTCCCGATCACGGACATCATGCGCCAGACGCCCGAGGTGCCGCCCAACTGCCAGTGGGCCATCTTCCTGCGCAACCATGACGAACTGACGCTGGAAATGGTCACCAGCAGCGAGCGCGACTACCTGTGGGAGGTGTACGCCACCGACCGCCGCGCCCGCATCAACCTCGGCATCCGGCGCCGGCTGGCCCCGCTGATGGAACGCGACCGCCGCCGCATCGAGCTGATGAACAGCCTGCTGTTCTCGATGCCGGGCACGCCCGTGATCTACTACGGCGACGAGATCGGCATGGGCGACAACATCCACCTGGGCGACCGCGACGGCGTGCGCACGCCGATGCAGTGGTCGCCCGACCGCAACGGCGGCTTCTCGTCGGCCGATCCCGAGCGGCTGGTGCTGCCGCCGCTGCAGGGCCCGCTGTACGGTTACGAGGCCGTGAACGTGGAAGCGCAGACACGCGACCCGCATTCCCTGCTGAACTGGATGCGCCGCATGCTGGCGCTGCGCCGCCAGCATCGCGCGTTCGGCCGCGGCACGCTGCGCTTCCTGTTTCCCGGCAACCGCAAGATCCTGGCGTACCTGCGCGAGTACGACGGCGAACACATCCTGTGCGTGGCCAACCTCTCGCGCGCGCCGCAGGCCGTGGAACTGGACCTGTCCCAGTTCAATGGCCGCGTGCCCGTGGAAATGCTCGGCGCCACGCCTTTCCCGGCCATCGGCCAGCTCACGTACCTGCTGACGCTGCCGCCGTATGGCTTCTACTGGTTCGTGCTCAGCGAGGACGCCCAGCCGCCCTCGTGGCACATCAACGCACCCGAACAAATGGTCGATCAGATCACGCTGGTCCTGCAGAACCTGGGGGGCCGCTCCGAGCTGACGGAGTCTGCGCGGCGGGCGCTGACCACCGAGGTGCTGCCCAACTACCTGGCGCGCCGCCGCTGGTTCGCCTCGAAGGGCGAGCGCATCGAGCGCGTGAGCGTCGCCTACGCCTGGCCCATTGCCCGTGTCGGCAACAACGAGGAAGTCTGGCACTGCGAGGTGGAAGTCTCGCTGCCCGGCCGCACCGAGTGCTACCAGCTGCCGGTTGCGCTGCTCTGGGACCGCGAGAACACCGACGGCATGTCGCAGCTCGTACACGGCCTGTCGATGGCGCGCGTGCGCCGCGGCGCCCGCGTGGGCGTGGCCACCGATGGCTTCGTGGTCGAGTCCTACGCCCGCGCGGTAGTGCAGGCGCTGCGCGACGGCACCTCGGCGGAACTCTCGCACGGCACCATCCGCTTCCTGCCGGAACCGGGCCTGGCCGCCGCGCCGCTGGAGAGCGAGCCCGTACAGTGGATGTCGGCCGAACAGTCGAACAGTTCGCTGGCGTTCGGCAACACCGGCGTGCTCAAGCTCGTGCGCAAGGTGGCGGGCGGCGTGCACCCCGAGGCCGAGATGACGCGCTACCTGACCAGCCATGGCTACACCCACTCGGCGCCGCTGCTGGGCGAGGTGGTGCGCGACGGCACCGACGGCACGCCGCACACGCTGATGCTGCTGCAGGGCTACATCCTCAACCAGGGCGACGGCTGGGACTGGACGCTCGACTACCTGGGCCGCTCGATTGACGACGCCCTACCGGCCACCGAAAGCGAGGACGAATTCGCCGAGGCGATGAACGGCTACGCGGCGATGGTCGGCACGCTCGGCAAGCGCCTGGCGGAGCTGCACGCCGTGCTGGCGCGCCAGACCGACGAGGCGGCGTTCGCGCCCGAGCCGGCCACCGAGCAACAGGCCACCGAGTGGGCGGAAGAAGCGCTGCGCTCGCTCGAAGAGGCGCTGGGCCTGCTGGAAGCACGGCGCGACAGCGCCACTGGCGGCCTCCAGCGCGACATCGACACGCTGCTGGCCGCGCGCCACAAGCTGCCGGGCCTGGTATCGCGCCTGGCCGCCGCCGCGCCGGGCAGCCTGCAGACGCGCATTCATGGCGACTTCCACCTGGGCCAGGTGCTGATTGCGCAGAACGACACCTACCTGGTGGATTTCGAGGGGGAGCCGCGCCAGCCGCTGGCCTTCCGCCGGCGCAAGACCTCGCCGCTGCGCGACGTGGCCGGCCTGCTGCGCTCAATCGACTACGCCGCGGCCACCGTGGGCACCGACCGCCAGGAGCGCACGCATGCCACGCTGCCCCCGGCACAGGCCGAGCGCCGCGCCGCGCTGCTCGACCGCTTCCGCACCACGGCCACCGAGGCGTTCCTGAACGGCTATCAGCAGACCATGGCCGCCGCGCCGCAGGCGTGGGCCACGGCCGAACAGCTGGAGCCGCTGCTCAACCTGTTCCTGCTGGAGCGCGCCGCCTACGAGGTGGGCTACGAGGCCGCCAACCGCGTGGCATGGATCGACCTGCCCACCAGCGGCCTGGCCCGGCTCGTGCGCCAGCTCCCCGGAGAAGACGATGGCAAGCAATGACGCCGCCACGCTCGACCTGCCCGCCCCCACACTGCCGGGGCCGGTGATCGACGCGCTGCGCGAAGGCCGCCTGGCCGATCCGTTCGGTGTGCTGGGCCCCCACCGCGACGAGCATGGCGTGGTGGTGCGGGCCATCGTGCCCGCCGCCGCCGCGCTGCAGCTGACCGGACCCGATGGCGAGTTCCTGGCGGACATGACGCCGCTGCATCCGGATGGCGTGTTCGCCGGCCGCCTGCCCGGCTTCACCGACCGCGACCCTGCCGCACCGGACTACCGGCTGCGCATCCGCTGGCCCGACGGCAGCGAGGAGGTGGGCGCGGACCCTTACGCCTTCGGGCTGCTGCTGGGCGACCTTGACCTGCACCTGTTCAACGAAGGCCGCCACCTCGAACTCGGCAAATGCCTCGGCGCGCAATGCGTGACCATCGACGGCGAGCCCGGCGTGCGCTTCGCGGTATGGGCGCCGAACGCGCGCCGCGTGTCCGTGATTGGCGACTTCAACGGCTGGAACCCGGCCCGCCATCCGATGCGGCTGCGCCATGGCTCGGGCGTGTGGGAGCTGTTCGTCCCGCAGGGCATGGGCGTGGCGCCGGGCAGCCGCTACAAGTACGACATGACCGGTCCGCACGGCGAGGCCCTGCCCGACAAGGCCGACCCGGTGGCGCAGGCCACCGAGTTGCCGCCGGCTACCGCCTCGGTGGTGGCCTGCGCGGGACACGCCGCGCCGCCGTTCCAGTGGAACGACGCCGCCTGGATGGCGCAGCGCGCGCGCACCGATCCGTACAGCGCGCCCATGTCGGTCTACGAACTGCACGTGATGTCGTGGCAGCGCGCGGCCAACGACAGCGGACGCGGCTGGGACTTGCTGGCCGAGCGGCTGGTGCCCTATGTGCGCGACCTCGGCTTCACCCACATCGAGCTGCTGCCGATCACCGAGCACCCGTTCGGCGGCTCGTGGGGCTACCAGCCGCTGTCGCTGTTCGCGCCCACGGCGCGGCTGGGCTCGCCGGAGCGCTTCGCGGCGTTCATCGACCGCTGCCACCAGGCCGGCATTGGCGTGATCCTGGACTGGGTGCCCGCGCACTTCCCCACCGACCCGCACGGCCTGGCGATGTTCGACGGCACGGCGCTGTACGAGCACCAGGACCCGCGCGAGGGCTATCACCAGGACTGGAACACGCTGATCTACAACCTGGGCCGCAACGAGGTGCGCGGCTTCCTGATGGCCAATGCCGTGCACTGGCTGGAGCACTACCACGCCGATGCGCTGCGCGTGGACGCGGTGGCCTCGATGCTGTACCGCGACTACAGCCGCGAGCCCGGGCAATGGGTGCCGAACCGCTTCGGCGGCCGCGAGAACCTGGAGTCCGTGGCGTTCCTGCGCGAGATGAACACCGTCGTGCACGCGCGCTGCCCCGGGGCGCTAACCATCGCCGAGGAATCCACCGCATGGCCCGGCGTGACGGCCAGCGTGGCATCCGGCGGGCTCGGCTTCGACTTCAAATGGAATATGGGCTGGATGCACGACACGCTGCGCTACATGGCGCACGAGCCGGTGCACCGGCCGTGGCACCACGGCGACATGACGTTCGGCATGGTCTACGCGTGGTCCGAGGCGTTCGTGCTGCCGCTCTCGCACGACGAGGTGGTGCACGGCAAGGGGTCGATGATCGGCAAGGCGCCCGGCGACGAATGGCAGCGCTTTGCCAACCTGCGCGCGTACTACGGCTTCATGTGGACCCACCCGGGCAAGAAGCTGCTGTTCATGGGCGGCGAGTTCGCACAGTGGCGCGAATGGAACCACGACGAGGAACTGGACTGGGCGCTGCTGGACCAGCCCGCGCACCGTGGCGTGCACTCGCTGGTGCGCGACCTGAACCGGCTCTATCGCGACCTGCCCGCCCTGCATGCGCTGGACCATCGCCCGGAAGGCTTCCAGTGGATCGTCGGCGACGACCACCAGAACAGCGTCTTTGCCTATCTGCGCCGCGCGGCGCCGGACAGCGCCGAGGTGGTGCTGGTGGTGGTCAACATGACGCCGGTGCCGCGCCACGGCTACCGGCTGGGCGTGCCGTTCGCCGGCACGTGGGAGGAGTGCCTGAACACCGACGCCGAGATCTATGGCGGCAGCAACCTCGGCAATGCCGGGCGCGTGCAGGCCGACGCCACGCCGTCGCACGGCCAGCCGGCCTCGGTGGCGCTGCTGCTGCCGCCGCTGGCCACGCTGGTGCTGCGCTACGTGGCCGATGCCGGTGATTGAGCGCCCGGGGACCTGAAAGCAAAGCGCCATCGGCGACGCGAGCCTGCCCGCCGATGGCCACCAGAACAAGACCAACCAGAACAAGAGGAGCAATACGCATGGCGAGCCTTACCGTTGATCGTCTGCTGCCTGGCAAGCCCTACCCGCTCGGCGCGCACTGGGACGGCCTCGGCGTCAACTTCGCGGTGTTCTCGGCCAACGCCAGCCGCATCGACCTGTGCCTGTTCTCGCCGAACGGGCGCAAGGAGGTGCAGCGGCTGGCGCTGCCCGAATGCACCGACGAGATCTGGCACGGCTATCTGCCCCACGCCCAGCCGGGCCTGCAGTACGGCTACCGGGCATACGGCCCCTACGAGCCCGCGCGCGGGCATCGCTTCAACCCGCACAAGCTGCTGCTGGACCCCTACGCCCGCGCGCTGAGCGGGCCGGTGCGCTGGTCCGACGCGCTGTTCGGCTACCGGCTCAACAGCCCGCGCGCGGACCTCACGCCAGACCGCCGCGACAGCGCCCCCACCATGCCCAAGGCCGTGGTCATCGACGAGAGCTTCAATTGGGGCGACGACCGGCCACCCCTGCAGCCCTGGCCTACCACCTCGATCTACGAAGTGCACGTGCGGGGCGCCTCGATGCTGCGCGAAGACCTGCTGCCGCAGTATCGCGGCACCTTTGCCGCCCTGGCCGACCCGCGCTTCGTCGAGCACCTGCACCAGCTGGGCGTGACGACGATCGAGCTGCTGCCGGTTCACGCGTTCCTGCAAGACCGCTTCCTGATCGAGCGCGGCCTGCGCAACTACTGGGGCTACAACACGCTGGCGTTCTTCGCGCCCGAGCCGATGTACCTGTCGGGCCGCCAGCACCACGAAGCCAAGATCGCCATCCGGCGCCTGCACGCGGCCGGCATCGAGGTCATCCTGGACGTGGTCTACAACCACACCTGCGAGGGCAACGAGCTGGGCCCCACGATGTCGTGGCGCGGGCTCGACAACGCCAGCTACTACCGGCTGATACCGGGCGACGAGCGCCATTACATCAACGACACCGGCTGCGGCAACACGCTGAACCTGTCGCATCCGCGCGTGCTGCAGATGGTGATGGATTCGCTGCGCTACTGGGTGGAAGCGTTCCATGTGGACGGCTTCCGCTTCGACCTGGGCAGCACGCTGGGCCGCGAAAGCGCGGGCTTCGACCCCGGCTCGGGCTTCTTCGACGCCATCCTGCAAGACCCGGTGCTGTCGCGCGTGAAGCTGATCTCGGAGCCGTGGGACCTCGGCCCCGGCGGCTACCAGGTGGGCAACCACCCGCCCGGCTTTGCGGAATGGAACGACAAGTTCCGCGACAACGTGCGGCGCTTCTGGCGCGCCGACCCCGGCCAGCGCGGCGAACTGGCGGCGCGGCTGACGGGCTCGGCCGACCTGTTCGACCACCGCCATCGCAAGCCGTGGGCCAGCATCAACTTCATCACCGCGCACGACGGCTTCACGCTGGCAGACCTGGTCAGCTACGCGCACAAGCACAACGAGGCCAACAACGAGGACAACCGCGACGGCAACGACGACAACGCCAGCGCGAACTGGAGCCCCGATGGCAGCGTGGAAGGCCCCACCGACGACGAGGCCGTGCTCGAAGTGCGCAGCCGCGTGGCCCGCGCGATGATGGCCACGCTGCTGCTGTCGCAGGGCACGCCAATGATCACCGCCGGCGACGAATGGGGCCGCAGCCAGCAAGGCAACAACAACGCCTACTGCCAGGACAACGCACTCTCGTGGCTGAACTGGGACGATGCCGGGCACCCGTCCAACGCGCCGATGCGCCGCGTGGTGAGCCGCCTGCTGGCGCTGCGCCGCCAGCTGCCGGTGCTGACCGAAAACCGCTTCGTGCATGGGCGCTCGCAGCCTGCGCCGGGGCTGCCCGACATCGCCTGGTTCGATCCGGACGGCAACGAGCTGAGCAGCGAGCAATGGGCCAACCCCGAAGACCGCACGCTGGCCCTGCGCCGCGCCACGCACACCCAGAACGATGAAGTCGAGGTGATCGTGATGTGCTTCAACGCCGGCCATGAAGACGTGGTGTTCCGGCTGCCGCCGCCCGGCGAGGACTGGCACCTGCTGTTCGACAGCACCGCGCCTGACCTTGAAGACGAGCCGGTGTCCGCCGACGAGGCGGGGCGGCCCGCCTACAAGGTGGCCGCGCATGGCCTGGCGCTGCTGGTGGCGGCCGTGCCCAAGGATGAGGAACCATCGCGATGAGCGCCCATGATCCGCTCCGGCAACTGGCCGAGCGCGCCGGGCTGCAGGTGCAATGGCGCGACGCGTGGAATCGTCCGCAAACGCTATCCGAGGAAGCGCTGCGTACGGTGCTGACGGCGCTGGACCTGCCCTGCGGCACGGCCGGCGAGTGCGAGGCGTCGCGCGCGCGGCTGGCCGCCGATGACGGCGCCCACGCGCTGCCGCCGCTGATCACGGCCGACCTGGGGCAGCCCATCGACGTGCCGTGGGCGCATACGCCGACCCAGCGTCCCTATCGCCTGGAATGCGAGGACGGCACGATCATCGACGGCATGGCGCGGCGCTCCGATGCCGGCACGATGGTGCTGGAGCCGGTCACGCGCTGGGGCTATCACCGTCTGCTGCTCGGCGATGACAGCACCACGCTCGCCGTGGCGCCGCCGCGCTGCTTCGGCATGGCCGACGCACTGGCCGCCTCGCCGCGCCCCGTGCTGGCGCGCAAACCGTGGGGCCTCTCGGTGCAGCTGTACGGCCTGCGGCATGGCGAGGGGGATGGCGCGGGGGATGGCGGGGGCGGCAGCAACGGCCTTGGCGACCTGACCACGCTCGCGCTGGCCGCCGAAGCGGCCGCCCGGGCCGGCGCCGACGCCATCGCGATCAACCCGCTGCATGCCGGCTTTCCGGCGCTGCCCCAGCGCTACAGCCCCTATTCGCCATCGAGCCGCATTTTTTTCAATGCGCTGTATGCCGACCCGGCGCGCGTGTTCGGCCGCGCCACGGTGGAGCAGGCGATTGCCACGCTGGGGCTGGGCGCCGCCCTGGCCGAGGCCGAGCGCCGCGCGGAGATTGATTGGCCGGCCCTGGCGACGGCGCGCTACGCCCTGCTGCGCTGGCTCTGGCAGCATCACGACACGCTGCTGGGCGCGGCGCAGCGGCAGGCGTTTGCCGCGTTCCGCGCACGCGGTGGCAAGGCGTTGCTGGCCCATGCCACGTTCGAGGCCATTCAGGCCGCCCGGCTGGCCACGGCCACCACCGAGCAGGCGCGCCGCGAGGCAGCCGACTGGCGGCACTGGCCCGCCACGCTGCAAAGCCCCGATGGTGCCGCCGCAGCGGCGATGGCCCTGACCTCCGCAGACGACATCGGCTATCACGCCTTCCTGCAGTGGCTGGCCGCCGACGGCCTCGATGCCGCCCAGCGTCGCGCGCGCGACGCCGGCATGGCGGTGGGCGTGATCGCCGACCTGGCCGTGGGCACCGACCCCGCCGGCAGCCACGCATGGATGCGGCAGGCCGAAATCCTGAACGGCTTCCACGCCGGCGCGCCGCCCGACCTCTACAACCCGCTCGGGCAGGACTGGGGCGTGGCCGTGTTTTCGCCGCGCGGGCTGCACCGGCATGGCTACGCGGCCTTCATCGAGATGCTGCGCGCGAATCTGGCTCGCGCGGGCGGCCTGCGCATCGACCACGTGCTGGGCCTGGCGCGCATGTGGCTGGTGCCGGCGGGCGCCCCGGCCAGTGCCGGCGCCTACCTGAGTTATCCGCTCACAGACCTGCTGCGGCTGGTGGCGATCGAATCGTGGCGGCACCGCGCCATCATCATCGGCGAGAACCTTGGCACGGTGCCCGAGACGCTCGACGCGGCGCTGGAAGCCCGTGGCGTGCTCGGCATCGACGTGCTCTGGTTCCAGCGCGCGGCCGATGAAGGCGAGGAAGCCGGGGAAGGCGAGGAAGCCGACAGCATCGACGCGGGCGATGACGCAGCACCGGCACCCGAACCCGCCATCGCAGCGTTCCTGCCGCCGGAGCAGTGGCCCGCGCTGGCGGTGGCCACCTCCACCACGCATGACCTGCCGACGATAGCCGGCTGGTGGTCGGGCCACGACATCGGCTGGCGCGCGCGGCTGCATCAGCTTGGCGCCGACGAGACCGAGGCGGGCCAGATGGCCGCGCGCGCCCGCGAGCGCGAGGCGCTATGGCAGGCCATGTGCGAAGGCGGCGTGGCCGACGGGCCGCCTCCAGCGCCCGATGACCCGCCCGTCGACACCATCCTGCGCTGGCTGCATCGCGCGGCCACGCCGCTGCGGCTGGTGCCGGTGGAAGACCTGCTGGCGCTCGACGAACAGCCCAACCTGCCCGGCACGGTGACCGGCCATCCGAACTGGCAGCGCCGCATCGACGCCGACGTGCGCACGCTGTTCGCCCACGCCGACGTTGCGGCCCGCGTGGCCGCCCTGCGTGATGGTGATGGCGATGGTGATGGCGATGGCGATGGCGATGACTGATCAACGCGCCCGGGCGTGGGCCGGGCACTTCCGGCGCGGCGCTTCAGTCAGCGGCCAGCGCGCGGCACAGCGCCTCCACCGTCAGCGGCTTCACGAGGTGGGCGTCGAAGCCGGCCTCGGTGGTGCGCCGGCGGTCGTCGGGCGCGCTGCGGCCGGTCAGCGCAAACACGCGCAGGCCCGGCTGCGCCTGCCGCAGCGCCGGCAAGACCTCGTAGCCGCTCATGTCGGGCATTTCAAGATCCAGCAGTACCACGTCCGGCGTGAAGTGCTGCAACGCTTCGAGCGCGCGCGTGCCGGTATAGACGGCCTGCGCCTGATGGCCAAGCACGGTCAGCAGCTCAGCCATGCTGTCGGCCGAATCGGTACTGTCGTCGATGATCAGGATGCGCTGGCTGGCGCAGGGCACCGCGCCGGGACGCGGCACGCTGGCGCCATCCATCTGCACCTCCGGCAGCATCACGGTGAAGGTGCTGCCCTGGCCCACGCCTGCACTGCTGGCCTGCACCACGCCGCCATGCGCCTCCACCACGGCGCGCGCCAGGGCCAGCCCGATGCCGAGCCCGGTACGCGCGGAGTCGTCGCCCTCCTGCGCAAACAGGTTGAAGATGCGGTCCAGCGCTTCCGTGGCGATGCCGCGCCCGGTATCGGCGATGGTGGTCATGACGTTGCCGCCCTCCGCGCGCACCTGCACGGTTACCGCGCCGCCGCGCGGCGTGTACTTGGTGGCGTTGCTGAGCAGGTTCGACAGCACCTGTTCCAGCCGCGCCGCGTCGCCATTGACGAAGACCGGCTCGGGCGGCAGCGACACCGTCAGCGTCTGGCTGGCGCTCTCCAGCGCCGGCCGCACCGCCTCGATGGCCGTGGTGGCCACCTCGTTATAGAGGATGGGCACCGGCTGCACCTTGAGCTTGCCCGAGGTGACGCGGCCCACGTCCATCAGGTCGGACACCAGCCGCGTCAGCAAGTGAAGCTGGCGGCCGATGATCTCGGCGCAATGCCGGATGCGGCCGTCGGGCACCGGCGTCAGGCGGATCACGTCCACCGCATTGCGGATGGGCGCCAGCGGATTGCGCAGCTCGTGGGCCAGGATGGCCAGGAACGCCTGCACGCGCCGGCCGGCGTTTTCGAGATCGGCCAGCCGCGCGGCATCGGAGATGTCGCACGCCGTCCACAGCACGCCCGACACGGCATCGCCGGCATCGCGCAGCAGCATCTGGCGCACATGGCAGCGCAGCACGCTGCCGTCCTGGCGTTGCAGCCGGACCTCGCCGCTCCAGCTGCCATGGGCGCGGACGGCACTGACGCCGTCCATGCCAATGGGGCCATTTATGCCAATGGGCCCGCTGGCGCCGCCGCCCGCCTCGTCCGGCATCACGCCCTGATGCGCGAACAGCATCGACAACGGCCGCCCCAGCGCCTCGTGCGCGGTGTAGCCGAACAACGCCTGCGCGCCCCGGTTCCAGCTGCGGATCTCGCCTTCGGCGCCAAGTTCGCAGATGGCGCAGTCGTCCAGCGTATCGAGCAGGTCGCGCCAGCGCGCCTCCACCACCCGGGCATGCTCCTCGGCCGCGTACTGCACCGTGATGTCGTGGTAGACCACGGCGTAGCCGCCCGGCTCATGGCGCGCCCCGCTGGCACCGATGGCCGTCACCACGGTGCGCGCATAGAACAGGCTGCCGTCGCGCCGCACGCGCCAGCCCTTGTCCTCGGCCCGGCCCTGCGTGCGGGCCTGGGCCAGCAGGCGGGCGGGGTCGCCCGCCGCCGCGGACTCGGCCGTGTGAAAGCGCGCCAGTGGCCATTCCGTCACCTCGTCGGCCGTGTACAGCAGCACGCGCCGGGCCGCGTCGGTCCACGCGTTGACCCGGCCGCCTGCAGACAACGCGAAGATCGCGGTGTCCTCCACCGTTTCCAGCCATGCCTGCATGGCCTCGGCGCTGGCCGATATCTGTCCTTCCATGGGAACACTCCCCACTATCTTGTTGGCCCTGCCCTCTTGGAAGCAGTGACGATCCCGGGGTGCCGGCCTCACGGCCGGCCCGCGGGGCATCGCGGTTCATTGCATCGGCGTCAGTGCAAAAATTACAACGGTGGCAAGCACCGCTTCAGCCATGCTGGCGGCCGGTCTGTTTCACGGACGGCGGCGGCGGGTGCTTGTCGGGCAGGTTGCGGGCCGGCTGGTCGCCCTTTTCCTTGTTGTGGTCGGGGCTCTGGTCGGGCCGCCGGTCGGGGCGGCGTACCGGGTCATGGGGGATGTGAGTCGACATGGCGGGTCTCGCGAATTCGCGTGGATCACGTGGAGGCGATGGGATTCCGAATGCAGCAGTTTTCATACCAGCGGCCCGAAGCGCCTTGGCGCGTAACTTTTTCTGGCCTGAACCGTTCAACCGTAGTACCAATCCATTTCACGACTTGCTCAGGAGGCATGTGATGACTGATGCATCCCGGCTGCGACCGGCCGCGACCGACGCAACCCGTAGCAACCAGCCTTCCAGCCGTGCCGCGGCGGACCTCGCCGACGACACGCGCACCGCGATGTCCAGCGCCACCATCCGCCGCGCGTTCCTCGACCATGTCTTCTACACCCAGGGCAAGCTACCCGGCCACGCCAGCGGCAACGACCTTTACCAGGCGCTGGCGCATACCGTGCGCGACCGCCTGGTGCAGCGCTGGATCAGCACGGCTGAAACCTACCAGACGCAGCCGTCGCGTACGGTGGCCTACCTGTCGGCCGAATTCCTGATGGGGCCGCACCTGGGCAACAACCTCGTCAACCTCGGCATCGTCGAGGAAGTGCGCGCCGCCATGACAACGCTGGACCTGGACCTCGACGACATCCTGTCGCACGAGGAGGAGCCCGGCCTTGGCAACGGCGGCCTGGGCCGCCTGGCCGCCTGCTTCATGGATTCGCTGGCCACGCTGGAGATTCCGGCCCTGGGCTACGGCATCCGCTACGAATACGGCATCTTCCACCAGAACATCATCGACGGCCAGCAGGTGGAAACCACCGACACCTGGCTGCGCCACGGCAACCCGTGGGAGATCCAGCGCTCCGAATGGGCCGTGCAGGTGCGGCTGGGCGGGCGCACCGAGCACTACACCGACGACCGTGGCCGCTACCGCGTGCGCTGGGTGCCCGAGAAGACCGTGGTGGGCGTGCCGTTCGACTCCCCCATCCTCGGCTACCGCGTGAACACGGTCAACACGCTGCGGCTGTGGCGCGCCGAAGCCACCGAGGCCTTCGACTTCCACACGTTCAACCGGGGCGACTACCTGGGCGCGGTCAGCAAGAAGGTCACGTCCGAGAACCTGACCAAGGTGCTCTACCCCAACGACGAGACGCTGCAGGGCAAGGAGCTGCGGCTCGAACAGCAGTATTTCTTCGTGGCCTGCTCGCTGCAGGACATGCTGCGCCTGCTGGCCACGCACGGCATTCCGGTGGCGCGCTTCCACGAGAAGTTCGCCGTCCAGCTCAACGACACCCATCCGGCCGTGGGCATCGCCGAACTGATGCGGCTGCTGGTGGACGACCACGACATGAGCTGGGACGATGCCTGGTACGTCACACGCAACGCGTTCGCCTACACCAACCACACGCTGCTGCCCGAGGCGCTGGAACAGTGGCCGCTGGAACTGTTCCAGCGCATCCTGCCGCGCCATCTGGAAATCATCTACGAGATCAACGCCCGCCTGCTGGAGGAAGTACGGGTGCGCTTCTATGGCGACGAGTCGCGGCTGGCGCGGCTCTCCCTGATCAACGAGCACGGCGGACGCTTCGTGCGCATGGCCGGCCTGGCCTGCGTGGGCAGCCATGCCATCAACGGCGTGGCGGAGCTGCACTCGCGGCTGATGCGCGAAACCGTGCTGCAGGATTTCCACGCGATGTGGCCGGACAAGTTCACCAGCATCACCAATGGCGTCACGCCCCGGCGCTGGCTGGCACTGGCCAACCCCCGTCTGACCCGGCTGGTAACCGACGCCATCGGCGACGGCTGGATCAAGGATCTGGAGCAGCTGCAGGCGCTGGAGCCGTTTGCCGACGATGCCGGCTTCCGCGAGCAATGGCAGCGGGTGCGGCGCGACAACAAGCGCGACCTGGCCCAGGTGATTCGCGACTGCACCGGCGTGAGCGTCGATCCCGCGTCGATGTTCGACGTGATGGTCAAGCGCATCCACGAATACAAGCGCCAGCACCTGGCGGTGCTGCACATCATCGCGCTGTACCACCAGATCAAGTCCGACGCGCGCGCCGACGTGCCGCCGCGCACGTTCCTGTTCGCGGGCAAGGCCGCGCCGGGCTACCACTACGCCAAGCTGATGATCCGCTTCATCACGTCGGTGGCCGAGGTGGTCAACCGCGACCCGCAGGTGCGCGACCGCCTCAAGGTGGTGTTCCTGCCCAACTTCAACGTGACGTACGGCCAGAAGATCTATCCGGCCGCCGATCTCTCCGAGCAGATCTCGCTGGCCGGCAAGGAGGCGTCCGGCACCGGCAACATGAAGTTCGCCATGAACGGCGCCATCACCATCGGCACCATGGACGGCGCCAATATCGAGCTGCGCGATGCCATCGGCGCCGACAACTTCTTCCCGTTCGGGCTCAACGCGTCCGAGGTGTATGCGCTCAAGGCGGCCGGCTACCACCCGTCCACGTACCACGACAGCAACCCCGAGCTGCGCGCCGTGGTAGACCTGATCCAGCATGGCTTCTTCTCGAAGGGCGACGCGGCCACCTTCCGCCCGCTGTTCGAAGGCCTGCTGCAGCACGACCCCTACATGCTGATGGCCGACTTTGCGTCGTATCTGCAGTGCCAGCGCGACGTCTCCGCCGCGTACACCGACAACGACCGCTGGCAGCGCATGTCGGTGCTGTCGACGGCGCGCTCGGGGCATTTCTCGTCCGACCGGGCGATCCGCGAGTATTGCGAGCGCGTCTGGCGCGTGGACCCCGTACCGGTCTGCCTGCTGCGCAAGTCGAGCGGCCAGATCCAGGGCCCGCGCCGCGGCGAAGACGAATTCGGCGTGGACACCGAAGGCTTCAGCGAACGCTGCAAGTAGCCCACCTTCCCGGCGCCTTTCCCGGCGCCCCCTTTTCCCCGAAGTTGCACGGCGGCGCGCCGGTTTTGCAGTTCAGGCCGTCCGCGCCGTGGCCCGCGCAGTTTCTACAACGACACGGGCAGCTTATACACCGCCGGTACACCGCCGGACCCCGCCGCCAGGCCCGCCCGCGCCACGCCCGTTGATGCGGCGCGGCACAGCCCTTTCCCCGTGGGGCTGGCACAAAGTTCGCATTGCTGTTGCCCTGCGTCATCATCCGGACCGCCACGCCAGAGCGGTCCCAAGTCGAACAGCAAACAAGCGGGAGTCACCCTTGAACGCGAACACACTGTTTGTGGCGGCGGAAGCGCAGCCTTTGGCCAAGACCGGCGGACTGGCCGATGTGGTGGGCGGGCTCGCCCAGGCGCTGCACCAGCGCGGCGCCGATATTACGGTGCTGATGCCGGGCTACCCGCGTGCGGTGGCCGCCGCGCGCAACGTGCGCAGCCTGGGCGCGGTGCATCTGCCCATGGCATTGCCGCCGGGCCACAGCCCGGCGCGCCTGCTGCAGGGCCAGATGCCCGACACCGGTGTACGGGTGGTGTTTCTCGACTGTCCGTCGCTGTATGACCGTCCCGGCTCGCTCTACGTCGATGCCACCGGACGCGACTTCTGCGACAACGCCCAGCGCTTTGCCGCGCTGGCCCATGCCGCCACGGCCATCGCCGCCGGCGAGACCCCGCTGCCGGTGCCGCAACTGGTCCACGCGCACGACTGGCATGCCGCGCTGACGCCACTGCTGATGCAGGCGCGCGGCCTGCGCATCCCCGCCGTCTGCACGATCCACAACCTCGCGTTCCAGGGCGTGTTCCCGATGGAGACGGCCGGCGCGCTGGGGCTGCCCGCGGATTGCCTGACGCCGGACGGCATCGAGTTCTGGGGCCGCATCAACTTCCTGAAGGCCGGCATCCGCTACGCCGACCGCGTGACCACGGTCAGCCACACCTATGCCCGCGAGATCCTGACGCCGCGTTTCGGCCATGGGCTCGATGGCCTGCTCCAGTATCGCGCGGCCGTGCTCGGCGCCATTCCGAACGGCGTGGACACCGAGGCCTGGTCGCCCGGCACCGACCGCCTGCTGCCGCAGCGCTACGACGCCCGCAATGTCGCCGGCAAGCGCGCTTGCAAGGCGGCGCTGCAGGCCCGGTACGGCCTGCCCGTGGACGCCTCGCTGCCGCTGGTGGCGATGGGCAGCCGCCTGACCCACCAGAAGATGGCCGATGTGGCGCTTGGCGCCATCGAGCGGTCGCTGGCGGCGCATCCCGACGTGCAGTTCGTGGTGCTGGGCTGTGGCGACCCGACATTGGAAGCGGCCTACGCGGCGCTGGCGGAACGTCATCCGCAGCGCGTGGGCGTGGCCATCGGCTATCGCGAGGAAGATGCGCACCTGCTGCACGCAGGCGCAGACGCGCTGCTGCACGGCAGCCGCTTCGAACCGTTCGGCCTGACGCCGGTGTACGCCATGCGCTATGGCACGGTGCCGATCGTCTCGCGCGTGGGCGGCCTGGCCGACACCGTGCGCGACGTGGGCGACGGCACCACGCCGGCCGCGCGCGCCAGCGGCATCGTATTCGAAGGCGACACCGTCGAAGCCATGTGCGGCGCGGTGGCCCGTGCACTAGGATGGTATGGCCGTCCGCGCCATTGGCGCAGCCTGCAACGCACCGGCATGCAGGCGGACTTCGGCTGGGATGCACCGGCGCGCCAGTATCTGGCGCTCTACGGTGCGCTGGCGCCCGCGCTGGCCGAGGCCACAGCCGCTGCTGCCGAGGCGTTGCCCGAGGTGGCGAGTGCCGTGGCGGTGGCGCCCGTGGTTGCCGTGGCCCCCGCGCGCGGTCGCCGTCCGCGGGCCGTGCCGGAAACCCCTTCGCTCTCGCCCGCGGAGGCTGCATCCGCCACGCCCGCTTGAGTTCAATGCCAGTTCCAGTGCAGGAAGGTAGCCCCTCATGATGACCGCTGCCCCGATGCCGGCTCCCGACGGCCGGCCCACCCCCCCGAACTGGCAGACCCTCGGCGCCACCACGCGGCCGCTGCCATGCGGCGACCACGACGCCGAGGCGTATCGCTTCGGCCCGGAGCGGCTGGCCGACGGCCGGGTGCGCTTTCGCCTCTGGGCGCCCGACGCCGCCGCGCAGGGCCAGACCATCCGCCTGGAAGTGGCGGGCATGACCTCCACCGTGATGGTGGAGGGGCAGGCCGGATGGTTCGAGGCCGTGACGCCGTGCTGCGACGGCGCGCGCTACTGGTTCCGGCTTGACGACGGCACCATCGTGCCGGACCCGGCATCGCGGCTGCAGGCCGACGACGTGCACGGCGCCAGCGTGCTGTGCCTGCCCGATGGCGCGAACGGCGGCGCCGACTTCGCCTGGCAACACACCGAATGGCGCGGCCGGCCCTGGCACGAGGCCGTGATCTACGAAATGCATGTGGGCCTGCACGGCGGCTACGAGGGTGTGACGGCGCAGTTGCACCGGCTGGCGGCCCTTGGCTTCACGGCGATCGAACTGATGCCGCTGGCGGAGTTTCCGGGCGCGCGCAACTGGGGCTACGACGGCGTGCTGCCGTTCGCGCCGGAACAGAGCTATGGGTCGCCCGATGCACTGCGCACGCTGGTGGATACCGCGCATGGCCTCGGCATGATGGTGCTGCTCGACGTGGTCTACAACCACTTCGGCCCCGAAGGCAACCACCTGCACCGCTACGCCAGCACGTTCTTCCGCACCGACCGCCAGACGCCGTGGGGGCCCGCCATCGACTTCCGGCGGCCCGAGGTGCGGCGCTTCTTTGGCGAGAACGCACGCTACTGGCTGGAATCGTTCCGCTTCGACGGCCTGCGGCTGGACGCCGTGCACGCCATCGAGGACGAAGGCTGGCTGCCGCAGCTTGCGCAGCAACTGCGCAGCTGCCTGCCGGGGCGCCAGATCCACCTGGTGCTGGAGAACGACCACAACGACGTGGCCCTGATCGGCGCCGGCTATGACGCGCAGTGGAACGACGATGCCCACCACGCGCTGCATGTGCTGCTGACCGGCGAGCACGACGGCTACTATCGCGAGTACCAGGCCGACCCGCCCGGTGCCTCGCCGTCATCGGGATCGGTCGGCACGCCGGCCCTGCACCACCTGGCGCGCGTGCTGACCGAGGGCTTTGCCTGGCAGGGCGAGGTCTCGCCGCACCGCAGCGGCGACCCGCGCGACGATGAAAGCGGCCCGCTGCACGGCCACGAGGTGCGGCGCGGGCAACCCAGCGCATCGCTGCCGCCCACGGCCTTCGTGATGTTTCTGCAGAACCACGACCAGACCGGCAATCGCGCGTTCGGCGAGCGGCTCACGGTACTGGCCGACCCCGACGACCTGCGCGCCGCCGTGGCCCTGCAACTGCTTTGCCCGCACATTCCGCTGGTGTTCATGGGCGAGGAACACGGGGCGCGCACACCGTTTCTCTATTTCACCGATCACCCGCCCGAACTGGCGCAGGCGGTGCGCGATGGCCGGCGCCGTGAGTTCGCCGCAGCGGCCGCCTTCCGCGACGACGCGCATGCGGCCCGCATCCCCGACCCGAACGCCCCCGAAACGTTCGAGGCATCGCGCCCGGTCTGCGACGACACCGACGGCTATTGCCGCGCGTGGAACCACTACTACGGCGAACTGCTGTCGATCCGGCGGCGCGAGATCATGCCGCGCCTGCGCGATTGCCACGCGCTCGGCACCATGCCGCTCGCCGACAAGGCACTGGTGGCGCGCTGGCGCATGAGCGACGGCAGCCAGCTGGCAATCTGGCTCAACCTCGGCGACACGCCGGTCGAGGTGGATTGCGACGGCGGCCGGATGCTGCATGCCAGCCAGCCCGGCGCGGTGGCGGCGCTCACCGCCGGCACGCTGCCCGGACACAGCTGCGTGGTCTGCCTGCAACCTGCCTGATCTTTCTTCCGGAACGCCATGACCGCCTCCGTCGATCTCGACCACGCCGGCGTGCCGCGCGCCACGGTACGGCTGCAAATGCACGCCGGCTTCACGTTTGCCGATGCGGCGGCGCTGGTGCCGTACTTTGCCGGGCTCGGCGCCAGCCACCTCTACCTGTCGCCGATCACCACCGCGCGTCCCGGTTCCACCCACGGCTACGACGTTACCGATTTCACGCGCATCAACCCCGAACTGGGCGGCGAGGACGGCTTTCTGGCGCTGGCCGCACAGGCTCGTGCGGCAGGCCTCGGCATCGTGCTCGATATCGTGCCGAACCACATGGCCGCCGACGCCACCCACAACGCGTGGTGGCGCGACGTGCTGGCGCGCGGCGCCGACAGCGCGTACGCCGCGTTTTTCGACATCGACTGGACGCCGCCCGACCCCACGCTGCACGGCAAGGTGCTGGTGCCCATCCTCGGTGACCCGTACTGGCAGACGCTGACGTCCGGCGCGCTGGAGATCGATCGCGATGCACAGGGCGCAGCCGCCCTGCGCTACGGTGACACGCTGCTGCCGCTGGCGGACTTCAATGCGGACGCCACGCCCGACTCACCGCAAGCCTGGCACGCGCTGCTGGAACGCCAGCACTACCGGCTGGCGTGGTGGCGCGCCGGCGCCGCGGCGCTGAACCGGCGCCGCTTCTTCGAGATTACCGATCTGGTAGGCGTACGCGAGGAAAGCGAAGCGGTGTTCGAGGCGGTGCATGCGCTGCCGTTCCGGCTCTATCGCGAAGGCTGGATCGACGGCCTGCGCATCGACCACGTCGATGGCCTGGCCGACCCGGCCGGCTACTGCCGCCGCGTGCGCGCGCGGCTCGACACGTTGCGGCCCGGACGCCCCGCCGACCTGGCCCACATGCACCCGTGGCTGGTGGTGGAGAAGATCCTCGGCGAGGAAGAACCGCTGCCGCGCGACTGGCTGGTGGACGGCACCACCGGCTACGACTTCATGGACGAAGTGAGCGCCGTGCTGCACGACCCGCACGGCGAGGGCCGCCTGAGCATGTTGTGGATGCAGATCAGCAACGATGCGCGCCCGTTCGCCGCCTACGTGCACGCGGGCCGGCATCGCGTGCTGGCGCGTCACCTGGTGGCCGAGGTGGACACGCTCTGCGCGCGCCTGCACGACCGCGCCGTTGCCGACGTGGCCACACGCGACATCACGGCCCATGCGCTGCGCCACGCGCTGACCGCGTTCATGACTGCCATCCCGGTGTACCGGAGCTACTACGTGGCAGCAGCCGACGCTCCGGCCGAGGCGCGCGACACCACGTTCGACGACGACATGGTAGCCGCTGCGGCCACGGCCGCGCGCGAACACCTGGCGCCCGAGGAAACCGCCGCGCTGGCATTGATCCTGTCGACGCTGCGCGACGACGCGCCGCTGGACAGCGACGCCGGCAGGCTGCGCACGCGGCTGCAGCAACTGATGCCGGCGCTGGCCGCCAAATCGACCGAGGACACGGCGTTCTATCGATATGGCCGGCTGCTGTCGCGCAACGAGGTGGGCAGCGACCCTGGCACGCTGGCGATGGCGCCGGAACGCTTTCATGCGCGCATGCAGGCGCGCAGCAAGCACTGGCCCCACGCCATGCTGGCCGTGGCCACGCACGACCACAAGCGCGGCGAGGATGCCCGGATGCGGCTGGCGGTGCTGAGTGAACTGGCCGACGAATGGGCCGAGGCCGTGGCCGGCTGGGAAGCGCAACTGGCACCACTGCTGGTGGCATCGCCCAAGGGGCCCGATGGCGTGGACCGCCTGATGCTGTACCAGACGCTGCTGGGCGCTTGGCCCGCCGATGCCCGTGCTCTGGCGTCGGAGCCCGCCCAGCGTGCGTTTGTCGAACGCATTCTGGCGTGGCAGCGCAAGGCCATTCGCGAAGCCAAGCGCCACGGCAGCTGGACGCATCCGGACGACGGCTACGAAGCGGCCTGCGAGGCGTTCCTGCCGGCCATCGGCTCCGGTGGCGAAGACAGCGTGCTGGAGGGCATCGGCCGGTTTGCCGCACGCATCGGCTCGGCGGCGGCGCTGAACAGCCTGGCGCAGACCTTGTTGCAGCTCACGGCGCCCGGCGTGCCGGACCGCTATCAGGGCAACGAAGGCTGGGACTTCAGCCTGGTGGACCCCGACAATCGTCGCGCGCCCGACTATGCGGGGCTACAGGCCCGCCTCGAATGCCGCGCCGGCTGGGCCCATTGGCTCGCGCACTGGCGCGACGGGCGCATCAAGCAGCAGTTGATCCGGGCGGTGCTGGGGCTGCGGCGCGCCCAGCCTGCGCTGTTCGCGCAAGGCCAATACCAGCCGTTGTCGGCCAGCGGCGAGCTGGCCCGGCACACGCTGGCGTTTTCGCGCCAATGCGGCGGCCTGCAAGCCGTGGTGGCCGTGACGCGCCTGGCGGCGCACCACGTGGAACCGGACTTGCCGCGCGTGCCACCGCACTGCTGGCGCGATACCGGCCTGCACGCCGGCGACGGCAACTGGGTGGACGCGTTGACCGGCCACGCAGTGACCTCGCATGCGGGATGGCTGCGCGCCAAGGATGTATTCGCCGTGCTGCCCGTGGCGCTGCTGGTGCGGGAGACGGACGGCGGGCGGTAGCCGCGGGGCGGCTGGTGGCTGCCGGCTGGCGGCTGGCGGCTGGCGGCTGGCGGCTGGCGGCTGGCGGCTGGCGGCTGGCGGCTGGCCGGCGCACCTTCCCCCCACCCTCACCCCAGCGCGGCGGAGAGCTGTGCGGCGGCCTCGTCGTCGGTGCGTTCGAAGCGCAGCGGCGTGACCGCGATGGCGCCGCGTGCCACCACCATCGCCTCGGCGTCATCCACGTCGGCACGCGGGCCGCGCGAGAACTGCAGCCAGTGATACGGAATGCCGCGCGGGTCCACGTGGGCGCGCACGTCGATCGCGTTGACCAGCCCCATGCCCTGGCGCGACACCACCAGCGGGCCGGCGGCATCGGGCTCCACGTCGGGGAAATTCACGTTCAGGCAGGCGCCATCGGTCCAGCCGGCGGCCAGCAGGCGGCGGATCACGTCCGGCGCCAGCGCCCGCGCGGTCTGCCACTTCACAGCCGCGCGATCGGTGAAGACCTGGCTCAGCGCAATCGAGCGAATGCCGAGCAGCATGCCGGTCATCGCGGCGCCCACGGTGCCCGAGAACACCCTCTCCAGCCCCAGGTTGCCGCCGCGGTTGATGCCCGACAGCACGAGCTCCGGCGGGGTATCGCGCATGATGTGGCGCGCCGCCATCACCACGCAGTCGCCCGGCGTGCCGTTGATGCCGAAGCGGCGCGGCCCGTGCTCGGCCACGCGCAACGGCGCATGCAGGCTGATGGAGTGCGAGGTGCCGCTCTGGTCGTGGTTGGGTGCGACGATCCACACTTCGCGCGCCAGCGACGCCGCCACCGCTTCCAGCGCGGCGAGCCCGGGGGCGTCGATGCCATCGTCATTGGTCAGCAGCACGCGATCGACAACGAAATCAGACATGGGAGAGGCCTTGGGTGAGCGGAAGAAGGCCCTCACTGTAGCGCAACCGCGCTTCTCGCGCGCACCTGCGCCATCGACAAAAAAACCCGCACCGGCTGGCGCGGGTGCGGGTGTGGGTGCGGGTGTGGGTGCGGATGTCGGCGAGGGTGTGGGCGGCGGAGCGCGAACGCTCAGTGCAGGCGGTGCGCGTCCGCGTCGAGCAACTTCTCGGCGGCGTCGCCGGTGAGCCCGCGGTAGTACAGGTGCACGCCGATGGCCAGCGAGTCGTGGCGGATTTCATGCAGCGCGCGCCAGGCCTGCGTGGCGTCGCGGAACACCAGGTAGTGCGCCTCGCGCTCCACCAGTGTGGCCACCTCGTGCAGCCCATGGTTGTGCAGCGCGCCCACCAGGTGATCGAGGCTGCGATGGGTGCGCGCGTCGGTACGCGGGTAGAGCATGTGCAGCACCGCTACGGGCTGCGCGGCCGGCTGCGCCGTAAAGGCGGCGACGATGTCCTGGTGACGGATGGCCGAGACGGCGTCGTCGCCGGTCTGGGTGCGGAACGTTTGCAGTCCGGCGTCGAGGGTCGTGTTGTTCATGGCAGGCTCCTGGTCAATTCGGGATGACAGTGGAGGAAAGATAGAGCAACTTTGACGCGCCGCAATATCCGATTCGAGCAACAGTGAATTTCATGGTTGGGCGCGAACGGATTGTGTGTCGCGAGGTCCGGCCACCTCCGCCCTCCACTCGCTTTCCGCCGGCTTTCACTGGCCTTTCAACCGGCTTTCAAACCGTGCGTTTACGCAAAGTCCCTGCCTTCCTCGTGCCCCTCGCTCACCGCTCCCGGAACCCGGCCCACATACGGCCCACATACGACACTTGTCGCCCGCATGGAAGTAGAAGGATTCCTCCAACCGGCCTGCCTCCCCTCAGTCGAATGGCTTCGGCCGCGGCGTCGACGCGTTCGAGGGCGGCAGGATGGGCAGCACGATGCGTGGCTGGTCCCCAGTCAGCGTGTGGAGGAACGCCACGATGTCGGCGTTCTCCGCGGCGGTGAACGTGCGGCCCAGTTGCAGGCGGCCCATGATGTCGACCGCCTCGGTCAGCGTGGCGGCCTCGCCATCGTGGAAGTACGGATAGGTCAGCGCCACGTTGCGCAGCGTGGGCACCTTGAAGTTGAAGCGGTCGGCGTCCTTGCCGGTCACCGCCGCGCGGCCCTCCGACGGGTTCGTCGTTGCGTAGGGCGCCACTAGGCCCATCTTCTGGAACGAGGTGCCACCGAGGTTCTGCCCGCTGTGGCAGGCCACGCAGCCGGACGTCTTGAACAACTCGTAGCCGCGCAGTTCCTGCGCGTCGATGGCCTTGCGGTCGCCCTTGAGCCATTTGTCGAAGCGCGCGTTCGGCGTGACCAGCGTCTCCTCGAACGCGGCGATGGCCAGCGTGATCTCGTCCATCGTCAGATTGTCTGACCGGAACACCTTGCGAAACTCGGCGCGATACTCGGGAATCGACTTCACGGTGTCGACCGCCAGCTCATGCGTGAACGCCATCTCCACCGGGTTGGCGATCGGGCCATGCGCCTGCTCCTGCAGATCCTTGGCGCGGCCGTCCCAGAACTGCACGAAGTTCAGGCTCGAATTGAGCACCGTGGGGGAGTTGATGCTGCCGCGCTGCCACTTGTCGCCAATCGACGCCTTGAGGTTGTCGGCGCCGCCCATGCTGAGGTTGTGGCACGAGTTGCACGAGATAAAGCCCGAACGCGACAGCCGGGGATCGAACCACAGCTTCTTGCCCAGCTCTACGCGCGCCGGATACCTGACCTTGGCCGGTGCAATGGGCTGGACGGGTTCGGTGGCCTGTGGCGCGGCGTGGGCGCTGGCCGCTACCGCCACGGACGTGACGACGACGGAAACGGCAACGGTTGCGGTGGCCAGCAATGGCACCAGGAACGAGGTGGGCTTCATGGGGAGGACTCCGATCTTTGAACGGCCGCCCCGCGCTTGGCCGGCGAGACGGGCTTTCGGATTAGGCTCCGAAGCCTCCCGTACGGCCTTGACAGGCGTCAAGGCTCTTCTGCACCCTGAATCTATGACGCGTGCAGAGACTGACGGCGGCGGCTGGCGTGCCGTCAGCCACGCCGTGTGCCGGTCGTTCACGCCAGCCGGATGTCGATTCGGCCCAAGCGCCTGGCATGTGCATCCGCCGTGGCTTATACCTGACGCATTGCCACTCCGATCCCACCAACAGGAACGCACCATGCGACACATGCATCCCCCCTACCCCAATGCCGATGACGAAAAAGCCTGGGCCTACTGGCGTGCGCGCCGCATGGTGCGGGCGCTGCGCGGCTGGTATATCCACCTGCTGGTCTACGTGGTGGTCAACAGTTGGCTGTGGTTCCGCTTCTTCTATTTCCCCACGCCGTCGTGGTCGCACTACGCCACCTCCGGCTGGCCGTGGCCGCTGACCACCACGCTGGCCTGGGGGCTGGGGCTGGGCATCCACGGGGTGCTGGTCTGGGCGCGCCTGTCGCGCCGGGGCCGCGACTGGGAAAGCCGCAAGATCCAGGAATTCATGGATCGGCACTGAGCCCGACTGCAAGACGGACGAACGGGGCTGCCTTGCGCGGCCCCGCTTACATCTGCCGGAAGCGGTGCACGTAGGCGCGCGAGACCGGCAATTCGATGTCGACGTCGCGCATGCGCACGAACAGCCGGCCCGAATCGTCGCGCCGGGTGCCCGCCACGTGCTCCATGTTGACGATGGTCGAGCGGTGCACCTGCCAGAACACGTCGGGGTCCAACCCGTCGACCAGTTCCTGCAGCGGCGTGCGGATCAGGTGCTCGCCGTCGCGCGCGTGCACCACCACGTATTTGTCGTCGCTCTGGAAATACAGCACGTCCTGGATGGGCACGTGGCTGGTGGTGTTGCCCCGGCTGGCACGCACCCAGCGCAACGGCGCCACCCCCTCCGCGCGCGGCTGCCCGCGCGTGAGCTGGCTCAGCAACTGGGCCAGCTCCGGCATCGGGGCCGCTTCCTGGAAGGCCTTGCGCAGCCGCTCGATGGTGCGCGCGAGCCGCTCGTCGGTCACCGGCTTCACCAGGTAGTCCACGGCGGCACGCTCGAAGGCATCGAGCGCGAATTCATCGTAGGCCGTCACGAACACCAGCCGCGTGTCGGTCTCCACGCCCTGCGCCACCTCAAGGCCGGACATGCCCGGCATCTTGATGTCGAGAAAGGCCACGCTCGGCGCGCACCGCGCGATGGCCTCGGCCGCTGCCACCCCGTTGGCCGCCTCGGCCACGATGTCCAGCTCGGGCCACAGCCGTTCGAGCTTGCCGCGCAGGTGCGCGCGCAGGTGTTCCTCGTCGTCGGCGATCAAGGCGGTGGGGGAAGGCTGACTCATGCGGCGTCTCCGGTGCGCGGCGGTCGGGGCAATGGAATCTCGATCAGCACGGCGGTGCCGGGCGTGCGGTCTTCGATACGCACATGGGCGTCGCCGTCATAGAGCACGGCCAGCCGCTCGCGCAGGTTCGACAAGCCCACGCCGGTGTTGCTGCCGGGGCGGAATCCCATGCCGTCGTCCTCGATGGTGGCCAGCATGCGCGGGCCGCGCCGGGCCAGCCTCACCAGCAGGTGCCCGCCTTCGATCTTCGGCTCCAGCCCGTGCTTGATGGCGTTTTCCACCACGGGCTGCAACAGCATCGGCGCCAGCGGCACGGCCTCCAGCGACGGATCGATGTCCAGCGTGTACTGCAGCCGCTCGCCCATGCGGATCTTGATCAGGGCCAGGTAGTCGCGCAGCAAGGTGGCCTCCTGCGCCACCGTACCCTGTGTGGCGCGGCTGGCCGCCAGCGAGGCCCGCAGGTACGCGATGAAGTGTTCGAGCATCAGCGTGGCCTTGCGCGGCGCCGGCTCGATCAGGCTCACCACGTTGGCCAGCGTGTTGAACAGGAAGTGCGGTTCGATCTGGGCCTGCAGCAGGCGCATCTGCGCTTCCACGAGCTGCTTTTCGGTGGACAGCGTGCGCACCTGGTCGCGCGCCATGTACTCGGCGATCTTGCGCTCCTCCCAGCTGCGGCCCAGCAGGCCCACGCGGCTCCACGTCATGATGCCGTGCACGGCCAGGCCGATGCCCCAGCCCATCAGCGGGGCGCGCGCAAACGGCCGTTCGGCGCCGGAAAACAGGTGGATGGCCATCAGCAGCGCGTTGACGCCCACGTACACCATGGCGTGCATGTAGAAGAAGCGCAGCGCACGCACGCGGCGGCGCGCCTCGGCGTAGGCATGCTGGTCGGCGGCGGTTCGCCAGAGGTCGGGATCTACGGGGCGCACGGGAGCAATGGCAAGGCACACGGTGACAAGGCGTGCCGCGAGGTTACCACCGGGCCGCACGGCCGCCCATCGGGATTGCGCGGATCGACAGCCACGCGGCGCCAGCGACCGCTACGTGGCGCCAGCGGCAGGCCGGCGGCCCTGATCGAGCCTGCTCGGCCCTGATACTGATCGATCCGGATTGGTCATGCCGCGTTGCAGCATGGCCGCGGTGCTACTGGCCGAAGCGGCGCGGATCGTACGGGGCGGGGTCCACGAATGGCGTGTCGCGGTCGAACAGCTCGGCCAGCAGTTGCGCCGTGGCCGGCCCCAGCGTCAGGCCCTGATGGCCGTGGCCGAAGTGGAACCAGAGATTGGCATGGCGCGGCGCGCGCCCCACCACCGGCCGCATGTCGGCAATACAGGGCCGCGCCCCCATCCATGGCTCGGCCTCGACGGGCCGGACGATCTTGACCAGATCGCCCGCCAGCATTTCGGCGCGCACCGACTGCACCGGCGTGGGCGCAGATTCATGATGCGCGAACTCGGCGCCGGTGGTCAGCCGCAGCCCCTGGCGCATCGGCGCCAGCAGGATGCCATGCTCGGCATCGAGCAGCGGCTTCGACGGCATCGCCTCTACCTGGTAGTGCCGGTGATAGCCGCGCTTGACGAACAGCGGCAGGCGGTAGTCCAGCCGGCGCGTAAGCCCCGCCGCCCACGGCCCGAGCGCGATCACCGCGTGCTCGGCCTCGACGGTGCCACCGCTGGTCTTCACGGTCCAGCCGCCGCCCGCCGCGCGCAGCGTCTCGGCGTCGCCCTGCAGGAATGTGCCGCCTTCGCGCTCGAACAGCTGCGCATAGCGCGCCACCAGCTCGCCGGGATCGCTGACCGTCCATGGGTCCTGCCAGTGCACCGCGCCGGCCAGCGGCCGCTGCAGCACCGGTTCGTCGGCGGCCAGCGCGGCGCTGTCCAGCACCGCGCAGCCCAGCGCGTGCGCCGCCGCCACGGTGCACGCCTCGCGCGCGGCCGCCTCGAAGGCGGCGGGCGTGCGGTACGCCTCGAGCCAGCCCGTCTTGCGGATCAGGTCTTGCGCGCCCGCGCGTTCGATCAACGGCGCGTGCGCGTCGATGCAGTGGCGGATCAGCGCCGCGTAGGCCGTTACCGTGGCCGCGTAGCGTTGCGGCGACGAGGCGTGCCAGTAGCGCGCCAGCGACGGCACCAGCGACGGCAGCGCGCGCAAGTGATAGTGCACGTCGTTGCCACGGCGCGCCGCCACCCGCAGGATGGCCTGCCACGCGCGCGGAAACGCATACGGCTGCACCGCTTCGCGCTGGATGATGCCGGCGTTGCCATACGAGGTTTCGCGCCCCGGCGCCTTCCGGTCGATCAGGCATACCGCATGGCCGCGCTGTTGCAGCGCCAGCGCCGTCGATACACCAACGATGCCGGCGCCAAGCACCATCACTTCGGTGCGCCGGGAGGGTCTGGATACGTCTGTCATCACTTCCTGACTCGGGATGGGGTTGTCTTGCCACGGGTCTTGCGGCCCGCACTGTCGATGATGTGCGCCTCCTCGCGCAGGCAGCGCATCAGCTCGGTCACGCCCGACGGCAGCCGCCGGTCGCGCAGGGTCATCATGCCGACGGGCGGCAATTCCACCTCCACGGGCAGCGCCAGCACCTGGAAGCGGCCCTCCGCCTGCAGTTGCTCGCCCACGGCGCGCGCCACGAAACCTACCGCCTGGCGCTGCGCCACGAAGGTGGTCACGGCCAGGTACGACGACGACTCCATGAGGTCGGCCGGCGGCTGCTGGCCATGGCGCTGGAAGGCCTGCTCGATCTTCACGCGCAGCGATGCCCACGGCGGCGGCAGCACTAGCGGGTGCCGCGCCACGTCGGCCCAGCCCGGGCGCGGCTTGCCCGCCAGCGCATGGCCGGCGGCCACGATGGCCACCATCGGTTCGTCGTAGAGCGGCTCGGCCACCAGGTCCGGCGCGGCATAGGCCGGCTCGAGCCGGCCGACCACCACGTCCAGCTCCGACAGCCGCAGGCGCGGCAGCAGGTGCGTGAGGTCGCCCTCCTCGATCAGCACGGTGGCACGCGGCGAGTGCGTCTTGAGCCGCGCCACCGCGCGAGCCAGCAGCACCGGCAGCGTGGCGCCCATCGAGCCCACGCGCACGCGCCCGGCCGCGCCGCTGGCCACGGCCTCGATCTCGTCGCGCGTGACGTCGTACTGGGCCAGCACCGAACGCGCGAAGCGCACCAGCGACTCGCCCGCCGGCGTGGGCTCGGTGCCGCGCGTGGAGCGCGTGAACAGCGTCATGCCGAGCATCTTCTCCACCTCGGCCAGCACCTTCGACACGGCCGGCTGGCTCACCGACAGGAACTCGGCGGTGCGGCCCAGGTGGCGGAACTCGTCCAGCGCCACGAGCAGTTGCAGGTGGCGCAGCTTGATATTGGATCGGAACGCGCGGTCGATATGGGCCATGGCGGAAGAGTCTACCTAACCCGGAGGTTATGAAGCAATGCCAATTTTCTATTGGATGGTTATGGTCGACGCGCCCACAATCGCAGGCAACGCGGCTGGTACAACGTGCCGGGCCGCGACCTAAAACAAGATTGGAGACATCCCCATGACGCAAGGTCTTCCCGAGAGCCTGACGCGCCGCCGCCTGCTGCTGGGCAGCGCCGCCGCCGCCGCCGTTGCCGTGACCGGCACGGCCAGCCTGGTTGCGCCGCGCCTGGCGCGCGCGGCCGCCGAGTATCCCGACCGTCCCATCAAGTTCATCTGCCCGTGGCCCGTGGGCGGTACGGCCGACCAGTCGATGCGCGCGCTGTGCCAGGTGGCGTCAGGTGTTCTCAAGCAGTCGATCGTGGTGGAAAACCGCGCCGGCGCCTCGGGCATGATCGGCACCAAGGCGCTGGCCAGCGCCACCCCCGACGGCTACACCATCGGCCAGATCCCGATCTCGGTCACGCGCTTCTCGCAGCTCGGCATGCTGCAGATCGACCCGCGCACCGAACTGACCTACCTGGCGCGCACCTCGGGCCAGACCTTCGGCATCGCCGTGCCGGCCGGCTCGCGATTCAAGACGCTGGCCGACGTGATTGCCGAGGCCAAGGCCAATCCGGGCCGCATCACGTACGCCCACGCGGGCATTGGCGGCGCCACGCACGTGGGCATGGAGCAGTTCGCGCTGGCGGCCGGGATCAAGTTCAACGCGGTGGCCTACAAGGGCGGCTCGCAGGCGCTGCAGGACGTGCTGGCCAACCAGGTGGACCTGCTGGCCGATTCCAGCTCGTGGGCGCCGCATGTGGAAGCTGGCAAGCTGCGCCTGCTGGCTACCTGGGGCGAGCAGCGCACGCCGCGCTTCAAGGACACGCCCACGCTCAAGGAACTGGGCTTCAACGTGGTGGTGGAAGCGCCCAACGGCATCGGCGCGCCCAAGGGCCTGCCGCCGGACGTGGAGAAGAAGCTGCGCGACGCGTTCCGCGCCGCAGTGGCCAGCGCCGAGTTCAAGTCGGTGGCCGCCCGCATCGACGCGCCGATCATGTACCTGGACGGCCCCGACTACAAGAAATACGTCTCCACGGTCTACGACCAGGAGACCCAGTTGATTCATCGCCTGAAGCTCAAGGAAATGCTCGCCCAGAGCTGACCGGTGTTCCGCCGACTTGCCTAGCCGACTTGCCTCGCCACTGCCAATCGTGACCTTGAACCCCGTCATCCGCCTGCACGCCAACGACAATGTCCTGATCGCCCGAGGCGACCTGACGCTGGGACAGCACCTGGAAGACCTGGGCGTGCGCGTGCGCGCCCAGGTGCCCGCCGGGCACAAGATTGCCGCCCGCCCGATTGCGCGCGGCGAGCAGATCCGGAAGTACGACACCGTGATCGGCGTGGCCGACCGCGACATCGCCCCGGGCGAGCACGTGCACAGCCACAACCTCCGGCTCGTGGATTTCTACCGTGACCCCGCCTTCTGCGCCGACGTGCGTCCGGTGGACTACGTACCCGAGGCCGAGCGCGCCACCTTCATGGGCTATGTGCGGCCCGACGGCCGCGTCGGCACGCGCAACTTCGTCGGCATCCTGTCGTCGGTGAACTGCTCGGCCACGGTGATCAAGCACATCGCCGCGCATTTCACGCCCGAGCGGCTGGCGGCCTATCCCAATGTCGATGGCGTGGTGGCGTTCGCGCAAAGCAGCGGCTGCGGCATGTCGTCGCCGAGCGAGCATTTCGACCTGCTGCGCCGCACCATTGCCGGTTATGCGCGCCACCCCAACCTGGCCGGCGTGCTGATCGTGGGGCTGGGCTGCGAGCGCAACCAGGTGGCCTCGCTGGTGGACTCGCAGGGCCTGGTGCCTGGCGAGAACCTGCATACGCTGGTGATGCAGGACACCGGCGGCACGCGCGCGACCATCGCGGCCGGCATCCGCGCCATCGAGGCGATGTTGCCGGCGGCCAATGCGTTCCAGCGCCAGCCGGTGAGCGCCAGCCATATCAAGATCGGCCTGGAATGCGGCGGCTCGGACGGCTTCTCGGGCATCACCGCGAACCCGGCGCTGGGCGCGGCCATGGATATCCTGGTGCGCCACGGCGGCACGGCCATCCTCTCCGAAACCCCCGAAATCCACGGCGTGGAATACATGCTCACGCGCCGCGCCGTCACGCCGGAGGTGGGCCAGAAGCTGCTGGACCGCCTGGCCTGGTGGGAGCGCTACACCGCCGGGCACAACGCCCAGTTCAATGGCGTGGTGGGCCATGGCAACCAGCAGGGCGGCCTGGCCAATATCTTCGAGAAGTCGCTCGGCTCGGCCATGAAGGGCGGCACTACCCCGCTGCAGGCCGTGTACGAGTATGCCGAGCCCATCGACACGCCCGGCTTCGTCTTCATGGACTCCCCCGGCTACGACCCGGTGGCCGCCACCGGCCAGATCGCCAGCGGCGCCAACCTGATCTGCTTCACCACGGGGCGCGGCTCGATGTTCGGCTCCAAGCCCGCCCCCACGATCAAGCTGGCCTCGAACTCGCCGATGTATCGCCGGCTGGAGGAAGACATGGATATCAACTGCGGCCTGGTGCTGGACGGCGAGTTGAGCGTGGCGCAGATGGGCGAACGGATATTCGAACACATCCTACGCGCGGCCTCGGGCGAGCCCACCAAGAGCGAGCTGCTGGGGCTGGGCGACCACGAATTCGTGCCCTGGCACGTGGGCATCGTGAGCTAGCGTGCCGCGTAGCTTGCGTCCGATTGTCCGTCCGATTGCCCTCCCCCGGCCCCTCTCCCCCGGCCCCTCTCCCGCAGGCGGGAGAGGGGAGAAAAACAGTGGCACCTATCTACTTTCCCATGCTGACCTCCCTCGCCAACCCCGCGCTGCTGCGCACGCAAAACTTTATCGACCAGCAATGGCGTGACAGCCGCGCCCGCCTGGACGTGACCGATCCGGCCACCGGCCACGTGATCGCCAGCGTGCCCGACAGCGATGCCGGCGACGCCCGGCAAGCGGCCGATGCCGCCGCGGCCGCCTTTCCGGCCTGGAGCCGCCGCACCGCCCGCGAGCGCGCGCAGGTCATCAAGCGCTGGCATGCGCTGATCCTGGCCAACGAGCAGGACCTCGCGCGCATCATTTCCGCCGAGCAGGGCAAGCCGATGCACGAGAGCCTGGGCGAAGTGCGCTACGGCGCCTCGTATGTGGAGTGGTTTGCCGAGGAAGCCACGCGCATTTGCGGCGACGTGGTGGCCGAGGCGGTGCCGGGCCGCAAGATGCTGGTGCTGAAAGAGCCGGTTGGCGTGGTGGCGGCCATCACGCCGTGGAACTTCCCGCTGGCGATGATCGCCCGCAAGATCGCGCCGGCGCTGGCGGCCGGTTGCACCGTGGTGGCCAAGCCCGCCGAGGACACGCCGCTGACGGCGCTGGCGCTGGTGCACCTGGCCGAGCAGGCGGGCCTGCCGCACGGCGTGCTCAACATCGTCACGGCGTCGCGCGCCAACACGCCGGCCGTGGTCGATGCCTGGCTGGCCGACGCCCGCGTGCGCAAGATCACGTTTACCGGCTCCACGCCGGTGGGCAAGCACCTGGCGCGCGAATCGGCCGGCACGCTGAAGAAGCTGTCGCTGGAGCTGGGCGGCAACGCCCCGTTCATCGTGTTCGACGATGCCGACCTCGATGCCGCCGTGGACGGCCTGATGGCCGCCAAGTTCCGCAACGGCGGCCAGACCTGCGTGTGCCCGAACCGGGTATACGTGCAGGCCGGCGTGCACGATGCCTTCGTCGACAAGCTGGCCGCGCGCGTGGGTGCGCTGCATGTGGGCCCGGCCAGCGAGGCCGCCGCGCAGATCGGCCCGATGATCAACGCGCGTGCCGTCGACAAGATCGACCGCCACGTGCGCGACGCCGTGCGCCAGGGCGCACGCGTGGTGGTGGGCGGCGAACGCGTGCGCACGGCCGATGGCCCGCACTACTACGCGCCCACCGTGCTGGTGAACGCCACGCCCGCCATGGAACTGGCCCACGAGGAAACCTTCGGCCCGGTGGCGCCGGTGTTCCGCTTCACCCACGAGGACGAGGTGGTGCGCGACGCCAACGACACGCCGTTCGGCCTGGCCGCGTACTTCTACTCCAACGACGTGCGCCGCATCTGGCGCGTGGCGCAGGCGCTGGAAACCGGCATCGTCGGCATCAACGAAGGCGCGCTGGCCTCGGAGGCGGCGCCGTTCGGCGGGGTGAAGGAATCGGGCTACGGCCGCGAAGGATCGCGTCACGGACTTGACGATTACATGCATACCAAGTATCTCTGCCAGGGCCAGTTGAACTGAGCACGCCCGGACCCCAGAATCCAGAACCCAGACAGGAGACCCCATGCCCGCCCACAACCCGTTCAAGGCCGCGCTGGCCGCACGCCAGGCTCAAATCGGACTCTGGATGTCCGGCGCCACGCCCTACATGGCTGAAATCAGCGCCACGGCCGGCTTCGACTGGCTGCTGGTGGACGGCGAACATGCGCCCAACGACGTGCGCACCATCCTGCAGACGCTCCAGGTGCTGGCCCCGTACCGCTCGCAGCCCGTGGTGCGGGCCGTGTCCGGCGGGACCGCGCTGATCAAGCAACTGCTGGACATCGGCGCGCGCACGCTGCTGATTCCGATGGTGGACACCGCCGAGCAGGCCGCGGCGCTGGTGCGCGCCACGCGCTATCCGCCGTTCGGTGTGCGCGGCGTGGGCAGCGCGGTGGCGCGCGTGTCGCAATGGAGCGCCCGCAAGGACTATCTGGACGTGGCCGACGACGAGGTCTGCCTGCTGGTGCAGGCCGAGACCGTCACCGCCATGCAGAACCTGGACGCAATCTGCGCCGTGGAAGGCGTGGATGGCGTGTTCATCGGCCCCGCCGACCTGGCCGCGTCGATGGGCCATCGCGGCAACCCGGGCCACCCCGAGGTGCAGGCCCAGATCGAGCAGGCCATGCGCACCATCGTGGCCAGCGGCAAGGCCGCCGGCACGCTGACCTCGGACAACAACCTGGCCCGCCGTTACCTGGACCTGGGCTGCACGTTCGTGGCCACCGGCGTCGACGTGCTGGTCTACGCCAACGCGGCCCGCAAGCTGGCCGCCGAATTCCTGCCCGAGCGCGCGCAGCAAGTGTCCGCGCCGGGCGCCGCCTACTGAAGACTCGCAATGCCTACCGTGCCTCACCAAGACACCCTGCTCCAGGCCATGCTGGCCATCGTCGGCCCCAACGGCTGCCTGAGCGCCGATGCCGACACCGAACCGTTCGTGACCGACTACCGGCGCATCTATCGCGGCAAGTCGCCGCTCGTCGTGATGCCCGCCACCACCGAACAGGTGAGCCAGGTCATGGCCTGGTGCTACGCCCACGACGTGCCGGTGGTGCCGCAGGGCGGCAACACCTCGCTGATGGGCGGCGCGGTGCCCGACGACAGCGGCACCGCGGTGGTCATCAGCCTGAAGAAGATGAACCGCGTGCTGGCCATCGACACGATCAACGACACGATGACCGTGGAAGCCGGCGTGACGCTGGCCGGCGCGCGCGCCGCCGCCGACGAGGCGCGCCGCCTGTTTCCGCTGCGCATTGGCTCGGAAGGGTCGTGCCAGATTGGCGGCAACCTCTCCACCAACGCCGGCGGCACGGCCGTGCTGCGCTACGGCAACATGCGCGACCTCGTGCTCGGCATCGAGGTGGTGCTGCCCGACGGGCGCGTGTTCTCGTCGCTGAAGGGCCTGCGCAAGGACAACACCGGCTACGACCTCAAGCACCTGTTCGTCGGCGCCGAAGGCACGCTCGGCATCATCACCGGCGCAGTGCTCAAGCTGATGCCACAGCCGCGTTCCACCGCCATGGCTTTCGTGGCCGTGGAAAACCCCGAGGCGGCCGTGAAGCTGCTGGGCGAGGCCCGCGCGCTGTCTGGCGGCGCGGTCACCGCGTTCGAACTGATCTCGGCGCCGGCGCTGGAGCTCGTGCTCGAATACCTCGGCAACGCGCCGTCGCCGCTGGCCGGCCGGCACGACTGGATGGTGCTGATCGAACTCACGTCGGGCATCGACGAGGAAACGCTCGGCGGCACGCTGATGGAGATTCTGGAAGCCGGGCTGGGCAATGGCTGGGTGCTGGATGCCGCCGTGGCGGCCAGCCTGGCCGATATCCAGCAGTTCTGGCGCATCCGCGAGGAAATCTCGGACGCCCAGACCCGCACGGGCGGCAGCATCAAGTGCGATATCTCGGTACCGGTGTCGCGCATCGCCCAGTTCATCGAGAAGGCGTCGGCCGAAGTGCTGGCCCTGGAACCGGCCACCCGCATGGTCATCTACGGCCACATGGGCGACGGCAACGTCCACTTCAACCCGCTGCGCCCGAAAGACCGCGACGCGAAGGAGTTCCTGGCCCAGTGGTACAAGCCGGTGTCAGACCTGGTGGACGGGCTGGCCTATGCCGAGAACGGCTCCATCTCGGCCGAACACGGCATCGGCGTGGCCAAGCGCGACGACCTGAGCCGCTACAAGTCGGCCGTGGAACTGGAACTGATGTGGCAGGTCAAGCGCGCCCTGGATCCGAAGAACCTGCTGAATCCGGGGAGAGTGCTGCCGAAGGTGGACTGAGGGGTTGGCGCGTGATGAGGACCGGCTGTTGTCTCCCCTCTCCCGCAGCGCGGTGTGCAGACCGGAGACATAGCTGACGCATGTGCGAGGACATGGTTGACACATTCTAGGTCGGGACAGTTGAGAGCTGAGTGCCCTCCGGGGCGCTCAGGTCGATCTCTCCGATCCGGATGGCGCC